>Ga0126313_10000028_pt1 | contig 70743 bp, 63 predicted proteins | sample Plot105A_FD_89954 | JGI IMG/M metagenome (GOLD analysis project Ga0126313, IMG submission 89954) | Serpentine soil microbial communities from UC McLaughlin Reserve, CA, USA - Plot105A | ecosystem: Environmental > Terrestrial > Soil > Grasslands | place: USA: UC McLaughlin Reserve, Lake County...
CAGCACCGCCTCCATGCGGTCCTGATCGGTGACCATGTACGGCGAGATGTAGCCCTTGTCGAACTGCATCCCCTCGGTGAACTCGAGCTCCATCCCGAAGGTCTGGCCCTCCTCGACGTTCACAACGCCGTCTTTGCCGACTTTCTCGATCGCGTCGGCGATCACGTTGCCGATCTCGTCGTCACCGGCGGAGATGGCGGCGACACGGGCGATCTGGTCTTTACCCGCTACCTCTTTGCTCTGCTTGTTGCGCAGGTTGTCGACGACCTCCTCGACAGCCTTCTCGATCCCGCGGCGCAGGGCCAGCGGGTTGGCGCCGGCGGCCACGTTCTTCAGGCCCTGGCGAACGATCGTCTGGGCCAGCAGGGTGGCGGTGGTGGTGCCGTCACCGGCGACGTCGTTGGTCGCGGTCGCAACCTCGCGGACGAGCTGGGCGCCCTGGTTCTCGAAGACGTCCTCGACCTCGACCTCGCGGGCGATGGTGACGCCGTCGTTGGTGATCGTCGGCGCGCCGAACTTTTTGTCGAGCACGACGTAACGACCTTTGGGACCGAGGGTCACCTTGACGGCGTTGGCGACGGAATCGACGCCGGCCTGCAGGGCCCCTCTGGCCTCCTCTGCGTACTTCAGCTCCTTGTGAGCCATCTGTTTCCAGTCCTCCTTAGTTGCTTGAGTCCGGTGGGCGCTAGCTGATCTTGGCCAGGACGTCCGACTCGCGAAGCACGAGCAGCTCGTCGCCCTCGACGGTCACCTCGGTGCCGCCGTATTTGGAGTAGAGGACCTCGTCCCCCTCCGCGACGTCGAGCGGGATCCGCTTCTCGCCGTCCTCGTCCCATTTGCCGTCGCCGACAGCCACGACCTGACCCTTCTGCGGCTTCTCTTTGGCCGTGTCGGGAAGGACGATGCCGCTGGCGGTCGTCGCCTCCTCCTCGATCGCCTTGACGATCAGCCGGTCCCCGAGGGGCTTCAGCTTCATCCGTAAACCTCCGTTATCGGTGTGGGTGGTGTGAAAGTTGAGAAACGTCGCTCCAGAGCCAAATCTGCGCTCCGGTGACGCTTGGCACTCTCGGGGTGAGAGTGCCAGGGCCTTAAAGATAGCGAAGCCTCAGTCGATCGCCAAGAGGCGACAGCCGAGGAGGGATGAAATTCCCTCGCCACCGCGCCGCATCACCCAGTCGTGATTCCACTCGAAGGCGGGGCGAAGCAGCGGCGCGAAGAGGTTCATCCAGGCCTTCGTGGTCCGCACGTTCCACTCGTAGAGGACCGCGGTCACCCCGTCCTGCTCGTAGAGGCGCCAGCGGCCGATGCCTTCCAGCTCCCCGACCGCGTGCCCCTCCATCAGGGTCGGGTACTCGATCCGGGTGGTGGTCACCTCGAAGGAGACCCGGTAAGGCAGCAGGCTCTTCCAGACCATGTGCGAGACGCTGCCGACCCCGGCCTCGTCGCCGCTGCGCAGCTCGCTCGCCTCCTCGACCCCGCGCCACCAGCTGGGCCACTTCTCCTGCCGGTGGATCGCCTCCCAGACCGGCTCGCGCGGGGAGTCGAGCAGCCAGGTCGTGAGGAAGGCGTATTCGGCCATGGCGCTAGGCGACCGTCATCTAGTTGCGGTGCGGCGTCTCTCCGTTGCCCAGGTGGGCGCGCGGCGGCTCGACGATCTGCGAGAAGCGGATCACGGTGACCACGTCGCTGGCGTTCACCGGGCGGCTGTAGATCTGTTCGAGGAAGTTGATCTCGTCCTCGAGGCGGCGGAACTCCGGGTTGTCGTGCTCGATGTCACGTCGTGAGAGCTCGTCCAGCCTCTTGACCTCGACGTCGTCGACCACCGCGGTGAAGATCTTCTCCCGCGGGCTGTGGCGGAACCCGACCGTAATCCAGACGACCTGGCCTCGCTCGTACTTGTTGCTCTTGTCGCCGAGCCGGATAGTCGCCGTCTTGCGACCGCGCTTCAGCTGGTCGATGAAGATCGCCGAGTAGAAGTTCAAGACGTAGGTGCCGCCCTTCATCGCGCTGCGAGCGTATAGGAGAGCGGCTTTCGTGCGGGAACTGGACGTCTGTTTGAGTCATCTGGACAAGTTTTTGGTGATTTTCGCCCGAGTTGGAGGTTCTGCGGCTGAGGACCGATGTGCTCAGGGATGCCAACCAAGTTCGCCAGTCTCCAACGCTCGGCCCTCTTCCTCCTCGCTGCCCTGACGCTGCTGCTCTTCTGCGCCGCCCAGGCGCAGGCGATGAAGTGCGACGGCAAGAAGGTGACGATCAAGGGCACCGCCGGCAACGACCACATCGTCGGCAAGAAGGCCAGCGACGTGATCTACGGCGGCGGCGGCAACGACGTGATCACCGGCGGCCCCAACGGCAACGACACGATCTGCGGCGGCCCGGGCGACGACAAGATCGACGGCGGCCGCGGCTTCGACTCGCTGAACGGCGAAGGCGGCGACGACAAGCTGCTCGGCGGCACCGGCTCCGACAGCATCGACGGTGGCGAGGGCGACGACGAGCTTTCCGGCTCGAAGGGCTCCGACGGCCTCCACGGCGGCGGCGGCGATGACGTGGTGATCGGCTTCAAAGGTCCCGACAAGCTCAGCGGCGGTGGCGGCAACGACTACGTCGACGGCCAGCAGGGCAGCGACAAGATCGACGGCGACGGCGGCGACGACAAACTTCTCGGCGACAAGGGCAACGACTCGATCGACGGCGGCCCCGGCCACGACCACATCGAAGGCGGGCCCGGCGACGAGCCCGACCTGCAGGGCGGCCCCGACTCCGACGAAGTCTTCGGCGGCGCCGGCATCGACCACGTCGACGGCGGTCCCGGCGACGGCGACATCGTCCGCGGCGACTCCGGCACCGACAACCTCTCCGGTGGCGAGGGCCTGAACGACATCGTCTCCTACGCCAGCGCCACCCGCGGCGGCGTGATCGTCAGCCTCGCGGCCAACAAGGCCAAAGGCGACGGGCACGACGACCTCGGCGGCTTCGAGGACGTCGTCGGCTCGCCCCAGGGCGACGAGATCGTCGGCAACGGCCAGAACAACCGGATCGACGGCGGCGTCGGCAACGACGCCCTGCAAAGCGGCGGCGGAGGTGGCCAGGCGTTCGGCGGCCCCGGCACCGACACCTGCGACGGCTTTGCGGCCGAAACCTCCTGTGGCCCCGAAGAGCCCGCTCCCCCCAGCCTCGCCTACGGGACCCTCAACCAGGGCCTCGACGGCTCCAGCCTGATCGTCCAGGGCAGCCCGCAGAGCGACGACATCCGCATCTCTCGCGGCACCGGCTCCTGGGTCGTCTCCTCGGTGGTCCCGATCTACGCCGGCGACGGCTGTGAAACCCCCGCCTCCAACGGCAGCGCGATGATCTGCCCCGACTCCGGCGCGATGCCGCTGATCGTCGTCACCGGCGGCAACGGCAACGACACGATCGTCGTCGACCCGAGTGTGCCGGCCGGCGCCAAGGTCCGGATCAACGGCAACGCCGACAACGACAACCTGGTCGGCGGCAACGGCGACGACGTGCTGGAAGCCGGCGAGAACTACAACAGCCCCGACAACGGCAGCGACCGGCTCGAAGGCAATGCCGGCTCCGACGTCCTCTACGCCGACCCGGGCGGCGACACCCTGCTCGGCGGCAGCGGCAACGACCTGCTGGTCAACTCGGTCCCGACCTGCCAGGGCCACACCTACGACGGCGGCGCCGGCGAGGACACCGTCTCCTACGCCCGCTCCAAAGACAACCTGCGCGTCAGCCTCGGCGGCAGCGGCGGCCCTCCCGGCTGCGGCACCCCCGACAACGTGCTCGGCGACAACGAGAGCCTCGAGGGATCCGACGGCCCCGACGTCCTCGTCGGCGACAACGGGGACAACAGCATCATGGGCCACATCGGCAGCGACACCCTGATCGGCAAGGGCGGCAGCGACTTCTTCGAAGCGCTCGACGGGCAGCGCGACAGGATCGAGTGCGGCGGGGGCGGCGACGACGTCAACGCCGACTCCAAGGACTCGCTTTCCAGCTGCTGAGCCCGTTCGGTATCAGTTTCCCTCGAACCCCTCCTGGCCGATCAGCGGCACGAAGCGGCAGGGCGTGATCGGCTCCGGCTCGAAGCGCTCACCGCGGCGGCGCAGCAGCGTCAGCACGTCGGCGTCACCGGCGGCGATCGGGACGACCAGGCGGCCACCCTCGGCCAGCTGAGCCAGCAACGCCGGCGGCGGCGCCGGGGCGGTGGCGTGGACCGCGATCGCGTCGAAGGGTCCGCGCTCGGAGACGCCGAGGCTGCCGTCGCCGACGACCAGCTCGACGTTGCGGATCGCCAGTGCCGCCAGCGCCCTCGCCGCGCCGCGCGAGAGCTCCTGGTGGCGCTCGACGCTGACCACATGGCTGGCGAGGCGTGCGAGCACCGCCGCCGAGTAGCCGGAGCCGGTCCCGACCTCGAGCACCAACTCGGGTCCCCGCAGCTCCAGTGCCTGGCAGATCGCGGCGACGATCCAGGGCTGGGAGATCGTCTGCTCGGCGCCGATCGGCAGGGCCGAGTCTGCGTAGGCCCGCCCGCGCAGCTCCGCCGGCACGAACTCCTCGCGCGGCACCTCGGCCATCGCCGCCAGCACCCGCTCGTCCTCGATCCCCCGCGCCCGCAGCTGGCGCTCGACCATGCGCCGACGTGCGGCCCCGGCGTTCACGGCCGCAGTGGATGCTCCTGCCAGCCCGGCGCGAACCTCCAGAGCCCGAACTCCCGCTCCAGATAGGGGAGGTGGCCGTTCCAGTCCTCGGCGGCGAGGGGCTCCGGCCCGAACAACTCGATCCGGCTGCCGCGTTTCGAGAAGCCCCAGCTGAATCCGAGCACGGCTCGGACTTCGAAGCGCCGGGGGTGCAGTGTGCCGCCGCGCCCGCAGAGGAAGCTGTGGGCGAGGAAGTCCCAGGTCGGGAGCTCGTCGGTGTGGGGCAGGTCGAACAGGGTCGGAGCAGTGCCGAAGTAGGCGAAGGGATGCGTGACCTCGGTGAGCAGTTCGAGCCCGTCGATCCTGAAACCCCCCTCGAGGTCGCTGCGGTCGACCATCTGCACCCAGCCGAGCATGTCGCCGTAGCCGATCGCCGGATGATCGATCGTCGCCCTGCACACCGGGAAGCCGCGGGCGTACTCAGGACAGCTGACCGCCGCCGGGTCTTCGTTGGTCCGGATCTCGACGTCCACCCTGCCCTCGCGGTCGTTCCACCGGTAGTGAGATTCCATCGGCCCGGCGTCGAATCAGTAGATGTAGTTGCGCAGCTTCTCCGGCTCGAGCACGGTGACGCGGCCGCGGCCGGAGCGGACGACGCCGGCGCGCTCGAGCTCGGCGAGGAAGCGGCTGACCGACTCGCGCGAGGTCCCGGCGAGCTGGGCGAGGTCGGTCTGGTTCATCTCGATCATCACCTCTTCGCTCGGGTCGCCGTCGCCGTCCTGCTCCTCGCGGCTGAGCTGGGCGAGGATGCCGGCGACGCGGCTGGGGACGGTCTGGAAGGACTGGCGCGAGAGGCGCACGTTGGCGGCGCGGAGGCGGCGGACGAGGCCGGCGACGAGCTTCAGCGAGATCTCGGGGTGGCGCGCGAGCAGGGCCCGCACGTCGTTCGCCGGCAGCGCCAGCAGCTCCCCTTCGCTCAGCGCCTCGGCGCTGGCCGAGCGCTTGTCCCCGTCGAGCATCGCCAGCTCGCCGAAGATCTCCCCCGGCCCCAGGGTCGCCAGCGTGATCGCGCGGCCGTCGGAGTGTTCCCGGGTGACCCGGAAGCTGCCCTCCTTGACGATGTAGCAGGCATCCGAATCGTCGCCCTCGTGGAAGACCCGCGTCCCGGCCGGAAAAGTGCGCGGCACAGCGACGTGAGAGAAGCGCTCGAGCTCCCCCTCCTCCAAGTCGGCGAAGAGCGTGACGCTCTTCAGCAGCTCGACCGCGCTCTGGTCTGCCTCAGGCACCGCACCGATTATGGCAATGGTTTGGCTGGCGAGCCGAATTGGGTGCCGCTAGCGCCGCCTCAGCCACTCCGCCAAGAGCGGATCGAGGAGGTAGGGGGTCCCACCAGCATCACGTTTGACGTGGCGCTCGTCGGCAAGCAATCGATCGAGCGCCTCTTGCAGCGTGGAGCGTGGGATGCGGTGTTCGCTGGACACGATCGTGCCCGTAGGAGCCTGGCCATCACTTAAAGTCATCAGCACCACCTGCTCGTTTCGGTCGAAGCCATCCCATTGCGCCTGAAGGGCATCCGCCGTGTCCACAAGAGCCGATTCGATCGCGGCTACCGCGGGACGCTCCAAGCTCGGCTCGTCGTCGAGCAGTTCGTAGAGGTGGTGGGCTAAAAGGATCGTGCGCTGTGGATGGCCTCCGGTGAAGGCGAGAAGTTCGTCAACGACGCCGTGGACCTCCAGGCCCTCAGACTGGAAGAGAGCTTCGATGTCGTTGGCCGCCTCACTGATCGGGAGGGCCGAGAGCTCGAGAGGTTTGGCCTGACCATAGAACGGCCGCTCATACTCAGAGAACAAAGCGCGCATCAGCGATGGCTGGCTTCCGGCAAATACATAGGCGGCGGCTTCGCCGTGATGCTGGATCACCGAACGAAAGAGGCCGTCGAGAGCATCGTCGGCCACCAGCAGGTCCTGGAACTCATCGAAGCAGACGACGGTGAGTTCACGATCTGCTTCGAACAGGACACGAGGGACATCGAGCAGTTGGAGGAGGGCAGCGCGAGCCTCGTCAGCAGCTACCCGCGGCGCCTGCGGTGCGACGGTGAAGCCAACTCCGGCGGCCGTCGCTACCACTCCCAGGCGGGCTGCCCAGCGACTAACGCTGCGACCAGGCTCGCCCGGCAGGTCGCGATACGCATGAGCAACACGGACCGCCACATCCCCGACGGTCGACACCTTGGAGAAATCGACTCGCACAGCACGGTGGCCGGCTTCCCGCATCGCCACGGCATGAGCTTCGAGCAGGCTGCTCTTGCCAAACCGACGAGGGGCGGCGAGACGAATAGCGACGCGATTGGCAGCCGCCTTCTGAAGTGCGTGCAACTCGGTGCGCCGATCGATGAGATGCGGTGGCGCGATAGGACCCTGGTATTTGAATGGGTTCACCGGACACAGTGTACGACTTCTCCGGACATCAATGTACGAGAAACCCGTACATTAGGCTGAAGCCGTGAGTTTTCGCGGGCCGCGGCTGAAGCCGGCGCCGACCAGCGCGTCCTCGTGGCCGGAGCCGATCACGGCTTCGCCGTCGAGTTTCTCGACCGCCAGTTTCGGCAGCTGGCCGGCGCTGACGGCGTCGGCGAGGGCCCGCATCGCCTGCTCCAGGTCGGGACCGGAGAGCGGCTGCAGGCGCAGCAGGCCGCGGCCGCCGCGCTCGATGAACACGAGCGGCTCGCCGTCGCGCAGCAGCAGGTGGGCGCCGGGGGTGCGGCCGGGACGGCGACCGCCCTCGAGCTTCGGCCAGGGCAGCGAGGCGCCGTAGGGGTTGGCCGGGTCGGTGGCGGCGAGGACGAGGTAGGAGCCGTCGCGTTCGGGCAGCGAGCGCAGGCGCTCGACCGCGCCGGGGAGGGCGAACTGGGCGCCGCCGAGACCCTCGACGAAGTAGCCGCGGCGGGCGGTGCCGAGCAGCTCGAGGTTGCCGAGCTCCCCGTAGAGGGTCGAGAAGCCGCCGGGGACCCCCTCGGCGAGGACGGTCTCGCGGGTGACGATCCCGTAGCGCTCGAGCATCAGCTCGGCCGTGGCGCGGAGCTTGGCGCCGGGGCCGGGCGCGTTGGCGAACAGCGGCGCGGTCAGCGACCAGCGACCCTGGACGGCGGCGCCGGTGGTCGAGCGGCGGCGGGCGAAGCGGCGGCCCGGGCGTTCTGAGGGTGGCACCGCGCGCAGGCGCGGCGCCCGCAGCGGCGCGAAGGCGTCATTGGTCACCTCTCCCGTCCAGACCAGGTCCCAGAGGGCGTTGTGGATGTCCTCGGCCGGGTGGTCGAGCTCGACGACGAGGTCGAGCCAGAAGGACGGTCCGGCGGCGAGCCGCTCGCGGATCGCGTCGTGTGCCTCGCCCGAGGCGAACTCCAGCTTGGCGTTGGCCGGCGGCGGGCCGGCGAGGCGGACGTCCTCGCGGAAGTAGAGGGCGACGCGGCCGTCGTTGCGGCCGAGGGCGCCGGCGCCGACCCAGACCAGCTCGCCGCTGGTGCAGAGCTCGTCGAGCCAGCTCTGCGAGTAGGCGCCGAGGCGGCGCGGCAGCACGTCGCGCTCCCAGACCTTCGGCGTCAGCGCGACCCCCTGCAGCGGCACCAGCGCCTCGCGCAGGCGGTCGAGCCCGGCGCCGGTGCGGCGGAAGGCGTCGACGTTCTGCCAGCTGGGCAGGAAGCGGGCCAGCTCACGGGTATCGGCCGCCTCGACCTCCTTGCGCAGGCGGGCGAGGCTGGCGCGCCGGACCCGGCGCAGGACTTCGGAGTCGCACCACTCGCGCTCGGTGCCCCCCGGCGCCAGCTCGCCGCGGACCATCGCGCCTTCGGCCTCGAGCTCGCGCAGTGCCGGCGCCGGGTCGACGCCGTAGCGCTCCGCCAGCTGCGCGGTCGGGAAGGGGCCGTGGGTGCGGCCGTAGCGGCGGACCAGGGTGCGCATCGCGTCGGGGTGCTCCTCGAGGAAGGTCTCGGGCAGCCCGGGTGGCTCCGGTACGCCGAGCGCGTCGCGGTAGAGGCCGGCGTCCTCGGCGGCGATGTAGCGCTCTTCGCCGGCGACGCGGACGAGCGCCACCCGCCGCTCGGCGACGAGCTTGTCCAGCATCGACTTCGCCGAGTAGCCCTCGGCGACGCGCTCCCCGCACTCCTCCAGGGTGAGGTCGCCGAGGTTCCGCAGCAGCTGCTGGAGGGCATCGCGGTCGCCGGCGCGTCCGGCCTCGGTCCGGTGCTGAAGCTGTTCCTCGACTTCGTCCAGCGCCTCGGGGTCGATCAGCTCGCGCAGCTCCTCCTGGCCGAGCAGCTCGCGCAGCAGGTCACGGTCGAGCGCCAGCGCCGCCGCGCGCCGCTCGGCGTTCGGCGTGTCCCCCTCGTACATGTACGTCGCGACGTAGTCGAAGAGCAGCGAGGAGGCGAACGGCGAGGCGGTTGGCGTCTCCACCTCGACCAGGCTGAGGGCTCGCGAGTGGAGCTTTTCCAGCAGCTCGGCGAGGGCCGGCAGGTCGAGGACGTCGCGCAGGCACTCGCGGTAGGTCTCGAGCACGACCGGGAAGCGGGGGAAGTCCCGCGCCACCTCGAGCAGGCTCTGGCTCTTCAGCCGCTGCTGCCAGAGAGGGGTGCGCTTGCCGGGGTAGGCGCGCGGGATCAGCAGCGAGCGCGAGGCGTTCTCGCGGAAGCGGGCGCCGAACAGGGCGCTGCCGGAGAGCTCGCCGACGACGAGGTCTTCGATCTGATCGGGGTCGATCAGGACCAGGTCGGCGGGCGGCGGCTCGTCGGCGTCGGGGAGGTGGATGACGATCCCGTCGTCGGACCAGATCGCGTCGGCCTCGAGGTCGCGCTCCTCACGGATCTTGGCTGCGAGGGCGAGGCCCCAGGCGGCGTGGACGCGGCCGCCGTAGGGGGAGAGGATGCAGAGGCGCCAATCGCCGATCTCGTCGCGGAAGCGCTCGACGACGATCGTCTCGTCGGAGGGGACGACGCGGGTCGCCTGCTGCTGCTCGCGCAGGTAGGAGACCAGGTTGTTGGCGGCGCGCTCGTCGAGGTCGTACTCCTTGGCCAGCTCGGCCGGGTCGCGGTTGACCGCCTCGCGGGCGAAGGCGCCGATCGCCCGGCCCAGCTCGGCCGGGCGGCCGATCCCGTCGCCCTTCCAGAAGGGGACGGCACCTGGGGCGCCGGGTGCGGGGGTGACGATCACCCGGTCGCGGGTGATTTCCTCGATCCGCCAGGTGCTCGAGCCGAGCAGGAAGGTCTGGCCGGCGCGGGCCTCGTAGACCATCTCCTCGTCGAGCTCGCCGACCCGGCGGCCGTCGGGCAGGTGGACGCCGTAAAGGCCGCGGTCGGGGATCGTGCCGGCGTTGGTGACGACCAGCTGGCGGGCGCCTTTGCGGCCGTGGATCGTGCCCTGGGTGCGGTCCCAGACGATTCGCGGGCGGAGCTCGGCGAAGCGGTCGGAGGGGTAGCGGCCGTCGAGCATGTCGAGGACGTTCTCCAGCTGTTCGCGGGAGAGATCGTGGAAGGACTGGGTTGCGGTGACGAGCTTCTCGACCTCGTCGACCTCCCACTCTTTGTGGGCGGCCAGCGAGACGAGGTGCTGGGCGAGGACGTCGAGGGGGTTCTGCGGGATCACCGTCTCCTCGATCTCGGCCTCCCGCATGCGGCGGGCGACGACCGCGCACTCGAGCAGGTCGCCGCGGTATTTGGGGAAGATCCGGCCTTTGGAGACTTCGCCCATGCGGTGCCCGGCGCGGCCGATCCGCTGCAGGCCGCGGGTCACCGACTTCGGCGACTCGACCTGGATGACGAGGTCGACGGCGCCCATGTCGATGCCGAGCTCCAGGGAGGAGGTGGCGACGAGGCAGGGCAGTTGGCCGGACTTCAACATCTCCTCGACGACGGAGCGCTCCTCGTGGGACAGGGAGCCGTGGTGGGCCCGGGCTATCTCGACGTAGGGTTCGGGCGTTTCTGGGCCGGCGGGTCCTGTCCCCGATTTGGTCCCACCATCCCTGTCGGGATGGTCCCCCAAATCGGCGCCATCCCCCGGCAGAGACGAATTTCCCAGCTGCTCGGTGGCGGGAAGCTCTTGTTCGCCTTCGCCGTTGGCTAGCTCGTTCAGCCTCTTCGCTAGACGCTCGGCGGCGCGACGGTTGTTGACGAAGATCATCGTCGAGGTGTGTTCCTGGACCAGCTCGAGCAGCTTGGGGTAGATGGCTGGCCAGATCGAGCGCACATGGGCGCTGGGCTCGACTTCCGTCGGCGGCGGCCCGTCCTCTGCCGGATACGCCGGCGCCCCCGGATCGGCCATGTCCTCGACAGGCACCACGATCTCCAAGTCGAGAGCCTTCTTCTGCCCGGCATCAACGATCCGGCACTCCCGCTTCGACCCAACCAAGAACTGCCCGATCCGCTCCAGCGGCCTTTGCGTAGCCGAGAGCCCAATCCTCTGGATGCCCGGTCCATCCCCGTCCCAGGCGGTGGGTGGCGCGGTAGGGGGGACCCCCTGCTGCTCTGCAGCTGGGGGTGGGTCCCCTGCCGTGACAGGACCCGCCGCCTCGAGCGCATGGTCCTTCACCAGATGATCAAGCCTCTCCAGCGTCAACGCCAGATGCGATCCCCGCTTCGATTGAGCGACCGCATGAATCTCGTCGACGATCACCGCTTCAACCCCGGTAAGGATCTCGCGCACGCTGGAGCTCAGCATCAGATACAGCGACTCCGGCGTCGTGATCAGGATGTCCGGCGGCGTTTTCGCCATCGCCCGGCGTTCTTTCTGCGAGGTGTCGCCGGTCCGCAGGCCGACGGCGATCTCGGCGCCGATCCCCCGCAGCGGCGCCCGCAGGTTGCGCTCGATGTCGTAGGAGAGCGCTTTCAGCGGTGAGACGTAGACGAGCTTGACGCCCGTCCCGAGGTCCTTCGCGCGGGCCAGCTTGTCGATCCCCCAGAGGAAGCTGGCGAGCGTCTTGCCCGACCCGGTCGGGGCGCAGATCAGCGCGTGCTCGCCGCTGGAGATCGCCTCCCAGCCGCCCGCCTGCGCCGGCGTCGGCCCCTCGAAGGAGGCCTCGAACCAGCGCCGGGTCGCCGGACTGAACGGCGCCAGTGGATCGGTTTTCCTGCTCGCTTTCGCTTTAGCAGCCAACCCACCGATCTTACGCAGACGGGCGGTTCGGCTCTAGCGAACTAAGCGGTGCCGCCAGCGAATTGGACGTACGCCGACCACGACTGCTTCGGCACGAAGCCTTTGGCGAAGAGGCCGGAGCCGTCGCAGAAGTTGCAGGCGCCGGGGGCGTCGTCGACCGAGAACCAGTAGACGCCCTTCAGCTTCCACTTCACCTGCTTGTTGCGCAGCAGGGTGAAGGCGCTCCTCAGTTCCCGCGCCTGCCCGCCCATGCCCTTGGCGAATTTGTTGCCGCTGCTGGCCTTGCCGGAGCTCCAGCCGAGCTCGGTGATCCACAGGCCCTTGGCGCCGTCTTTGTTGGCGGTGAGGACGTTGCGGAATTCTTCGGCCACTTCCGGCAGTTCGCGGGCATTGATCGTGTAGGGGTGCAGGGAAGCGCCGCTGAACCTCGTCTTCAGCCCGGGCGTCGTCTTGTACATCCGGTCGAGGAAGTCGCTCGCGTACCAGTTGAGGCTTTTGTGTTTGCCAGTGGCGGTGCGGGAGCCTTTCGGCCGGGAGAAGAGGCCGGCGAGGATCACCTGCGCGCCCGGATCGGCCGCTTTCAGGGCGGTGGAGGAGATCTTCACCAGCGTCCCGTATTCGGTCGGGTTGGGCTTGGCGATGAAGTACTTGAAGTTGGGCTCGTTCCAGATCTGCCAGTTGCGGATCGGCCGTTTGGGCAGGCCGGGGTGCTCCGACCAGAAGCTGCCGGTCGGGCCATAGCGCGCCACGGCAGCGGTCGCGAAGGCGACCCAGCCGGTACGGGCGCCGCCGCTGACGGGCAGGCGCGCCGGCGCTTTCAGGCCACCGGCCCCGGGAACGGACTTGGAGGGCACGGCCCATTCGGGCGCGCCGCCGAGGAACGGAAGAACCTTGATCCCCGCCTTCGCCGCCTCTTCCACCTGGTTGTCGAGGCTGCTCCAGTCGAACTGGCCGTTATTGACCGGCTGCACCGATCCCCAGCCGACGGGGATGCGGATGCTTTCGACACCGCCGTTGCCCAGCCGCTGGAACTGTTCGGTCGTGAGGCTGCTCTGCGGCACCACTCCCCAAAAGCCGGCCGGCAGCGCCTGCGCGGCCGCGGCGGAGACGGCGAACATCGCGACAACCGCGACGGCGAAGGTCCAGGCGCGCACCATCCTCTTCATCGACTCGCTCCTTTTCGGCATGGTCAGCTCGCCTTCGGCGAGGAGACGGAAGAACCGGGGGGACCCTGGCGACGCTGGCGGTAGAGGAAGTAACCGATCGAAGCGGCCGCGAGCACCGCGATCGCGATCAGGATCGGCACCAGCGGCGAGGAGTCGCTGTCAGAGCTCTGGGTGCCCGACGTAGTGACCGGAAGCGCCTGCGCGGCGTTGATCTGGCCGGCTGCATTCTTGGAGCCATTCGACGCCGGTTCGCCTTCGCCGCCCCCGCCTTGGTTACTCTGACCGCTGGGGGTGCCTCCGCCCTGGCTGGAATCATCGCTCCCGCCGGACCCAGCACCGCTCGGCGATTCGGAGCTCGAAGCTTCGGGGTCCGATTCCGACGGGGCGCCGGTGCCGCCCGGCTTGTCCTTCGAAGGAATATTGGAACTTTGGTGGCTGGGCACGGTTGGTACATCAGCTTCGTACTGGATTCCGCTGCTTTCTTCAGCCACAGCCAGACCCGGAAAACAAGCCATTGCCAGCACAGCAAGCACTGACAGAAGCGAGAAGGCAGGTCGGGCCGAGCTACGGGCGCGGAGGAAACGGGTCCGAGGCATGGCGCGCAAGGTTAGAGGAATCAGCGGCGCTGATAAGTCCGGTTGCGCTGGTCCTTGGACTGGCACTGGCCGGCGGAGGTTTCGTCCTCGGCGAGCGTCACATCGCCGGCCTCGCGGTTTGGATTCTCTTAGTGGTGCTGCTGGCGCTGGGAGCCGCAGGGCGGGCGACACTGGGCCGCCCTTTCTATTGGGCCACGGGATTGATCGCAGGACTGGCGCTTTTTTCTGCATTCTCTTCTCTCTGGTCCGGGTCGATTGAGCTCAGCGTCACCGAAGCTGACCGAGTACTGGTTTATCTCGGGTTCTTCCTTGCCGCCTTCCTAATCGCCCAAACCGAGCAAAGACGCCAACGTTTCGCTGAAGGCATCGGAATTTCGCTGGTCGCGATCGCGCTGGTTGCGCTCTCGACCCGCCTGATTCCCGATCTGGTGACCCTGGGGCCCGCCCCGGGCGGCAATGCGCGGCTCGGTTACCCATTGGGCTACTGGAACGCCAACGGCTTCGTCTTCGGGGTCGCGGTGGCGCTCTCGCTGTGGATGAGCAGGCGCTCGCTGAACGCGCCGCTGCGCTGGTTCGCCGTCGGCGCGATGCCCGCGGTCCTGCTGGCGCTCTACTTCACCTACTCGCGCGGCGGGCTGCTGGCACTGCTCGTCGCCTGCGGCTGCCTGATCGCCCTCTCCCACGACCGCCTCTGGCTGCTGGCGACGCTGGGGGTCGGCGTCCTCGGCGCTTTGCCGGCGGTGCTGGCGACGCAGGCGCGGCGGGGCCTCGCCGACAACATCGCCGGGCAGGCGACGATCGACCAGGGGGCGACGGTCCTGGCGATCCTCGCCGCCGGCACCCTGCTGGCGCTGGGGCTCTTCTGGCTGCTGCGCCGGCTCGAGCGCTCCCAGCACGAGGCGACCGGCCGCGCCCTGGCGTTCTCCCGCAACCCCAGGGTGCTGAAGGCGGCGGCGATCGTGCTGGCGGTGCTGGCGATCGGCGCCGCGATCGGCGTCGGGGGTCGCGCCTGGGACCAGTTCACCAGCCCTGACGTGCAGTTCACCAGCTACCCCGAGAACCACTTCGGCGACTTCTCCGGCACCGGCCGCAGCGAAATGTGGCGGGTCGCGGTCGATGCCTTCGGCGAAGCCCCCGTCGGCGGGCACGGCGCCGGCACCTACCGCTTCTCCTGGGACCAGCTGCGGCACATCGACCTGAAGCTGCTCGACGCCCACTCGCTCTACCTCGAGGCCTTCGCCGAGCTTGGCCTGATCGGCGGCCTGCTCGTCCTCGCGCTGGTCGGGATGCTGCTGTGGACCGGCTTCGCCGCCTGGCGGGCGGCAAGCGGCGCGCGGCAGGAGCTGCACGCGGTCCTGCTGGCGGTCTGCCTCGCCTTCGCGATCGGCGCCGGGATCGACTGGTTCTGGGAGATCGCCGCGGTCGGCGCGATCTTCTTCCTCGCCGCCGGCGCCCTGGTCGCCGCCCGCTGCGGCCAACTCGTCCGCGCCCGCGCCGCGGCGGACGGCGAGGGGGAGCAACGGCGCTTTGGGCTCGCCGTCGGCGGCCTGGCCCTGGCCTGGATCGCGGCACTGGCGCTGATCGGGCCGCTCCTGGTCGATCGCGAGATCGACGCCAGCAACGCGGCAGCGGCGGAGGGCAAGATCGAATCCGCCCTCGACCGCGCCGACACCGCCCGCTCGATCGAGCCCTGGGCGGCGACCCCCTACGTCCAGCTCGGGCTGCTGGCCGAGTCGCAGGGCGACTACGCGACCGCCACCGAGCGGCTGACCCAGGCGATCGAACGCGAGGAAGACAACTGGCAGCTGTACTACCTGCGGGCGCGGGTCGAGCGGGAGGCCGACGACGTCCCCGCCGCGGCCGCCGACCTGACCGAAGCACGGCGGCTGAACCCTGAAGAAGCCTGCCTGCACGAAGGGTTCGAGGGCTGCGGATGAGCCGGATGCCCGACACCGAACGCAAGGCGCCGGCGGCAAAGCCGGCCCCGACGCGCGGCCCGCGCCGTCCCGAGGGCCCTGGCGCGATCGAGTCCCGGCGGCGGGGGGCGCTGCTGCGCCGCCTGCTCGCCCTCGGCGACTGGAGCGCCCTGCTGGTCGCGCTCTGCGTCATCACCGCCGCCACCTCCAGCACCGACACCGGCACCTTCTTCTGGGCGGTGCTGTTCAGCCCCTCGTGGGTGATCGTGGTCAAGCTCCACGGCCTCTACGACAACGACCACCGGCGGATCCGCCACAGCACCCTGGACGAGCTCTCCTCGCTGGTCTCGGCCAGCGTGCTCGGGACGCTGGTCCTCGACGGGCTGCTGGCGATCAGCCCCGCCGGGCCCCTCTCCCCCGCCAGCGCGATCGGGGTCGGGGTCGGCGCCCTGCTCGCCAGCTTCGTCGCCCGCGGCGTCATCCGCTTCCTCTTCCACCACCTGACCCCGCTGGCGATGGGTTTGGTGATCGGGCCCCCGCACGCGGTCGACATGGTCGCCCGGCGCGTCTCGACCCACCCGGAGACGCGCCTGGCCCTGGTCGGCTACCTCTCGACCGAGAGCGAGGCGACGGCGACCGAGCTGCCCCTGCTGGGCTCGCCCGCCGACATCTCCCGCGTCGCCCGCGAGATGCGCATCGAGCGCGTCGTCGTCACCGAATTGCAGACCAGCGAGGTCTACGCCGAGCACCTGATCGAAGAGTGCAAGGCCGAGGGCCTGGCGCTGACCTTCCTGCCCCAGCACTACGGGCTGCTCGGTCCGGGGATCGAGCTCAACCGCCTCGCCGAGCTGCCGGTCCTCGACTTCCGCTTCAGCGATCCACCCCGCTCGACCGTGGCGATGAAGCGGACGATGGACATCGTCATCTCCGGTCTGCTGCTGGCCCTGCTCGCGCCGCTTCTGATCGGGATCGCGATCTGGATCCTGGTCGACGACGGCGGCCCGGTCCTCTTCCGCCAGCGCCGGGCAGGCAAGGATGGCGAGCCGTTCACGATGGTCAAGTTCCGGACGATGGTCAACGACGCCGAGCAGCTCCTGCCTGAGCTGGTGGACATCGCCACCCTCGAGCAGCCCGCCTTCAAGATCCCCGACGATCCGCGGGTCACCCGCAGCGGGCGCTGGCTGCGCCGGACCAGCGTCGACGAGCTGCCGCAGCTGTTCAACGTCCTCCGCGGGCAGATGTCGCTGGTCGGGCCGCGGCCCGAGGAGGAGAGCGTGGTCGCCCTCTATGACGAGCGGCAGCGCAGCCGCCTGGCGATCAAGCCGGGGATGACCGGGCCGATGCAGGTCTACGGCCGCAGCGACCTCACCTTCGAGGAGCGCCTGGCGATGGAGCGCGATTACCTCGACAACCTCTCGCTGCTGACCGACCTGGCGATCCTCTTGCGGACGCCGCGGGCGATGGTGCGCGGCGAAGGCGCCTACTAGAACTGCCGGCATGCCCAATCCTGACCTCGAGGTCGTGATCGTCAGCCACGGCGCCGAAGCGCTGCTGCGCCACTGCCTGCGCTCGCTGCAGGAGCACCCGCTCTCCGGCGGCGAGACGCGGGTCAGCGTCGTCGACAGCGGCAGCCCGGACGGGACCCCCGACATGGTCGAGCGCGAGTTCCCGGCAGTGCGGCTGCTGCGGCAGGACAACATCGGCTTCTCGGCCGCGAACAACCTGGTGCTGCGCGAGAGCGAGGCCGCGGCGGTGCTGCTGCTCAATCCCGACACCGAGGTCTACGCGGGGACCCTCGACGCGGCGATGGCGCGCCTGCGCTCGGAGGAGAGGATCGGGATGGTCGGGGTGAAGCTGGTGACCGAGAGTGGCGTGATCGACCACGCCTGCAAGCGCTCCTTCCCGACGCCCCTGAGCGCCCTGGCCCACTTCACCGGCATCGGTCGCGGCGAGGGCGCCGGCGAATCGCTGAGCCAATACCGGGCGACGCACCTAGGTGACGACGATCCGGGCGAGGTCGACGCGGTCAACGGCGCCTTCATGCTCTGCCGCGCCGAGGCGGTCCGCGAGGTCGGCCTGCTCGACGAGGGCTACTGGCTCTACATGGAGGACCTCGACTGGTGCCACCGCTTCTGGGACGCCGCCTGGAAGGTCTTCTACGAGCCGGCCGGCGTGGCCCTGCACGTCAAGGGCGCATCCAGCGGCAGCCGCCGCGCCCCGAAACAGGAGATCGCCTTCCACCGCGGCATGGCCCGCTTCTACCGCCGCTTCGACGCGCCGCGGAGCAACCCCCTCCTGAATGCCACCGTCTACGCCGGCATCGCCGCCAAGCTCGGCGTCAGCCTGGCGATCACCGCGCTCCGCGGCCGCTGACCCCCCGCTGAACCGGCTATTCCGAACGGCCCTCCGCAGCCACGCGCTCCTTGACGCGGCGAGCGGCCTTGGCGTAGGCGATCATCCGGTCGCGACGGCCGATCGCGACGATCAAGCTCGTCGCGGGAGCGCCATCGGCCGGTTCATTGCGATAGACCAGGCGAAATCGGGGTTTGCCGCGCCATCCCGGCTCGTCGAAACGCACCTTGCGACAGCCCTTCGAGATCCGCGGAGGCTTGTCGCCCATCAACTTGCCGTAATGAGGATTGCCGTGGAGTTGCACGACGATGCGCGCGATCTCACGCCTCAGCGTCTCGTCCAGCTGGTTGGCCTCAGCAGTGGCGTCCGCCAGGGCTTCGACCCTGTGCTCAGCCCCCTGGGAGCCGCTCAACGAACTCGCCCATCCCGATCTCCGCCAGGAAATCGCCAGCGCTCAACCGCTTCCCGTCGCCGTCCTGCAGGCGATCCTGGAGAAAGAGCGCCAGACCCGCGTTCTCGAGCTCCTCTTCCAGTTCTTCGATCCGCTCCTTGGCGGCAACCAGATCCACCGTGGGTACCAGCGATGCCGATCCGTCCTGACCTCGCGTGGTGATCCGCACGGCATGACTCTCGGGATCAACCGACGGCTTCTGGCGAGCCGAAGCGCTCCTGACAAGCTGCGGCAAGCCACGCCGCGCCTCACTGGTGCCCAGCGCGGTCGGCCTCTTCCCTCGGGCAGCCATGCACGTACCGTACCACTAGTTGTACAAGTCAGGATCGCGCCAGGGCAGCAACCGAACGTCGATCCTGAGCCCGGAGACTTTGGTCAGCTGCCGATCGCCAGTCACGATCAAATCGACATCGGGATCCGCCTCGGCGGTGGCAAGGATCAACGCGTCCGGTATTCGCAGCGACTTGAAGCGGGAGCGGAGGTCGGCCGCCTTATCGGCGACGACAATGTCGATGGGCAAAACCGCCGAGAGGAGCCCAGCGAAGAATCCCGTCACGTCATCTTCGTTGTGGTGCCCAAGCCGAGCCCCGGTCAGGACCTCCGCGTAGGTGACGACCGACGCCAGCAACCGCTGTCCGCGGACGAGCTCCCGAACGGCCGTGTCCGCGGCATCATGGAGAGCGTCCTGTCGATCGAGGAAACCGACTACGACCCCGGAATCGAGAACTACTGCCACTCCTCGCGCAGCCCTTCCACGCGCTGCCGCAGATCGCCACCGGTGTCGAGACATCCGGAGTAGCGATCCAGCAACTCGTCGATCCGGGTCAAAACCACCCGGCCGGCCCCCTCAGCCTCTACCTTGAGCGTGTCGCCGGGGGCGAAACCCGCCGTGCGGAATGCCCCGGCCGGAATCGTCACCTGATGCTTGCTGGAAACCCTCGTCTGATCCTTTACCTTTTGGGACATAGGTAAAGAATAGCAGTGACCTCGGGCTTGCTTGGCACGGGGTAATCAGTAGGCAGTGTGGCCGGGCGGAGTTGCGTCCTCGAGCGATGGATCGACTTCGTCGAGACCAGCCAGGATCGGCCGGAAACATCAGGTCCGGCAGGACGCCGTTCCAACCGTCCTTGCGCCAGCCGCCGGCCTGCTCGGGGCCTGCTTCGACCAACACATAGGGCCAGTTCGCATATAGCGCCACCATCGGCGCGTCAGGGAAGACAACGTCCGCGGCACCAGTTTCGAGATAACCAAGCCACCACGGCTGGGCTGGGGGGTGCTCGGCGAGCACCGCAAGCACCGCCTCGTCATGGCGGTCTCGAAGCTCGTCGAGATGGGAGTCCACGGCTTGATTGCCAGTTCCGGGAAGCTCGAGGGTGGCGTACGCGTCGAAAACCGGGGGGACTGCAGACGTGATTGCGAGTCCACTCTCCGTGCCTTCCTGGATCCACGCGACTTCAACCTCGCCGCCAATACGCCAGGCGCGACCGTCCTTGGTTCGCAAGCCCTCGGAATCGCGGTTGTTCGCCATCGCGCAGACTGTAGGGCGAGAAACCTCCCGGCTGGCGCTTAGAAGGGAAGGAAGTCGCTGACCTCAGCCAGCGACGGGGCGTTCTTGTCGCGCTCGCTGAGGAGCGGGTCGCTGACTTCCCAGTCGACTCCCACCCCGGGGTCGTCCCAGGCGATGCCGGCCTCGGTGGCCGGGTCGTAGTAGCTGGAGACCTGGTAGGCGACGTCGGCGGTCTCGCTGAGGACGGCGAAGCCGTGGCCGAAGCCGACGGGGACGAAGAGCTGGCGGTGCTTGGCGTCGTCGAGGCGGTGCGACTCCCACTGGCCGTAGGTGGGGGACCCGCGGCGCAGGTCGACGGCGACGTCGAGGATCTCTCCGCGGGCGCAGCGGATCAGCTTCGCCTGGCCCGGCTCGGTCTGGAAGTGGATCCCGCGCAGCGTCCCGCGCGAGGAGCGCGAATGGTTGTGCTGGACGAACTCCACCTCGACTCCGAGCTCGGCCCACGCCTCCTGGCTGTAGGACTCGAGCATGAAGCCGCGCTCGTCGCCGTGGACCACCGGCTCGATCAGGGCCAAGCCCTCGAGCTTCGTCTCCAGCCGCTCTGCCACTAGCCGAGGCTCTTGCCGTACTGCTTTTCGTAGTACTCGCGGTACTCGCCGGAGCGGATCGGGCCCCACCACTCCTCGTTGTCGCGGTACCACTGGACGGTCCGCTCGAGGCCCTCGGCGAAGTGGACCTGCGCCTCCCAGCCCAGCTCCGTCTTCAGCTTCTCGGAGGAGAGCGAGTAGCGGCGGTCGTGGCCGGGGCGGTCGGTGACGTACTCGATCAGCGACTCGTCGCCGCCGGTCAGCTCGATCACCCGCTTGACGACGTCGATGTTCTCGCACTCGTCCGGGCCGCCGACGTTGTAGGCCTCGCCCGCCTTGCCCTTGGTCAGGACCGTGTGGATGCCAGTGCAGAAGTCCTCGACGAAGAGCCAGTTGCGGACCTGCTTGCCGTCGCCGTAGACCGGCAGCGGGTCACTGTGCAGGGCGTTGAGGGTGATCAGCGGGATCAGCTTCTCCGGGTACTGGCGCGGGCCGTAGTTGTTGGAGCCGCGGACGATCGAGGCGTCGACGCCGTAGGTGTGGAAGTGGGCCGAGACGAGCAGGTCGCCGGCCGCCTTGGTCGCCGAGTAGGGCGAGGAGGGGTCGATCGGCGAGGTCTCGGTGAAGGAGCCGGACTCGATCGAGCCGTAGACCTCGTCGGTGGAGACCTGCAGGTAGCGCTCGACGCCGAGCTCGCGGGCCGCGTCCAGCAGCGTGCCGGTGCCGATCACGTGGGTGCGGGCGAAGGCGTCCTGGTCGTCGATCGAGCGGTCGACGTGGGACTCGGCGGCGAAGTTGACCACCGCGTCGGCGCCCTGCATCGCCTCGCGGACGACGGCCGGGTCCTCGATCGTCCCCTCGATCAGCTCGGTCCCCTCGGGCAGGTTCTCGCGCCGGCCCGCGTAGGTGAGCTTGTCGAGGACGACGACGTCGTGCTCGTCGCCGATCAGGCGGACATAGGTGGAGCCGATGAAGCCGGCGGCTCCGGTGACGAGGATTCTCATTCCGTTCCTTCCTGCGCTTTGCGTTGGGCGAGGTAGCCTGCCAGGCCGTCCTGCCAACTGGGCAGCTGGATCGCGTGTTCGCGCTGGCTGACCAGCGCCGAGAAGGCGGGGCGGGGCGCCGCGGCGCCGAATTCCTCGCTGGTGATCGACAGGGCGCGGCACTCGACCTGCGCCTGCTCGAAGATCTCGTTGGCGAATTCGTACCAGGAGCACTGGCCGCCGGCCGCCATGTGGTGGATGCCGTACTCGATCCCCTCGATCAGGCGGACGATGCCGTAGGCGAGGTGCCAGGTGTAGGTGGGGGAGCCGATCTGGTCGCGGACGACGGTGACCTCGCTCTGGGCCTCGGCCAGGCGCAGCATCGTCTCGACGAAGTTGCGACCGCCGATGCCGAAGAGGCCGGCGGAGCGGACGATGAAGTGGCGCTTGTTGGCGGCGGCGACCGCCTCCTCGCCGGCCAGCTTGGTGCGGGCGTAGGCCGAGAGCGGCGCCGGCTGGTCGCTCTCCACGTAGGGCGAGCCCTTGGCCCCGTCGAAGACGTAGTCGGTGGAGACGTGCAACACGGTCGCCTTCTGCTTCGCCGCCGCGGCGGCGACGTTGCCGGCGCCGGAGCCGTTGACCGCGAAGGCAGCCTCCTCGGCGTCCTCGGCGCCGTCGACGTCGGTCCAGGCGGCGCAGTTGATGACGACGTCGGGCCGCTCGAGGTCGAGCTTGCGCCCCAGCGCGCCGGCGTCGGTGACGTCGAGCTCGGCGCGGCCGTAGCCGACCACGTCGTGGCCGGCGTTGCCGGCGGCGAGCATCACGTCGCGGCCCAGCATCCCGGCGGCCCCGGTGACGAGCAGCTTCACCAGCCAACCGCCACTAGACGAGTTTGATCTCGGATTTGTCGCCGACCAGGAGGCGCAGGGTCTTGGGCATTCCCTCGCTGCGGGTCAGCTTCACTTCCTTGCCGAGCAGGCTCGCCTCCATTCGCGTGCCGAGGTCCTCGACCACCGAGCCGGAGAGGACGATCGAGTTCTCGACTTCGGAGCGGCGCACGTGGACGCCGTCGCCGATCGAGGTGTAGGGGCCGATGTAGGCGTCCTCGACGTGGGCGCCGGGACCGATCACCGCCGGGCCGCGGACAACCGAGCGCTCGAGCTTGGCGCCGGCGCCGATCACCACCCGGCCCTCGATCTTCGAGTCCGCGTCGACCTCGCCATCGATCGCGGTGGTCAGCTCCTCGAGGACGAGGCGGTTGGCCTCGAGCATGTCGGCGAGCTGGCCGGTGTCCTTCCACCAGCCGCGCACCACCTCGGAGCGGACCGCCCGCTCGTCGTCGATCAGTTTCTGGATCGCCTCGGTGATCTCCAGCTCGCCGCGCCATGACGGCTCCAGCGAGCGGGCGGCGTCGAAGATCGCCGGCTGGAAGAGGTAGACGCCGACCAGGGCCAGGTTCGAGGGCGGGTCTTTCGGCTTCTCGATCAGCCGCACGATCCGCTCGCCGTCGAGCTCGGCGACCCCGTAGGACTGCGGGTCGTCGACCGGGGTGAGCAGGATCAGCGCCTCGGGCTCGTGCTGCTCGAAGGTCGCGACCAATCCGCGGAGGCCGTCGCGCAGGAGGTTGTCGCCGAGGTACATGACGAACGGCGAGCCGCCGATGAACTCCTCGGCGGTGAGGACCGCGTGGGCGAGGCCGGCCGGCTCGTCCTGGACGATGTAGGTGATCCGGGCGCCGAACTGGGATCCGTCGCCGGCGGCTTCGCGGATCTCGTCGCCGGTCTCGGGGGCGATGATGATCCCGATCTCCTCGACGCCGGCGTCGACCAGGGCCTCGATCCCGTAAAAGAGCACGGGCTTGTTGGCGACGGGCACGAGCTGCTTCGCCGAGGTGTGGGTGATGGGGCGCAGGCGGGTGCCGGCGCCACCGGAGAGAATCAGTCCCTTCAAGGGCTCCATGCGAGGCTGCAACCCTACTGCGCCGCAAAAAGATCGTGCTACCGGCTGTTTACATCCCCAACTTCAACGGCGCCGCCCACCTCGGGCGGGTGCTGCGCGGGCTTGCCGCGCAGACGACCCCCGTCGACGTCGTCATCGCCGACAACGGCTCCGCGGACGACTCGCTGGAGCTGGCCCGGCGCGAGCTGCCGGGGGTGCGGATCGTCGAGATCGGCGCCAACATCGGCTTCGGGCCGGCGCTGAACCGGGCCGTCGCCGAGCACCCGGCCGACACGCTGATCCTGCTCAACAACGACACCGACCCCGAGCCGCGCTTCGTCGAGGCGCTGCTCGACGGGCTCGGCGAGGGAGTCGACTCGGTCGCCGGCGTCCTGCTGCAGGAACGCTCGCCGGAGCTGATCGACTCGGCCGGGGTCATCGCCGACAGGACCCTGATGGGCTTCGACTACCTGCACGGCGAGCCGGCTGAGGCCGCCGTGGGAGCGGCGGACCCCCTTGGACCGACCGGCGGCGCGGCGCTTTACCGGAGGGAGGCGTTCGAGGCGGTCGGCGGCTTCGACGAGCGGATCTTCCTCTACTACGAGGACCTCGACCTGGCCCTGCGCTTGGCGGCCGCGGGCGGGCGCTGCCGGCTGGCGCCGGAGGCGCGGGCGCTGCACGCCTACTCGGCCAGCCTCGGCGCCGCCAACGCCGCCAAGTACGCCCGCACCGGCTGGAGCCGCGGCTACATGCTGCGCCGCTACGGGGTGATGCGTCAGCCGGGGACGGCGCTCCGCGCCCTCGCCTGCGAGGGCGCGATCTGCGCCGGGCAGCTGCTCAAGGACCACACGGTTTCGGGACTCTCGGGACGGCTGCGCGGCTGGCGCGACGGCGCCGCGGGTGGGGAGCGGCGCGACGCGAGCGGCGCGCGGCTGCTCGACCTCAGCCCTCGCGAGGCCCTCGCCCTGCGCCGCCGCCGGCGCGGAGGATGAGCCGGGCGCGCCACTGACGCAGCACGCCGCCGAGCCCCTCGCTGAGCAGCGCCAGCTCACCGGCCAGCTCCTGGTTCTGCGCTTCCAACCCAGCACGGTGCCTGCCTACCAGCTCCAACTCCGCCCGCGTCTCCTCCAGCTCGGAAGCGAGGCGGCCGCGCTCGGCGAGCAGGCGGGCGAGGCGGCGGGAGGCGGGCATCCCGGCCGGACGGGGCGCGTCGCCGTGGCCGAGGGTGAGGTTGCGAACCTCGGCGGCGAGCCGCTCGTTCGCCTGCAGCAGCTCCTCGACTCGCTCCGATTCGCTCATCCCGACATCTCCGCCGTCCAGCGTACGCCCTGCAGGATCGGGCGTTCGCGCGATTCGCTCCAGCTGCGATCCTGCAGCTCCCGCGGATAGGAATGGATCAGCGACTCCTCCACCACCCGGTAGCGGGCGAGCCGTTCGGGGATCACCGCGCCATAGAAGCCCCGCTGCCGCATCCAGCGGTAGAGCTGCCAGTCGGAGTGCATCGAGCCTTCCGGGTGGTACTCGAAGCCGAGCTCGGTGAAGACCCGCCGCGGGAGCATCGACAGGGTGTCGCCGTCCCAGTTCTCCCGGTAGCCGCTAAGCACCCGGTTGCCGACCGGCGCGTAGCCAGGATGAACCGTGGTGTCGCGACCGTCGGGGCCGATCATTCGCAGCCAGCAGGTGGCGTAGACGAGCTCCGGGTGCGGGCGCAGAACGTCCAGCGCCCGCTCGACGAAGCACGGCTCCAGCAGGTTGTCGGCGTCGAGCATGACCACGTACTCGCCCGCGGCCACCCTGGCGCCGAAGGTGCGGGCCGCCGCCTCGCCGCGGTTGATCTGGGTCACGACCCGCACCCGTTCCTCGGCGGCGAGCTGCTCGAGGACCGCGTCGGCGGGATCGAAGGAGCCGTCGTTGACGACAAGCACCTCGACCCGCGGATGGGTCTGGGCCAGCAGCGAGGCGACCGCCTCGGCCACGTACTCGGAGGACCGGTAGTAGGGAACGACGCCGGTTACCAGCGGCTCGCCCTTCGGCGTCGGCGGGACCGAGCGCCGGACCGCGAGCAGATCGTCGTAGGCATCGAGCGTTCGCTCCGGGTCGCTCAGCTCCTCGGCTCGCCGCCGCGGCGCCTCGGAGCCGCGAACCCTCTCCAGCTCGCTCCGCTCGACCTCGAGCCGCCTGAGGGCGTGGCCCAACGCCACGGGTCCGACATCCGCGGCGAGCCAGCCACTGACACCGTCCTCCACGACTTCGGCCAAGTCGCCCACCGGCGCCGCCAGCACCGGTACGCCGGCCGTCATCGCCGCGAGCGCCGCTCCGGCCGACACCTCCAACCGAGCGGGGACGACAAGCAGATCGGCATCTGCGAGCCGCTCCACGGGCGGCGAAAGCGCTGCGTCGAACTCGATGCGTGACTCCTCGCCGCTCATCACTTCGATCACTTCGCGGACGGACTGCCCCATCGCCGCCGTCGGGGTGTCGCTGCCGGCCAGAGTCAGGGACCAGCTCTCCGCGGGCAGCGCCTGACAGGCTTCAACCAGGTCGAAGACGCCGGTCGAGCGACGCAGCTCGCCCAGGAAGAGGAGTCGAAGCGGACGCTCGCCGGGGTCGGGGGGGCCCACCTCCTGCAACGGCAGCTCGAAGGGTGGCCTGATGCGGACTGCCGCAGGCAGCTCCAGGTCGTCGTAGTAGCGGCGATAGAGGGCGAGGCAGTCGCCTCCGGGCCAGAGCAAGCGATCGGCGAGGAGCAACTGCTCGCGCTCGAGCTCGGCCAGACGCTGGTTGCCGGGCTGGCGCAGCATCCCGTCGTGGAGGTTGCGCAGCTCGGTGGTCGGCGAGATACGAGTCGCGATCGTCGTCCCAGCGAGCAGCGGGTCACCGGCCCGTCGCGCCTGCAGGGGGACGAGGCCGTGGGCGCGGAAGTCCGGGGCCTCTAGGTAGTCGGGGCCCTCGTCGCCGTAGAGCGAGCGGATCGCCTCCATCGCCGCCGCCGAGTGGCGGTGGTCCTCGCAGGCGAACTTCAGCGAGTCCAGCTCCGCGGGAAGCTCGGCGTAGGCCTCGCGGAAGCCAGCCTCGGGCGGCAGCGGGGGCCGCTCCGTCCCCCAGCCGCTGTGGATCAGCGTCACCTCGTGGCGCCGCGCCAGCAGAGCGGCCAGGGCGCGCGGGGAGTGGGCGCTGGCTCCGGCCGCGTTTGGGGCCGGCGCGATCAGACAGACCCTCATCGCCCCTAGCCTCTCACTCCGAGCCAGCGTTGCGCGAGCCCGAGGTCACCCTCGGCCCGCAGCCGCCGTCGCTCGCGCAGCAGAGCCGGCAGCCAAGGCAGCGCCGCGAGCTTCCCCCTCAGGGTGGCGCCGAAACGTCGCTGCCGCGCCGCCCGGGCAAGCGCCCCGGCCTCGACCGCGGCGATCCGCGGCAGCGCCCGGGCCGGCATGAACTTGACCTGGGTGGCGAGGCGGTTGCGGGCGACGAGGCGCGCGTTCCAGGCGCCGGAACGGGGGGCCTCGGCCAGCCAGGAGGCGTTGCCGACGTGCCAGACCACCGCCTCGGGAACGTAGGCGAAGCGCCAGCCGGCGATCTGGGCGCGGACGTTGAGGTCGACGTCCTCGTAGAAGGCGAAGTAGCGCTCGTCGTAGCCGCCGAGCCGCTCGAAGAGCTCGCGCCGCAGCAGGCAGGCGGCCCCGCAGACGCCGAAGATCTCGCGGGAAGTGGCGCTGCGCGAGTCCTGTGCCTCCCCCGCCCCCTCCTCGAAAGCACGCCCGTCGGCGCTGAGCACCATGCCGCGGCTGTAGAGGCGGGCGCTCTCGACCTCACCGTCGGCGGCCTCGAGCTGGAGGATCCGCGGCTGCGCGCCACCGAGGCCGGGATCGGATTCGAGCGCCTCGAGCAGGCGCTTGACGCATCCGGGCTCCAGCGCGGTGTCGGCGTTCAGCGCCAGCACCATCGGGGCTTGGGTGCGGGCGACGCCGAGGTTGACGGCGGCGGCGAAGCCGACGTTCTCGGGCAGCGAGACGTGCGGGACGCCGCGCTCACGCAGCAGCTCGAGGCTGCCGTCGCGGGAACCGTTGTCGACGACCATCAGCTCCAGCCCCTCCCCCTGGCCGGCGAGGGAATCGAGGCAGCGCGGCAGCAGGCAAGCCGAGTTCCAGCTCGGGATCACGACGGCCACGCTCGCTTCACTCGTCACGGGCCGCAAGCCTAGGCCAACCACCCCCAGCGTTCCTGGGGCGCCGATATCGTCCGCCGCCGATGCCGGACCTCTCGACGAACAGGTTGGCAGCGTTCCGGGAAGGGGTTCGTCGCGCGCTCTTCCCGACCTCGCCGGGTGAGGGGCGCGGTGCTCGCAGCGGCAAGACGGCGCTGCTCGCCGCCATCGCCGTGGCCCTCGCGGTCGTCCTGCAGCTGGCCCGCCTGGACATCGGCAACGCGCTGGAATCGCTCTGGGCCGAGGACGGGCCGATCCTGCTTCAGGGGGCATTCGACCATGGCCTGCTCGAGTCCCTGACCAGTCCATACGCCGGCTACCTGATCCTCGTCCCGCGGCTGATCGGCGAGGTCGGCGCGGCGGTGCCGCTGCGCGACGCCTCGGCGGCGATCGCGATCGCCTCCACGCTCGTCGTCGCCCTCTGCGGCCTCGTCGTCTCGGTCGCCGCCGCCGGCCACGTTCGCAACCCCTACATGCGCGGCGCCCTGGTCGCCCTCACCGTGCTCTCGCCGGTCGCCTCGCTGGAGTCGATCGCAGACGGCTCCTACGTCCTCTGGTACATGCTCTTCGCCAGCTTCTGGGTCCTGTTGTGGACGCCGCGGAGCGCCGGGGGGGCCGCTCTCGGCGGCGCCTTCGTCCTCCTCACCGGGCTGAGCACGCCGGGGCTGTGGTTCTTCGCGCCGCTCGCCGGCCTGCGCCTGCTCGCTGCGCGCGACCGCCGCGACGGCGCGATCCTCGGCGGCTACGCGATCGGCGCCGCCGTCCAGGTGCCGGTCCTGGCGAGCAACAGCGAGACCGCGGTCGAACCCCTATGGACCAACGACATCTGGACCAGCTACCTGCAGCGGGTTCTCGACGGCGGCGTCCTCGGTGAACGGCTCGGCGGGCTCGGCTGGGAGCAGCTCGGCTGGGCGCTGCTGGGCATCCTCGTCCTCGCCACCCTGGCCGCTCTGGGCTGGGTCGCCTGGCGCTCCTCCACCGCGGTCCGCGCCTTCGTCGCGCTCGCGGTCGGCACCTCGCTGCTGATGTTCGTCGCCTCGGTCTACCAGCGCGCCGTCGGCGCCCAGGTGATGTGGCCGGCCGGCACCTACTTCGGCAACGCCGGCCGCTACGCGATCGTCCCGGCGCTGCTGCTCGCCAGCGCGGCGCTGGTCGCGATCGACCGCTGGCCGCGTCCTCTGCCGGGCCCGCGGCACCTGCCCTGGGCGGGCTTGGCCGCGGTGCTCCTCGCCGCGCTGGCGATCGGCAGCTCGTTCCACGTCGCCGACCCGGCTGTCCGCGGCACCCCTCACTGGTCCGAAGCGATCGACTCCGCCGCGGCCACCTGCCGCAGGGAAGGCGACGAAACCGCCCCGGTGAACATCTCGCCGCCCGGCTACGCGCTGTTCGTGAAGTGCGAGCGCCTCTCCGACGCCAGCCGCTAGCGGGTAGCGTTCCCCCGTTCTGTCTGCCGATCCCCTCACCGCCGCCCCCGCGATCCAGGTCGAAGGCCTGCGCAAGTCGTTTCGCATCCCGACCCATCGGGTCGACTCGCTCAAAGAGCGCGTCGTCCACCCCTTCGCCGGGCGCGACTACCGTGACCTGAAGGCGCTGCGCGGCGTCTCCTTCGAGATCCGCCAGGGCGAGTTCTTCGGCATCGTCGGCCGCAACGGCTCCGGCAAGAGCACGCTGCTGAAGCTGCTGGCGAGCATCTACCGCGCCGACGCCGGGACGATCAGGATCGCCGGCCGGATGGCGCCCTTCATCGAGCTCGGCGTCGGCTTCAACGTCGACCTCACGGCGCGCGAAAACGTCGTCCTCAACGGGGTGATGATGGGCCTCACCCCGCGCGAGATGCGCCGCCGCCAGGACGCGATCATCGAGTTTGCCGAGCTCGAGGAATTCGCCGACCTGAAACTGAAGAACTACTCCTCGGGGATGCTGGTGCGCCTCGCCTTCGCGGTGATGATGGAGGCTGACGCCGACGTGCTGCTGATCGACGAGGTGCTGGCGGTCGGCGACGCCGCCTTCCAGCAGAAGTGCGCCGACGCCTTCCACCAGATGAAAGCCGAAGGCAAGACGATCGTCCTCGTCACCCACGAGATGGAATCGGTCGAGGACTACTGCCACCGGGCGATGCTGATCGCCGACGGGGAGATCCAACACCTCGGCGACCCCGCCGAGGTCGGCCGCGAGTACCTGCGGCTCAACTTCGAGGGCGGCGGCGCGAGCGAAGGCGCCACCGAGGCCGAGGAGGTGCGGCTGGTCGAGGCGCGGCTGGAGGGGAGCGACGGCAAGCCGACCGCCAACGTCGAGCACGGCGAGGAGATCAGGCTGCGGCTCGAGCTCGACGTCAAGCGGGACATGCCGGGCATCGACGTCGGCTTCCTCGTCGCCAACGCCGACGGCGTCAACGTCTTCAACTTCGGCATCCCTGTCGGCGAGAAGGAGTGGAAGCGGGCGCTCAGCGCCGGCCAGCGCGTGGTCGTCACCGCCGCCCTCGACAACCAGCTCGCGGCCGGCCGCTACTTCGTCCACTGCGGGATCAACCGCGCCTTCGGCGGCGGCATCGCGCTCTACCTGCAGAACGCGATCGACTTCGTCGTCTTCGGCGGGCCGCAGACGCGGGGCGCGGTCTATCCGGGGCTGAGGATCGACGCGACGATCGAGGGCGGCGAATGAGCGCCGAGGTGACCACCCCCGCTCCGCTGCGCGAGGTGCGCGGCCCCTCCGCCCTCGGCGGCGGCTCGCGCCGCTTCTTCGACCTGCTCTGGCTGATGTCGGTGACCGAGTTCAAGCGCGTCTACTTCGGCACCGTGCTCGGCTACGTCTGGTCGCTGGTGCGGCCGCTGGCCCTGTTCGGGGTGCTCCTCTTCGTCTTCACTCAGGTCTTCAAAATCGGCAGCGAAACGGCGGAGCACTACCCGGTCCTGCTGCTGCTGGGGATCGTCCTCTTCACCTTTTTCCAGGAATCCACGACCAACGGCGTGACCTCCGTGGTGGCCCAGGAGGGCGTCGTCCGCAAGACCCAGTTCCCGCGCCTGGTGATCCCCCTGGCGACGGTGGTCACCGGCGCCTTCAACCTCGGCCTCAACCTGGTCATCGTCCTCGCCTTCGTCCTCGCCTTCGGCGTCACCCCGGCCTGGACCTGGCTGCTCTTCCCCATCGTCGTCGCGGTCCTCTCCATCTTCACCGCGGCGGTGAGCATGCTGCTCTCGGTCCTCTACGTCCGCTTCCGCGACGTGGCGATCATCTGGATGGTCCTCGCCCAAGCGCTCTTCTACGCGACCCCGGTCCTCTATCCGGTCGAAGCCTTCGAAAACGAGACCTACGAACACCTGCTGATGATCAACCCGATAGCGGTGATCTTCGAGCAGGCCCGCGTCTGGGTCCTCGAACCCGACGCGCCGACCGCGGTCGAAGCGGCCGGTGGCTGGCTCGGCCTGCTGCCGGCGACGGCGATCTTCATCGGCGTCCTCGCGATCGGCGCCTGGACCTTCAGCCGCCAGGCACCGCGTATTGCCGAGGACCTTTAGCGACAAAGTTCCCAGTCCCCCGCACGCATTTGCATAAGCCGGCAGGGTGTCTATCGTCTCGATTCAAGATGCCTGACATCACTTCCCGAGACAGGATGGACCAGCTGCTCAGCGCCCTGGGTGAGCAGCTGGCCTCTGCCGATGCGCGTTACGAACTTGTCGTGATCGGCGGGTCCGGCCTGCTCGCCCTTGGAATCGTCGAGCGAGCGACTCGGGACGTCGACATCGTCGCGCTTCGAGCCAATGGCGATCTCAGCAGCGCCGAGCCGCTGCCCGAAGGGCTTCGAATCGCGCGCGATCGCGTCGCCCGAGATTTCTCACTGCCCGCAGACTGGCTGAACCCCGGGCCAACCGACCTACTCAGCTTGGGCCTTCCCGAGGGGTTCACCAAGCGGCTCGAGCGGCGGGACTACGGTGAGGGCCTGGTCGTCTACCTGGCGTCTCGGTACGACCAGATCCACTTCAAGCTCTACGCCCTCGTCGATCAAGGTCCTGGAAAGCACGAGCAGGATCTGCGCGCGCTCTCACCAGCCGAAGATGAGTTGATCACCGCAGCCCGCTGGACCAGGTCGCATGACCCCTCAGAGGGATACGCCCAGAGCCTTCGGGGTGCCCTCACTTACCTGGGAGTCGAGCATGCTGATCTCGGAACTTAGGGAGGCCTTCCAGCTCCGGCTCTCCAAATTCCTCTGGAACGAGTGGGGGCAGATGGGGGTTCTGGCAGCTTCGTCCAACGAGAGCCGGTGGGCAGCCGACCCTGAGGCCCTCCTGCTGCTGAGCTTCGAGGTGGGCCGTGAAGACCCCCGCCTTCTCGAGGAGGTTCTCGACTGGCTGCATGTCAACGAACGCCTGATCAGCGTCCAGCGTCTGCGCAACCTCGTCCGCGACGGGTCAGACCGGGCACTGGTCGAATCCGTCGTCGGTTGGCTGGGACAGAACCGGCGACGGCCGCGCCTGGGGGCAAAGCCGGGACTTCCGGAGGCTGAGCAGCCACAGCCGTTCTTCCGCAACTCCCAACTTCCGGTCAGCGACCCTGACCCGGCTTTTCTCGCGCAGGGGTTCCTGAAACCGCGCTCCGAACCAAGCGGCAAGTCCCAGAGCCCGGACCTCGACCTGCCGATCAACTTCGCCTATCGCCTGCGCCTGCTGCTGGGAATCGGTGTGCGGGCCGAGGCGGTGCGAGTGCTCCTGACTACCGAGGCACCGCGGGTCGACGTGCAAACGCTCGCGGTTTCAACCGGCTACAACAAGCGAAATGTCCAGGAGGGGGTCTCGTCATTGAAGGCGGCAGGCGTCTTGGGGTCTTGGGAGGTGGGCAACGAACAGCGTTTCGAGGCGCCGGGTGAGAGCTGGGCTTGCTTTCTCGAGCTCCGCGACCTCCCGCGGCACGTCGACTGGCCGCAGCTCTTCGCGGCTTACCGCAGGGTCCTCCGCTGGCTGGCCGATCCCGCGAACCAGAACCTGAGCGACTACATGCTTGCGAGCGAGGCGCGAACGCTCGTAGAAGAGATCTCACCTGATCTGCGGTTTGCCGGAGTTGCCATAGACGGCGGTGGCCGAGTCGAGGAATCGTCCTATTTCGAACGCATCGCGAAAAGCCTGCTGGAACTAGGACCGATCTAGGCCCCTACCGTGCTCGATCGAATCTCGAACCGGGAGCGCCTGACGATGCTCGGCGCCTGGGCGGCTGGGGTCGTCGCCTGCCTGCTCGGCGTCCTCGATCCGCCGGAGGCGAGTCTCACCCCGGGCCTCGGGCGAGAGCTGCTCGACCTGGTCAGGGTCCTCAGCACCGTCTGCCTCGCGATCACCCTCCTCCTCGGTCCAGGGCTGCTCTGGCGGGCGACGGGACGGTCGGTGCGGCTGGCGTTCATGCCGCTGCCGGGTCTGGCGCTGCTGATCGTCACCGCAGGGCTCGCCTGGTGGCTGGCCGACATGGTCGATCCCCGGCTTGCCTGCTTCGCGGTGCTGGCGCCGACCCTCGTCGTGATGCTGGTGGCGCTCCTCCGCCTCGGGCCGGTGGACCTGCTCGACGGCGAGGAGAGGCGGGTGCTGCTGATCGTCTCCTTGGCCTTGGGGTTGGCGATCGGCCGCTCGCTCTGGTCGCTGGGCCCCGAGGGGGAGCTGTTCGAAGGGACGATCTCGCACACGATCGTGGCCGAGGGACGGCCGGACAGCCGCATCCCGTTCCTGTTGCCCGAGTTGGTCAACACCGGCGGAATGGCCTATGGAGGTCCGGCGACCGAGCTGTTCGCCCCCTACAACTTCTCCAGCCGCGGCCCGCTCGCCGGGCTGGCGAGCACGCCGATCGTGCTGATGAGCGGCGGCAACCCTGAACTGGCCGCTCCCGAACAGTCCTGGCAGCCGTTCGACCCGCAGGGGTTCATGGCCTTCCGGCTGGCGATGCTGACCTTCAGCTGCACCGTCCTGCTCTCGCTCTGGCAGCTGGTCCGCCAGCTCGGAGGCGCCCGGGCGGCGCGGCTGGCGGTGCTGCTCGGCGTCGGCACCCCGTTCCTCTTCGCCGACCTCTGGTTCACCTGGCCGAAACTGCTGGCCGCCTCCTTCGTCCTGCTCGGGGCGATCCTCCTGTTCGAGCGGCGGCCGCTGCGCGCCGGCCTCTCGGTCGGGGTCGGCTACCTGATGCATCCCAGCGCCCTGATCGGGCTCTCCGCCCTGCTGCCGGTGGCGCTATGGCCACTGAAGGGCGCCAACTGGCGCCGTCCCCGCCTGCTCCCCGCCGCCCTGGTCGCCCTCGGCGCCGGGGCCTTCGTCCTCCTCTGGAGGCTGGTCAACGGCGACAACTACATCCAGGAAGGGTTCCTCGAATACGTCGTCGCGGCCAATCCCGACTACCACCCGCCGCTCGGCGACTGGCTTTACTTCAGGATCAACTCGCTTGCCGACACCTTCGTGCCGCTCTACCTGCCCGTCTTCCAGGGCGACGACATCTCGATCAACACGGACGGCGGCGGCTCCCCCGCGGTCGTCCACTTCTTCTTCCAACCCTGGACCAGCTTCCCGTTCGCCTTCGCGATCGTCTTCCTGCCGATGCTGCTGTCGAGCCTCTGGAAGGCTGTGCGGCGCTGGCCCTGGAGCGTCACCGCGACGATCCTGATCCCCGCCGCCGTCTTCGCCGTCTACTGGGGCGCCTCGCGCAGCGGCATGCTGCGGGAGGGGATGCAGTCCTGGGTGCTGGCGGTGCTGGCGGTCGTCGCGCTCCAGCAGGCGGCCGCTGGATTCCCGTGGCTGCGCTCGACCGTCTGCCGCGCGGTCCTTTCGCTGCGTGGGCTCGAGGTCCTCGCGCTGGCCGTCGGTGCCACCGTCGGCACCCGAGGGCTGTCAGGGATGACCGGCGATTTCGCGCTGGTCGATGCCTTCGCGATCGCGACCGTCGTCGCCTGCTCGCTGGCGATCGTCGCCCTGGTCTGGGTCGAAACCGGCCGCCTCGGGCGCGCCGAGTCCTGAGAACGCCGCGACGCAGAACCCGGCCAGCGAGAAGGCGGCGAGCACCATCGCCCAAAGCGAGAAGGCGGTCCCCGGCAGCGGGTCGAGGACCGGCACGTAGAGGGCCAGCATCAGCGCCGCCGCGACGGCGGTGTAGTAGATCGCGAAGCGCGGGAATACGGCTCGCAGGCCGGCGACCGCGCCGGCGAAGGTGAGGATCGGCAGCAGGTAGCTGCTGACGTGGAGCACGGTCCGCGAGGGGAGGTCACCGAACGCCAGCACCCCCCAGGCGAGGGCGCCGATGCCGACCACCGCCCAGCAGGCGAGCGCGAAGGACCACTCCTGCGGCCGGGCTCGCGCCCGCCGCCGGCCGGCGAGCATCAGGAACGGGGCGAGCAGGAGCAGGCCCATCGCCGGGAAGAGGTCGAAGAAGAAGACGACCCGCGTTTCACGCACGGCCTCCTCGAGGTCGCCTTCCCCGACCGCTTCGCCTGCGTTCTGCAGCGTCTCCCAGGCCGGGCCGCCGCCGAGCATCGTGACGAAGTTCTGGCCCTTGTTGTGGATCGCGCCGCCCACCCCCGCCTCGCGGTAGGAGTCGACGATCGTCTCGACCGTGCCGCGGTCGTCGATCTCCGCCACCCCGGCCAGCGACCACTTCAGCAGGCGGTTGCCGGGCGGCTCGCCGTACTTCTGATAGGCCGACCAGGGCGCCATCACGAGGATCCCGACCAGGACCGCCACCCCGACCCAGCGCCAGCTCGGCAGCTTCCCGCGCAGGGCGACGAGGAGGACGAGCGGGATCGCCCCGAAGACGCTGGAGCCGTGGCCCATCATCGCCAGCGCCAGCAGGGCGCCGATCAGCGCCGCCGCCCAGCGGCTGCGGCGCAGCTCCTCCCACAATGGGGTGATCGTCAGCGCCGCGGCGCCGAGCAGCATCGCCGCCGGCAGCAGCTTCGGCCAGACGAAGAAGCCGTTGAGCAGGGCGAGGTCGCTGACCAGGACCGTGATCATCACCAGCCCCCGCGTCACCCGGCCAACCCGGGCCGCCAGGAGCAGCGCCCAGAGGCCGACGATCCAGAGCTGCTGGAGCACCAGCGCGGCGACCTGGTAGTTGAGTTCGGCGTCGACGCGTTCGAACGGTTTTTGGGCGAGCAGGTAACCGACCTGCAGCGGCGGCCGGTCGCTGGCCAGCCAGTCGGGCGGGTAGAGCGGGTGGCCGCTGTGGCCGTGGAGGTAGAACCAGTCGACGAAGTAGCCGGGGAGGGCATTGTCGCTGGGCAGCGGGTTGGAGAAGCGGGTGGCGCCGGTCGGGATCGCCTGGTCGGCGCCGCCGTGGTCGAAGCCGAAGAAGACGAGGAAGGCACAGCCGAGCGCCCACAGCCCCAGCGGCACCGCCAGCTGCCGCAGCAGGGTGCCCTCGATGCGGCCCCCGTAGAGCGACCAGCCGATCAGCGCGACCGAGCCGAAGACGACGAGGTAGGAGAGCGATTCCCCCAGCGTGCGATCGGCGTAGTAGGCCCAGAAGGCGAGCATCGCGACGGCTCCCGTCGCCGCCAGCCCGGTAGCGAGCAGGACCGGCACGCTGCGCACCCCGAGCCGCGCAGACACCAGCGCCGCCGCCGCCAAAGGCAGCGCCGTCAGGGCCAGGTGGAGGACGAGGAGCTGGAAGAGGTCGGCGTTGCCCACGGAGCCGGCAAGGCTTGCAGATGCCCCAGCGACTCGAAACGGACCCACTACCGAGTATGCTCAGATTATTTCTATTACTAGGTATCGACAGATAGGAACTTTTCTGAACAAATAGCGGCCGCCAGCTCATGCGAGCTGATCCCACTACAGGCAGGAGGATTCGATGAGGTCGAGGCGGTCACGCTTTTTGCAGGTCTGGGGCTGCTTGGCCTTGGTGCTTTCGACGGCGGCGTTCTTCTCCTCTGCGGATCGTGCGGCAGCCGTCGGGGAACAGTTCTACGGCCTCAACTGGAGCGGGGCCTACGACCTCTCCGAAGAAGAGTGGGACGCGATCGGTCATTCCGGCACCCATCTCTACCGTCTCAACGCGAGCTGGAATCGGGTCAGTCAGGCTGGGAATTGGCGTGAATCGAACGCTTGGGAAAAGACCTACGACAAATGGGTCGAACAAGCCGCCAAGCGCAATATCTCGATTCTGGCTGACCTGGTTCAGCGCAAGAACGGGGGGACCACCTTCTACACCAGCGGCGATCCCGAATGGGGCGAATGGTTCGAATTCGTCTGGACCTTCGTCCAGCGCTACGGCCGCGGAGGCTCTTTCTGGACCGCCCGTCCATCTCTTCCCTACCGCCCGATCACGGCCTGGGAGGTCTGGAACGAGCCGAATCTGGCCGCAAACAAGCCGGGCGGAGCAGCAACGCCGCCCTCCACCTACGCGAAATTCTTCAATCCCACGGCCAACACGATCCGGGAAGCCCAAAACGCGGTTCGCAAAGCCGGAGAACCCGTCGACACCAAGGTCGTCGTCGGCGGATTCCTGCAGCGATCCGACCTGGGTATGCAGGACACCGTCAAAAACTTCCTAACGGTGCTCGCGAACGAAACGCCGAACCTCAGCAGCGAATTCAACGCTTCCTACGATGGATTCGGGATTCACCCCTATTCCTTTGGAGCCAACGAAACCGAATCGATGAACATGCTGGAAAACGCGATCACCGTCGATCGTGCCGCGATCAGCAACGGAAAGCCCATTTGGATAACCGAGCTCGGCTGGGCGGTCACGGGTGAAGGGCTTGGCTCAGGAGAACCCGCTGTCGATGCTGCCACGCAGGCGTCGCTCTTGAGCAAATCCTTCACCTGGCTCACCAATCAGGCGGTCAGCAAGAACATCGCCTTGGCCAACTGGTACTTCTTCCGCGACTATCCAGGGCAAAGCGCGTGGGATTATCACACCGGCCTTCGCACCTCTGAAGGCTGGTTTCGCAAGAGCTGGGCGACCTACCAGGGGTTCACCGGTGCGGCAGCCTGGCCTGCGCCGGCCGCCATTCCCTATGCCACTTCGTCCATCAAGGAAACCGAAGCGACCTTGAATGGCGGCATCTTCCCCAATGGCCGCGATACGACCTACAGGTTCGAATGGGGCACCTCGACCAACTACGGCAATGTAGCCCCGGTTACCGAAGGAAGCGTGCCGGCGACCACCGCCGGCACGGCTGTTTCGGCGACCCTCACCGGCCTGCAGCAGAACAAGCACTACCACTTCAGAATCCGGGCTATCAACTCGGCTGGCACGACTTATAGCCCCGACCACTCATTCTCGACTGGCGTCAAGTGGTCCCTGCGCAACTCCAATACGGCCGGCGTACCAAGCACGAACTTCTGGTTCGGCCTCCCCGGACAGGTTCGGGTTGCTGGGGATTGGGACGGCAACGGCACGGTGACCGCCGGAAGCTACGACCCTTCTATCGGACGATGGCGTCTCCGCAATAGCAATTCGACCGGTGGGTCTGAAACTACTTTCGACTTCGGCGGCGGGCCGTGGACCAAGCCGATCGTCGGGGACTGGGACGGAAACGGCACCACGACCATTGGGGTGTACGACCCCGTGGCGGGCAACTGGAACCTGCGGAACTCCAACAGCGCGGGCGGCGCCAACTACGCCTTCCAGTATGGAGGTGGGCCCTGGACCGACCCTGTCGTGGGCGACTGGGATGGAAACGGGACGACCACCATCGGGGTTTACGACCCGACGGCTGGCAACTGGAACATGCGCGACGCCAACAGCGCCGGTGGAGCCACCTACGCGTTCCAGTACGGCGGCAATCCGTGGAAGGCGGTTGTCGGCGACTGGGACGGCAACGGCACCTCCACGATCGGTCTCTACGATCCCGCGGCCGGCAACTGGAACCTGCGCAATACGAACAGCGCGGGAGGCCCCGATCTCTCCTTCCAGTTCGGTGGCGCCAATGCCCAAGCCGTGACCGGAGACTGGGATGGTAACGGCACCACCACGGTCGGCATCAGCGACCCGAATGGAACCGCTGAACGAGTCTGGCTGGCCCGAAACACCAACTCCTCCGGGAACCCAAACGTAGCCTTCGACTACGGCGTCCCCGGTGAAGTCGCGGTGCTGGGCGATTGGGATGGCGACGGAGATCAGACGCCGGGCACCTATACCCCGAGCAGCGGAACCTGGAAGCTGCGAAACGCGAGCAGCGGGCCTGCCGAAATTACCTTCCAGTTCGGCGGCTCCCCATGGACGAAACCCATCGTCGGCGACTGGGACGGGAACGGGACTACGACGATCGGCGTGTATGACCCGAGCGCGGGCAACTGGAATCTGCGGGACTCCAACAGCGCCGGTGGGGCCAACCACGCCTTCCAGTATGGAGGTAGTCCGTGGAGCACGCCGCTAGTCGGCGACTGGGACGGCAATGGGTCCACCACGATCGGCGTCTATGACCCGACCGCCGGCAACTGGAACCTGCGGAACTCGCTCAGCTCGGGCAATCCGAGCTACTCGTTCCAGTACGGCGGCGGCGTTTGGTCGTATGGAATCGTCGGTGACTGGGACGGGAACGGGACGACCACCATCGGAGTCTATGAGCCGATCGCCGGCAACTGGAACCTGCGGAATACCAACAGTGGAGGTAACCCCAGCTACTCGTTCCAATACGGCGGCTCCATTTACGATCCCATAGTTGGCGATTGGGACGCCAGCGGAACCGACACCATCGGGCTTGTGACCAAATAGCAGGTGCGGCTAGCTCTCCGGCGCGGCAATGGCCGCGCCGGAGGTAGCTGCCTCCGGCTTGTCGCGCACAGCCCGGTAGAGGGTCCACGATGCGTCGATCGCGGCAATGACGAGCGCCAGATTTCGGATTACGGCATTCGCCGGCGACTGGTAGAGGCCAGCGGTCAAAATGACGGACCCGACGACGATCCAGGCGGGTCTCGATAGACGCGTTCGTCCGGCGGCCAGGACCACACCCGCCAGCCCCACCATCCAGATCATGTATTGCGGGCTGAACACCCGACTCGTGATCATGAACAGGAGGACGATGGTGAAGACGAAGTCGCGGGCCAGCACCTCGTCCGCGAGATCCTCGCGCCCGCCGCGAATTGCCCGGTCGCGCAACCACCACCACCATGCCGCACCGATGAGGACGAGCAGGGCCGCGATGTCGAGCACTTTCGCCACCGCGTCAGCAAGGTCTGAGTCGATCTCGAGCGTCCCGAACCTTCCAGCGAGGGGAGCGGGAGTTTCGGTGACCAAGGTGCGCAACTGCCAGGGGGTCGCGGCGACCGACTCGATCTGGAGGCCACGATCCTTCTGATTCGTGAGGAAGCGGGTTTGTCCGCCGAAGATGATCTGAGAAACGGCGAAGATCGCCGCGACGACCACAGCCGCGGCCACTATCGAGCGGAGTAATCGCCGTCGATCCCACTCGCCGAAGAGCACGAATGCGGGCCAGACCTTGATCGAGGCCCCGAGTCCGACCAGCGCTCCGAACCACGCGGGGCGACGATGGAGGACGAGCAGTGCCCCGATCGCGATCACGGTCGGCACCAGATCGAAGCGGAGAACAGGAAAGGCGAACAAGAGGGGCATCGCCAGCAGCCAGATCCACACCCCCGTGTCCCGCTTTTCGCGCCCGGCAAGCACGGTCATCAGCCAGAACCCGATCAGGTCGACGATCACCATCAGGACGACGAAGGTCGGTTTGTAATCCAGTGGCCCGAGGCGGGGGATGAGGAATAGGTAGGCGGCCCCCGGCGGGTATTGCCAGGTTTCTTCCTGGGGCATGAGGCCAGTCGACGCGATCCAGTTCGACCACCCTTCGTAGGTGTTGACGTCCTGGTATTCGGCGCCCGCGTCCGTCCAGAAGCCGATCTGGACGACGATCAGGGCGCGGGTAACGACCCAGACTGCAATCCAGAGCGGAATTTTGAATCTGGTGGCGAGCCCCATCCCGAGGTCGGCACACTTACAGATCCTCCCGGCGTACTCATTGCCGCCGTGCGGGCCTCGACTAGACTCGCCGCCGATGGCAGAGGGCGCTGACCGCGAGCTGTTGCTGCGCGAATTAGAGGAACGCGACGCGGAGATCGAGCGGTTGCGGGGACTCCTCGTCGCCAAGGACGTCGAGCTCGGCGAGGAGACGGGGCGGCGGCTGGAGCTGGAAAGCCACGCGCTGCGGCTGATCTCCTTCGCCCGGCTGGGGAAGCTGGCGGTGACGCGGCCGGGGTACGTTCTGCGCAAGCTGCGCGAGCGCTGGGGTGGCGGGCGTGGCTGATGCGCCCCGTTTCTCGGTCATAACGCCGGTCTACGACACCCCGGTCGACGTCTTCTGGGCGATGATCGGGTCGGTCCGGGCGCAGAGCTTCGGCGACTGGGAGCTTTGCCTCATGGACGACTGCTCCCCCGCCCCGCACGTCGCGGCGATGCTGGACGAGGTCGGGGGGCTGGACCCGCGGATCCGGGTCGAGCGACGGACCGAGAACGGCGGCATCGTCGCCGCCTCCAACGACGCGCTGGCGATGGCGGACGGCGAGTTCGTCGCCCTGCTCGACCACGACGACGAGCTCCATCCCGACGCCCTGCTGCACATGGACGCGGCGCTGCGCGAGCAGCCGGAGGCCGACTACGCCTACTCCGACGAGGACAAGATCGACCGCGGCGGCCGCCACTCCGGTCCCTTCTTCAAGCCCGACTGGTCGCCGGAGCGGATGCGGACCCAGATGTACTCCTGCCACCTCAGCGTCTTCCGCCGCTCGCTGGTCGAGGAGGTCGGCGGCTTCGACCCCGAGTTCGAGGGCTCCCAGGACTGGGACCTGGTCCTCAAGGTGACCGAGCGCGCCCGCGCCGTCGTCCACGTGCCGCGCGTCCTCTACCACTGGCGCACGCTGGAGACCTCGACCGCCGGCGCCGGGGTGGCGGCGAAGCCGTGGGCGTTCGAGGCCGGCCGGCGGGCGATCGAGGCCCATTGCGAGCGGATCGGGATGCGGGCCCGCTGCGAGCGCGACCCCGACGACGCCGGCGTCTACCACCTGCGCCCGGCCCTCAGCGACGAACCGCTGGTCAGCATCGTGATCCCCACCGCCGGCCAGGCCCGCGACGTCCGCTACGAGCCGACGGTCCTCGTCAGCCACTGCCTGCGCAGCATCGTCGCGACCTCGACCTACGAGAACTACGAGCTGGTGGTCGTCGTCGATTCGCCGGCCGACCCGGCCCTGCTGGAGGAGCTGCGCGAGATCGGCGGCGAGCGGCTGCGGCTGGTCGACTACGAGAGGCCGTTCAGCTACTCGGACAAGATCAACGCCGGCGCCGCTGCCGCCCGTGGCGAGCACCTGCTGCTGCTGAACGACGACATCGAGGTCGCGACGCCGGATTGGATCGAGCGGATGGTGATGTACTCGGAGCTGGAGGAGATCGGCGCCGTCGGCGGCCGGCTGGTGCTCGAGGACGGCCGCCTGCAGCACGTCGGCGTCCGCTTCCAGGGCGGCCTGCCCGGCCATCCCTACTGGGGCTTCCGCGGCAACTTCCGCGGCTACGCCAACGGCGTCCGGGTCGCCCAGAACTGCCTCGCGGTGACCGGCGCCTGCCTGATGACCCGGCGGGCGCTGTTCGAGGACGTCGGCGGCCTCAGCGACGATTTCCCGATCAACTACAACGACGTCGACTACTGCCTGCGGCTCCAGCGCCTCGGCAAGCGGGTCGTCTACGACCCCGACCTGGCGATGATCCACTTCGAGTCCTCGAGCCGATCCTCGGCTGTCGAAACCTGGGAGAAGCGACTGTTCGAGGAAAGGTGGTTACCGTTGACCGCCGTCGACCCCTACTCCAACCCCCATTTGCGCCACGAGATGCCGCGGATCAGCTCCCAACTGAGCTGGATGCGCCGCCGCCCGCGACTCCGGCGCCGTCCCCCGAAAGGACAACCAGCCTGACGTGAACTACGAGCGCCTTTACAGCTTCCGCTTCCGCGACATCGACCAGGACGGCCGGATCGCGGTCTGGCAGCAGATCAGCCCCCACGTCCACGGCTTGATGGGGAGTCCGCAAAAGGTCCTCGACCCGGCTGCCGGCCGCGGCGAGTTCATCGGCGCGATCCCGGCGAAGGAGACCTGGGCGGTCGATGCGGTCAGCTACGGCGAGGCCGCCTACAAGCCGGACACGAAGGTGATCGTCTCCTCGATCATGGACGCCGAGCTGCCCGGCGGCCACTTCGACGGGGTCTTCGTCTCCAACTTCCTCGAGCACCTCTACGACCAGGAGGCGATCGCCGCCTTCCTGGAAAAGATGAACGCGGCGATGGAGGCGGGTGGCCGGATCGCGATCATGGGGCCGAACTACCGCTACTGCTCCGACGAGTACTGGGACTGCGCCGACCACTACGTCGCCCTCACCCACGTGGCGATCGAAGAGCACCTCTACGCCGCCGGCTTCGAGATCGAGCGCGTCGTCCCCCGCTACCTGCCCTATTCCTTCCGCGGCATCCTGCCGCCTTCGCCGCGGCTGACCCAGCTCTACCTGAAGACGCCGCTCGCCTGGCGCTTCCTCGGCAAGCAGTTCCTGGTGATCGGGCGCAAATAGTGCCGGACTCCCGGATCCTGGTCATCGGCTGCGGCTTCATCGGGTCCAACGTCGTCGAGGAGCTGGCCGGCGCCAGCCGGCCGCCGGTCGTCCTCTCCCGCTCGCGGCCGGAGCCGGAGGTGGCGGCGAAGATCGACCCGGCCGACCTGATCGTCGGCGACGCCGCCGAGGCGGAAGTCGTCGAGCGGGCGCTGGACGGCGTCGGCCACGTGATCTTCAGTGCCGGCGGGCTGCTGCCGGCGGCCTCGGAGGAAGACCCCGAGCGCGACGAGGAGCTGACGCTGGGGCCTGTGCGGGCCGTGCTCGCGGCGCTGCGCGAGCGGCCCGGGGTCGGGCTCGCCTACCTCTCCTCCGGCGGCACGGTCTACGGCGAGCCAGAGGAGAATCCCGTCCGCGAGGACGCTCCGACCGAGCCGCTTGGCGCCTACGGCCGCCTCCACCTGCGCTGCGAGGACGAGGTGCTGGCGGCGAGCCGCGAGCACGGGCTGAGGTCGACGATCCTGCGCTGCGCCACCGTCTACGGCGAGCACCAGCACCCCAACCGCGGCCAGGGCGCCGTCGTCACCTTCCTGCACCGGATCGAGCACGGCGAGCCGATCGACCTCTACGGCGGCGGCACGACGATCCGCGACTACGTCTACGCCGGCGACGTCGCCAAGGCGGCGATCGCGCTGATCGGGCGGGACGGCCCGGCGGTGATCAACGTCGGCAGCGGCGAGGGCACCTCGCTGATCGACCTGCTGCGGCTGGTCGAGCGCGAGGTCGGTCGCGAGGCGCAGGTGCGCCAGCACGGGGAGCGCGGCTTCGAAGTCCACCAAATCGTTCTCGACACGACGCGGTTGCATCAGACCGTGGAGCTGGAGATCACCGACCTTCCGGCGGGCATCGCCCGCACCCACGGCTGGCTTGCGGCACGAGGAGGCCGGGGTTGAGCGAGCGGCCCGACAGGTTCCAGGGACTGCGCTGGCGGCTGCACGCGACGCGGGCGCTCTGGCGGCTCGGCGCCACCCCCGACGCGGTCGTCGGCGCCGTCGACGCGGCGATCGGCGGCCACAGGCAGGTGGAGCTGACCTCACAGCTCGACGAGCCCGCCGCCGGCGAGCGGATCGGGGCGGACGCGATCTCTATCCGGGGCTGGCTCTTCTTCCCGACCTCGGCGACCGCCAAGATCGAGGTCTTCCTCGGCGGTCGCTCGCTGGGGCTGGCCCGGATCGGGGCGCCGCGGCTCGACGTCGCCGAGGTCTGGGACGTGCCCCACGCCGCCGCCGCCGGCTTCGAACTCGATGCCGATCTCGCCGCCTGGGACGGCGGCGAGGGTGAGCACGACCTCCTCGTCGTCGCCACCAGCGTCGAGGGCGAGCGCCATGAGCTGGAGCCGGTCAAGGTGACGATCGGTGCCCCCCGCACGAAGTCCGAGACCGCTGAGATGCCGCCGCCGGTACCGCTGGGCCGTCCCGCCTCGCAACGCCCACACGTCCTCGTCGTCACCCACCAGCTCACCCTCGGCGGCGCCCAGCTGTACCTGCTCGACCTGCTCAGCGAGCTGGTCAGGACCGAGGCCGCGAGCTTCACGATGATCACCGCGATCGACGGGGCGCTGCGCGAGGACGTCGAAGCCCTCGGGATCCCCGTCCACATCTCCCCCCTGACGCCGTACGACGACTTCGTCTTCCACGTCAGCCGGGTCGAAGAGCTGACCAGCTGGATCCGCGAGCGGGAGTTCGACGCCGTCCTGCTCAACACCGCGACCGCCTGGACGGTGCCGGGCGCCGAGGCCGCCGCCGAGCTCGGGGTCCCCTACGTCTGGGCGATCCACGAGAGCTTCGCCCCGAGCATCCTGCTGGGCGACTTCGCGCCAGAGGTTCGGGAGCGGACCGAACAAGCCATGGCGACCGCCTCCTCACTCGTCTTCGAGGCCGAGGCGACCAAGCGCCTCTACGAGCCGGTGGCGGGCGCCGAGCGCTGCGCGATGTACCCGTACGGGCTCGACCTGGCGCCGATCGACTCCCACCGGGCGGAATTCGACGGCGCCGCCGCCCGGCGCGAGGCGGGGATCCCGGCCGAGGCAGTGCTGGTCGCCTGCGTCGGCACGGTCGAGCCGCGCAAGGCCCAGGTGATGCTGGCGCAGGCGTTCGACCTCGTCGCCGCCAAGCACCCGAGCGCCCGGGTCGCCTTCGTCGGCGGCCGCGGCGACGCCAACAGCGAGGCCCTGGAGCGCTACATCGAGGCCTCGCCGCAGGGAGAGCGGATGCGGGTGATCCCGGTCACCCCCGAAGTCGAGGCCTGGTACGGGATGGCCGACGTGCTGGTCTGCGCCTCCGACATCGAGTCGACCCCGCGCACCGTGCTGGAGGCGATGGCCTGGGAAACCCCGGTCCTCGGAACCAGGGTCTTCGGCCTGCCGGAGCTGATCACCGACGGCGAGACCGGCTGGCTCTGCGAGCCGCGCGACCTGCCCGCCCTGGCGGCGGCGCTCGACCGCGTTCTCGGCCTGCCGGCGGAGGAGCGGCGCCGGGTCGGTGCCGCGGGGCGGCCGCTGGTCGCCGAGCGCCACTCACTCGAGCGCTACGGGCTGGAGATCGCCGGGCTGCTCGAGCAGGCGATGAGCGGAAGGGAGGGACGATGAGGGCCCGCCTACAGGGCCTCAGCCCGGCCTGGCGCTGGGCGCTGATCGTCGCCGCCGGCTGCCTGGCGATGGCCGCGGTGCACCTCTGGTGGATCGTCAGCTACCGCAAGGGATTCCCGCTCAACGTCGACGAGGCGGGCTACACGGCGATCGGGGTCAACAACTACCTCGGCTGGGTCGGGGCTGGGATCCGCGGCTGGTGGGACGTGGTCCAGTCCCAGGCCCCGAACGCGCCCCTGCTGCCGGCGGTCACCTCGCTGGTGCTGATCGTCAGCCCGGGCGTGATGCAGGGGTTCGCGGTCCTCGTCGCCTTCGGCGCGCTGCTGACTCTCGCCACCTACGGCATCGGAGAGCGGCTGGCCGGCCCCCGGCTGGGTGCCTTGGCGGCGCTGGCGGTCGCGACCAGCCAGGGGACCTTCCTCTTCACCCGCGAATACATCTTCGCCCTGCCGACGGCGGCCTTCCTCACCTGCGCGGTCTATGCGTTGCTGCGCAGCGACGGCATGCGCAACCGCTGGTGGTCGGTCGCCTGCGGCGCCTGCCTCGGGCTGATGCTGCTCTCGCGGACGATGGCCGTGGCCTTCGTGCCCGGCATCCTCGTCGCCGGGGCGCTGGTTCTCCTGATCCGGCAGCGAGACGACCTCTGGCCGCGGATCCTCAACCTCGGCCTCGCAGTCGTCGCCGGGGCGCTGGTGGCCGCGACCTGGTACTGGAACAACCTCGACCCCGTGGTCGACTACCTGACCAGCTACGGCTACGGCGAACAGGCGCAGTACTACGGCCAGGACCAGTCGACGCTCTCCTGGGCTCGCTTCGAAACGGTCGCCAAGAGGATCACCGGCGGCGATCTGCTGGTCCCGCTGGCGGTTCTCATCTTCGTCGGGCTGCTTGCCGGCCTGTTCCTGGTCGGCCGCCGCCTGCGGGACAGCGACGACCGCCGGGCGGAGCTGCTGCGGATCGTCAGCAGCGACGCGATCGCGGTCTTCCTCGTCTTCGCCGCGGGATACGCGGCGCTGATGACCTCCCAGAACGGCGGCAACGGCTTCACCTATCCGATCGCGATGCTGCTGCCGCCGCTGGCGGTGATCCCGCTACGCCACTTCCGGGCGGCGGCGATCCCGGCCGCCGTCCTGGTCGGGGCGATCGCCGTCGTCAACCTCGTCGCCACCTCGGGGCTCTGGGAGGACGCCGGCGAGTCGCGGCTGGTAGACGTCCCGGTCTTCGGAGAACTTCCCTGGGTCAACGGCGAAGCGCACGCGGTCGCGGCGATCAGGGAGCAGGTCCCCGGCCCGGTGACGCATTTCGACGACGCCGACGAGGGATGGACCGAGGTCGACGCGGAGCTCGCCGACGCGCTGCTCTCGAAGATCGCTCCCGAAGGAAGGCCGCGCCTTGCCGCCTTCGCCTCCCGCAACCGGGTCGTCAGCGGCAACAGCGTCGGCCTCGCCGGGCTCCTCGATCACCGCACCGGCATCCCGCTCACCCAGATCGAGGCCGAACCGGCCGACAGCGTCGCCAACTACGAACGCCAGCTGACCACGCCGGTGATCGGAGAACCCACCGCGGTGATCACCACCAGCACCGAAGCCGACGACTTCGACCCGATCGTCAGCCAGAAAAAGGCCGAGACCGCGCTCCGCAACACCGGCTTCGTCCTGGTGCGGCAGATCCCGTCACCCGACGGCCGCAGCTTCCATGTCTGGGTGAAACATGGGACCCCTAAGGGGTCTGACGGAGCCGGTCGAGATCGAAGCGAACCATCTTCTCGACCATCTCCCGGAAGCCCGTCCGCGCGCTCCAACCAAGCTTCTCCCGCGCCTTAGCCGGGTCGGCCAGGGCGTGGTCGTCCTCGCCGGGGCGGACCGCGGCGGGGTCGACTCGTAGGTAGTCCGCCGGCTCGAGGTCGAGGAGGGCGAACGTCGCCTCGACCAGTTCGGCGACGGAGTGGGCGTGGCCGCTGCCGATCACGTAGTCGTCGGGCTCGGGCTGCTGCAACATCGACCAGGCGGCCTCGACGTACTCCGGCGCCCAGCCCCAGTCGCGGCGCGCCTCGAGGTTGCCGATCGGCAGCTCGTCGGCCAGGCCGAGCTTGATCGCGGCCACCGCGGCGCTGACCCGGCGGCTGACGAAGCGCTCCGGCCGCCGCGGGCTCTCGTGGTTGTAGAGGACGCCCGAGCAGGCGAAGAGGTCGTGGCGGTCGCGGTAGGCGCCGGTGAGGAGATGCCCGTAGGCCTTCGCCGCCCCGTAGGGCGAGCGCGCCCGCAGCGGCGTCGACTCGTCCTGCGGGACGCCGCCGGAGCCGCCGAAGATCTCGCTCGAGGAAGCCTGGAAGAAGCGCGCCGCGCCGCCCTCGGCGACGATCGCGTCGAGCAGGCGCAGGACCCCCAGCGCGTTTGTCTCGGCGCTCTCCAGCGGCCGCTCCCAGGAGGCCGGGATGTGGCTGACCGCGGCGAAGTTGTAGACCTCGTCGGGCTGCGACGCCGCAACCGCCTCGCGCAGGGAGGGCCCGTCGGCGAGATCCCCCCGGTGCAGGACGAGCCGCTCGCTGACAGCTTCGAGGTTGGAACCAGGTCCCTCGCCGGGGTCACGGACCAGCCCGTGGACCTCATAGTCCTTCTCCAGCAGCAGCTCGGCGAGGTAGCTGCCGTCCTGGCCGCGGATGCCCGTGATCAGGGCGCGCCGGCTCACGTCCTCGTCGTGGTCTTCTCGGGGCGGGCGAGCCGGTAGTCGCCGCGACTGAGGGTGCTCTCGAGCCAGACGTAGAGGACGATGAACAGGTAACGGCTGCCCATCTCTTTCATCGCCAGCTTCGCCTCACCGCTGGTGCGGTTGGTCCAGGAGGTGGGGACGACGGCGTAGGTGTGGCCGCGGACGATCGCCTTCAGCGGCAGCTCCACGGTGAGGTTGAAGTGCTTGGAGAGCAGCGGCTGGACGGTTTCGATCACCTCCCGCCGGTAGGCCTTGAAGGCGTTGGTGGTGTCGTTGTAGCGGTGGCGGAAGAGGATGCGGATGAACTGGTTGGCGAGGCGGTTGATCGCCAGCTTCAGCCGCGGATAGTCGTGGATTTTCGCCCCCGGCATGAAGCGCGAGCCGAAGGCGCAGTCCCAGCCCTCCTCGAGCAGGCGGTGGTAGCGGACGAGGTCGTTGGGGTCGTCGGAGGCGTCAGCCATGACGATCGCGACGGCGTCGCCCTCGAAGACCTCGAGGCCGGCGCGGATCGCGTTGCCGAAACCGCGTTCGAGGTGGGAGCGGTGGACGCGGATCCGCGGGTTGGACTCGCCCAGCGCGGTGACGACGGCTTCGGTCGAGTCTTCGGAGTCGTCGTTGACGACGATCACCTCGTAGTCGATGCCTTCGCGGTCCAGCGCGGCGGCGACCCCTTCGACCGTCGCCGCGACCGAGCCCTCCTCGTTCTGGGCCGGCATCACCACCGAGAGCTTCATCGCCTCTGCCATGAGGCGGCGACGCTACCGGAAGTCACGGATTTGCCGCGAAGACACACGAGAGATTTTCTCTTCTGCGCGTCACCTGTTGCAGCTAAAACATTACGCTAGGATCCATGGCGGTGATGATGCCAAGGGAGAAGTGGACCGACGAGCGCCTCGACGAGCTGAGCGCGAAGATGGATCAGGGCTTTGCGGTCACGAAAGTCGAGATCGCGGACACGAAAGCCGAGATGCGAGCGGGCTTCGTCCGCGTGGACGAGGAGATCAGGGAGCTTCGGCGCGAAATGAACGCCGGCTTCGACGCCGTCAACCGCAACATGATCGCGGGTTTCATATCGATCTTCGCCGCCATCATTGTCAGCAGCGCCTTCTAGACGGACCGCCCGCGGATCGCGGCGATCAGGCGACGCAGGGGCCTGGTCAGGCGCCAGCTGAAGGTTCCCTCGTAGGCCTGGATGGTGTCGGCCACGAGTTGCTTGGCCTCCTCCCGCTCCTCACGGGCGGAAATGAGCAGGGCGTTCGACTCGTGCAGTTCGGTGTGCAACTTCTGGTTTTCGACCCGGACGCCGTGGAGCTCCGCCCGCGCCCGCCACTCGAGCCGCACCAGCCGGGCCATGTCGGCCACGGGCGCCTCGGGTCGCTGCGCCTTGGGCGCGAGCCGCTGGAAGATCTCGATCAGCTGCTGCGCATGGACGTTGGCCCGGTGATGGGCGACGATTAGATCGCGATTGACGGGCCCCATCGAGCGGTCGTATCCCTTCAGACCATGGGCCAGGGCCTCCGCGTCGATGACCGCCTCGCCGCGACCGGCGAAGCCGTCGGCCTCGATCGCCGGGTAGGTGTCGGGGGTCACCCAATCCTCCCCCCCTGACCAGTCGTAGACGAAGGCCGCGCGGCCGCAGGCCATCGCCTCGAGGATCCCGCGGCCCAACCCGACCACGATGTCGGCTCCGGCCAGCGCTTCCCGCGGATCGGTCGTCTGCTTGCCGGCACCGCCGATCCGCGTCAGCTCCAGCCCGGCTCCCCGGCAAGCCTCTTCCAGCATCGCCTGGCGATCGGCGACGGTGTTGTTGGTCAGCAGCAGCACCCGTCTCGCCCGCTCGGGCAGCGGCGAGGCCGCCTTGAAGCGCTCGGTGTCGATCGGCTGGCGCAGTCGCACGATCTCCCCGCCGGCGGCAAAGGCACGGAGGCGGCGCTCGACCCGGTCGTTGAGCGCCACCTGCACGTCGACCGTCCCCGGCAGCTGCGGCGGCGATTGCGGGTCGAAGCTGCTCCGCGACCGTGAGCACGTAGGTCTCGGTGTCGCCGATCCCCAGCGCGTTCAGGGCGAGGAGGATCTTCATGCGGCGACGCTATCGGAAGTCACGGAAATTTCGCGAAGTCACGCGACAGATTTTCCTTTCTGCGCGTCACCTGTTGCAGCTAAAACATTACGCTAGGATCTATGGCGGTGATGATGCCAAGGGAGAAGTGGACCGACGAGCGGCTCGACGACCTTCAAGCCGAGATGCGAACGGGCTTCGTTCGCGTGGATGGGGAGATAAAGGAGCTGCGGCGGGAAATGAATGCTCGCTTCGACTCGATGAAGAATTCGATCGATGCCCGCTTCGACGCTATGAACAGAAACATGATCGCCGGCTTCTTCGTGATCGTCACTGCCATCGTCAGTAGGCAACGCCGCCCTCATCGCCAGCACCGTTCTTTGAACGCTCAGGCGGTGGCGCCGACCCAGCGCTCGAGGTTCTGCTCGTACATCTCCTTGAGGATCTCGTCGATCCCGTAGCGCAGGTCCCAGTCGGGATAGTCGGCTATGAACGGCGCCAGGTCGGAGATCCACCAGCGGTGGTCGCCGATCCGGGGCTCCTCCCCCATCTCCCATTGCAGCTCGCGGCCGGCGATCCGCTCGCAGGCGTCGATCGCCTCCAGCATCGAGCAGTTGCTGAAGCGGCCGCCGCCGATGTTGTAGACGGCGGCGGGACGGGGTGCCTGGCGGTAGGCGTCGAAGGCGGCGATCAGGTCGGCGCTGTGGATGTTGTCGCGGACCTGCTTGCCGTCGTAGCCGAAGACGGTGTAGGGCGTGCCGGTGACGGTGCACTTCATCAGGTAGGCGAGGAAGCCGTGCAGCTTGGCGCCGGCGTGCTGGGGGCCGGTCAGGCAGCCGCCGCGGAAGGCGACGGTCGGCATCTCGAAGTAGCGGCCGTACTCCTGGACCAGCAGGTCGGCGGCGCACTTGGAGACCCCGAACAGCGAGTGGGTGGAGGAGTCGATCGACATGCTGGTGTCGATCCCCTTGAAGTACTCGTGGTCCTCGGGAAGCTCGAGCCGCTTCTCCAGGTCTTGCAGCGGCAGCCGGTTGGGCGTGTCGCCGTAGACCTTGTTGGTCGAGCAGAAGACGAAGGGCGCGTCTGGGCAGTGGGCGCGGGCGGCCTCGAGCAGGTTGAGGGTGCCGTTGGCGTTGACGCCGAAGTCGGTCTGCGGCTCGCTCGCGGCCCAGTCGTGGGACGGCTGGGCGGCGGTATGGACGACGAGCTCGATCTCCCCGGCGTGCTGGCGGAAGATCCGCTCGACCGCCTCGGCGTCGCGGATGTCGACGTTCTCCCAGCGGAACTCCGCCGGGTAGGACTCGACCAGCCGGGTGGTGACGTGGGAGGTCGAGGACTCGGGGCCGAAGAAGCGGGCCCGCATGTCGTTCTCGATCCCGACCACGTCGAAACCCACGGCGATGAAGTGGTCGACGGCCTCGGAGCCGATCAGGCCCCCCGCCCCGCTGATGATCGCGACCGGCATTCCTCAGTTACTCCCTTCCCCCAGCCGGGGTTTCGATTTCGAGCGCCTCGGCGATCCGCTCCTCGTCGACGGCGATCCACTGGTGGATGTCGGCCAGCACCTGCTCGGCGCTGCGCCGCGGGCGCCACTCGTCCAAGCCGAAAAGCCTCGCGCAGTCGGAGAGGTATATCGGCACGTCGCCCTGCCGCGTCTCCCGCACCGGCTCGATCGGCACCTCGTTGCCGGTCAGCCGCCGGCAGATCTCGGTCGTCTCGCGCAGCGAGAGGCTGCACTCACGCCCGCCGCCGACGTTCACCGTGCGCCCGTCCCACGCCTCCGGGTCGAGCAGCTCCCGCTCGACCAGGTCGACGAGGTCCTCGACGTGGAGGAGGTCGCGCACCTGCTTGCCATGCCCCCCGAACCCGATGTAGCTGAGCGGGTTGCGGAAGTGGTGGGCGAGCATCCAGTGGGTGAAGACCCCCTGGTCGACCTTGCCCATCTGCCAGGGGCCGGCGATCACGCCGCAGCGGTCGATCACGGCCGGGACGCCGAGAGCCGCCCGGTACTCCTCGATCAGCAGCTCGGCGGCGAGCTTGGTCGCTCCGTAGAGGGTGCGGGCGCCGTCGAGCGGGAACCGCTCGGAGATCCCCGCCGGGGAGACGCCGGGGACCTTCTGCTCGGGGGCGATCTCGAACCTGGTCTCCGCCTCCTCCAGCGCCAGCTCGACCTGCGGCGCCACCGGATAGACGCGGCTGGTCGAGAGGAAGACGACGAAGGCGCTGTCGCGGCGGGCCAGCTCGAGGCAGTTGTAGGCGCCGGTGAGGTTGGTGTGGACGAGGTAGCCGGTGTCGCCGTTGACGCCGCTCATCACCGAGGGCTCGGCCGAGCACTCGATCAGCGCCGTGCAGGCCGGCAGCGCCGCAAGGTCGCCGGGCTCGCGGACGTCGCCTTCGACGAACTCGACCCCCGCCTCCTCCAGCCGCGGCAGGTTCAGCCGCGAGCCGCGGCGGTAGAGGTTGTCGAAGGCGATCAGCTCCCAATCCGGGTGCCTGGCGGCGAGCGAGACGGCGAGGTTGGAGCCGACGAAGCCGGCGCCGCCGGTGATCACGACGCGGTTCATCTCAGCCTCGTCTACCCATTCGCAGCTGCGGCACCCGCCAGGCCGCCTCGAGCACGATCGAGCGGCTCATCTTCGAGGCGCCGGCGCGGCGCTCGCGGAAGGTGATCGGGACCTCCGCCACGCGGAAGCCGAGCTGCACCGCCCGGTAAGTCATCTCGACCTGGAAGGCATAGCCCCGGGCCGAGATCGCATCGAGGTCGATCGCCTCCAGGACCTCCCGCCGGAAGCACTTGAAGCCGCCGGTCAGGTCGCGGATCGGCAGCCCGAGCACGAGCCGTGCGTAGGCGCTGCCGCCGCGGCTGATCCCCTGGCGCAGCGCGCTCCAGTTCTCGACGCCGCCCCCGGGCACGTAGCGGGAGCCGATCGCGACGTCGGCCTTCTCGGCCGCGGCGAGCAGGCGGCCGAGGTCAGCCGGGTCGTGGGAGAAGTCGGAGTCCATCTCGAGGATGCGGGAGGCGCCAGCGGCGAGAGCCTGGCGAAAGCCGGCGACGTAGGCCGGGCCGAGCCCTTCCTTGCGCGCCCGGTGCAGGACCTCGATCCGCGCCTCGCCGGCCGCGAGGCGGTCGGCCAGCTTGCCGGTCCCGTCCGGCGAGTTGTCGTCGACGACCAGGACCCGGGCCGAATCCGGCAGGTTCTCGAGCGCGGCCGTGACCAGCGGCTCGAGGTTCTCGGCCTCGTTGTAGGTGGGCAGCACCAGCCAGGCCGGCCCCGCCCCTCGGCTCTCGGACATAACCGGATGCTATGCGTATGAGCCCGTCTAGGATCTGCTGGTTGGAGTTCCTACCGGCACCCGATCGGCTCGACCCCCCCGCCGCCGAGGTGCACCTCTGGCGCGGCGACCTCGACCAGCCGGGATGGCGCGGAGCCGACGACCTCCCGGAGGACGAGCGCCGGCGCGCCGCGGCGATCCTGCGGCCGCTGCCGCAGCGGCGCTGGGTCGCCTCACGCTGGTTCCTGCGTGGGGTGCTGGCCCGCTACCTGGACCGGCCGCCGGCGGAGATCCGGTTCGCCGCCGGCGAGCACGGCAAGCCGCGCCTGGCCGAGGCGGCCGGCGGCCTCGCCTTCAACCTCAGCCACTCCGAGGACCGCGCGCTGGTCGCCGTCGCCGCCGGGCGCGAGGTGGGAGTCGACGTCGAGCGCATCGTCGTCGAGCGCGACCCGGTGGCGCTGGCCGAGAAGGGACTGGGGCCGGAGGGAGCCGCCGCCGTCAGGGCGGCTCCGGAGAGCGAGCGCCCGCGCACCTTCCACCGGCGCTGGGCGGACCACGAGGCCCGCCTCAAGTGCCTCGGGGTCGGTCTCGGCGGACAGGAGCCGCCAGAGAGCGTGGCAATCGCCGTCCAGCAACTGGATCTGGAGCCGGGTTTCGCCGCCTCGGTGGCCATCACCGGAGAGCCCCTCCCCCTGCGCTGCTGGACGTTTGGCCCCCACCGCACCGATCTGCCGTAATCGCGGTTAGCTAACTTGATGACCTTGAGCCGGGCGGTAGGGAAATTCGTGCTTGCGCTGGGGCTGCTCCTCGCGCTGGCGGGTGGCAGCGCCCAGGCGGCGAGCCTGCAGACGATCGGGACCGGCTTCGACGAACCGATCTTCGTCACCTCCGACCCCGGCAACCCGAACCGCCTGTTCGTCGTCGAGCGCGAGGGGAGGATCGTCGAAGTCGCCGGCGACAGCCGCACCGTCTTCGCCGACCTGCGCGGCGTGGTCGGCTGCGGAAACGGGTGCGGCGGCGAGCGGGGCCTGCTCTCGATCGCTCTCTCGCCCGATTTCGACACCAGCGGGCGCCTCTTCGTCGACTACGCCGAAGACCCGGAACCGGGCGACATCCACGTCGGCGAACTGAACCCGACCGGCGGCCTGCGCAACCTGCTGACCATTCCCCACCCGGACGAGAGCAACCACAACGGCGGCCAGCTGCAGTTCGGGCCCGAAGGCAACCTCTTCGTCTCCACCGGCGACGGCGGCGGCGAAGACGACCAGCACCACAACGCCCAGAACCTCAGCAGCCTGCTCGGCAAGATCCTCCGCATCGGCATCAATCCCAGCGGCGCCCTCCCCTACACCGTGCCCGCGGGCAACCCGTTCGCGGCGCCGGCCCCCTACGACACGATCTGGGCCTACGGCCTCCGCAACCCCTTCCGCTTCTCCTTCGACCGCGGCGGCAGCGGCCTCTGGATCGGCGACGTCGGCCAGAGCGCGCGGGAGGAGATCGACTTCGCCCCGGCTCCCGGCCTCGGCGCCGGCTTCAACTTCGGCTGGAACTGCGAGGAGGGCTCCGTCGCCGGCCCGGGCGACGACGAAGGCTGCGCCGGCGCAGCCGCCGACGCCTTCGTCGGACCGGTCTTCGACTACCCCCACTCCGACCCCGGCGACGGCGGCGCCAGCGGCTGCGCGGTGATCGGCGGCTACGTCTCCCGCGACCCCGGCGTCACCGAGCTCTATGGCCGCTACATCTACGGCGACCTCTGCGTCAACAAAATCCGCTCCTTCTCCCCCGCTCAGCCGCTCGCGACGGACCGTTCCGAGGGCCTGCAGATCTCCAACCTCAACTCCTTCGGCGAGGACTCCTGCGGGCGCCTCTACGCGATCTCCGGCAGCGGAGCCGTCTACCGGATCGTCGGCGCCGGCCCGACCACGTGCCCGACGGCCGCCACCCCTTCGCTCAGCCCCTCGTTCGTCGGGATCCGCGCCCTCCGTCGCCGGGTGAAGAAGAACCGCCGCGCCCTTCTCACCGCATACGTCTCGCCCTGCAAAGGCCGCCAGGGGGATCCGGTCACCCTCTGGCGCGGCCGCAAGAAGCTCGGCACCAGGCACTTCGACCGCGTCTGCACCGCTCGGTTCCGGCCGCGGATCAGCCGCCGCTCGAGCTTCCGGGTCACCGTCAAGGCGAACGCCACCTACGTCGCGGCGATCTCTCGCAAGCTGACGGTCAAGATCAAGAAGCGCCACCGGCACCACCGCTGAGCCGACCGCGATTCCATAGGCTCAGCGTGAATGCGCGGGCCTCAGCAGGAGATAACGGGATCTCGCGACGGAATCCTGCGGGCTAGCGCGCAGACGGCCCGGGCACTCGAACAGAGCGAGGCCGTTGCCATCCTCGTCGGGAGCTACGACGGCTCCGGCAACTACGGCGACATCGCCCAGCTCGACGCTGCGCTCGGTGTGCTCGGTCGGCTCGACGCCGACTTTCTCGTCCTGCCGATGGTCGAGCAGCAGTTCGCCGCTACGCACCAGACGCTGGTCGGGGAGCTGATACACCGTCCCGAGCACGTCCTCTACTTCGACGCCGGGGACGACCCCGGGGGCGAGGGTCTCACCCCTGTCGAGATCCCCGCCGGCGTCACTCGGGCTGTCACCTATCTCTATGGCGGCGGTTTCCTCAACCCGTCCTGGGGGGAGCGGAAGCTGGCGATGCTGAAGGCCGTGGAGGACCTCGTCGCTGGCAGCGGGCGGGTGACCCGAATCGCCTCGGGCCAGCAGGTCGACCGAGATTGGATCGACACCCTGGCTCCGGCCGATGCCCGACTCCTGCGCCGGTTCGAGATCCTGGGCGGGCGCGACGACGACTCCAGCGCCACCCTCGCCGGGCTGGGGGCCAGGGGGCCGGCACTCAATACCGGGGACGATGCCGTCGGCATCCTCACCGCGATCGGTGCGGCAGAGAAGCTGGCGTCGCCCGACTCCCCGGTCAAGGTCAATGTCCACTTCGCCGAACACGAGTGGGTAACCGATCTACCCGGCTCGATCCGTGATTTCGACTTGCGGTTCCTGGCCGAGTTGTCGAACCTCACCGAGCGGCACCTGCGGGTACAGCCATTGCTCGCCTATCTCGATCCGCGCGTCGACGAGAGCGCCGGCCTCGAAACCTTCGCCGCCGCCTGCGCCGAGCTTGGCGCCGAGGTCGCGGAGCCGCTGGTCCTCCGCCCAGCCAACCTCACTGAGGTCGCAGCCGAGCTGGGCGATGCGGGGCTCACCCTCAGCTCCTCCTACCACGTCGCCCTCACCTCGCTCCTGCTGGCGGTTCCGGCGGCGATTCTGCGCGACAACGAGTACTACGCGCAGAAGGCACGCGGCCTGCTCTCCGATTTCGGCCTGCCGCCGGACTTCTCGCCCCGCTCGACCGACGACCCGGTGTTGGCGGCGAGGGCGATAGCGCCCCACCTGCTCGATCCGCAATTGAGCGAGCTGACGCGGCGCGGCCTGGAGGCGGCCGCCGCAAAGGTGCGACAGCGGCGAGCCGATGCGGAGGCGAAGCTCCTATCCGTGATTGCCGGCGAGAACCGCGAGGCTGACGATTCGCGGCACCGCATCTCCTCCGTCCGCCGCGGCGACGGCGAGCTGGCCTTCGATGCGGAATTGCAGGGCATCGAGCCAAAGCAAATCTGGCTGCGCACCTCCTCGAAGGTCGACCCCAGCGCTGACGCGGCCCTGGCGATCGCGTTGATGCCGGCGATGCGCAACGGCGGAACGCTGGCTTTGGACGCAGCGGTGAGCCCCCGGGTGCTGCGTCTGCAGCGCGAGTTCCAGGGCATCCAGCGGGCCTGGTCGCGCGAGTGGACCTTCGGCGATCCTCCGCTGCGAGACGTCGCGGTGACCGCTCGCCTCCGCTCGGATGAGGTCCGGCCACGAACTGGGCGGGTCGCCGCCTTCTTCAGCGGCGGCGTCGACTCGTTCTCGACGATCCTCGGCGATGACCACGTCACCGACCTGATCTTCGTCCGCGGGCTCGACATCCTGGAGAAATTCACCCATCAGGATGGCCTTGCCGAGTGGGTCGAGTCTCGCCTCCGGGGGGCAGCGGAGGAACTCGGCATGCCACTGCACGTCGTCGACACGAACCTGCGCGACCTGTCCGAAGCCACCGGCGCCACGAAGCCGCTGGCTCGCTGGGAGACCTACTACAACAGCGCCCTGGCGGCCGTCGCGCTTTTCCTGGAGCCACTCTTCGACCGGGTTCTGATCTCGACCGAATTCGCCTACGAGAACCAACCGCGGCTTGGATCGAGCTGGATGGTCGATCAGCTCTGGGGAACCGAGAACTTGGAGATCTTCGACGCCGGGGGGTCGCTCGGCAGGGTCGGGCGGATCGAGCGGATTGCCGCTCACCCGGTCGTGCAGAAGACGCTCCGCGTGTGCTGGCAAAACCCCGGAGGCGCCTACAACTGCGGCCGCTGCCGCAAGTGCCTGCTGACGATGGCGACGCTCGAGTCGATCGGCCAGCTGCAGCATTTCGAGACCTTCCCCCCCGGGATCGATTTCCAGCAACTCGCGGCGATCATCGAGGAGGTGCGGATCCCACCCCACCTGGCTTTCTGTGAAGAAACGCTCGAAGCCATCCGGCTGCGTCCTGCCCCAGACCTCGAGGAGGCGCTTGCCGAGCTTGTCGCCAGCGGAAGAAGAAAACTCGGATTCGACGATGACCCGGTCGGGTATGCCGAGCGGCGTGCCTCCAAAGCCGAAAGCAAGCTTCGAGAGGTTCTGGACTCCCGCTCCTGGAAGATCACCGAGCCGCTGCGGCGCCTGACGGCCCGCCGCCACCGACGCTGACCGGTGCCTGACTCTCCCCGTCACGAGATAACGGACGTCAAGCGCAGCCCGGGTGAACTCTCCTTCGAGGCGCGGCTACACGGCAGGGAGCCCCAGCGGATATCGCTGCGCAGCGGTACCGGGGTCGAGCCCTATCCCGAGGCTGCTCTGGCGGCGACCCTGATGCCGGCGATGCGCGGTGGCGGCAGGCTGGAGATGGACGAGCCGATAAGCCCCCGGATCCTGCGCATGCAGCGCGAGTTCCAGGGCATCCAGCGCGCCTGGTCGCGGGAGTGGGTCTTCGACGATCCGCCGCTCGAGCAAGTCGAGGTGATCGCCCCGATCCGCGCGGTGGAGCGCAGGAAGCCGACGGGCAGGGTCGCCGTCTTCTTCAGCGGCGGCGTCGACTCCTGGTCGACGATCCTTGGGGAGCACGACGTCACCGACCTGATCTTCGTCCGCGGGCTCGACATCCTGCCCGGGTTCGCCCACCAGGAGGGCCTCGCTGACCGAGTCGAGGCACGGCTGGGCGAGGCGGCCGACGCACTCGGCCTGCGACTGCACTCGGTGGAGACCAACGTCCGCGACCTCCCCGAGCCGAACGGTCCGGGTCAGCCGGAAGTCCGCTGGGAGTCCTATTACAACTCGGCCCTTGCGTCGGTGGCGCTCTTCCTCGGCCCGCTGTTCGACCGGATCCTGATCTCGACGGGCCTCGCCTACTGGAACATGTCGAAGATCGGCGCCAGCTGGATGGTGGACTCGCTCTGGGGAAACGAGAACCTTGAAATCGTCGACGCCGGCGGGCTTCTCGGCAGAGTCGAGCGGGTCGAACGGATCGCTGCCCATCCGGTGGTGCAGAAGACTCTGCGGGTTTGCTGGCACAACCCGGGCGGGTCCTACAACTGCGGTCGCTGTCGCAAGTGTCTGGTGACGATGGCGACGCTCGACGCCCTCGGCCAGCTGCCCGAGTTCGAGACTTTCCCGCATGCGCTCGGCGAGGAGCGGCTAGGCCTGCTCGCCGCCCAGGAGGTGCAGGAACCGCTCCACCTCGACCTCTGCGAAGAAGCTCTGGCCGCGATGCGCCGCAGCGGCAAGCCGGAGCTGGTCCGGCCCTTCGAGACACTCGTCGCAAATGGCAGACGCAAGCTCGGTCGCGAGGACGACCCTTCCAACGGCGAGCTCGAGGCGACCGCAGCCCAGGCGAAGCTGGAGGAGGTCCTCAGCTCCCGTTCCTGGAGAATGACCGCGCTGCGCCGCCTTGCGGCACGCGGCAGGAACTGATCCAAGGAGGCCGAGCCAGTCATGCAGCACATCGCCGATCTACGGCGTGAGCCCGGGGAACTCTCCTTCGAGGCGCGGATGGCCGACGCCGAGCCGCGGCGAATCTGGTTTCGCAGCGAGACGGAGGTGGTGCCAAACGCCGACGGGGTGCTGGCGGCCTGCCTGATGCCGGCGATGCGCGGCGGCGGAAAGCTGGTGATCGACGAGCCGCTGAGCCCGCGGGTGCTGCGCAGGCAGCGCGATTACCAGGCGATCCAGCAGGCCTGGTCCCACGACTGGAACTACGACGAGGAGCCGCTGAAGGAGGTCGAGGTGGAGGCGCCCTCGCGCCCCCCCGGATCCACGGCTCCGACCGGCCGCGTCGCCTCCTTCTTCAGCGGCGGGGTCGACTCCTTCGCGGCGATCGTCGCCAACCCCGAGATCACCGATCTGATCTTCGTCCGCGGGGTCGACATCCTCCCGCGGCTCACCCACCAGGACGGCCTCGCCGACGAAGTCGAGGCGCGCCTGCGCGAGGCGGCCGCCGAGCTGGGGAAGCCGCTGCACGTGGTCGAGACCAACGTCCGCGAGCTCTCCGACCCCCTGATCCGCTGGGAGCCCTACTTCGCCTGCCCGCTGATCGCCATCGCCCACTTCTTCGCGCCGTTGTTCGACCGGGTGTTGATCGCCGGCGACACCGATCACGAGACGCAACCACTGATGGGGGCCGCGCTGCTGGTCGACGAGCTCTGGAGCAGCGAGGACGTGGACGTGGTCGACTGGGGCGGCCGTCTCAATCGCGAGCGGCGGGTGGAGATGATCGCCAGGCATCCCGTCGTCCAGAACACCCTGCGGACCTGCTGGGAAAACCCCGGCGGCGCCTACAACTGTGGCCGCTGCCGCAAGTGCCTGCTGACGATGATCTCGCTGGAGGCGATCGGGGCCCTGGAGGAAGTCATGACCTTCCCTCCGCGCTCGACCTCGGCGTCCTCGCCGATGCCGAGCTGACCCAGCCGATCGCCCTCGCCCTCTGGGAAGACCTCCTCGACCACGTCCGTGACCGCGGACGGACCGACATCGTCCCCCCGCTCGAGGACTTCGTCGCCAGGGGCAGGCGGTCGATGGGCCTGGCGCAGTCCTACCGGACCCGGCAGAGTCGCCACGGCCGGCGTGAAAAAGGCACGGGCGCCAAATTGGAAGCCGCCGAAGTCAAACTCGAAGCCGCCGAAGCCGAGCTGGCGGAGGTGCTGGAGTCGCGCTCGTGGCAGCTGACCGAGCCGCTGCGACGGTTCGGCGCTCGCCTGCGCGCGCGCCGGGCCGGCTAGGTTTTCAGCGGCGGCAGACGAGGGCGCCCTGGTCGGCCTCGACTAGGAGCTGCCACGGCCGGCGCAACCGGTCGGGCGGAATGTAGAGGCGGGTCGTCGAGCCGGGAGCGAGGCCGCCGGTGCTGAGCGGGTATTCGTCATCGGCGAAGCGTCGCAGGCGCACCGTCCCCTCCCCTCCCGGGCCGAGCTCGATCGTCGTCACCCCCGGGCCGAGCGGCAAGGGCCCGTCGCCGCTCGCGACCCTGGTGCATTTCCCTCCGGCAGTCCCCCTGGAAACGGTTTCGATCCCCAATGGCAACGCGTTGGCGAGGACCAGGTCGGCATGCGTCCGCCCTTCCTCCGGCGCCGCGACCAGTGCCGCCGGCGAGTAGGCGGGCGAGCCGTAATCGTCGACGGCCTGCAGATACTCACCGGCTTCGATCCCGCTGAGGAAGACGGTGCCGGCGACTTCGGGCGAGAGCAGGAAGGTGGGCTCGACGCTGCGGCCGGCGATCTCGATCGCCCCCAGGTCGGCCCGGGTCAGCACCGTCTGCTTCTCGAAGAAGTCACGGCCTTCGCGCAGCGGCACCAGGTTGAAACCGATGACGAGGGCGGTCAACGCGGCCCCGGCGAGCAGCGCCCAGCGGTTGAATCTGACCCCCTGCAGCAGGTTGACCGCGATCAGCACGACGAGGAGACCGCCGACGTAGAGGTAACGGCTCGAGTAAGGCTCGCGGCCGGGGCCGAAGTTGAAGGCGGCGAGGAACCAGAAGGTCGCTGCCGCGCCCAACACCGGCCACAGGCCGGCGAAGAACCCGCGGCGGCGCCAGCCGCCGTAGGCGGCGAGGGCAATGAGCGCGATCGCCAGCGGCGCGCCCCATTGCGAGCGGCCGACGACTTCGCCCGAGATCGTCCCCAGGGCGAGGACCGAGTCGAGCGAGGCGGTCAGCCCTTCCCAGACGTAGCGCGGCGAGACGAGCACGTTGTGGGCGCTGAAGTTGTTCTCGGCCGTGTGGCCCCAGCCGAGGTACCAGACCGCGTAGAGCGCCAGCGGCAGGGCGACCACGTAAGCGCGCCACAAGCCACGCTGGCGCCGGCGCTGGAGGACGTCGATCGCGGCGGCGACCGCGAAGGCGAGCCCGAGGCTGGAGAAGGCAAGCGAGACCACCAGGAAGGCGCAGGCGGCGCGGTCCCAGCGCTCGTCGCCGTTCTCCAGCGCCAGCAGCATCGCCATCCCGAACAGGGCCGCGCCCGCGAAGCCGACCTGGAAGGGCCAGAGCAGGTCCTGCCAGGCGGGACCGAGGAAGAGCAGCAGGACCGCCGTGAACAGCGCCGGCCACGGGCCGAGGCGGCGGCGCGCGTAGACGAAGACGAGCGCGGCATTGGCGAGCAGCAGCGCCACCAGCAGGACCAGTTCCGGCGTCATCGACTCCATCCCGAACAGCCGCAGTGAGGCCTCGGTGATCAGGACCGGGATCAGGACGATGTGCTCGTTGTGAGGTTCGAGCAGGTTCGCGACCGAGGGGTCGCGCCGGTTCATCAGGAACTCCCAGGAATCCTGGAAGAAGGTGAGGTCGGAGCCGTAGCTGAGGAGCACCGCCGCCGCTGCTGCCATCGCGACGGCGAGCAGGACGAGCGGAGCGTTCCTGCTCAGGCGCTCACGGTCTCGCGCGGCCACCGGTGATGGCGACGAAGGCGTGCCAGGACGGCTTGGCCCGGAACTTGGGGCCGGCGCGGAAGAGCCCGACCGAGTCGCAGAAGGTGCACGAGCCCGGCAGGTCCTTCCAGGAGAACCAGTAGGCCGACCTGAGGTTGAGCCGCCGCGCGTTTTCCAGCATGTAGGCGTAGGAGGCGCGCAGCTGTTTCACCTGGCCGCGGATCCCCTGCTCGAAGGCCACCTGCTTGAAGTTGTTCTGCGAGCCCCAGCCGAGCTCGGTCAGGTAGAGCCCGGGACGATCGCCGTTTTCCCGTGCCACCGCGACGTATTCCTCGATCATCCGTTCCAGTTCTTCGCTGTCGGCGGCGTAGGGGTGGAGGTCGATCCCGTCGAAGCGGCTCTTGAAGCCGGGGATGTCGTAGAGCCGCTGCAGGTAGGTCGTCGCCGCCATACCCCTGCGGCCGCTGGCGGTCGGTTCGGCGAAGAGCCCGGCGAGGATCAGCTTGGCCTTCGGGTCGACCGATTTGATCGCCTTGCTGGAGATCGTCACCAGCTTCGCGTAGGTCGTGGTGGAGACGGGATAGGCGAAGTAGAAGAAGTTCGCCTCGTTCCAGATCTGCCACTCGCGGATCGGCATCGGGTTGGAGATCGCCGGTTCGTAGCTGGGCCCGATCCCGCCGGTTTCGTCCCAGAATTCGCCGCCGGGCCCGTAGCGGGCCACCGCGGCGCTGAGGAAGGCGGACCAGGCGTTCCGCTGTTTGGCCGAGGCGACCGGCATCGTCGTTTCCCTGCGCACCGCCCATTTCGGCGGCGAGCCGATCGAGGGCAGCACCCGCAGCCCGGCTCGGGTGGCCACTTCCAGCGCGGCGTCGAAGCCGCTCCATTCATAGGGGGCGTTGGGGCGGGGCTGAACCGCCGCCCAGGGCAAGGTGAGGCGGATGCTTTCGATTCCACCGGCCTTCATGTAGCGATAGTCCGCGGGGCCGACGGGAGTCTGCGGGACGATCCCGAAGAAGCCCTTCGGCGGCTGCGGCAGCGGCTTCGCCGATCCGGCCCCGCCGCCGAGGACGAGGGCCAGCAGGAGGCCGGCGAGCACGGGAAGTACGAGGAGGCGTCGTTTCATCGAGTCGGAAAAGGTAGCGGTCGCGTCGGTTCGGTAAGTGACGATTCAGTAAGTGCCGCCGAGCTTGCGGTGATCCCAGCTTGCCGTTCGCAGCGGCGGGAAGCTGATCGCCACCCGTTTCGGCGCCTGCGCTTCCAGCGCCGCCCTGGCGTCGCCGTCGACGGAGGAGATCCCCTCGGCGTAACGCACGGTCAGCTCCTCCGCGAACCCGAGAACGGTCTCGAAGTCGCGGTGGATCACCGCCTCGGATTCGACCATCGCCCCGCGCAGCTCGCCGTACTCGTGCCCCGTCTCGACCAGGACCGTCGCCCGCGGGTCGCGTTCGAGGTTGCGCACCTTCTGCGACTTGGCGTAGGTCCAGATCCAGACGTCCCCCTCGCGCGGCACGAACCAGAGCGGCATCGAGTGCGGCCAGCCGCGCGGCCCGAGGCTGGAGACGATTGCCACCCGCTCGCCGTCGAACAGCTCCAGCAGCTCGGAATCGCTGAGCTTGATCTGGTCCCGGCGGCTCACGGCCCGCACTCTAGGGGGTGTCTGAGTTTTCCCATCACATTTGGGGGTGAAACTCAGACACGGCTCTGGGAGGATGCTTCTCGTGAAGATCGCGATCCTGATCTACGACGGGTTCACCGCCCTCGACGCGATCGGGCCCTATGAGGTGCTGCGCTCGGTTCCGGGCTGGGAGGTCGAGTTCGTCGCCAAGCAGCGGGGAGAGGTCCGCACCGACAGCGGCGCGGTCGGGCTCAGCGCCGATAGCGCCCTCGATGAGGTCGGTGAGCCGGAGATCGTCCTCGTCCCAGGCGGTCAGGGCAGTCGGCCGCTGATGGAGGACGAGGAGGTCCTCTCCTGGCTACGGCGGGTGGACGCCACCACGAAGTGGACGACCTCGGTCTGCACCGGCTCGCTGCTGCTTGCCGCGGCCGGGCTGCTGGAGGGAAAGCGGGCCACCGGTCACTGGGCCTTCCTCGAGCCGCTGCGCGAGTACGGCGCCGATCCCGTCGGCGGCCGCTACGTCGAGGACGGCAAGATCATCACCGCCGCCGGCGTCTCCGCCGGGATCGACATGGCGCTGCACCTGGTCGGCCGCGAGGTCGGACCGGAGGTCGCCCAGGCGGTGCAGCTGGGGATCGAGTACGACCCCGACCCGCCGTTCGACGCGGGATCCCCCGCGAAGGCGCCGGCGGAGATCGTCGAGCTGGTCCGGGCGGTCACCAGCGGCGAATCAGCTGCACCAGGGCCCGCCAGGCCGGCTTCGGCCTGAAGCGCTCGCCCTGGCGGAAGAGGCCGGAGGAGTCGCAGAAGTTGCACGCCCCCGGCAGGTCCTTCCAGGTGAACCAGTCGACCTGCCGCAACCGCAGCCGGCCCCGGTTGGCGAGCAGGTAGTCGTAGGCGCCGCGCAGTTCCCGCACCTGGCCGTGCAGGCCGACCTCGAAGGCGACGGTGCGCGGGTTGTAGGCCGACCCCCAGCCCATCTCGGTGATGTAGAGCCCGGAGCGGCGGTCGCCGTGGCGGGCCATCACCGCCCGCAGGCCCTCGACCTGGCGGCGCAGCTCGGCGACGTCGGCGGCGTAGGGGTGCAGCGCGACCGCATCGAAGTTGGCCTTGACGCCGGGAGAGCGGTAGAGCCGCTGGAGGAAGTCCGCCGCGTCGAGCGCCCGCGGCAGCCCCTGCCTCGGAGCGCCGAAGAGGCCGCCGAGGACGATTTCCGCCCGCGGATCGGCGCGCCTCACCGCCGGCCGGGTGACCGCCAGCAGGCGCGCGAAGCGGCTGGTCGAGACCGGCCTGACGAAGTAGAAGAAGTTCTCCTCGTTCCAGACCTGCCAGGCCTCGATCGGCAGCCGCGGCAGCGGTTCGTCGCTGCCCGGGCCGTGTTCTTCCCAGAACTCGCCCCGGCTCCCGTAGCGCGCCACCGCGGCGCCGACGAAGGCGGCCCAGGCGCGCCGCTCGCGGCCGCCGTCGACCGGCATCCGCCGCCAGTTCCCGGTCGCCCAATGGGGTGAGGTGCCGAGCACCGGCAGGATCCCGATCCGCTGCTTCGCCGTCGCCGCCACCGCGGCGTCGAACCCGCTCCAGTCGTAGTCGGCGCGGGGCGAGCGCTGGATCGAGGACCAGGCGACCGGCAACCGCACCGTCTCGATCCCTCCGGCCCGCATCCGCGCCAGGTCCTTGGTACCCAACGGCGTCTGCGGCACGATCCCGAAGAAGCCGGCCGGGAGCGCCTGGGCCGTCGCGGGCGCGAGCAGGAAGAGGCTGGTCAGGGCGAGGGTGAGGAGGCGGTTGCGTGGCATTCCTCGGGGAACACGGCTGGCCCGCACAAGTCGCGCGGGCGGCAGGCAGGGACTAGGTGCTGGGGACGAGCTCCAGCTCCGACCACGGCCCCTCGCCGCACATCGCCTGCGTCCGCCCGTCGAGCCAGTCCGCCTGCAGGTCGTCGTAATGCGGGCTGGCGGGGTGACCCGACTGGCCGGTGAACATCTGCCAGCGTGAGCGGTCGGGGTCGGTCGGGTCGGCGATCATCCGCCAGCTCGGCGCCCAGACGGCGTTGTAGGGGTCGTTGGGGTCGTAGGCGATCTGGCTGACCGTCTCCTGCGCGCCACCGGCGCGGAGGCGGCGGTTGAGCAGGCGGTCGAATAGAGGGTTGGCGTCGCCGAGCGGATGCGGGAATTTCAGCTCGTGGACACGCCCCCAGCGCCAGGCCTCGGGGTCGGGGCCGAAGCGCTCGCCGAGGTCGTCGAGGGCGCCGGAGAGCGCCTCCAGCACGAGCCCGTCCCAGGGCCGGCCAATCAGCTCCTCGTCGGCTTCCTCCCAGAGCGCCATCAGGTGCGAGTGCCAGCGCCAGGGCGAGGTGACGTGCGGCAGGAAACCGTTGTCGGCGCGGTCGAGCCAGCGCTCGCAGAGGTCGCGGTCGCCGATCGCGCAGCGGGCGACTTCGCGCGCCAGCCGCAGCAGGAACGTCTGGTAGATGGTGCCGGCGATCGTCTCCGGGCCGAGGCATCCGTCCCAGCTGCGCAGCCGCTCGATCGCGCTGCGCTCGCGCTGCCCCCGCGGGTGCAGCCGGCCGAGCCGCTCCGCCGCCTCGATCCCGGGCAGCGAGAGGTTGTCGTTCTGGATCGCCTCGAAGCTCTCGAGGTCGTGCTTCTCGGTCTGCTCCAGCATCTGCTCGATCCGCTTGGCGCGGAAGCCGTCGAGCCAGTCGCTGGTGATGTGGTGCGGGTACTCGTCGCCGACGATCCGGTTGTTGGCGGTGATCACGAAGCCGCTCTCGGGGTCGGTCACCTCCGGCAGCTCGTCGTAGGGGACGGCCCCGTCCCACTCGAACTCGCCGCTCCAGCCGGGCTTCGGCAGGTCGGGGCAGCCGCCGCGCCGGATCGGCAGGCGGCCGATCAGCTTGTAGCCGATCGAGCCGGAGCCGTCGGCCCAGACCATGTTCGAGGCGGGCGCGGTGTGGCCCTCCAGCTTCGCGACCAGCTCGGGGCCGGAGGCGATGTCCAGAAGCTCGAAAGCGGCTTCGAAGGCGGTCGATTCGGAGAGCGCCTGCCAGGCCAGCGCCAGCGGCTCGCCCTCGTCGGCGCCGAGCGCCTCGTTGACGATCGGGCCGTGATGGGTGGCACGCACCTCGAGCGCTACCGGCTCGGAGCGACCCTTGACGACGATCTCCTCGCGCCGCGTCCGCAGCGGCCGCCACTCGTCTTCGAACAGGTAGCGGTCCCCCTCGACCCGCTCGACGAAGAGGTCCTGGACGTCGGCCATCACGTTGGTGATCGTCCAGCAGACGTCGTTGTTCTGGCCCATGTAGACGCCGGGCATCCCCGGCAGCGAGGCGCCGCGGACGAAGCGCTCGCCGTGGCGGAGGCTGACCTCGTACCAGATGCCCGGCATGCTCGGCGAGAGATGCGGGTCGCCGGCGATCAGCGGCGTGCCGGTCTTCGAGCGGGCGCCGCTGACCGCCCAGTTGTTCGATCCCGAGGCCTCCGCCGCGAGCCCGAGCGAGCGCCGCACGCGGTCGATCTGCTCGACCAGCGGCATCCCTTCGCCGCTGAACGGAAGCTGGTCGACGACCGGGTTGTTGGCGGGATAGACCGGGTCGAGGCGGGCCGCCAACTCGGGGCCGAGCTCGCGAACCAGGTCGGAGCGCAGCAGCTCCCGCTCCCAGTTGGTCGAGAGCCCGAAGGCGAGCAGCTTGCCGAGGCTGAGGATGTCGACCGGCTGCCAGGGGGCGAAGTCGAGGCGGAGGACCTGCATCTCGAACGGCCGTGCGCGGGCGTCGCGGGCAGCGGCGTTGACGCCGGCGCAGAAGCGCTCGAGCCGCGCCCGCAGCCCCGGCTCCATCTCCTCCACCTCGCGTTCGGCGGTCCAGCGGATCCCCAGCGTCCGCATCAGCTTGTCGACCGCCAACCCCTCCTCGCCAGCCATTTCGGCAACCCGCCCCTGGACGACGCGCCGGTAGAAGTCCATCTGCCAGAGCCGGTCCTGCCCATGGCAGTAGCCCTGGGCGAAGAAGAGGTCCTCGCGCTCGGCGGCCTCTATGTGGGGAACGCCCCAGCGGTCGCGGCGCACCCGCACCTTGCCGCGCAGCTCCGAAACCTCGAGCGTCCCCTTCACCTTCGGCAGCGGCCGCCGCGCGACGCGATGCCAGACGACGGCCGCGGCGGAGGCCAGTAGCCCCGTACCAACCGCGCCCGCAAACACGCCAACCCGCGCCGCCCGCTTCATCTTGCCAGGGTACTGGCTGTGCAGCCAGTCTGCTGCTAGCTGCTTAGGACTCCTGCAGCGAACTCGATCAGCCGAGTTGCCGCGGCCGCTTTCTTGCCGCCTGGCGTAATCAGGGCGAGGAGCTGCTCTGCGTTGCGGTGGTCCTCGGATCGCGATCTTTTGCCCAGCGCTGCGCAGCAAGCAGCATCCGACGCGGCGATTCCTCCGAGCACGGCGAGGGCCGCGGCGGAGCTTGCGTACACATGGGAGGCATCCTGATCTTTCTCGTCGACGACCAGTTCCGCAACGTCTAGGAACTCACGGGCGCGCTCCATACGCTGCTTCGCTTGGGTTGCATTGCAAGGACGGGTTCGGCTTGCTTTGCCATCACACCCGACTTAACAGCTCGCGGATCGGGGGACCGGCGATATGCACCGCGTCGGCACGAAGGCTCTCCAAGATTGCGGGTTGCTCGCGCCGAAGGCGGCCGAGCTCCTCATCACCCACCTCGGCTATTCCAGCGTGGTTGCCAGTCCAGTCGAACACCGCCTCAGCAAGAGCTTCTACCTGTTCTCGCCAACCTTCGTCATCCTCCTCGACCCCATTCGGGCGGACCACGAAAATGTCGATGTCACTCTTCAGTCCGCCGTCTCCCCTCGCTGCCGACCCGAAGACTGATACGTGACCTGGCTGAAGGCGCCAAGCGCCAACCGCCGCTCGCAGTCGATCAAAAAGTGCAAGCCGAAGGCTCACGAGCTGGGCGAGCGGTCCCGCTGCGATGTGGTTTCGATTGAGCGTGTAGACCTGCGAGCGTCCCAGCTCTTCTCTGAAGACAAGACCGTGGTCGACCAAGCGATCGAGGACAAGCTTCGTCGCCCTCTGGGATCGATGTGCCTCCCTTGCCACCTCGCGTCCGGTTCGCGGCTTAGTAGAACCCAGCAGGACGCCCAGCACCGAGCTGTCGACGGTGGGAAACAGTGACTTGAAGGGAGACGTGAGATCCATATTCCAATTGAATCAAAAATTAGGCATATGCATAAAAAATTAGGCGATGCCTTCAGGCAATCGGCCCTCCCCCTCCAGTTTTTCGAGGTGGGCCTCCATCGCCATCGCCGCCATCGGCAGCAGCTCCATGGGGATGTCGTCCCAGACCGTGGCGAGCAGCTCGGCGCGGGAGCGCTCGCCCTGCTCCAGGGCCGCGATCAGGCGGCGCTCGCGCATCAGCCGGTGCTCGACGTATTCGGCGAGCTTGGCGGCCGGGTCGGTGACCCAGGGACCATGGCCGGGGGCGATCAGCTCGATCTCCTGTTCCTGCAGGAGGGCGAGGGAGTCCATGAAGGCGGCCAGCGAATTGCCGCCCGGGGGGACGATCGTCGAGCCGAGCCCGAGGACGAGGTCGCCGCTGAAGCAGACGCCGGTCTCGGTCAGGAAGCAGACGTGGTCCTCGGCGTGGCCGGGGGTGGCAAGGACGCGGAGGGCGAAGTGCTCCTCGCCGCCGGCGGGCAGCACCACCTCGGCACCTAGCTGGTCAGCCCCAGCGGTGTGGTCGCCGTGGGAGTGGGTGAGGAGGACGAGGCCGATGCCGCCGCGCTCGCTGGCGGCGGTGCGAATCGCCTCCAGGTGCGCCGGGTCGTCCGAGCCGGGGTCGATCACCACGCAAGGGTCGCTGTCGAAGAGGTAGGTGTTCGTCCCTTCCAGCGTCATCGGCCCCGGGTTCGGGGCGACGATCTTCAGGACCTCAGGGTGACCCGGCGCCTCGTTCATGAGCGAGCGGTGAATTTTCCACCCTCAGGGGTGGGAAATTCACCAAGCGTCAGTTGTCGGTGACTTCCTTGGCGATCGCCTCGCGCGCGTCCGGCGGCTCGAGCACGACCAGGTCCCCGGCCCCGCGAAGGATCTCCCGCACCAGCCAGGGCTTGCCGGCGTAGGGAAGCTCGACGACGACGGCGCCGTCGGCCAGCTCCTCGACCACGGTCCGCTCCTCGCGCAGCCACCTGGCCCGCTCTGGCGAGACCCAGACGCGGGCCACCTCGGCGGTCGGCACCTCGCCGTGGGTCATCCAGCCCTCGACCCCGGCGAACTCCTCGACTTCGGGCCGCGGCTCGAACTTCTCCTCGGAGAGGCGCGCCTCCTTGACCCGGTCGAGCTTGAAGTGGCGAACGCCCTCTTTGGTCAGGTCGTAGCACTCGACGTACCAGCCCTCTTTGCCGTTCTCGAGCCGG
>Ga0126313_10000029_pt1 | contig 70683 bp, 68 predicted proteins | sample Plot105A_FD_89954 | JGI IMG/M metagenome (GOLD analysis project Ga0126313, IMG submission 89954) | Serpentine soil microbial communities from UC McLaughlin Reserve, CA, USA - Plot105A | ecosystem: Environmental > Terrestrial > Soil > Grasslands | place: USA: UC McLaughlin Reserve, Lake County...
GGACGTGATCTACGTCGGCGGCGGCTCGATGCGCAACCTGCTCGCGATCTGGAGAGCGCACGAGCTCGACGAGCTGCTCGTCGAGGCGTGGCGCCGCGGCATCGTGCTCGCCGGCCTGTCCGCCGGCGCCATGTGCTGGTTCTCCGGCGGCGTGACGCGATCGAGCGGTCCGCTCGAGGTGATCGGGGGGCTGGGCCTGCTGCCCGGCTCGTTCACCGTGCACGCCGACGGCGAGCCGGAGCGGCTGCCGGTGTGGCTCGCCGCCGTGCGGAGCGGCGAGCTGCCCGGCGGCTGGGCCGCGGACGACGGCGTCGGCCTGCTCTTCCACGGCACGCGCATGACGCGGGTCGTGACGTCGCGGCCCGGAACCGCCGCGCTGCGCGTGGACGTCGTCGGCGGCGAGCTGGTGCGGCATCGGATCGAGCCGGAGCTGCTGGGCGCCGGTCCCGGCGGGCCGGCTTCGTTGCCCGTGCCGGATGACATCCGGGAGCTGCGGGAGCTGCGGCAGGCGATGCGGCGCTGATCCGCCGCTCCGTACGCTGTCGCGCATGGAGATCGCGCGCCGCTCCGAGCTCGAGCCGTACCTCACCCGCGACGGGTCGGAGATCCGCGAGTGGGTCGCGCCGGGGACGCCGGGCCGTCGGCAGTCGTTGGCAGAGGCGACCGTCCGCGCTGGCGGCTCGACGCTCGCCCACTACCACCAGGAGAGCGAGGAGGTGTACCTCGTAACTTCGGGGAGCGGCCGGTTGCTGCTGGGCCAGGAGGTGCGGGCTGTGGGCCCCGGCGACTGCGTCGTGATCCCGCCCGGGACGGTGCACCGGCTGTGGGCCGACGCGGACGCTCCGCTCGTGGTGGTCTGCTCGTGCGTGCCGCCTTACTCGCACGACGACACGGTGCTGGTGGACTGAAGCGCGTCGCGCAGCGCGCCCACGACCCGCTCGGGATCGCCCACCACGTCCCCGTGCAGGAACCGCAGCACGACGTACCCGGCGACCTGCAGCCGGTTCGTCTTGTCTCGATCCCGCGCCGCCGCCTCGCGCTCTCTGTGATCCGTCCAGCCGTCCAGCTCCACCGCGACGCGGTGGTCGGGCCACAGCGCGTCGACCTCGAAGCCGGCGGCGGGGGCGTTGAAGCGCGGCCGCGGCAGGCCAGCGGTGAGGACGAGGTCAAGGAAGCGTTCCTCCAGCCAGGAGCGCAGCAGGACGGCGCCGTGCGTCGCGTGGGCATCGAGGGCGGCGCGGAGGCGAGCGTGCCCTTGGCCGTGCCGGCCCTTCGTGCGGAGCAGCGCCCGCTCCACGGCGCGCGGATCGAGCAGCCCCTTCCGATCCGCTTCCCCGAGCGTGCTCTGGAGCTGCCCCGCCGTGAGCATCGGCGCGAGGTCCACGAGCGTGCGCGCGGGTGAGGTGACCGGAATGGCGCGGACCACGGCCACGTCCTCCGCTGTGAGCGTCCGCCGCGCCTTGAGCCACACGCCCTGGATGGTCCGCGCGTGCGAGGCCGTGCTGACGCTCACCTTTCTCCCCTCCGGCAGCTTCCGCATCCCATGCAGCGCTGCCGCATCGCGATGGCTCAGCACGGCCCCCGGCCCCGCCGCCAGCACCGCCGCGAGCCAGCGTCCCTCCTGCCGCAGCTGGCGGTGCCCGACTGCGTACACCCCTCGATGCAGCGAGATGAGCGATCTGCGAAGGAGACGTCGCCCGATCGCATTCCGATCCACGCCGAGTTCGAGCAGTTGCCGCCGGGAGACCACCCCATGCTGCCGATCAGCCAATGCCGCGAGCACCGCCTCGGCTCGATCACTGTCCGTTTCGACTCGCATACCGAGTCAAGAGGGACAGTGGTCGAGGGATTCGCCCCCGCCCGTGCTTAGGCGCGGTTGATCAGCCGTCGTCCTGCCGAAACGCCCAGCGGACCTCGTCGACGCTGAGGCCGCTCGCCACGCACGCCAGCAGCTTCATGCGGGCTGCCTGGGGCGAGAGGAAGCCGGCGGGGATGATCGACGTCCCGCGGAGATCCTGCTCGCTGCCGGCGTAGCCGTACGTGCCGGTCAACACGACGCCGCGCTCGGGCCGACAGTACGCCACGACGGGGATCCGCGTCGCCGCCTCCGCCCACAGCTCCAGCAACGCCGGAGCCAGGTGGCCAGCGCCCAAAGTCCCGATCACGACGCCGTCCGGCTCGGTCGACAACGCGGCATGAGCCAGCGTCCCGTCATCCCCCGACGACGTCGGAATCACCAGCACGCGCCGGTCCAGCTCCGGCGGATCAAGCGGCGGATTGCGCGGCAGGCGCGACCAGATCGTCGGGTGACCCTCGGTGACCCGACCCAACGGTCCGGTCTGGGGTGACGAGAACGCCACCAACGACGTCGTGTCCGTCTTGCGCGTGCAGCGCGCGTGATGGATCTCGCCGCCGAAGACGACCAGCACCCCCATCCCGGCCGCCTCCTCGGAGCGCGCGACCGACACCGCGTCCAAGAGGTTCGCCGGCCCATCCGCGCCCGGCGCCGTCGCCGGCCGGATCGCCCCGGTGAAGACGATCGGTGCTTCGGCGTCGTGGATCACGTCGCACAGCATCGCCGTCTCCTCCAGCACGTCCGTGCCGTGCGTCACCACCACGCCGATGCCCCGCCGCGCGGCATCGCGTGCCTCACGGCAGATCTGCAGCTGGTCGTCCAACGTCAGGTGCGCGCTCGGCTTGTTGACGACGTCGCGCGCCTCGATCGTCTCGCGATCTCCGAGTCCGGGGATGGCGGCAACCAACGCCTCCGCGTCGAGCTGCGGCGTCGCGCCCGCCGGGCCGCCCATCGCGATCGTCCCGCCCGCGCCGAGGATGCGCACGCGGCGGGCGGGAGCGTGGGCGGGCGGGGGCGTCACCGGCCGAACCCTAGCGGGCGCTTGCGGGCAGCTGGTCGGCCTCGTCCAGCAGCGCACCTACCCCGTCGCCGCCCATGAACTGCTCCGGATAGCCGTACATCCCGTGCTCGACGATGTCGAGGCCCTCGCCCTCTTCGACCTCGGTGACGCGCAGGCCGACCGTCGCCTTGATCGCGGCGAACGTCAGGTACGACAACACGAACACGAGCGTGAACGTCGCCAGCACGCCGACCGCTTGCACGCCGAGCTGCTCGAAGGAGCCGCTGTAGACGAGCCCGGCCACGCCCGGAACGCCAGGCGCGTCGACGATGCGGGGAGCGGCGAACAGGCCGCAGGCCAGAGTTCCCCACACGCCCGCGACACCGTGGGCCGACAACGCTCCGACCGGGTCGTCCAGCACCCGGTCGATTGCGAGCACGGACACCACCACCAACGCACCCGCCACCACGCCGATGATCGGCGCCGCCCACAGCTCCACGAACCCGCACGGCGCCGTGATCGCGACCAACGCGCCGATTGCGCCGTTGCCGACCATGCCGATGTCGAGCCGGCCGCTGATCGCGGTGATCGTCACAGACGCGCCGACGACACCGGCCGCCGCGGCGAGGTTTGTCACCAGCGCGATCTCGGCGAACCGCGAGCCGCCGGTCCCGATCGTCGAGCCGGCGTTGAAGCCGAACCAGCCGAGCCACAGAATCAGCACGCCGAGGCCGAAGATCGGCATCGAGTGGCCGGGGATCGCGCGCGGCCGACCGTCCGGCCCGTACTTGCCGCGGCGCGCGCCGAGCAGCAGCAGCGCCGCGAGGCCGCCGGTCGCGCCGGTCAGGTGGACCACGGTCGAGCCGGCGAAGTCCTGCATGCCGCTGCCGATCCGCTCCAGCCAGCCGCCACCGAAGATCCAATGCGCGATCAGCGGGTAGATCAGGCCGGCGAAGACGGTCGCGTAGATCGGATACGCGATGAAGCGGACACGCTCCAACGTCGTGCCCCACACGATCGCCAGCGACACCGCGCAGAAGACGAGCTGGAACAACACGTATCCGGAGTCGGCGGCGTCGAAGGTCCCGGCAATCGGCGAGCCGTCGGAGATGTGATGGCCGATGCTGAGGAAGAAGCCCGAGTCGCCGACCAGCGCCCACCCGCCGCCGAACGCGAGGCCGAAGCCGACCATCCACCAGACGAGCGAGACGACCGAGAAGTTGAGGAGGATCTTCGCGACGACCGTGCCGGCGTTCTTCCCGCGCGAGAAGCCGATCTCCAGGCAGGCGAAGCCAGCCTGCATGAACATCACGAGCACGGCCGCGACGACGAGCCAGGTCGTGTCGAGCTCGCGTGCGACCTCGGGGAGCGTGCGCGTCACAGCACGACCCCCTTCGCGGCAGCCGCGGCCGTGGCGGGCAGCGTGCGCATCAGCTCGTCCGCCGGCACCGGCCGGCCGAGCAGGAAGCCCTGCACCAATGGGCAGCCATGCGCGCGCAGGAAGTCGAGCTGCTCCTGCTCCTCGACGCCCTCGACGACCGTGGTCATCCCCAGCGCTCTGCCGAGGTCGAGCACGGCGGCGACGATCATCGCGGAGCCGGCGTCGTCGGGGACCCGCCGCAGGAAGGAGCGGTCGACCTTCAGCACCTGCACCGGCAGGTCGCGCAGGCGACCCAGCGAGGAGTGGCCGGCGCCGAAGTCGTCGATCGCGATCGCCAGTCCCGCCTCCTTCAGCTCGGTCAGCAGCGAGCGCTGGCGGCGCGCGTCCGACAGCAGCGCGGTCTCGGTCAGCTCGGCGCAGAACTGGTCTGGCTCGAGTCCGTGCGAGGCGATCTGTGCGGCGATCGAGGAGACGAGGTCGGCGCGGCGCAGCTGGCGCGGCGAGAGGTTGAAGTTCAAGCGGGGCGCAAAGCCCTCCGCCTTCCACGCGACGGCCTGTTCGCACAGCGCCTCGACGACCCACGCGCCGATCCCGTCGATCAGGCCGGTCTCCTCGGCGACGGGGATGAACGCGCCCGGCGGGATCAGCCCCTCGTCGGGATCCTCCCAGCGGACCAGTGCCTCCAGCGCGTCGAGCGAGCCGTCGGAGACGCGCACGATCGGCTGGTAGTGGAGGCGCAGCGCGCCCTCGTCGATCGCGCGGCGCAGGCGCGTGGTCAGCGACAGCCGCTGGCGCGCGTCGCTCTCGCGCGGCTCGTAGAAGGCGACGGTCCCGCCGCCGGCGCGCTTGGCCTGGTACATCGCGGCGTCGGCGGCCTTGAAGAGGGACTCCTGGTCGTCGGCGTGCTCGGGGAAGAGCGCGACGCCGATCGACGCGCCGACGTGGAACTCCGCGCCGGAGACCTCGAACGGACGCTCGAGCGCGGCGGCGATGCGGTCGCCGGCGATCTGCGCGACGGCACGCGGATCGGTCACCGCCGCGCCGGGCTCGGCGCCGGCCGCGCTGCAGTCCAGCAGCAGCAGGAACTCGTCGCCGCCCTGGCGCGCCAGCACGTCGCCGGTGCGGGTCAGCTCGGACACGCGCAGCGCGGTCTCGCGCAGCACCTCGTCACCGGCGGTGTGACCGAACGAGTCGTTGACGAGCTTGAAGTTGTCGAGGTCGAAGTACAGGAGCGCGACGGGCGCGCCGGAGCGGCGGGCGCGCGTGAGGTCGCGCGTGAGCTGCTCCTCCAGCAGCGTGCGGTTCGGCAGGCCGGTGAGGCGGTCGTGGTAGGCGAGGAAGGTCACCTGCGCCTCCGCCTCGCGGCGCGCCGTGACATCCTCACCGGAGCGCAGCACCGAGATGATCGTGCCCTCCGCGTCGCGCAGCACGGCGTTGCGCCAGGCGATCTTGCGCGTCTCGGCGTTCTTCGTGCGGACGAACGTCTCCAACGTCTCGCCCGGCGGCTCGACACCCGACACAAGCCGCAGGAACGCGAGGCGTGCATCGAGGCGGTCCTCGGTCGGGACGACCATCTCGAGCCAGTCGCGGCCGAGCAGCTCGCGCTCCTCGAAGCCGAGCAGCTCGCACCCCTGGCGGTTGATCAACTCGACGCGCCCCTGCGAGTCGAGCACGACGACGAGCGTGGAGGCGACCTCCAGGTAGCGCTGCGCGCGGTCGCGCTCCTCGCGCAGGCGGCGCTCTGCCTCGACGCTGCTCGTCACGTCGGCGAACGTGCAGACGACACCTTGGCGCGACGTGCCGTGCGCGCCGCCGATCGGGCGCGCGAGCATCGTGATCCACCGCTCGCTTCCGGCAGACGGGGTGCGGCGCAGCGTCGCGCGCACGGGCGCGCCCTGGCGCAGCGCACGCGCGGGCGGGTTGTCGCCGGCCGTGACCGGCTTGCCGTCGCCGTAGCGCAGCGCGCCGGCCGAGCCGGCGATCAGGCCCTCGGCTGCGAGCTGCTCGGCGCTGACACCGAGGATCCGCAGCGCGCTCGCGTTCCAGCTCACCGGCCGCAGCGCGGCGTCGATGACCAGCACGCCCTCCTCGAGCCCGTCGACGACGGCGCGCGAGAGACGCTCGGCGGCGCGCAGCGCCTGCCGTGCTCTCAGCTGCGGGCCGGACTCGACAACGACACCGCGGCTGACGAGCTGCGCGTCGTCGCGGCCAGCGCGCGTGCGCTCGCCGAACGGCGACAGGATGCTGCGACCGAGCATGTCTATCGATCCTCGACATTCCGAGGATTTGCTTGAGCGCTGCGGCGCCACGCCCGCGGGTGCGGACGCGGCGCTTCAGGCCCGCCCCTACTTCAACTCAGCCGACGACTTCCCCAGCAGCTGCCGCGCGATGATCAGCAGCTGGATCTGCTGGGTGCCCTCGAACAGGTCGAGGATCTTCGCGTCGCGCGCCCACTTCTCCAGCAGCAGCTCCTCGCTGTAGCCGAGCGAGCCGCACAGGCGCACGCAGCGCAGCGCGACGTCGACGCAGGTGCGGCCGGCCTTCGCCTTTGCCATCGACGCCTGCAGCGAGTTCGGCTTGGAGTTGTCGGCCATCCAGGCGGCCTCGAGCGTGAGCAAGCGAGCCGACTCGTAGTCGGCCTCCATCGCGAGGTACTCGGCGGCTGCGGCGGACTGGTTGGCCGCGGGGCGGTCCCAGTCGACCTCGACGCCCGCATCGCGCATCAGTCTCTCCGTCAACTCCAGACACGCGCGCGTGAGACCGACTGCCATGCCGGCCACCAAGGGCCGCGTGTTGTCGAACGTCTGCATGACGCCCGCGAAGCCCTTTCTCGTGTCGACCTCCGGCGAGCCGAGCAGGTTCTCCGGCGGCACGCGGCAGTCGTCGAGGATGAAGGCGGCCGTGTCGGAGGCGCGGATGCCGAGCTTGTGCTCCAGCCGATCGAGCTTCATGCCCGGGTTGGAGCGCTCGACCACGAACGACTTGATCGCCGCGCGGCCGACGCTGCGGTCCAGCGTCGCCCACACCACCACGAGGTCGGCGCGCTCGCCGGACGTGACGTAGATCTTCTCGCCGTTGAGCACGTATTCGCCGGTCTCTCTGTCGAGTACGGCCGTGGTGCGAATGGCGGCCGAGTCAGAACCCGCCTCCGGCTCCGTGATCGCCATCGCAGCCCACTTGCCTCTGAAGCGCTCGAGCTGCTCGTCGTTCGCAACCGAGGCGATGGCGCTGTTGCCGAGGCCCTGACGCGGCATCGACAGCAGCAGGCCGACGTCGCCCCAGCACAGCTCGATGATGCCGAGCACGGTCGACATGTTGGAGCCGTTGCGGACACCGCCGTCGCCGTTCTCGGTGCGGCGCACGCCGGCCGCACCGGCGCCGCCCATGTCGCTGCCCTCGTTCATCCCGTCGATGAGCGCGGCGAGCATGTCGAGCTCCTTCGGGTACTCGTGCTCGCCCACGTCGTACTTACGGGAGATCGGGCGGAAGACTTCCTCCGCCACCTGATGCGCCTGACCGACGAGCGGAACGAACTTCTTGGGAATCTCGAGATTGATCATCGTGTCGCTCCTCAGCTCTAGACGAGCAGGGCGCCCTCGCAGACGCCCACGGCTCGCAGGTCGCGGTACCAGCGCTCGACGGGGTGCTCCTTCACGTAGCCGTGGCCACCGAGCAGCTGCACGCCGTTGGAGCCGATCCACGACCCCTTCTCGGAGCACAGCGCGCGGGCGATCGCCACCTCGCGGGCGGCGTCCTTGCCGGCGTCGAGGCGGGCGGCGGCGCGCAACGTCGCGAGCCGCATCCCCTCCAGCTCCAACGCGATGTCGGAGACCGTGAACGCGACCGACTGGCGGTTGGAGATCGGTTCGCCGAACGCGACGCGCTCGTTGACGTGCGGGATGACGTAGTCGAGCACCGCGCGGGCGGTCCCGATCGACAGTGCGCACCAGGCCAAGCGGGCTCGCCGGACGGCGGCGGCGTAGACGTCGGGCGCGCCGTCGCCGAGCAGCGCGTTTGCCGGGAGGCGAACGCCCTCCAGCAGCACGTCGCCGAACGCGGCGGCGCGCACGCCCATGCCGGGCGTGGCCTTCACGAGCACGCCTCTGGTCGACGGCTCGACCAGGAACAGGACGGGGCCATGGCCCTCCAGCCGCGCGGCGACGAGCAGCAGCTCGGCGCTCTCCGCGAGCGGCACGAACGACTTGACGCCGTCGAGCACGAACTCGTCGCGCTCGCGTCTCGCCGTGGTCTTCAGCTCGAACGGGTCGAACAGCGCGCGCGGCTCCTGGATCGCGAGCGCGGCGTGGATCGGCGTGTCCTCGCCGACCAGCGCGGGGAGGTACGTCGCCTGCTGGTCGCCGTCGCCCCACAGCGCGAGGGCAGACGCGACGCCGGCCGGCGCGAGCAGCGCGACGGCGAGGCCCATGTCGCCGTGCGCGAGCGCCTCGGCTGCAAGCACGGCGGTGACGGACGAACGCTCGGCGACGGCGCCGCCCAGCTCCTCGGGGACGCCGAGCATCGTGAGGCCGAGCTCGCCGGCTGCTTTCAGGATCTCGTCCGGCGTCTTCGCCGCGGTATCCGCTCTCAGCGCCGCGGGCCGGAGCTGCTCCGCCCCGAACGCCTTGAACGACTCCTGCAGCATCTGCTGCTCGTCGCTCGGGGTGAGGTCAAAGAGTCCCTTGTTGACCGTCGTCGACAAACGCTTTGGCTTGCCGTTCCCGTTGACCGCCTTGAACGTGCGCCCGGCCGCGCCGACGGCCTTGAAGCCGTCGCGCGTGGCGCGATAGAGGACCTTCTCGGCGGGCTTGCGCACACCGAGGCGGTCGACGACGTCGGAGCCGGCGATGCGCCCGAGGGCACGCAGACCGAGTCCCATGCTGCGCTCCGCCATGCTCATGGCGTCACCGTTCCTTCGAGATGGATGGTTTCGGGTCGTTTGGCGCTTCGCACCGCGAAGCGGCCTTCGTCTGCCGAGAACGTCACTCGGCTGGGGAGGAGGATCGGCTTCCGGAAGCTCACGTCGACCGTGTAGGCGTCGGGGAGGGTCGACTCGAGCGCCGCGAGGCACCGTGCCTTCGTCCACATCCCATGCGCGATCGCCTGCGGAAAGCCGAACAGCCGCGCACTCAGCGCGTGCATGTGGATCGGGTTGCGGTCGCCGGAGACCGAGCCATACCGGCGCCCAAGGTCACCCGCCAACCGCCACTCCACCGGAGCACCGCGAGTTTGACCCGCTCCCACCGGGTCAGATCCGCGCTCCTCCGCAGACGCTTCGCTCCCGCCCCCCTCGATGCCGCCGTTCCGGGCATCGGCGCTGCCGCCCCCGCGACGGAGCATCGTCGATACGTCCTCCCACACCAGCTCACCGTCGACACGAGCCTCGGAGACCAGAGCGAACGTCCGCCCCTTCGCATGCGGCTCGATCGGGGTGGCACGCACGACGAGGTCGAACGTCTCGCTCACCAACGCCGGCCGGTGCACGACGATCCGGTTCGACAGGTGCACCAACCCCACCGCGGGAAACGGAAACTTCCCATCCGTCATCAGCGCCATGTGCATCGGGAACGCCTTGATGTGCAGGTACGTCGCCGGCAGCGCGTCCCGCAGCGTGAAGCCGCAGACGCGGTCGTACGCAGCCAGCTCGGCCGGGTCGACACGCACGCCGGACGCCGAGCGCTCCAGCGCCGGCATCTCCTTGCCGCGCCCCGCCACGAACGGCAGCAGCGACGCGCCGGGCACCAGCGGCAGTGCCGCTCGTGCGTAGGTGACAACCGTGCTCATCGAGGTCACGCCCCCAGCAGGCTCTGCCCGCAGACGCGTACGACGTTGCCGTTGAGCCCGCCGCACGCCGGCGACGCGAACCAGGCGATCGCCTCGGCGACGTCGATCGGGAGCCCGCCCTGCGACAGCGACGACATGCGCCGGCCGGCCTCGCGGATCGGCAGCGGGACCTTCGCCGTCATCTGCGTCTCGATGAAGCCGGGCGCGACCGCGTTGATCGTCGCGCCGCGCTTGGCGACCTCGGGCGCGTAGGCGTCCACGACGCCGATCACGCCGGCCTTCGAGGTGGCGTAGTTCGTCTGCCCGGCGTTGCCGGCGATGCCGCTGATGGAAGAGACGCACACGACGCGCCCGCCCTCGTTCAGCACCGCTTTCCTGCCGCCGTCGAGGAGCGCGTCGGTGACCCGCTCGATCGCCGTCAGGTTCACGGCGATGACCGCGTTCCAGCGGTCGGCGTCCATGCGGCCGAGCGTGCGGTCGCGCGTGATGCCGGCGTTGTGGACGACGACGTCCACGCCCTTGTGCTCCTTCTTCAGGTACGCGGCGATCGCTCTCGGCGCGTCCGGGTCGGTGATGTCGAGCGCGAGCGCCGAGCCGCCGATGCCGGCGGCGACCGCCTTCAGATCGTCCTCCAGCGCCGGGACGTCGAGGCCGACGACGTGCGCACCGTCGCGCGCGAGCGTTGAGGCGATCGCGGCGCCGATGCCGCGCGAGGCGCCGGTCACCAGCGCGACCTTGCCGGCGAGCGGCTGGTCCCAGTCGAGGTCCGCCTTGCCGGCCGCTCCGATCCGCACGACCTGCCCCGACACAAACGCGGAGCGCGGCGAAAGGAAGAAGCGCAAGGTCCCGGCGATCTGATCCTCGGCACCGGGCTCGACGTAGACGAGCTGCACGGTCGCGCCGCGGCCGACCTCCTTGCCCATCGCGCGCGTCAGGCCCTCGAGCGCACGCTGCGCGACCGCCTCGGCCGGCTTCCTCGCCGACTCCGGCGGCGTGCCGAGCACCATGATCCGGCCACATCTCGCGACCTGACGGATCGTCGGGTGGAAGAACGCGTGCAGCTCCTCGAGCTGGCCCGACTCCACGATGCCGGTCGCGTCGAACACGAGTGCGCCGTAGCGATGGTCGACCGACGCCTTCGGCGTCCACGGCGCCGCGTCGAGGCCGGCCTGCGCGGCGGCGGCGCGCAGGTCGGGACGCAGCGGCGTCGAGGCCGAGGCGCCGATGTCGGCGAGCACCCGCGCCAGCGGTACGGCCAAGCGACCGCCCGGCGCGCCGCCCACGAGGACCTTCCCCTCGACGACCGGCTTGCCTGCGACGTACCGCTTCAACGGCAGCGGCTTCGGCAGCCCCACCTGCTTCGCGATGGCGCTTCCGACCGACGTGTTGACCAACTGCGTGTAGCGGTCCATGTCTCTATGCCTCCAAGATTGCGACGACGCCCTGGCCACCGGCCGCGCACACGCTGATGAGGACGCGGCCCCCGCCGCGCTCGTGCAGCGCCTTCGCAGCGGCCGCGACGATGCGGCCGCCGGTCGCGGCGAACGGGTGGCCGGCGGCGAGCGAGCTGCCGTTGACGTTGAGCTTGCTGCGGTCGATCGCGCCGAGCGGCCCTCTCAGAGCAAGCCGCTGTGTGCAGAAGACCGGGTCCTCCCACGCGGCGAGCGTGGAGAGCACCTGCGAGGCGAATGCCTCGTGGATCTCGTAGAGGTCGAAGTCCTGGAGCGTCAGGCCGTTGCGCTCCAGCATGCGCGGGACCGCGTACGCCGGGGCCATCAGCAGTCCCTCGCGACCGTTGACGTAGTCGACCGCCGCGGCCTCGCCGTCGACGAACGTCGCGAGCGGCGTGAGGCCGTGGGCGTTCGCCCAGTCCTCGCTCGCCAGCAGCGCGACGGCCGCGCCGTCGGAGAGCGGCGTCGAGTTGCCGGCAGTCATCGTCCCCTCGGGACCGCCGAAGACCGGCTTCAGCTTCGCGAGCTTCTCCAGCGAGGATTCCGGGCGCAGGTTCTGGTCGCGCTCGAGCCCGAGATACGGGCTGACGAGGTCGTCCTGGAAGCCGCGCTCGTAGGCGGCCGCGAGGTTGTGGTGCGAGCGCATCGCCAGCTCGTCCTGCGCCTCGCGCGTGATCCCCCACTCGGCCGCGGTGCGCGCCTGGTGCTCGCCCATTGAGAGGCCGGTGCGTGGCTCCTCGTTGCGCGGGATCGCGGGCGCGAGGTGCTGCGGACGCAGGCGCAGCAGCAGCTTCGCGCGGTCGGCGTTCGACTTGAGGCGGTTGGCGTCGAGCAGGATCGCGCGCAGGTCCTCGTTGAGCGCGAGCGGTGCGTCGGAGGTCGTGTCGACGCCGCCGGCGACGCCCGCCTCGATCTGGCCGAGGGCGATCTTGTTCGCCACGAGGATCGCCGCCTCGAGCCCGGTCCCGCACGCCTGCTGGATGTCGTACGCGGGCGTCTCCGGCGCAAGGCGGCTGCCGAGGACGCACTCGCGCGTGAGGTTGAAGTCGCGGCTGTGCTTGAGGACCGCGCCGGCGACGACCTCGCCGAGCCGCTCGCCCGCGAGGTCGAAGCGGTCGACCAGCCCGTCGAGCGCGGCGGTGAGCATGTCCTGGTTGGTGGCCTTCGCGTAGGCGCTGTCCGAGCGCGCGAAGGGGATGCGGTTGCCGCCGAGCACGACGGCTCGACGGGGAGAAGCGGGGGTCATCAGGCTCCTTCGGATTCAGAGGCGGGGTCGCCGCCGCGCGAGGCGGTCGGCGCACCGTCGGTTCGGGTGCTGTTGCCGGCCCGGCCGCGCAGGCCCGGCTCGGCGGTTGCGATCAAGAGCTCGGCGGCGTCGGCCGCGGGCATCGCGCCGGTGCGCAGCCACCAGCGCGCGAGTGCCTCGGCGGCGCCCAGCAGCGCAACGGAGATCGCCTCGATCTCGGTGGCGTGCTCGGCCTGGCGCCCTTCGGGCAGGCGCGCGATGTTCGTCTGCGCGACGAGCGCGAGCAGGCGTTCGCGATGCTCCGCGCCACGCTCGGCGATCTCGCCGCCGGCGGGGAGGGTCTCGTCGAAGAGGACGCGCCAGGCGTCGCGGTCCTCGTCGACGAAGGCGAAGAAGGCGTGCAGACCGCGGCGCAGCGCGTCGGCCGGCGAGTCGGCGTGCGAGACGGCCTCGCCGACGGTCGCGAACATGGCGTCCCCGGCGCGTTCCATGCACGCGAGGTAGAGCCGCTCCTTGTTGCCGAAGTAGGCGTAGAGGAGGGGTTTGGTGACGCCGGCATCCGCGGCGACCTCGTCCATCGTGACCGCCGCGTAGCCGTGCGCGGCGAAGCGCGCGTGCGCGACGTCGAGCACCTGCTGCTCACGCTCGGCGCGCGGCAGGCGGGTGCGCTGGGGGGTTCCTGCAGGGCTATTCGCCACCATCCGATGACAAGGTTACCCAGATATAAATTTATATGCCAGTCACATGAACGAGCACGGTCAGTGGGCGGACCAACACATCACGTGGAAGATCCGCCATAGCTGCGGTTGTGGCCCACGGCGCGTCGCGCCACCATCATTGGCATGAGACACGAAGAAGACACCGAGAGGGACGCGACAACGGACGAAGAGGCTGCGCGACACGCACGCATTCAAGAGTTGCTCGCCAACCCCGGCCATCACGGAGGCGACAGCGTGCAGTTCATCCGTGAGATGCGCGACAACGGGTGCAGTGGGAGGGAGACCTCGACGAGAGCCGCCTCGGATCTACGCGTCAGCCCCGCTACGCCCCAGACTCGTCGCCGCCGTCCACCGGCTCACGTCTGAGCCAGCTTGAGAGCTGGTCGCCCATCGAGCCGACGGCGTCCCCGGCCTCGCGGAAGGCGCGGCGGAAGCGGTCGGCGTAGAAGCTCGCGGCCTCGCCGCTGTCGGCGCGCGGGTCGGCGGGCTCGTCGCGGCGGATGTAGGCGCCGCCGACGATGCGGTCGTAGTCGCCGCCGCGGACCCACTTCATCAGCTCGTGCATGCGGCGGACCGGCAGCGGATGCGTGACGCCGAGGTCGGTCAGCAGGCGCGTCAACCGGTCCAGGCCGGTGCCCTCGTCGGTGTACTCGAGCCCCTGCTTCATGAACGCGTCGAGGTCGAGCTGGTCGACCATCGCGCCGCCCGCCAGCGACATGAAGGTGCGGCAGACGACAAGCGGGTCGCGCGTGACCAAAGCGGCGGCGCGGTCGCAGCTCAGCTCGGCCGCGCGGCTCCACTCCAGCAGCGCGGTGCGGATCGGGACGAGCGGCAGCGGCAGCCGCCCGGTCGTCGCGAGGCCGGTGAGGATCGCGAGCGCCGTGCCGTAGAGCTGATGGTCGGACAGGATGTGCGACGCCTCGTGCGCGAACACGGCCCGGCGCTGCGGCGCGTCGAGCAGCGCGACCAACTCCGAGTTGACGACGACGATCGGCCGCTTCGACCCGATCGCGGCCGCATTGGCGACCGGGAACTGCGTCATGTAGAGCGCCGGCACGTCCGGCATGTCGAGCGTCGTGTAGGCGAAGACGTGCTCGCTCCACACGGCCGGGAGCTGCTGCTCGGACAGCCGCACCGAGGCACCGAGCGCGCTCTGGCGCAACGCCCGCTCGTAGCCCAGCTCGATCAGCTTGCGCACCACGCGGTCGAGCTGCGGGATCGCCGACAGCGCCGAGCTGGCCGCCTTGTCGGCCGGGTGCTGGTAGGCCCGCGGCGAGATGTCGGCGAGGCGGTAGCCCTCGGCGGGAAGTTGCGCGTCGGTCGGAGCCATGCGGGATCAGCGTAGCCGGGGTGGCAAGCCCCGGCGTCGCCCTATCTCCGCACGACGGCGAACTTCAGCGTCACCCATCTCGACGTGCCGCCGACGCTGCTCGCCCGCAGTCTCGCGCGGTACGCGCCGGGCTTGAGCGCCTTTCTGCCGATCCGGCCGCTGAAGGCGATTCTGTTCGCGCCCGCGTTCAGCCCGCCGCGCGACAGGCGGCCGGCTCTGACCCAGCGGAAGCATCTGAGACGTCTGCGCAGTCTGTGTGTCGATCTCTTGCAGAAGCGTCCGACGAGCCGACCTCTCGCCTGCCGCTCGATCGTGATCGCGACGTTCGCGCGCGTGTTGAGCGTGAAGCGGAAGGTCGTGCCGACCGGCGCGAGCCGTCTGCGGGCTCTTCTGCGCTTGGCAGCGGTCGCCGTCCCACCAGCCACCTGCGCCGTCGGTCTTCTGCCGACGCGGAAGCGCTTGTGCGCGAGCGACGCTCTTGTCAGCACGGGTCTTCTCGCTCTCGCGATCGGTCTGACGATGATCGGCAGCGGCTTCGGGCAGACGCCCGAGACGACGTGCATGTACGTGGTGTTGTCGTCCCCTGCGGTGCCGGTGATCGCGTTGTGGCCGGTCGCGACGAACGCCATGCACTGACCGTCCTCGCTGATCGCCGGATGCGTGGCGCGGTTCTGGAAGCCGTCGCCGGCGAGCCCGAACGGCGGCGGGCCGGACAGCGCACCGGTTGCCATCGTGCGCGCGAAGACGCCCTCGCGGCTGGGGCCGCCGACGCCGGCGAGCAGGTTCGTCGCGGCCGAGTCGAACGCGACGACCGAGCCGTCGCCGCTGACGCTCGGGTAGTCGGCGTCGTCGTTCGCAACGGCGCCGCCGGGAGCCCGGCTCACGAGCGTGTTCGCACCGGTCGCGACGGTGCGCGCGACGACCTGGTCGTTGCCACCCCACGCGCCGGCCTCCGGCGCGAGCGTCTCGTCGCCCGTTCGGAACGCAACGAGGGTGCCGTCGGCGCTGATCGCCGGGTAGTCCGACGGTCTCGTCGCGTGCGCGCCGCCGAGGCCGCTGCGCCGCGACAGCAGCGTCGTCGTGCCCGCGACGGTGTCGCGCACGAAGATGTCCGCAGATCCGTCCGGATCGGCCGCGTCCAGGTTGCTTGCCTGCGAGCGGAAGGCGACAAGGCGACCATCTCTCGACGGCGACGGGAAGGAGGCGGCGCCGTTGCCCGGCGCGCCGGCAGCGCCACTCGCGCGGTCAACGAGCTGCGTGCTCCCCGCCGCGAGCGTGCGCAGGTAGATGTGCGGATCCGTGCCCGGCGCGCCCATGTTCGTCGCGGTGGTGACGAACGCGACGCGCGTGCCATCCGGGCTGATCGCCGGGAGGTACCCGTCCTCGTTCGGCAGCGCGCCGGCGGGACCGTCTGCGCGAGAGGCGAGCGTCGTCGTGCCGGCGGCGAAGTCGCGCACGTAGACCTGCCCGGTTGTGTCCGTGTGCGCCGCGTCGAGGTGCCCGTAGGAGACGAACGCGACGCGTGTGCCGTCCGCGCTGATCGAGGGGGCGGTGGAGAATCTGTCGGCCGCCGCGCCGTTCGCGCCGTTCGCGCGCGAGACGAGCTCGACCGCGCCGGTCAGCACGTCGCGCCGGTAGATCTGACCGGGTCTACCCGGTGTCCCGCCCGGCAGGCGAGTCGTGAACGCGTGGAAGACGACGTAGCGACCGTCCGCACTGACCCAGCGCGCAGCCGGATCGGGCGACTCGACCGTGATCCAAGTGCTGAGGAACGCCGCCGATCCCGGCGGGCGAGAGACGAGCGTGATGCCGCCGAGCGTCGAGGTCGCCGGGTCGTAGGCGCGGCCGAAGACGCCCGGGTAGTCGGGGTCGCTGTCGGCCGTGACGCCGGTCTCGTCCCACGTGAGGAATCTGCCGTCCGCCGAGATCGCGCCCTGGACCGCATAGGCGTTGTCGGCGGAGGCGAGCAGCGTTCTGGTGCTTCCGAGATCGCGCAGGTAGGTGCCGTAGTAGTCGCTCCCGGCGCCGAGGTTCGTCGCGTCGGAGGAAAAGACGATGCGTCTCGCGTCGGCGCTGATCGACGGCGTATGCGCGCGACTGTCGGCATTCGCGCCGGCGACGCCGTCGGCGCGGCTCACGAGCGTCGATCTGGCGACCGACAGCTGCCGCACGTACACGCTCGCATCAGCGGTCGCATCCGCCGCGTCGATGTCGGTCGCGTAGCTGGAATAGGCGACGTGCACTCTGCTCGTGACGCCTCTCGCCGGAGCGCCGGCGAGATCCGGCTCCTGCGCCGTGCCGTTGCCGCCTCTCGTGGAGTCACTCGCTCTCGCGCTCACGAGGTACGTTCTCGGCGTCCCGACGTCGCGCACGAAGACCTGGTCGCCACCGCCAGGCGCCGGCGAGACGAGGTTTGTCGCCGAGGAGACGAACGCGACCCAGGCACCGTCGTAGCTGACCGAGGGGCTGTGGGACGCGGCGTCGCCGGCCGCCGTGCCGGCCGGGTTGATCGACACGAGCGTCGTGGTCGCTCTGCCGAGGTCGCGCAGGTACACGTCCGCGACGGCGTTCCCATCGTGCGCGCCGTCGAGTCTGTCCTCGGTCGTGAAGGCCAGGTGGCTACCGTCGCCGGAGAGGTCGAACGAGAAGCTGTCGGTGGCCGTCCCGACGCTGGCGATGAAGGTCGTGCTCGCCGGGATGTCGCGCACGTACACGTCCGACTCGCCACCGTCTGCATCGGCGACCGACAGCGCCGCCGTCGTGCGGAAGGCGACGCGCGTCCCGTCGTCGCTGATGATCGGGTCCTCGCTGGTGGCTGGGAAAGCCGCCCCGCTCGCGCCCGTCGCGCGGCTCACGAGCACCACCTCGCCGGTGAGGCGGTCCTTGCGGTAGACGTTCGTCACATCGGGGTTTGCTGCCGCATCGAGCGAGTCGGCGTCGGAGACGAACGCGACGTAGCGGCCGTCGGCACTGATGCTCGAGCGCGCGGGAGCGCTTGACGAGTAGCCGCTCTTTCCACCGGCGATCCCGCCGGCCGGCAGGTCGAGCCCACCGGTCAGAAAGGTGGTGCCGGGGCCCGCCGCCGCGGCCGGATCAGCGGCGCCGACCGGGAGCGCAACGGTCACGAGCAGCGGAGCGAGGAGCGAGCGGAGGCGCATGCGAGATCCTTCGAGTCGGCGAGCGGGAAAGGCGCGGCCCATCGTAGGGGTGGCGCCGGCCGCCGGCCAGTTTGCGGCTGGACGGGGTGGCCGGCTTCGGCGTGCTCGCACTCGTGTTCACTATCGACTCGCCCCGGCGACGAATGGCAAGTCGCTCGAGCAGATCGCGGCGGCGTGGCGCCGACGTGCCGATGTCAGCGGGGAGACAGCGGCCGCCGCCGCGTAGCTCCAGCGCACTTAAGGGTCTTAACATCAAGTACGCCAAGAACACAATGATGTCATCGTAAAACGGTAGGGGCGAGCGGCCCGGCAGGTATGCGCCCGACGCTTGCCACCGCCTGCTAAATTGAGCAGTCCAAGCCAACCACAGCTTGGCATGCGGACACGCTCGACCCAGACGGGAACGACCATCCTCCCGATGGCGTTCCCGCACCCAATGCCCGTCCTGATGGCAGAAACCGCCATCAGCCGTACACCGTATCAGAGGGCGACCCAGCGTGCTCCCCGTCGCAACGCTTATTTGCGCCGTCATGCGCAACCTACTTGCGTTTCGCCGCAAAACTGACTACAACAAATTGCATGCGCTTGTTTGGGGGAGCGCAGCGCCGCGCGGACCAAGGTCGCGATGGAGGTGCTGCTGGCACGATGGTCGCGTTTCATCCATCCGCGGGCACCGCGGCTCAGTTGAGACGTGTTGAGTCACGTCTGCGGGCGGTCTCGACCACGCCGGACGAGCGCCTGGCGAAACTTGCGCTGCATGGAATCGAAGCGGGCGGCAAGCGCCTGCGCCCCGTGCTCGTCGTCTCAGCGGCGATTGCCATCGGTGGTGACGAGGCGGTCGGTGAGCGGGTGATCGACGCAGCCGCCGCGGTCGAGCTGTTGCATCTCGCCTCGCTCCTCCACGACGACGTGCTCGACGAGGCGTCCGTCCGACGCGGCCGCCCGAGCGCCAACGCACTGTGGGGCAATCACGCGGCCGTGCTCGGCGGCGACTTCCTGCTGTCACATGCATACCGCGTCGCCGCCGAGCTCGGAGCAGCCGAGCTGCGGCGGCTCGCCCACACGCTCGCCGCGGTCTGCTCCGGCCAGGTCGCCGAGAGCGCCGCGCGGTTCGACACCGCCCGCGACTTCGCCCACTACGACGCCTCGATCCGCGGCAAGACCGCCGCGCTGCTCGCCACCGCCTGCTGGCTGGGCGCCGCGACTGCCGGGGCGCCGCCACAGCTTGCAGATGCGCTCGCCTGCTTCGGGACGGAGCTCGGCGTCGCCTTCCAGGTCGTCGACGACGTGCTCGACCTCTACGGCCACGGCCTGCAGATCGGCAAGCCGGCGGGCAGCGACCTGCGCGCAGGAGTCTTCACGCTGCCGGTGCTGATGGCGCTGCAACGCGACCCGGCACTCGTCGAGCTGCTCATCGAGAACATTGACCAGCAGGGGATCGGCGAGGTCGGCCTGCGCGTGCGAGCCGTCGGCGCCGACCGGCGCGCGGTGGCGTACGCACTCGACCACCTGCAGATGGCCTTCGCGCATCTCGACAACCCGGCTTTCACCGCGGAGGGCGTGAAGCTGCTGATGGCGATCGGCCAGCTCGTGCTCGATCCGCTCGAGCCGCTCGGCCTCGCCTCGGGCCCACGGACATGGGACATGGATCGCCTGGCCGAGATGGACGCGGCGTGAGCGCGACCGCGCATCGCGTGCACGAGACAGGGGCGCCGCTCGGGACGCCCGACTCGATTCCCGGGCCGGACGGCCACCCGCTGCTCGGGATGGCGCGCGCGCTGCGCACCGACCTGCTCGGCACGTTGCAGGAGGGCTTCGCGCAGCACGGCGACGTCGTGGCCCACCGCGTCGGGCTGGCACGCGGGCCGCGCCGCCTGCGCGGCGTCATCGTCGCCGTCCGACATCCCGACGATGCGCGACGCGTGCTCCTCGAGACCGACCTCTTCGTCCGCCGCACGCCGGCCTACGACGTGATGCGCGAGATGCTCGGCGAGACGATCGTGACGATGGAGGGCGCCCCCTGGCGGCGGCGGAAGCGCATCCTGCAGCCGCTCTTCACGCGGCACAACGTCGCGCAGTACGCCGACCTGCTGGAAGTCGAGGCCGAGCGGGTCGTTGCGTCCTGGCAGCCGCTCGACGACCAGCCGGTCGACGTCGCGCAGACGATGGAGCAGTATGCGCTGCGGGTGCTCGGCCAGACGATCTTCGCGGAGGAGCACGGGATCGACGCTGATACCGCCGCGGCGCTGGAGCGCCTCGTGCCGCACCTCGGCAGCCAGGTCGTCGCGCGCGTGACGCAGGTGCTGCGCCTGCCACTGCGCTGGCCCACGCCCCGCAACCGGGACTTTCTCGCGTTGCGGGCGGAACTGCGGGCGACGATCGAGCGGGTGCTCGCCCGGCGCGGGGCGGAAGACCGCGTCGGTGGCGACACCAGCGCTGGCGATCTGCTGAGCCGCCTGGGCGAGGCACGCCACCCGGACGAAGGGGCGACGCTGACGCAGCAAGGGGTGCGCGACGAGGCACTGCTCTTCCTGCTCGCCGGTCACACGACAACGGCCGACGTGCTGACCTCGACGCTGCACCTGCTCGGGCGCAACCCGGAGGTACAGGAGCAGGTCGCGGTGGCGGCTAGCGAGGCAACAGGAGGCCACGACGACCTCGTAGCCGCCGCGATCCAAGAGTCGATGCGCCTGCATCCGCCCTCCTACGTGATCAGTCGGCGCACGGCGAGCGACACCACGCTGGGTGGACATGCGGTGCCCGCCGGAACGCTCGTGCTCCTCGTGCCATGGGTCACGCATCGCGACCCGCGCTTCTGGCCCGATCCCGAGCGCTTCGACCCGCTGCGCTTCGTCGGCGAGCAGCGTCGGCCGCCGTTCGCGTACATGCCGTTCGGCGGCGGAGGTCGTATCTGCATCGGCCGCCATCTGGCGATGCAGGAGACGACCGTGCTGCTGCGCGCCCTGCTGCGCAGGTACCGGCTGGAGGCAGTCGAAGCCACGCTCCCGCTCTCTGCCGTGATCTCGATGCGGCCGACGGGACCCGTGCTCGTCCGGCTCCGACCGCGGGCGCCGGTCGGAGCAATCGCATGACGGCCATGCGTGAGCAGCCGCTCAGGGCGAGCGAGCTGCTGCCGTTCCACTGCCCGTTCGCGACGACGATCCATCCACAGGCAGACGCGATCGAGCGTCACTGCGCGGACTGGATCGACCGCTTCGAGCTGTACGGCAGCGCGCCACAGCGCGAGCGGCTGATCGCCACGCGCGCCGCCGAGATCTACGCACGCGCGCTGCCGACGGCTGATGCGGAGCGCGTCGCCGACGTCGCGAAGTGGCTGTACTGGGGCTTCGCGACCGACGACCTCTACTACGACAACGGCCCGACCAGCAGGCGCGCCGCCGACTTCCTCGCGCTCGGCGCACCGCTCGTGCGGCTGTGCGAGGAGCCGCGCGCCGGCTTCGCGCTCGAACTGCCCTACAACCGGGCGCTGCGCGACCTGACGCACGCGATCCTGCGCCACGCAACGCCGTCACAGCGGATCGAGTGGGCGCACACGGCGCGAGCATGGTTCTTCGGGATGGCCTGGGACGTCGCGAACGCCGAGCGCGGCGTGCCGCCGACACTCAACGACTACCTCGCGATGCGCATGCACACCGGCGGCTTCGCGAGCTTCGCGACGACGCTCGACATCGCGAACGGGGTCGAGCTGACGCCGGCGCAGGCGGCCTCCGGCCCGGTGCGCGCGCTGCTTGAGGCATGGTCCACCTTCTGTCTGCTGCTGAACGACCTGATGTCGTTCGCAAAGGAGGCGTGCAACGGCGACAGCAGCAGCAACGTCGTGGGCGTGATCGCGCACGAGCAGAGCTGCACCTCGGCCGACGCCATCGCGAGAGCACACGCGCTCGCCGACCGGATCGGGACGGTGTTCCTCACACTGCACGCCCGTCTGAGAAGTGAGGCGGAGGCGACGGGCGACGAGCCGATGATGCGCCTCCTGGCAAGCCTCGGCCACACCTGGCGCGGGATCCTCGACTGGGGGTTCCGTGTTCCGCGCTACATGACAGGCGGCGACGCGAACGCGCCTGCGCTCCAGACCTTCCCGGGCTGGGCGGACGCGCCGAGCGACGCCAGCCTGGAGCCGCTTCCGTACGCCTCGATCGCCTGGTGGTGGGAGGAGCTCACGTGATCCGCGTCCACGATCTCGCCCGGCGGCTGCGGCCCGGCCGCCAGTCGCCGGAGTCGCCACCGCTCGCCGAGCTGAAGCCACGACGCCCGTACCCGGATGGCTGGTTCGCCGTCGCGTTCACCGACGAGCTGCCGCCCGGACGCGTGCTGCGCCGGCGCTTCATGGGCGAGGATCTCGTCGTCTATCGCACGCGCAGTGGCGTTGTGCGCGTCGTCGAGCCGTACTGCCCGCACCTCGGCGCGCATCTCGGCCACGGCGGCTGGGTCGAGGGTGAGGAGATTGTCTGCCCCTTCCACCACTTCGCGTTCGGCACCGACGGGGCCTGCGTGCGAACGGGATACGACACAAGACCGCCGGTTGCACGACTCGTGCAGCGCGAGCTGCGAGAGGTCAACGGGGCGATCCTCGTGTGGCATCAGGCTGCCGGTGCGCCGCCCGGATGGGACGTCGCGCCGCAGCCGACGGACGGCTTCCCCGCGCCGCTCCGCTACCAGACGACGATCGTTGGCCATCCGCAGGAGGTCGTTGAGAACTCAGTCGACATCGGACACATCGGGTCGCTCCACGGGTATCGCCACGCCCACCTGCGAGGGCCATTCACAGCCGACGGACCGTCCTTCACGCTGGCCGCCTCGGGAGAGCGGTCGCTCCCGCTCACCGGATCCGTGGAGGTCCTGTTCGACGTCGTCGCGCACGGGCTCGGTCACATCTGGGCGACTGCGGCGATCCCGCGGCTGGGCACGGCCGCGGTCTTCCAAGCGATGGCGACGCCGCTTGATCCGGTTCGCATCCAGATCCGTTTCAGCGCTGCACTTCGCGTCGGCAGGAGTGTCACGAACGCGCGCTCGCAGCTGCTGCTGTCGCGGCTCTTGACGAGCGTGCTCGGCCCTGCGTTCCGACGGGATCTTGGACAGGACTTCCCCGTCTGGGAGCACAAGGTCCATCTCGACCGACCGCGGCTCGCAGAGGGCGATGGCCCGATCAGCGCCTACCGCCGCTGGGCGCAGCAGTTCTACTCGCCGCCGACGGCAACGAACGGACGTCCGGAGGAGGCTGCCGTCAGCGCCGGTCGGTGACGAAGTGGTGCTCGACGCCGTCAAGCACCACTTGAAGCCCGAGCTCGAAGACCTCGCCGGAGCGACGCATCTCCTCGGTCCTGGCAAGCGCCGACACCTCGGGCAGTTGCGCTTTGTCCTGCTCGCTGAGGTTGTCGACCATGTCGGTCGTGCTGCCCGTCGTGGCGACGCGCAGCGCGTGACCGAGGATGTAGTCGTTGACGATGCTGAGCACCGTCCACATCTCGTCGGGAGGAAGCTTCAGGCTCTCGACGGCCTGCGCCAGCTGCTGCGCCTGCCGTTTGGCGTTCGGGCCGTGTCGCGGGCGCCTGGCGAGCAGGGCGAGCAGCCACGGATGCGAGGCGAACGTCCGGAACAGCTTGCGCGAGGTCATCGTCAGCGCGTCGCGCCAGTCGGCGGGCAGCATCTCCTCGACCATCGCCTCTCCGAGCAACTCGTTCGCCATCAGCGCCAACAACTCGTCCTTGCTGACGATGTGCGTATAGAGGCTCATCGGCCGCACGTCGAGGACCGCCGCGACGCGCCGGATCGAGACGGCGTCGAGCCCGTCGACGTCAGCGAGCGCGATCGCGGTGTCGACGATGGCCTGCGCGCTCAGCCCACGCGCGGACCGTACGCTCTCCGCGGCGGGGTCGGCAGGGCGATCCCAGGTCAAGCCGGTGGCGCGATTGGGCATTGCCGCAGGATAGCCCGCAACGGGTGTTACTAAGCGAGGGCCCTTGTTCGCATGCGCACGTGCCACGTTCGCGTAAAGACCGTCTTTTGGTCTGTAGGGGCGCCGCAGCGGCGGACGAGGGCGATGCGCCTACGCCGGATCGGTGCCCCCGACGCCTCTCGGAGCGTGCCAGGTGCCGCCGTCCGCGATCAGGCGATCGGCCTCGGCCGGGCCCCACGTGCCCGGTTCGTAGGGATGCACGGGGCACGCGTCGCCGAGGATCGGCTCGACGACCTGCCAGGCAGCCTCGACCGAGTCCTCCCGCGCGAACAGCGTCGGGTCGCCGCGCATCGCGTCGCCGAGCAGCCGCTCGTAGGGCGGCATCTCGCCGGGGTGGTGATGCTGGGCGAGCAGCTCGACCTCCTCGCCGACCATCTCCTCGCCGGGCGACTTCGCGCGTGCGCGCAGCGCGAGCTGGACGGCCGGCCCGAGCAGGAAGCGGAACGAGTTGGGCGCGCTGTCGTCGGGCGTGTCGAAGACCGTCTGCGGCGGGTGATGCAGCTCCACGAGCACCTCCGTGGCGGTCGTCGGGAGCTGCTTGCCGGCGCGGATCAGGAACGGCACGTCGGCCCAGCGCCAGCTCTCGACGTGCAGCTTCACCGCCGCGAACGTCTCGACCGTCGAGTCGGGGGCGACGCCCGGCTCGTCGCGGTAGCCGTCGAACTGGCCGCGCACGACGTCGGCCGGCCGCAGCGGCACGATCGACTTCATCAGTCGCGCCTTCTCGTCGCGCAGCGCCTCATGCGTGCGCTCGACCGGTGCGTCCATCGTCAGCAGCGCGAGCACCTGCAGCATGTGGTTCTGGATCACGTCGCGGATTGCGCCCGCCTCGTCGTAGAACTTCCCGCGCCCAGCGACGCCGAACGACTCGGCCATCGTGATCTGCACGCGCTTGACGTGGTCGCGATTCCAGATCGGCTCGAGGAACGAGTTGGCGAAGCGGAAGTAGATGAGGTTCTCGACCGCCTCCTTGCCGAGGTAGTGGTCGATGCGGAAGGTGCTCGCCTCGGGGAAGACCGACGACAGCGTCGCGTTGAGCGCGCGCGCCGACTCGAGGTCGCGCCCGAACGGCTTCTCGACGACGACGCGCGCGCCGTCGGCGGAGCCGGATCTGCCCAGCTCACGCACGACGTCGGCGAACAGGCTCGGCGGAATCGCGAGGTAGTGGAGCGGGTGTCTCGCGTCGCCCAGCTCGCTGCGGAGCTGCGCGAACGTCGCCGGGTCGCCGTAGTCGCCGTCGATGTAACGCAGTTGCGCGACGAGCTGCTCGAACGCCTGCTCGTCGACGCCACCGTGCTCCTCCAGCGATCTGCGCGCGCGGTCCTTCAGATCGTCCAGGCCCCAGCCGGACTTCGCCACGCCGACGATCGGCACGCCGAGCTTGCCGTGTCTGATCAGCGACTGCAGCGCCGGGAAGATCTGCTTGTAGGCGAGGTCGCCGGTCGCGCCGAAGAAGACGAGGGCGTCGGAGGGCTCGCTCATCTCGTCTTCTCGTCGTGCCCGCCAAACTGGTTGCGCATCGCCGACATCACCTTGTTGGCGAACTGATCGGCGCCCTGGGACTCGAAGCGCTCGAACAGCGCGCCGGTGAGGATCGGCGCGGGGACGCCCTCCTCGATCGCGGCGAGCGCCGTCCAGCGGCCCTCGCCGGAGTCCGACACGCGACCGGAGAACTCGTCGAGCTGCGGCGAGGCGACGAGCGCCTCGGCGGTCAGGTCGAGCAGCCACGACGCGATCACGCTGCCGCGCCGCCACACCTCCGAGACGGCCGTCAGATCGAGGTCGTACTGGTACGCCTCGGGATCGGCGAGCGGCGCGGTCTCGGCATCGACGTCGCGCTGCACCGCGCCGGCGTTCGCGTGCTTGAGGATGTTCAGACCCTCGGCGTAGGCGGCCATGATCCCGTACTCGATCCCGTTGTGGACCATCTTCACGAAGTGGCCGGCACCGGGCGGACCGCAGTGCAGCCAGCCCTCCTCACCGGGCGCGAGGTCGGCGTCGCGGCCGGGCGTGCGCTCGGCCGCCTCGACCCCGGGCGCGAGCGTCTTGAAGATCGGAGTCAGCCGCTCGACGGCCGCCTCATCGCCGCCGATCATCTGCGAGTAGCCGCGCTCCAGCCCCCACACGCCGCCGCTCGTGCCGCAGTCGACGTAGTGGACCCCCTGGGCAGCGGTGCGCTTCGCGCGGCGCTGGTCGTCGCGGTAGTTCGAGTTGCCGCCGTCGATCACGACGTCGTCGGCGTCGAGCAGCGGCAGCAGCGCGTCGAGCGTCTGATCGACGACCGCCGCCGGCACCATCAGCCACACCGCGCGCGGCTTGGACAGCTTCGCGACGAAGTCCTCCAGCGAGTCGCCGCCCGTCGCCCCCTCGCCCGTGAGCTGCGCAACGGCGTCGGGGCTCATGTCGAAGACGACCGCGTCGTGCCCGTGACGCATCAGCCGCCGCACCATGTTGGCGCCCATCCGGCCGAGGCCGATCATCCCGAGTTGCATCGCCGCTCCTTCGTCGTCTCGTTGCGTGTGGCCAAGGTCAGTCTCCCCGTCGCGGCGGCGGCGCGCACGGGCGGCACCGCATGCGCCGCGCACGGCGGCAGCAACTTGCAACGAACTGGCGAGTCGGAGATGCTGGCCCCGTGCGGATCGCGATGATCGCATCGGGGGACGGGCCGAACGCCCGCTATCGCGTCTTTGATCCGGCCGAGGCGCTGCGAGCACGCGGACATCGCGTGGTCTCCAGCGTGTTCGCCGAGATGAGAGACCCCAATGCGCTGCTCGAGTTCGACGTCGTCTACGGCTGGCGCATGGAGGACCAGCTCTTCACGCGGGTCGCGAAGCTCCTGCGCGAGCGGAGAGTCGGCTTCGTGTGGGACAACGACGACAACTTCGCCGAGAACGTCATAACGATCGACGCGCGCGGGCGTGCGAGACAAGCCTCCAACCTCGAAAAACGCACGATAGTCGCCAACATGACCGCGCTGATGCGGATGGCGAACCTCGTGACGACGCCGAGCGCCGGCCTCGCCGAGCACTTCCGCACGACCATCGACACGGATGTCCGCGTGATCGAGAACTTCGTCGCTCCCACCGCTCCACGGCCGGACCCGTCGCGGGAGCAGCTGATCATCGGCTGGGTCGCGAACATCGAGCATCGCGCCGACATCGAGCGCCTCGGGCTGCGCGACACGATGCAGCGACTGCTCGACCGGCACCCGCACGTGAACGTCGCGACGATCGGCTGCAGGATCGGGCTGAAGAGCGAGCGCTACCACCACATACCCGACGTCGACTTCGAGAAGCTGCGCGGCTACGTCGCGACCTTCGACATCGGGCTCGCGCCGATCGCCGACAGCGCGTTCAACCGCAGCCGCTCCAACATCAAGGTCAAGGAGTACGCCGCACTCGGCATCCCCTGGCTCGCCTCGCCCATAGGTCCCTACGCCGGCCTCGGCACCAACGAGGGCGGCCGCCTCGTCGCCGACGACCACTGGTACGAGGAGCTCGAGCGGCTGGTGCTTGACGACCGCGGCCGCCGCAAGCTCGCCAAGAAGGCCCTCAAGTGGGGTCAGCGCCAGACGATCGAAGCGAACGCCCAGCTGTGGGAGGCGACCCTCCAGGAGGCCGCCCGTCGCGCCGGACGCGCCGTCTGAACGGCGGGCGTCCGTCACGCACGCTGAGCGGAGCCAGCAGAGCAGCGCGGATCAACGAGCGCTGACATCGAGGCCTCCCCTGATGCTCCACTTTTGCTTACTATCGGTCGGCACATTCGATCCGCCCTGGGGAGGGCGGGAAAGGGGGAAGCGGATGTCCTTGCGCAAGCTCTGCTGCGCGCTTATCGCATGCCTGGCACTCGCGGGCGCGGCACTGCCGGCGACGGCCTTCGGACGCGATCCGATCCTGTTCGTGCATGGCTGGTCGGGCAATGGCTCGAACTGGAGCTACTACGCCACGCGCTTCACGCTCGACGGGTACGCCCCGTCGCAGCTCGACCTGTGGTCCTACGACTGGACGAAGTCGAACGTCGCGATCGCGCAGGACGTGGCGAACGAGGTCGCGGCGCTGAAGGCGCGCACCGGCGCGGCGAGGGTCGACATCGTGAGCCACTCGATGGGCGGCCTCAACACACGCTGGTATCTGAAGTTCCTCGGCGGCACGGCGAACGTCGACGACTGGGTCTCGATCGGCGGGCCGAACCACGGCACCAACCTCGCGTACATCTGCTCGCCGTTCACCACCTCGTGCAACGACATGCAGTACGAATCGCCGTTCCTGAGAACGTTGAACGAAGGCGACGAGACGCCGGGCGCAGTCAACTACGGCACCTTCTGGTCGCCGTGCGACGAGGTCATCAACCCCGACACGAGCACCATCCTGTCGGGCGCGACGAACAGGCAGGTCGCCTGCCTTGGCCACCTCTCGCTGCTCGGCGCCGAGAGCGTCTACAGGCAGGTGCGCGACTTCGTCAGATAGCGCGGGCGCCACGCCCCGGTCTTCGGCAGGCCGGGGCGTCGCTCGACGGTGACGTCGGCCGAAGAGCGAACCCCCTTCGCAGGCCGGAACCCACTTCGCCGCCGCGCGCGCGATCATCCAGCGCAGCGTGATCGACCTGCACTGTCACCTGCTGTCCGGGATCGACGACGGTCCCGGAGACCTCGGCGGATCGCTCGCGATGGCACAGCTCCATGTGAAGGCGGGTGTCGAGGTCGTCGCCGCCACGCCGCACGTCGCATGGGACATGCCGAACGAGGCGGCGGCGATCGAGCTGCGGCTCGCCGACGTGCGCGCCGCACTGGCGGCGGCCGAGATCCCGCTTCAGGTCGTGCGCGGGGCGGAGATCGACGTCCACCAGGCGGTCGGCCTGACGGACGATCAGCTGCGCGCGCTCACGCTCGGCGACAGCTCATGGCTGCTGCTCGAGGCACCGCTGACGAAGGGCGTGGGCCTCGCGCCGGTCGCCCGCGCGCTGCTCGACCGCGGGCATCGCGTGCTGATCGCTCACCCCGAGCGCTCGCCGCTGCTGCAGAACGACGCGGACGGGTTGCGCGCACTCGTGCGTGCCGGTGCCGCGACGCAGGTCACGGCCGGCTCGTTCGCGGGCAACTTCGGTCGCACCGTGCGCGACTACGCCGAGGCGATGCTGGAGGCCGGGCTCGTGCACAGCGTCGCCTCCGACGCGCACGACACGCTGCGCCGCCCGCCGGGCATCGCCGGACCGATGAGCGCAGCCGGCCTCGGTGATCTGACCGAGCTGCTCGCGCACGAGGTTCCCGCAGCGATTCTCGCGGACGATCCGCTGCCGCCGGTGCCGGCGTGGAGACGGCGGCGCGGCGGGCTGCGGAGACTCTTCGGACGTTAAGGGAGATCCGCAACGACGTCCGCGAGCGGCTTGCGGATGCCGGTGTAGAACGGCAGCTCCTCGCGCGTGTGCCGGCGCGCCTCGGCGCCGCGCAGATGGCGCATCAGATCGACGATGCGCGTCAGCTCGTCAGCCTCAAACGCGAGCAGCCACTCGTAGTCGCCGAGCGCGAACGCGCTGACCGTGTTCGCACGCACGTCGGCGAAGTCGCGCGCCATCATCCCGTGGTCGCGCAGCATCATCGAGCGCTCCTCGGGCGGCAGCAGGTACCAGTCGTACGAGCGCACGAAGGGGTAGACGCAGACGTACTTGCGCGGCTCCTCCCCCTGCAGGAAGGCGGGGATGTGGCCCTTGTTGAACTCCGCGTCGCGGTGCACGCCGACGTTCGTCCAGACGGCGTCGAGCTGGCGCCCGAGCGCCGTGCGCCGGAAGGCGACGAGCGCGTCCTGCAGCGCATCCGCGCTCGGCCCGACGAGCCACAGCAGCAGGTCCGCGTCGGCACGAAAGCCGGCAAGCGAGTACGCGCCGCGCAGCGTCACGCCGCCGCCCGTCAACGCCGCCTCGGCGGAGGCCGTTTCGGCGGTCACGCCACCGCCCGGCTCGCGCACGCGCATCGCGGCGTAGAGGACGTAGGGGCTCTCGAACTCCGTCATGTCGGGCACCCTATCGCCCAGTCGCCGCACTTCGGTGTGCGAGGCTGGCGACGACCACGGGCAGCGGCGAAAGGCGGGCGGCATGGACATCGACCTCTCGGGCAGAGTCATCGCGATCACGGGTGCGTCGTCGGGGATCGGCGAGGCGACCGCGCTCGCGTGTGCGCAGGCCGGTGCGAGCGTCGCGCTCGCGGCGCGGCGGGCGGACCGCATCGAGGCGCTCGCGCAGCGGATCGAGCAGGAGCATGCGGGCGCCGGCGTCCGCGCAATCGCGATCCCGACCGACGTCGGCGAGGAGGAGCAGGCGCGTGCGTTCGTCGAGCGCGCCCACGCGGAGCTGGGCCGCTTGGACGGCCTGATCAACAACGCCGGCGTGATGCTGCTCGGCCCGATCGACGGCGCGCCGACGGACGAGTGGCGCCGGATGATCCACGTCAACCTGTTCGGCGTCCTCTACTGCACGCACGCGGCGCTGCCGCTGATGCGGGCGCAGGGATCCGGCGACATCGTCAACGTCAGCTCCGTCGCGGGCCGCGTCGCGCGCGCCGGATCGGGCGTCTACAACCTGACGAAGTGGGGCGTGAACGCCTTCTCCGAGGCGCTGCGTCAGGAGTGCGCCGGTGCCGGCATCCGCGTGACGATCGTCGAGCCGGGCGCGGTCGTGACCGAGCTGCCGGGCCACAACCGACCGCCGATCCTCGAGCAGATGATGAGACGTTTCGAGGGGGTCGTGCCGATGCAGGCGGAGGACATCGCGAACGTCATCCTGTTCGCACTCGGCCAGCCGCCACACGTGAGCCTCAACGAGCTGCTCGTGCGCCCCTCGAACCAGGCCTGACCGGCTGGCCCGGCTCCCACAGCTCAGGCGGCGTAGCTCGCAAGCGTCAGCAGCCGCCCGACCGATACGTCGCGGCCGGCAAGGATGCAGGTGTACCCGTCGCGCCGCCAGGTCACGACAGCGGTGGCGCCGTGGTCGAGCACGCGCAGCCGCGCGCCGCGCAGCGTCACGACCCGGCCGCCGGAGACGGGCAGCGCCGCATCGGCGATCGCGTAGCCGATCCGCTGCCCGTCCGCATCGGCGTAGAAGACGGTCTGCACGTCGTGCCCCCGCACGGTGTCGCTGCGCGCACCGACCGCGCGCCAGCCCGCGCGCGTCCAGGTCGGGAAGGAGATCGGCCCGGCCCGCGCGGTCAGCAGCTCGCCGCCCGGCTCGGCTGCCGGAGCGGGCGCCGTGGCTGTGCGCAGCGCGATCGGCGCGACTGCACGGACGCCGGGAGCTGCGGTCCCATCGTCGCCGCCTCCGATTGCCAACACCAGCAGCACCGCCGCGACCGCAGCGGCGGCCGCAAGCGCCCCGCCGAACTGCAGGCGCATGCGCCGGCGACGTGCCGGCTGCGCCCGCTCCGCACCGGCGACGGCATGCTCGACGGCGAGCCGCAGGCTGTCCGGCGCGCGCACCTCGTCGAGCGCGCGCAGCGCCTCCGGCTTGTCTTCGGGCTGGGTGAGCTCGTTGTCGGTCATGTCGTCGTCCATCATCTGAGACTCCGCGCGTGGGCGCTGCCTTCCCCGCGTCGTTCCGGCGCCAGCGCCTGCGCAACCCGCTCACGCGCGCGGAACAGCCGCGAGGCGATCGTCGCCTCACGCGTGTCGAGCAGGTCGGCCGCTTCCTGGTACGACAGCCCCGCGACGTCGACCGCAACGAGCGCGAGGCGGAACTCCTCCGGCAGCGCCGCGATCGCCGCGAACAGCTCGCGCGCCTCGAGCGCCTCGGCCGGGCCGCCCAGGCGGCTTGCCGCCGCCCCGTTCACGCCGCCGGCACCGCGCACCTCGGCCGACTCGACCTGGTCGAGCGTGGCGACCTCGCGCGGCCGGCGCGATCTCGTGCGGCGCGACAGCAGGAAGGTGTTGCGCAACGCGCGCACGAGGTAGGCGAGCTCGTCCTGCCCGTGCAGTCTGCGCGGCTTCGCGAGCACGCGCGAAGCCGTCTCCTGGACGAGGTCCTCTGCCTCCTCGCGCGAGCCGCACAACGCCCATGCCACACGGTAGAGGCGGTCCAGGTGCGTCACGAGCGCCTGCGGGTCAAGGCGCGCCATGCACCGACGGTACCGCGCGACCGGGTTCGAGACAGCCGGCTCCTCGGGCATGATGGGCACCATGAGCAACGGCCACGGAACGGACGACGCCACCGGCACCCGTTCGGGCAAGGAGAGATCACGACGCATCGCGATCGCGATCCTCGCCGCCGTCGCGCTGCTGTTCGCGGTTCTCAACTTCGACAGCGTGAAGGTCAACCTGCTGTTCGGCAGCGTCACGATGCCGCTCGTGATCGTGATCGCCGCCTGCCTGTTGATCGGCGGATTGATCGGCGCATACGTCGGCCGTCGCGGCCGACGCCGGTGACGTCACCCGCAGGTCGCCCGCTTGCGGCGATCGAAGGGCGAAGCACCGTGTCCTACCATCGACGGCGATGGCCACGACCGCGATCGACCTGCTGACCCACCGTGTGCGCGAGCCGGCAGGCTCCCCCGCTGGCGCGCTCGTGCTGCTGCACGGCCGCGGGACCGACGAGCACGACCTGCTGCCGCTCGCCGACGCGCTCGACCCGGAGCGCCGCCTCGTCGCCGTCACCCCGCGCGGTCCGCTGACGTTCCCGGGCCAGCCGGGTGCGCACTGGTACGTGGTGCGGCGCGTCGGCTTCCCTGACGAGGAGACCTTCTCCGCTACCTACGGGCGCTTGGCGGCGTGGCTCGACGCGCTGCCGGACGCGCTCGGCGTGCCGTGGGAGCGCACCGTGCTCGGCGGCTTCTCGCAAGGCACCGCAATGTCATTCGCGCTCGGTCTCGGACCGGATCGTCCTGCGCCGGCGGGGATCCTCGCACTGAGCGGATTCATCCCGGACGTCCCCGGCTACGAGCCGGTGCTGAGCGGCCGCGAGGGGTTCCCCGTCGCGCTCGGCCACGGCGCGGCCGATCCGGTGATCCCGGTCACGTTCGCGCACGCGGCGCGCGAGCGACTGTCAGCCGCGGGCGCCGACCTGCTCTACCACGAGACACCGGGCATGGGCCACACAATCGACCCCGGCTTCATACCGCAGTTGCGCGAGTGGCTGGCGGCGCGAACCCCGGCCGCGGGCGCACCGTCGCTCTGACGCAGGGCCGCGCGCGACGCCTCCCTACGCGCCGACCGACGGCGACGTAAGCCGCCCGGCACGGATGCGCGCGGCGAGGTCTTTCGACTCCTCGCGCAGCGTCGTGCCGTCCTCGAACTCGATCGCCGGCAGCGCACGCTGCCCGGTCTTCGCCTCGAGCTCCGTGCGGCGACCTCTCGGGAACGGCGGGTGCTTGACGACCTCGTACGCGACGCCGGCGTCCTCGAGCGCCTTCTGAACTCTCCAGCACGGATGCGGTCCTCTGAACCACATGACGGAGCAGCGGTGCAGCTTGACGGCCATCACGCCTCCTTCGGGTGGATTCGGGCGCCCGACCATACACGCCATCATTCGAGCGGTCATGGAAGAGCCGTTGGAGATTGCACGCGGCGTCACGCTGCCGCTCGACGAGGTGCTACTGCGCGCCAGCCGCTCGTCCGGGCCGGGCGGCCAGCACGCGAACGTGACCGCCTCGCGCGTGGAGGCGGTCTTCGACGTAGCGGCGTCAAGAGCCCTGAGCGATGCGCAGAAGGCGCGCGTGATCGAGCGCGTCGGGCCGCGAGTGACGGCAATCGCACAGGACGCGCGCAGCCAGGTGCGCAACCGCGAGCTGGCGCTGGAGCGGCTGCGCGCACGACTCGCAGCCGCGCTCGCGACACCCAGACCGCGCCGCCCGACACGACCGACCAGAGCCTCCAGAAGACGCCACGCAAGCGCAAAGCAGCGCCAGGCGGCGCGCAAGCAAGCGCGACGCCGGCCCGCATCCGACGATTAGGCTCCGCGCCATGCGCAGCGCACGCTCGTTCGGCCGCTTCTTCGTCTTCGCCGGGGTCATGCACTTCGTGATCCCGCGCACCTACGAGGCGATCGTGCCGGACCAGCTTCCGGCCAGACGTGCGCTTGTTTACGCCAGCGGCGTCGCGGAGATCGCCGGCGGCCTCGCAGTCATGCATTCGCGCACGCGTCGCTTCGGCAGCCTCTTCAGCATCGCCACGCTGCTCGCCGTGTTCCCCGCCAACGTGCACATGGCGCTCCACCCCGAGCGCTACAGCGTGCCCGGCGGTGCCCGCTCGCTGTACCTGCGCCTGCCGGTCCAAGCGCTGTTCATCGCGTGGGCCCGCGCGGCCGGCACGTCTTGATCCGAACACCAATCTACACGTAAGTGGATCAAATCGATTAAGCTGTACCACCGTAAATTCAGGTGGGGGGGACCGTCATGCATCATCGGCGCACGACCGCGCTCGCGGTCGGCTTTGCCGTGCTCGCGCTGCTGCTCACGGCAGCCGCCGCGATCGCCGACAACTATGTCGCGCTCGGCGACTCGTACTCATCAGGCGTTGGTACGAGGTCGTTCTACGAATCGACGTGCAGGCGCAGCGAATACGCCTATCCGAGACTGATCGCCAGAGACCGCGCCGGCACGAGCCTCACGTTCAGAGCCTGCTCCGGCGCGACGACGGGCAGCCTGACGAGCGAACAGCTCGGCTCGCTCAGCTCGACGACGAACATAGTCACGGTCACGATCGGCGGCAACGACGCTGGTTTCTCAAGCATCGTGACGCAGTGCGCGCTGCCGTGGCCATGGTCGTGCGAAGGCGAACTGACGACGGCCGAAGGCTTCATCAGGAACACGCTGCCCGGCCGGCTTAACAGCACGTACGCCGCGATCAGGACCAGGGCGCCGAACGCGAGAGTGATCGTGCTCGGCTACCCACGTCTGTTCGTGGGCGTGGACTGCAATGCCGGCACGTTCTTCAGTGGAACGGAGATGAGCCGCATGAACGCGATCGCCGACCTGCTGAGCAGCGTTACGCAGGCACGGGCGACCGCGGCCGGCTTCACGTTCAAGAGCGCGATCACGCCGTTCACCGGCCATGCGGTGTGCTCGTCGTCCGAGTGGGTGAACGGCCTCTCGAACCCGGTCGAAGAAAGCTTCCATCCCAACAGAGCGGGCAACAGCAGCGGTTATGAGCCGCTCGTGCGCGCAGTGATCGGCTGAGCCTTCCCCCACCCCCCGAGCGCGCGGCGCCCCGCCCCGGCGTCGCGCGCTCAGCCGTATGCAGCGAGCGCGCGGCGCCCCGCCCCGGCGTCGCGCGCTCAGCCGTATGCAGCGAGCTGAGCGATGAGGGCCGAGCCGCTGACGCCGTTGTTCACACGCACGCGGTGCAGCGTGAAGCGATCCGCCTCGTCGGGCTGGGCGAGGCCAGGCTCGGTCGTCGTGGCAGCGAGGTAGCCGGCCGCCTGCACGGCCGCGACGACGGTGTCGTCGTATCTGCCGGCGGGATAGCAGAAGAAGTTGACCGGGACGCCGAAGCGGCGCTTGAGCTGCGCGCGCGAGTCGGCCACCTCACGCTGGAGCGTGGCGGCGTCGACGGTCGTCAGATCCGGATGGTCGATCGTGTGCGAGTCGAGCTCCCAGCCGGCGGCGATCAGCTCTCTCACCTGCGGCGCGGTGAGGCCGTAGTCGGAGCGGATGTTCTTCAGCTCCAGGTTCAGCACGCCGGGCCAGCCGAGCGCGCGCAGCACGGGCAGGGCGTTGGCAAGGTGGGAGTGGTAGCCGTCGTCGAAGCTGACGACGACGGGCTTGGCAGGCAGCGGACCATCGTCATGCCAGGAGTCCCACGCTTCCTGAAGGGTCACGGCCGTGTAGCCGGCGTCCTTGAGCGCCTGCATCTGCTCTTCGAACTCCGCGCGCGGAACGTAGAGGTCGGGGTAGGGCGAGTCGGGGAACGGGTCGCTGACGACGTGGTACATGAGGATCGGGACCGGCCGCGGCGGACCGGGTTCACCCATCTCGCGCGCCGGGCCGGCCACGGCGGCCGTCGTCGACGGCGCAGCGCCGGACCCGGCTCTCACCGTCGTCCCTCCCTGCGTCGCCGTAGGTGCGTCCCCATCGGTGCCACCGCCCGACCCGAGCGCACCGACGACGATCAGCACAAGCGCCAGGAGCACCGCGACGAGCCCGACTGATGCGAGCCAGCGCCGCCGTCGGTGAGGAGACCAGCCAGAGATCGACATGGCGCGCCAGCATGCCTTCGGCGTCGGACACGGCCCCATGAGTGGCCGGGCTCGGCCACGGGAACACCGGTGCCATGCGTCGCACCGAACGCCTGATCGAGGAGTTGCGGGCGGCCATCGCCGACGAGCGCGTGCTCGACGCGATCCGCGCCGTGCCACGCGATGCCTTCCTGCCGCGGGAGCTGCGCGCGCGGGCATGGGACAACGTCGCGCTGCCGATCGGCCAGGGGCAGACGATCTCCCAGCCGCTCGTCGTCGCGCGCATGACGGAACTGCTGCGTGTGCAGCCGGCCGACCGCGTGCTCGACGTCGGCACCGGCTCCGGCTACCACGCGGCGGTGCTCGCACAACTCGCGGCCCACGTGTGGACGATCGAGCGTCATCGCGCACTCAGCGAGCAGGCGGCTGTCGCGCTGCACCGCGCCGGCGTCGGCAACGTGACGCCGTTCGTCGGCGACGGGTCGCTCGGCCTGCCGCACGAGGCGCCCTTCGACGCGATCAACGTCGCGGCGGCGGCATGGCCCTAGATCCCGTCGGCGCTCGAGCGTCAGCTCGCCCCCGGCGGCCGGCTGGTCGCGCCGGTTGGCGCGAGCGGGCAGCAGTTGGTGCTGGTCGAGCGCGGTGTCGGCGAGGGGGGTGAGCTGACCCGCACGAAGCTCGACCCGGTGCGGTTCGTGCCGCTGATCGAGGGTGGGGTGTAGGGCCCGGGCTCGCGTCGGCTCGGATTGCCTTGGTTCACGGGCTCTCCGCTCGTCGCGGGGCCGGCGCTGCTCCGCGCTGCAGGTCGGCTGGGGAGGGGGGCGGGCAGGCGTTGTGGGTCGGGCGCGTGTGGTCTTACGTGGTTCCTACGCAGTGCACGGGCGTTTCGCCGCAGTTCTCGGCGACCTCGGTGAGCACTGTCCTTCTATGCATCCAGGGGATGTACAGAAGGACAGTGCTCGAAGCGCGGGCTGAGAACGCGCGTCAGCTGCGCAGTCCTGCAGCAGCGATGGCGCAAAGGCGGACACCACCGCCGCCAAGCCAGCCGACCGCGCCGACAGCTCGCCCGCAACCGCCCCCCTCCCCAGCCGAACAGCCCACGCCACGCACCACCACACACGCCCCGAACGGAGCACCCGTGAACCAAGGCAAGTGACAGAGCGCCAGCCGGCCGAACCCGCCAGCCCCGAGCCTCCATCCGACCCAAACGCCACCGTTCACCTACCGGCGCAAACAACGCGTACCGTTTGTCACAATCTCCAGCGGGATAAGGAGAGACCCCATGGAGCCGTTGTTCGAGCATCGAATGGAGTTCGCGGGCTACGAGACGCGTGTCTTGGAGCTCGAGGGTCGCGGGGATCCGATCGTGCTGCTGCACGGCTGGTCGGACAGCGCCGACACCTGGCGCTGTGTGCTCGCGCAGCTCGGCAAGCAGGAGCGCCGGGCGATCGCCGTGGACATGCCCGGCTTCGGCACCGCCGATCCTCTTCGGGACGGCCCGATGCTCCCGCAGCTCGACGAGTTCGGCACCGCCGTGCTTGCCTACGCGGGCGCAGGCGCCAAGCGCGGCGGCCGGCGCAGACCTGCCCGCGGCATCCTCGTCGGCAACTCGCTCGGCGGCTGCGTCTCTCTGCGTCTCGCCGGACACGCGCCGGAGCGCATCGGCCGCGTCGTCGCCCTCGCTCCGGCGGGACTCGACATGGCCCGCTGGCTCACGCTGATCGAGCACGACCACGTCCTGCGCGCGCTCGTACAGGTGCCGGTCCCGCTGCCCACCCGCGTCGTCCAAAACGCGGTCGCGCGTGCCTACCGCTCGCTCGCGTTCGCCGACCCACACGCGATCGAGCCGGGCATCGTGCGCGCCTTCGCGCAGCACCATCCGGACCGTGCCGCGCTCGCCCGCATGCTGGCCTCCGGCCGGCGACTGCTGCCGGAGCTGCACGATCCGTTCGACTTCGACGCGATCGGCTGCCAGGTGCTGCTCGTGTGGGGCGACCGCGACCGGCTCGTCTTCCACCGCGGCGCGAAGCGCCTGCTGGCCGCCGTCGAGGGATCGCGCCTGGAGCTGCTGGAGCGCTGCGGGCACTCGCCGCAGATCGAGTACCCAGAGCGGGTGGTCGAGCTGCTGCTCGACGACAACGTCGCGCTCGCACAAGCCGCCTGACGAGCGCACTCGCAGCACGACAGCACCTTGGCTGCCCGGCCAACCAGTCGGCGCGAGCTCGTGCGCTTTTGTCACAATCTCGTCGCGATGGATCTCGTCCCGACCCCCGAGCAGCTCGGCGCGGCCGCCGCGAACGTCTTCGATCGCGTGATGCGCGGCGGGCTCGCGGACTTGCGCCCGCTGCCGACCGCGATCATCGACGAGGGCCCGCAGCGCACCGTCCGGCGCTTCCTGCGTGCGGGCGACGACGCGACCCTCCATCACGTTTCGCCCTCCGGCGACCGGAACCGGCCGCCTGCGACCCACGTTTCGCCCTCCGGCGACCGGAACCGGCCGCCTGCGGGCGACGTCACAGCGCCGCCGGTCCTGCTCATCCCACCCCTTGCCGCACCCGCCTCCTGCTTCGACCTGCGCCGCGGCTGCAGCCTCGCCGAGCACCTGCTGGCCGCCGGTCGCCGGCCGTACGTCGTCGACTACGGCCCGATCGCGTACGGCGACCGCAACCTCGGCATCGAGCACTGGGTCGACAACGTCATCCCGCGCGCGATCGAGGCCGTCTCGGCGGACACCGGCGGCGGCCAGGTGCAGCTCGTCGGCTGGTGTCTCGGCGGCATCATGGCGCTGCTCGTGGCCGCGGGAGACACGCTGCCGATCCGCTCGGTCGCGGTCGTTGCAAGCCCGTTCGACGTCACCGACGTGCCGATGGTCGCACCGCTGCGCCCACTCGCGAACCTCGCGGGCGGCGGCGTCGGCACGCTCGCCTACAAGCTGCTGGGCGGTGCGCCCGCGCCGCTCGTCAAGCGCATGTACAGACTCGCCGGCTTCGACAAGTACGTGATGAAGCCGCTCACGCTCGCGACGAACCTCGACGACCGCGACTTTCTCGCGCAGGTCGAGGCGGTCGACAACTTCACGAGCAACATGCTCGCCTACCCCGGGCGCATGTTCGGGCAGATCTACCACCGCTTCCTGCGCCACAACGACCTCGCCGACGGCCGCATCGAGCTCGGCGGCCGCACGATCGACCTCACCAACGTGCGCGTGCCGGTGCTGTCGATCGCCGGCGAGGGCGACGGGATCGCCCCGCGCAAGGCCGTCCATCACGTCGCCGAGTTGCTGCCCAACGCGCCGGAAGTGCGGATCGCGAGCGCACCCGGCGGCCACCTCGGCGTCCTCACCGGCCGCGCCGCGCGGAGTACGACATGGCGCATGGTCGACGACTTCCTCGCCGGGACCGCGGAGACGCCCGAGCAGCGCAGAGCGCGCCGGCACCTGCGGGCTGTGGCCTAGTTTCGCGCTCCGGCGATCGCGAGCGATCGACCTGGGACGCGAGGTTTCGCCCTCCGGTCACCGCAAGCGGAGACCTGCCAGACGAGTTTCGCGCTCCGGCGATCGCAAGCGATCGACCTCCGCGCGACGCTACAGGCCAGGCGGGTGCCGCACGGCAAACCCCGCCGTGCCGCGCGTGCTCGCCTGCCAGCGCGAGCCGCTTGCGCTGAGACCGCTGGTGTCGAACCGCAGCCCCGCGACGAACATGAACGTGTGGCCGCCGTTCGCGTAGACGGTGATCCATCTGCCGGGTCCCGGATCCCCCCACTGCGCGAGGTCGCCGGAGACCATCGGCGCCGAGATCATGCCGGCGGCGGCGAACGCGAAGCTGATCGAGGCGGAGCAGTCGTAGGCGGTGTCGACCCACGTCGAGTGCCCGCCGCCGTAGCGGTAGGGCAGGCGCGCGATCTGGTTGCCAGCCTGGATCACCGCCTGCACGACCGGGGGCGCACCGAGCGGCGCGACGGCGAGGCCGTCGCCGGTCAGCGCAGCCGTGCCGCCGGAGGGGATGCCGCTCGCGGCCAGCTCGCGACGGATGTCCGCGTCGGTGCGCGGCTTCGGCAACGAGGCGTTCTCGGTCGGCACGACGCCGCTGCTTCCAGCCGGCACGCCAGCCGACGGGTCGACCGCACGCGGATGGTGCTCGAGCCGGTCGAGCGCCTGCGGTGGACTCACGGACGACGGCGCCGCTCCCGCCGTCGGTTCGCCGCTTCCGCAGCCGGCCAGTGCCGCGGCGAGCACCATCATCGCAGCGATCGCGAGCGCAAAGCTGGAGGACGCACGACCTGCCATGAATCGGAGTATGGCGCGCTCTTGAGCTGGGCCTGAGGTTGCCCGGCGATGCTTTCCAGCCGTTACCATCGCCCGAAGGCGGTCGGGGTATCGCACACGACAGGTGTCACGACCTGCCGGACGGATTGATCACGGAGAGTGAGGACGCGCGAGATGGCCGACAGCACCGACACACGCAAGGAGCGCCGGGCGACCGCGCGAGCAGAGCGCGACCGCGCCGCGGAAGCGGCACAGGCGCGCCGGCGTCAGCGCCTGTGGATCCTCGGAGGCGTGGTCGCACTCGCCGTCGTGGTCGTGGCCGTGATCGCATTCGCCGCCATCGGCGGCGGAGACGACAAGCCCGCCGTCAAGAAGGGCGAGATCATCCCCGGACAGATCGAGACGAACGCCCGCTTCGCCGGCATTCCCCAGAGAGGCATCACGGTCGGCAACCCGAACGCGCCGATCACGCTCGTCGAGTTCGCGGACCTGCAGTGCCCCTTCTGCCGCGACTACAGCACCAACGTGATGCCCACGATCGTCGACAGATACGTGCGCAATGGCAAGGTGAAGATGGAGTTCCGCAACGTGTCGTTCATCGGCAACGACTCGCTGCGCGGCGCGCAGATGGCCGCCGCGGCGGGGCTCCAGAACAAGCTGTGGGAGTACATCGACCTCTTCTACCTCAACCAGGAGGCGGAGAACAGCGGCTACGTGTCGGACGAGTTCCTGACCAGAATCGGCAGAGCCGTCAGAGGGCTCGACGTCCAGAGAGCGATGGCCGACCGCGCGCTCCCATCCGTCCAGAGAGGGCTGACCGAGGCGCAGACGGAATGGACCGTCGCCGGCTTCACCGGGACACCGGCCTTCCTGCTCGGCGAGACGGGCGGAAGAATGGAGGCGATGCTCGGCCAGCAGGTGGCGCCGACCGTCGACAACGTCTCCCAGGCCATCGAGGCCAGACTCACAGCGGCGAGATAGGCCGGCCATGGGGGACCGCACCGATCGCACCGACCGTCTGCTCCACCGCGCCCTCGTGGTGCTGGCACTGGTCGGCATCGGCATCGCCTCATACCTGACCTACGTGCACTACGAGGGCCTCAGCCCGATCTGCGCGGTGGGGCACGGGTGCGAGAAGGTGCAGGCGTCGAGATACGCGAAGGTCGGCGGCGTACCGGTCCCCCTCATAGGTCTCGTCGGGTACGTCGCGATCCTCATCTCGCTCTTCATCCGCGGAGAGGTGGCGCGGCTCGCGACCGCCGGGATGGCGATCGGCGGCTTCGCCTTCAGCGTCTATCTGACCGCGCTCGAGCTGTTCGAGATCCACGCGATCTGCCAGTGGTGCGTCGGCAGCGCGATCGTCATGACGGCGATCGCCGTGCTGTCGACGATCCGCGCACTGCGCATCCCCGGCGAGGATCTCGCCGGACCGGACGACGCGCACACGCCGCTGCGGGATCCAGAGGGCGAACCTGCCTGATCGCCCGCCCGAACGGCGCCCCCACGGCACGGGGGTCGCTCTGCGGCGTGCGCTGCTGGCGACGCTCGTCGCGGCGACCGCGCTGGCGGCAGCCGGCTGCGGCAGCTCGGACGGCGGCGGATCGACCGCCGGCAACGCCGACCAGTTCGCCGTCGCGGAACCGCTGCCGCCCGGCCTGGCCGGCAGACCCGCACCGCCGATCCGCCTCACCGATGCCCGCGGCGGAACGTTCGACACGCGCTCGCTGAAGGGCAAGCCGTATCTCGTCACGTTCCTCTACGCGAACTGCCCGGACGTCTGTCCGCTGATCGGCGCCCAGTTGCGCGACACGCTGGAGCAACTTGGCGACGACGCGCGGCGCACGGCCGTGGTGGCCGTCAGCGTCGATCCGCGCGGCGACACGCCTGCGGCCGTGCGCACGTGGCTGCGGCGTCAACACGAGCCGGCGCAGTTCCACTATCTGATCGGCCCCGAGCCCGACATTGCACCGGTTTGGAGAGCTTGGTACGCCGCCCCGCAGATCCCAGGCGATCCGGAGAGCGCGCACACGGCGGTCGTATGGATCGTCGACGCACACGGCCGACTGACCGCGAAGGTCGCGGCCGGCGCACCGTTCGACACCAAGGGCCTCGCGCGCGACATACGTTCGCTGCTGACCGCCCCCCGAGCTTAATCTGCGACGGTCGTTAACATCGGAGACTCCCCGTCCCCCCAAATCGCCGCTGGAGGTCGTCCCCATGCCTGAGCTGCTGCTCCCCCGCCTGAAGCGTGAGATCAACGCGCGCCTCGACGAGCTGCGGCCGATCGTGGAGGAAGCGGAACGGCTCGCGGCGGCCAAGGACGCGTTGCTGGCCGAGGCAGCCGCGGTCGGCGAGGCAACGCGGCGCCGCACTCGGGCGCGCCCGTCCAGCGCCTTCCGGGCCGAGTTGCGCAACGGCGCGGCTTCGACGCCGGTCGCGACGACCGCGAACGGCAACGGCAACGGGCGCAACGGCACGCACGAGGAGGACGCCGGCGACCAGGCGCCGCGCGGCGCGAACCAGACGGCGATCCTCGCGATCGTCGAGGAGCGCCCCGGCGTGTCGGTGGCCGAGATCGCCTCCGTCACGAAGATCCCGAAGCCGACGGTCGCGACGACCGTCTCGAAGCTGAAGCGCGATGGCGTGCTCGCCTCCGAGGCGGGTGGCGTGAAGCTCGCCTCGCGCCAGCCGGTCACGCTCTCGCAGGCCGCGCCCGCGGCACCTCGGCGCGACGACGGCGTCAGCGACGAGGAGTGGGCGGCCGCGAAGCGCGATCCGTCGGTCGCGTAGGAACCGTTCCGCCTCACAGCCCGCCGAGCGCGCGCCCGAGCGCGACGGCCGCCAGTCCCAGCAGCAGGCTCCCGACGAGGTTCACCACAAGCGCGCGGTCGCTGTGGTGCTCGGACAGCCGCTCGCTGTCGAGCATCCACGTCGAGAAGGTCGTGAAGGAGCCGAGCAGCCCGCCGCCGACGAGCGTCAAGGCGTCGCCGTGCAGCGCAAGCCCCGCGACGAGTCCCAGCAACGCGCTACCGGACAGGTTGACGACGAGCGTGCCGTAGGGAAACCAGCCGGCGCTGCGCTGCGTGACGGCCGTGCTGATCACGAAGCGGGCGACGGCGCCCACCCCGCCCAGCAAGCCGACACCGGCCCACAGCAGCACAGCGCTCACGCCATGCTCCCCTCGCCGCCCTGCCCGCGCGCGACAGCGATCCCCAGCCGCACGGCGCCGATCCCACCGACCAGCGAGACGGCGGCGTAGGCGAGCGCGAGCGCCCAATTCCCGGAGTCAAGCATCCGCAGCAGCTCGAGCTGGAACGTCGAGAACGTCGTCAGCGCCCCGCACACGCCGATGCCGAGGAACGGGCGGCGGTAACTGGCGGCCGGCAAGCGCGTGAACGCCCAGCCGAGCACGAAGGCGCCGGCGAGGTTCACCCCGAACGTCGTCCACGGCCACGCGTCGCGCGCGTGCGGGAATCCCTCGGCGAACGCCACCCGAGCGAGCGCTCCCAGCATGCCGCCGGCGAAGATCGCCGTCAGCTCGCGGACATCCCTTCGAGGCAGGTGATCGCGCATCGCAGCAGAATCCTGTCGCACAGCGCACCTTTCCGGCTCGACGGGCGTTTCGGGGCCAGCGCAGACCAGGCGACACGGGAGGCGGGCGGACGGTGCAGGAAGGGATCGATCGCAAGACGTTCCTGCGTGTCGCCGGCGCCGGCGCCGCGGCGGCGACCGTCTGGCGGCCGGGCGCGGAGGCACTCGCCGCGCGCACACGCGCCGCCCGGCACGGCCCGAACGTGCTCGTGATCGTGGTCGACTCGCTGCGCCATGACTACGTCGGCGCGTACGGCAACACGTGGATCAGAACACCGGCGATCGACGCGCTCGCGAAGGAGAGCCTGCGCTTCACGCGCGCGTTCCCCGAGGCGATGCCGACGGTCCCCGCCCGCCGCTCACTGATGATGGGCCGCCGCGTTTACCCGTGGCACGACTGGCGCCCGACGCGCAACCTGCCCGGCTCACCCGGCTGGACCGGCCTCTCCGCCGACACGACGACATGGCTGAAGACGCTGCGCCGCCACGGCTACTGGACCGGCTACGTGACCGACAACCCGTTCCTCGGCTTCTCGCCCGAGTGGCGCGGCTTCCGCTCCACACTCAACCGCTTCGTGCCCGTGAAGGGCCAGGTCGGCCGGCTCCGCTCACCGAGAACCGTCTCCGAGCGCGAGGTGCTGCGCTGGCTGCCGAGAGGCATGCGCGACGAGCGCTACCTCACCGGCATGCGCCAGCATCTCGCGAACGTCGCGGGCGCACGCGATGAGCGCGACTCGTGTGCTGCACGCGTCTTCGGCTTCGGGATCGAGACGCTCACGCGCGCGCTGCGGCATAAGCCCTTCGCGCTCGTCGTCGACTGCTTCGACCCGCACGAGCCGTGGACGCCACCGCAGAAGTACCTCGACCTCTACGGCGGCGCGCACTACGACGGCAGTTGGCCGGGCAACGTCCGCTACGAGCACTCGGACTACCTCGCACCGGCGGCGGTGAAGCGGCTGCCGACGGTCTACGGCGCCTCCGTCACGCTCGCCGACGCGTGGCTGCACCGCTTCCTCGACCGCTTCTACGCGAGCAACCTCGCGCACGACACGGTCGTCGTCTTCCTCAGCGACCACGGGATCATGCTCGGCGACCGCGGCTGGACCGGGAAGCCCGCGCTCGAGCTGCACCCGGAACTGATCCAGGTGCCGTTCATGATCCGCGATCCGTCCGGGCGCAAGGCGGGCCAGACGACGCCCTACTTCGCCTCGCCGCACGACGTCGGGCCAACACTGCTGCGGATGACCGGCGTGCCGACGCCGGACGTGATGAACGGCGTCGACCTCTCTCCACTGCTCACTGACGGTCATCCCCGCCTCAGCCGCCACTTCTGCTTCGGCGGCTACGCAAACCACTGGTATTACCGCGACGACCGCTGGGCGCTGATCGCCGACGGCAACAACACCGGGCGCGAGCTGTTCGACCTGCGCGCGGACCCCGGCGAGCGCACGAGCGTCGCGAAAGACCACCCGCAGGTCCTCAGCGACATCTACGACCGCGTGCTGCACTCGGCCGGCGCGAGACGCCTGCCGTTCTTCGGCGGCGACTGAGCGCGGCGCGCAGCGCCGTCAGTGCGCGTGGCCGTGCGCGGCGGCCAGTTCGAGCTGCTCACGCGTCGCATGCTGTGCGAGCAGCGCCGCGACGGCGGTCGTGAACGGCACGGCGGCGATCAGGCCGATCGAGCCGACGAGCGTCGCGACGACCTGCTCGGAGACGATCTCCAGGCTGAGCGCCTGCCCGAGGCCGAGCGCGCCGGAGGAGAAGATCAGCAGCACCGGCAGCGACGCACCCGCGTACGCGAGCACGAGCGTGTTGACGGTCGCGCTGACGTGGTCGCGCCCGACGTGCATCGCGCGCGTGAACAGCTCGCGGAAGGTCAGCGCCGGGTTCGCCGCGCGCAGCGCGAGCACGGTCGAGGACTGGCTGACGGTCACGTCGTCGAGCACGCCGAGCGCGCCGATCACCATGCCGGCGATCAGCAGGCCCTGCAGCGACACGTCGGGGTCGGCGAGGCGCAGCGCGAACGCCTCCTCGCCGGCGAGGCCGGTCAGCCGCGTGAGGTGCGTGAACAGCACCGCGAGCGCGGCCGTCAGCAGCAGGCTGGCGGTCGTGCCGAGCAGCGCCGCGACCGACTTCGGCCCGAGCCCGTGGGCGAGCGTGATCGTGATCAGCATCACCGCGAGCGAGCCGGCGACCGCGACCGCAACCGGCGGCTCCCCGTTGAGGATCGCCGGCACGATGAACAGCAGGATCACGCCGAGGCTCGCGCCGAGCCCGACGAGCGACAGCGCCCCGCGCAGTCGCGAGAAGGCGATCACGAGCAGCGCGAAGACGGCGAACAGCAGCAGCAGCGAACCGCCCCGCTCGAAGTCGACGAGCGTGTAGTCGCTCTCGTTCGGCACGTCGTAGCCGGGTACGGGTGGCGCCTCAGCGACGCGGATGCGGTCACCGATGTGAACGGGCGGGTCGACCCCGTTCGCACCCCACTGGATGACCCCTCTCGCATCGGCCGCGTCGCTGCCGTCGAGATGGATCACGACGCGCTTGCAGCGGTCGGCGATCGTCGCGCCGCAGGGACGGTCGTCGATCCCGACGACCGTCGCCGGGTCGCTCGGCTGCACGACCTCGGCGAACTCGTCGCGCACCTGTCCCGGCCACATCACCGCGATCGCGACGACCGTCGCAAGCGCGATCGCCGCGACGAGGAACCTGAGCAGACGGGGGAGCGACGGCGCGCGGATCGAGCCATTGAAGCACGGGGCCTGCATCGCCTCCGGGGGCCGCGCATGCGAAACTTCCGTCGTCTCGGCGTGTTCGCTGTGCCGGTAGGGTCCGGGCCGTCGAGTTGCGAGAATCCGAGATCCCTCGATCCATCCCCCGTAACGCGCTTGACGAGGAGCCCGATGGCCGCAGGACCACGCTTGACCCGCCGGGGTGCGCTGAAGGCCGGCGCCGCCGGCGCCGCTGCGCTGGGACTCGACGCCTGCGGTGAGGAGTACGCGCCGCGCGCGGGCCATGTGAAGGACGCGCCGAACGTCCTGCTGATCGTCACCGACTCGACGCGCGCCGACTACGTCGGTGCGTACAACCCCGAGGCGCGTGCCAGAACGGCGAGCCTCAACGCGCTCGCGAAGCAGGCGCTGCGGTTCGAGTACGCCGTGCCGGAGGCGATGCCGACGGGGCTCGTGCGCCGCACGCTGCTGACCGGCATGCGCGGCTTCCCGAACCGCGACTGGGTGCTGTCGCCGCCGATGCCGGCCGAGGTCGGCTGGACACGCATCCTGCCGCATCAGCCGATGCTCACCGAGGTGCTCGGCAACGCCGGCGTCGAGACGGCGTACGTGACGGACAACCCGTTCCTCGTCGGTCCGCAGTACATCGGCTTCCGCCGCACGCTCGACGTCGCACGGCCCGACTTCTCGCAGGGCGCCTACCGCGCGATGAACTCGCCCTTCAGACGGCCGGCGCCGCGCAGCGCGATCGAGAAGTACCTGCTGCCGGCGCTGTCGGACACGATCGAGGTCCGCCGCCTGCAGGACCACGTCGGCTGGGCGAGCCTCTACCGCGTCGGCGAGCGCAACTACTCGGCCGCGCGCGTCATGCGCAGCGGAATGGATGCGCTCGACGAGCTCAAGGACAAGCAGCCCTTCTTCCTCGGCGTCGACTCGTTCGACCCGCACGAGCCGTTCGACGCCCCGCCGCTGTACGTGCGCATGATGGAGGAGAGAAGCGGGCCGCTCGGGATCCAGAAGGAGAGAGGGATCCTGCCGATCCAGCCGTTCCTGACGCCCGCCTCGCAGATGGACAAGATCGACATCGATCCAGAGACGCTCGAGCTTGTGCGCGACCTCTACGCCGCCGAGCTGACGTTCGCCGACAGATGGATCGGGAAGCTGCTGAACAAGCTCGACGACCTCGGCCTCGCCGACAACACGGTCGTCTACTACCTCAGCGACCACGGCGTCACGCTCGGCGAGCACGGCATCATCGGCAAGTCGACGCCGCGGCCCTACCCCGAGATCCACCACGTGCCGTACATGATCAAGGACCCAGAGGGGCGGCTCGCGGGACAGACGAGCGGCTACTTCGCCTCCACGCACGACGTCGCGCGCACGATCCTGTCGTTCTATGGCATTCGCGCCCCCGGCCTGATGGCCGGCGAGGACCTCGGCGTGATCTTCGACGGCAGAGACCCGACGCCGCGCCCGTACTACACCGCCTGCTACCAGGAGACCTGGATCTGCGGCGACCGCGAGTGGCTGATGATCTCCGACACCGAGGGCACGAGAAGAGAGCTGTACGACCTCCGCACGGACCCCGGAGCGAACGACGACGTCGCGGCCGGGAACCAGGCCAAGCTCGACGAGCTGTGGGCGGTGCTCGTGGACGAGGCCGGCGGCACGCTCCCGGAGTTCGAGGAGAACCTCGGCGTGGTGGGCGGATGAGCGGATCCGAGCAGGCGCTGACCCGACGCGGGCTGCTGCGCCGGGGCGGCGGGGTGGCGGGCGCGGCGGCGCTCGGCGCAACCGGCCTGGGCGCGCAGCGGGCGCAGGCGCAGGACCGGCCGCGCGACGAGGGCCAGCCGAACGTCGTCCTGATCGTCGCCGATCGGCTGCGCGCCGACGCGATCCACGCCTACGACGACATCTTCGACGACCGCTACACCGACACGCCGAACATCGACGCGCTCGCCGACGACTCGCTGCGTTTCAGATACGCGGTGCCGGACGGCATGCCGGCGATCCCGATGCGCCGCGGCCTGATGACGGGCATGCGCTCCTACCCGTTCCGCGACTGGCGAGCCGCGCCCGGCATGCCGGCGATCCCCGGCTGGGGCAAGGTGTACGACTTCCAGCCGCTGCTGCCCGAGCTGACGGCCGCGCACGGCGTCAAGACGGTCTACGTGACCGACAACCCGACGCTCTCGGGCCCGCGCTTCGCGTCGATCCGGCGGACGGGGCGGCTCCCCAGCTCGAGCGACTACGTCTCCGACGAGCGGAGCTACTTCCTGCCGCTGCGCGACGCGCCCGAGCGGCAGGAGCCGACCCAGCGGGTGCTGAGAGCCGGGGGCGAGCTGCTGTCCGAGCTGAGAGGCGACCAGCCGTTCTTCCTCGCGCTCGACGCGTTCAACCCGGTCGACGCGTTCGAGACGCCCCGCCAGTGGGTCACGGGCAGGGGTCCGGTCCAGTACGACATGGACGAGGCGAAGCAGCGCGTGTACATGGAGACGTTGCACGTGAAGGAGCGGGACGGCCTCGTCGACTCCGTGCGCGACGCGTACGGCAGAGAGGTGCGCGCGGTCGACGCCGCGCTCGGACGCTTCATGAACCAGCTCGACGACGCGGGCCTCGCCGACAGAACGGTCGTGATCTTCGTCGGCGACAGCGGCATCGCGCTCGGCGAGCAGGGCACGTTCGGCCACCCCGCGGGGATGTGGCACCGCCGCGTCTACCACGTGCCGCTGATGATCAAGGACCCGGCCGGGCGCTGGGCCGGCGACACGAGCTCCTGGTTCGTGTCCTCACACGACATCCCGCCGACGATCCTCGGCTACCTCGGCATCACGACCCCCGGCAAGATGGCCGGCGAGGACCTCACGACGCTGCTCGACGACGACGATCTGCCGCCGCGGCCCTACTTCACGACGGCGATCGACAGCCACGTCGTCATCGGCGACAGAAACTGGCTGCTGATCGGCCGCACGGGCGAGGACCGCTGGCGCCTGTACGAGACCGAGGAGGAGGACGAGCCGAACGAGATCGACGCCGAGACGGTCGACTCGCCGACGGTGCTCGAGTCGCTCAAGCGCTACGGCATCGCGATGGCCGGCGGGACGCTGCCGGAGTTCGGCGACGACGCAGCGCTGCGGCCGCCCGCGCCACGCAGCCAGGACAAGAAGGTCGCCGACGACGGCACGCTCGACTCCGACGAGCAGGAGGCGAACGAGCTGCGATGAGCGCCGCGACCCGCAGACGCGCGCCGAAGGAGCCGAAGGTGCGCAGAAACCCGCCGCCCGAGTGGCTCTACGCGCACCGCAACAGAATCTTCGGCGTCATGATGATCGGCTGGTTCATGGCGTTGATGGACGTGTCGATCGTCAACATCACGATCCCCGAGCTCGAGCACGAGTTCGAGACCAGCCTCACGACCGTCTCCTGGGTCGCGAACGCCTACAACCTCTCCTTCGCCGTGCTGCTGATCACGGCCGGCCGCCTCGCCGACCAGTTCGGCCGCAAGCGGTTCTTCATCCTCGGCCTGTCGATCTTCACGATCGCGAGCGCGCTGTGTGCGACCTCGTGGGAGATCGGCTGGCTGATCGCCTTCCGCACGCTGCAGGGCGTTGGCGCCGGCCTGATGGCGCCGCTCGGCTTCGCGATCACCGCGCTCGTCTTCCCGCCGGCGATGCGCGGCCGCGGGCTCGCGCTGATCGCCGTGATCGCGCTCGCCGCCTCCGGCCTCGGGCCGGTGCTCGGCGGCGTGCTCGTGGAGTTCGCGAGCTGGGAGTGGATCTTCATCATCAACGTGCCGCTCGGCATCGCCGGCGTCCTGCTTGCGATCCGCTGGTGGCCGGAGACGTACGACCTCACCGCCAGCCGCCGCGTCGACTGGCTCGGGACGGTGCTGCTGACCGCCTCCGTCGGCCTCTTCATCTACGGGCTGATCGAGGCGAACACGCGCGGCTGGGACGACGCCGCCGTGCTGTTCTTCCTGCAGATCTCGATCGTGCTGGGGATCGGCTTCGTGCTGTGGCAGCGCTACTCCAGCGTCGCGATGATCCCGCGCGCGTTGCAGAGAAACGCCCAGTTCCTGAGCGCGAACATGGCGATGTTCCTGCTCGGCGCAGGCGCACTCGGCGCGCTCTTCCTGCTGTCGATCACGCTCGTGAACCTGTGGGGCTACTCACAGCTCGAGGCCGCGCTCGCGCTCACGCCGATCGGCGCCTGCGGCATGATCATGTGGCCGTTCGTCGGCAAGGGCGCCGACCACCTCGCGCCCTACCGGCTCGCGATGCCGGCGTTGCTGTCGATGGCACTCGGGATGTTGTGGTTCTCGTTCCTGCCCTCGACCTACGAGGGCCAGCTCGACTACCTCGTCGTGCTGCCGGGGATCATCCTCTTCGGCCTCGGCGTCGGCACCGCGTTCCCGGCGATCAACGTCGGTGGGATGGGCGCCGCGATCGGACCCGAGCTGGGCGTCGCCTCGGGCGTCATCAACACGTCGCGGCAGATCGGCGCGGCCTTCGGGATCGCGGTGCTGATCGCCGTCTTCACGACGACGGCCGGCTGGTACCTCGACGCGCGCGTCGACCCGATCGAGGACAAGGCGTACGTGTGGGCGATCCCGAACCCCCTCGCGGTCGGGCTCGTCGGCAAGAACCTGGCGGAGTTCGCGGGGGCGATTGAGCGCGAGGAGCACGCGCCCGTCGGCTTCGACCGCTGGCTGCGGCGCGAGAGCGCCGGCATCGCGCGCGACAGCATCGCTTGGGCGTTCCGCGGGGCCGCGCTGCTGATGCTGTTGGCGATGCCGTTCGCGCGCAGATTGACGCGCACGCCCGAGGAGGTCCGCGCGATCGCGATGAGAGCGATGGCGGCGGCAAGAGCGGCTGCCGCCGCCGCAGCTGCGGGCAGCGGCGAGCCGGAGCCGGCGCTTGCCGGCGCGACAATGGCGGCCGCACCCGACCGAGGGCCGCCGCCACCCGGCGCCGGCACGTCTCCGCTGATCGGGGCACTGCCCGGCACTGCGGCCTCCGGCGCCCGTGACAGCGTCACGACGCGCATCGCCGAGTTGGAGGACGCGCTGCGCGAGCTGCGCGAGCAGGTTGACGCGCCGACCGGGAACGGCGGACGGGGAGGCGACGGACGGGGCACCGAGTGATCGGTGCCCTGCTGTCTCAGGCCTCGCGTGCTGGAGTCAGCAGCGCGTCGAGGTCGGCCGCGTGGCCGTGCGCGTCGAACGCCCCGAATCTGGAGAACAGCCGGTGCTCCGGGCCGTGGTAGTCGGAGGAGCCGGTCTTCAGCAGGCCGAGCTCGTCGCAACGTTCCGCCAGCAGCTGGGTTTGCTCGGGCGTATGCGTGACGTAGAAGCACTCGACGCCGTCGAGCCCGTGCTCGCGGAACAGGTCGATCGCCTCGCGCACCTCGGCGTCGGCGTCGAGGTCCCAGTAGGGGTGCGCCCAGATCGCGACGCCGCCGGCGTCGTGGATCCACTGGATCGCCTCGATGACGGTCGGATGCGTGCGCGCCAGATAGGCGGGCTTGCCGGGGATCAGGAAGTCCGGCAGGAACGAGGAGACGTCGTCGTAGCCGGCCTCCGCGAGTCTGTCCGCGTTGGCGGGGTGGTTGAGGACGGCCTGGGTGAGGTGCGGGCGACCGATCGGCTTGCCGGCCTCGCGCCGCTTCGCGAGGATCGTGTCGTCGACCTGCCAGCCGAGCTCCTCGAGTCTGGCGGCCATGCGCTCGGCGCGCAGCTCGCGGTCGGCGCGGGCGGCGAGCAGGCGCTCGGCGAGCTTCGGGTCGTGGTGGTCGATGCCATAGCCGAGGACGTGCAGGTCCTCGTAGCGGCCGAAGACGGCCGAGATCTCGGTGGAGGGGACGATCGTGACGCCGTGCTGCGCACCGGCGGCGATCGCCTCGTCGACGCCATCGACGGTGTCGTGGTCGGACAGGGCCAGCACCTCGATGCCGGCGGCCGCTGCGTTCGCGACGACCTCCGCGGGCTGCAACGCCCCGTCGGAGTGCAGCGAGTGGGATTGAAGCTCATAGGTCGGGAGGCTCATGGCGCGCGAGGATATCGGGCGCCCAGCGCTGCTGCGGGCGGGTCCTGTCCGATCCGGCCCCGCCCACCCGGGCGCGCACACCGCCCTCCGGGCGGCGCACGTGCATCCTCACCACCACCCACCCGATCAGCGTTCGCGGCCCCCGCTTCCCGCTGCGTAGCGACCCTTGTCTGTGGGAGCATCCTGCGATGACGACAAGCGCCAACGTGACCTGGCACACGGGGGCTGTCGAGCGCACGCAGCGGTGGGAGTCCATCGGGCAGCGGGGGGCGACCGTGTGGTTCACCGGCCTTCCGGCGTCCGGCAAGTCGACCGTCGCGGCGGCGGTCGAGGCCCATCTGGTGCAGACCGGCCGCGCGGCCTACCGACTCGACGGCGACAATCTGCGCCACGGTGTCTGCGGCGATCTCGGCTTCACCGCCGAAGATCGCGACCGCAACGTGCGCCGCACCGCCGAGGTCGCACGGCTGTTCGCCGACGCGGGAGTGATCGCCCTCGTCTCCGTCGTCTCGCCCTACGCCGAGGCGCGCGCCTACGCGCGCGAGGCGCACGAGCGCGACGGCCTGCGCTTCATCGAGGTGTTCGTCAACACTCCGATCGAAGTCTGCGAGGAACGCGATCCCAAGGGCCTCTACGCGCGCGCGAAGGCCGGCCAGCTGCAGGGCTTCACGGGCGTCGACGATCCCTACGAGCCGCCCCTCAGCCCTGACGTCGAGCTGCGCTGCCTCGACATCGAGCTCGCCGTCGAGAGAGTGCTCGACGTGCTCGACGGTCCTGCCGGCGGCGCCTGAGCGCCGGGCGGGTTTCGCCGGGTTCGCGCTCCGCTCGTTGCGCGGCCGTCCTGCGACTGCCGCGGCGAACACTGTCCCTTTTGGCTCGCATACCGCGCTCAAAGGGACAGTGATCGGCTGAGCCGCCGGCCGCCAACCACACCGCACCCGCCGCCCCCGCCTGGCATGGTTCCGCCATGGCGGACGGCCACATCGTCCTCGTCGCCGGGGCGCTCCTGACGGCGGGCCTCGCGGCCTCGCTGCTCGCCGGCCGCCTGCGGCTGCCGTCGCTCGTGCTGTTCCTCGGCGTCGGCATGGCCGTCGGAACCGACGGGCTCGGCTGGGTCGACTTCGGCAACTACGAGCTCGCGCGCGACGTCGGGATCGTCGCGCTCGCGCTGATCCTGTTCGAGGGCGGCCTCAACGCCGGCTTCGGCGAGATCCGGCCCGTGCTCAAGCCGGTCATCAGCCTCGCCTTTCTTGGCACGCTCATCACCGCCGCGATCTGCGGCCTCGCCGCCACGTGGCTGTTCGACTTCACTCTCCTGGAGGGGCTGCTGCTCGGCGCGATCATCTCCTCGACCGACGGCGCGGCGATCTTCGCGATGCTGCGCGGCTCGCCGCTCAAGCGCAAGCTCACGCGCACGCTCGAGGGCGAGGCCGGCATGAACGACCCCGTCGCGGTGCTGCTCGTCGTCGGCTTCATCGACTGGATCCAGCAGCCGGGCTACGGCCTCGCCGACATGCTGTGGCTGTTCGTGCGCGAGGTCGGGATCGGCGCCGTCGTCGGCTTCGCGATCGGCAACGGCGCCGTGATGGCGTTTAAGCGCGTGCAGCTCGCAACGCCGGGCCTCTACCCGGTCGCATCGATCGCGACCGCCGCGCTCGCGTTCGGCGCCGCCGACGCGCTGCACGGCTCCGGCTTCCTCGCCGTCTACCTCGCCGGCCTGGTGCTCGGCAGCGCGGCGATCCCCGCACGCCACACGATCACCACGTTCCACCAGGGGATGGCATGGATCGCACAGCTCGGGATGTTCCTCGTGCTCGGCCTGCTCGTGTTCCCCAGCCAGCTTCCCGACGTCGCGCTCGAGGGGACCGTCCTGGCGCTCGTGCTCGTGGTGGTCGCGCGGCCGGTCGCGGCGTTCCTCGCGAGCTGGGGTCCGTTCGACGCGCGCGACCGCGCGGTCCTCGGCTGGGCCGGCCTCCGCGGTGCGGTGCCGGTCGTGCTCGCGACCTTCCCGGTGATCGCCGGCGTCCCGCACAGCCGCGAGTTCTTCGACATCGTCTTTTTCGCCGTGCTGCTGTCGACGGTGCTGCAGGGCGCGACGTTCGAGCCCGTCGCGAGGCGGCTGAGAGCGATGAGCACCAGCCGGGCGCTCGAGACAAGCGCCCTGACGGAGACCGGCACGATCCGTCAGCTCGGTGCCGACGCGATCGAGGTCGCCGCCGCTCCCGGCGACGCGCTCGTCGGCCACCGCATCCGTGACCTCGGCCTGCCGCGCGCCGCGATCGTCAACGTGATCGTGCGCGACGGGCAGGCGATCCCACCGCGCGGCTCGACGCGAATCGAGGCCGGCGACCGCCTCCACGTGCTGATCCGCCGCGAGGCGATGGGCACGATGCACGAGCTGCTGGAGCGCTGGCGCGAGGGGCCGGTCGGCCCGCCGCCGCGCAAGGCGCGCATCCCCGAGGGACACGCGCCGGTCTTCAGCGTGCGGCGCTGGGACACGCAGGCCGACGGGGACCCGGCGCGCCCCGACCAGGTTGCCGGCCGCGTCGTCGTGGACCGCCTGCGCACGCGCCGCGACGTGCCCGGTGCGCTCGTGCTGCTCGAAGACGGCTACATCGCGGTGACCGGCCCGCTGCTCGCACTCGGTCGCGAGCAGCTCCTCAGCGAATGGGTCCGCCGCAAGGCGCGCGCCGCCGGCGGAGAAGCCGAGCGCGCGTGGTGGGAGGAGGTCCTCGGCGCACTCGCGCTGTAGGACGGCGGACGCCGCACCCTCGGCCGGTGCATCCGCGGGCGCCGTCGTGTCCGCATCGACACGCCCTGCAACTCGCCGCCCCGCGCCCGCACCCCCGGCGCGCAATACTGGGCGGGTGACCCCCGCCCGACCCACGGCGGGCGCCTCGGAGGCCGGTCTCGCCGACGCGCTGAGCCCCCTGCGATCCGACCCGAGCCGCAGCGCCATCCTCCTCGACGTCGACGGGACGCTCGCACCGATCGTGCGCTACGCCGAGGAAGCGCATGTGCCAGAGCGAACCCGCGGCCTGCTGATCGAGATCGCGCGCCGCTACGCGGTCGTCGCGTGCGTGAGCGGACGGCGCGCCTCCGACGCACGCCGACTCGTCGCGATCGGGACGATCTCCTACCTCGGCAGCCACGGCACCGAGCTGCTGCGCGCCGGCTGGACCGAGCCGACGCTCGATCCGGCGGTACGCGACTGGGGTCGCCGCATCCAGGCGTTCGGGCGCGAGGCGGACACGCCCGAGCTGCGCAGACTGCGTGTGCGGATCGAGGACAAGGGCTCGATCGTCGCCTTCCACTGGCGCGGCGCGCCCGACGAGGAGGCCGCGCGCGCCGCGATTGACGCGATCGCCGCGCGCGCCGAGCAAAGCGGTCTGCGCACCCACTGGGGCCGCAAGGTGCTGGAGGTGCGTCCGCCGGTGCGGATGGACAAAGGCGCCGGGATCGTCTCCTTCCTGGCCGATATGGACCTCGACGCCGCCGTCTACGTCGGCGACGATGCGACCGACATAGACGCCTTCCGCGGCCTGTGCGAACTGCACGCCGAGGGCCGCCTCAGATCCGTGCTGCGCGTGTGCGTCGGCTCCGACGAGGGCCCGTCCGAGCTTGCCCGGGAGGCGGACATCGTCGTCGACGGGACCGAGGGCGTGCGGGCACTGCTCGAGGGCCTGATAGCCGACGACGGCTGACGCCGGAACCCCGCCGCCGATCGACGATGCGCTTCACGGACTTCCTCAAAGCGACGGTGTTGACGAGCGCGGCGGCGGCCACGCTGCTCGGAGCCATCACGGTCGTCGCCTCCACCTCGCACGACGACCCGCTGCTCGTCCCGTTCGCCGCCGGCTGGTGGATCCTGGCGGCGATCGGCGGCACGACCATCGGCCGGCGCGCAGAGACCTCGCCGCCGATCGCGCGGCTGCTCGCCGGCGCCAGATCGACGAAGGCGCTGCCCGAGGTTCATCCGCGCCGCATCCTGCTGAACCGCCTGTGGCCACTGCTGTTGTGCACGGTGCTCGCCGGCGGCCTCGCGTTCGTCTTCCCGCAGATTGCCGCGATCGCGACCGGCTTCGCGATCATCTGGGCGCTCTCGTGGCGCCGACAGGACGCCGCCGTGACGGCGATCGAGGAGCGCGACGGCGTGCGCTACTACGTCGAGCGCACCTCCCCGCTGAAGCCGATCCAGCTGCTGCGGACGCCCGGCTTCAAGGCGAGCAAATGGCAGTTCGAGGAGGCCGAGGCGGCCACGACGCCGGCACGGCGCGGGCGGGCGTGAGCGACCGCACCGACGTGCTGATCGTCGCGCTGGCGACAACGGCCGGCTGGCGCGGCGCGGTCCCCGCACTGGCAGGCGCGATCGAGCGAGCCGGCGCAAGCGTCGCCGTGGCGGCGGCGGCGCCGGTGCGCGAGGTGCGCACGTTCATGGCGACGGACCTCGTGCAGGCGCGCGCAGCGCGCACCGCCGCACGCGAGGGGATCGCTGCGCACCGCCCGCGCGCACTGATCTACGCCTCCGCGACGGCCGCACTGCTGGGACCGCGCCCCGGCGCGATCTGGTTCGACTCGCCGGCGGCACAGAACCGGCCGGGTCGCCACGGACTGTGGCAACGACCGATGGAACGCCGCCGCGTCGCGCAAGCGCCGCTGCTGCTGCCGATGAGCGAGGGCGGGCTGCGCGCGCTCGATCCGCGGGGCGGGCGGGGCCGTGTTCCGGCGGTGGTGCTGCCGGTGCCGGTCGAGCCGAGCGCTCCAACGCCTACGCCCACCGCCGAGCGCGACGTCGCCGCACTGGCCTACGCCGCCGACGCGGAGAAGAAGGGCCTCGCGCGCATCCTCGCCGCCTGGGCACAGGCGCGCCGACCCGGCGAGATGCTGCTCGTCGCCGGACAGCCCACGGGGCCGCTGGGCGAGGCGCCGAGGGGACCGGGCTGCTCGCGCCGGACGCGTATCGCGCACTGCTGCGCCGCGCGCGCATCTTCGTCGCCGCCCCCCGCCACGAGGACTACGGGATCGCACAGCTGGAGGCACTCGCCGACGGCTGCCGACTCGTCACCGCACCCGCGAGGGGCCCTTACCCCGCACTCGAACTCGCAAGGCAGCTCGACGAGCACCACGTGAGCGAGGACCTAGCGGCCGCGATCCGCACAGCGCTCGACGCACCAACCAACGACTACGCCGAACGCGCCGCCGCACTGCTCACGCCCTACCGCCTCGCCACCTTCGACCAGACGATCGCCGAACAGACGCTGCCGGCGCTGCTCTGACGGATGCCGGCGCCCGCCAGGCAAGGACACAGCCGGTGTGGCGTACGAACGTACGCGAACCGGCGAGGACGCCGCATGGCGGGATGCCGGCGTCGTCAGTGCAGCGCCGGCTGACGGCGCGCCCCGGCCGGACGCGCCGCCGCATCCCGCGGGCTACGCCGTTGCGGCGCCTCCCGGAGACATCGTCGGATCGGACGCGCTGCCGGACACCGCGCCCCGCTTCAGCGCCGAGGCCGCAGCAATTGCGCCAAATCCGTAGAAGAGGAAGTCGATCCCCACGAGCAGGCCGATCGCCCAGTCGGAGGACTCCGGCAGCTCCGCGCCGATCAGGACCCCGAGCAGCAGCGTGATGACGCCGTTGGCGCCCATCCAACCGGCGCCAGGCGTGCCGCGCTCGGCGATCGCCACGGCGATCCGCATCACGCCGGTGACCGCGAACCACAGCACGAGCAGCACCGTCAGCGTGTACGTGCCTCTCAGAGGGGCGAGCAGCAGCGACAGGCCCGCCGCGCCGGCAATGAACGCGAGCAGCAGACGCAGCAGCATGCGCCAGACGTCGCGCACCGCGAACGCGTCGATCAGCAGGAAGACCGCGCCGAACAGCAGCATCCAGCCGATGAAGATCGCGACCGTCACGGATGCCACCGCCGGCACGATGATCGCGATCGCGCCGGCGATCACAGCCAGCCAACCCGACACCAGCAGCCACTTGTGGCCCTGCTTCAGGCTCTCGTTGAGCGCCTCTTGCATCAGACACCTCTCCGGTCATTGCACGACGCCGAAGGGCGCCGCGCGATTAATCCCACAGCTATCGACCTTGTGCCCTTTTGCGCAAGCGCGAGAACTCCTGCCATGGACGCGTGTTTGCAACCTGCGCTGCGGTCAGCCAGGCGCGTCGTGCGGTGGCAATTCCGTAGGGGCGCGTCGTCTCCAGCGTGGCGACGCGATGGGAGTCCGTCGTGACGATGATCCACACGCCGGCGTCGGCCGCAGCACGCGCGTGGACGTCGTTGAGGTCCCGGCGGTTGGTGCTGCCGTTGATCTCCAGCATCGTGCCGGCACGCGCGCACGCCTCGATCACGCGCTCGACATTGACCGCGTACGGCGGGCGCGTCTCGATCTTGCGACCGGTCAGGTGGCCGATCGCGTCGATCGACGGGTGCTCCACCGCGGCGACGATGCGGTCGGTCATCGTGCGCTCGTCCATCCCGAACGAGGTATGCACGCTCGCAATCGCCCAGTCGAGCTTCGCGAGCAGCTCATCGGAGTAGTCCAGCGACCCGTTCGGGAGGATGTTCACCTCGCTGCCGGCCAGCAGCTCGATCCCGTCGATCGCGAGGTTGGCGGCGTGGATCCGCTCGATCTGCTCCTCCAGGCGCTCGGGCGAGACGTCGTCGCCGAAGCCGTGTGAGGCGGAGTGGTCGGTGATCGCGAGGTACTCGGCGCCGAGATCGAGGGCGGCGTATGCCATGTCCTCGATCTCGTTCTTGCCGTCGGATGCGGTCGTGTGACAGTGCAACTCGCCCTTGAGGTCTGCAAGCGTGATCAGTCTCGGCAGGCCTCCTCTGCCACCCAGCGCGGCGGCCGCCAGCTCGCCGCGCCCCTCGCGCAGCTCCGGCTCGACGTAGGCGTAGCCGAGTGCGGCGTACACCTCCTCCTCCGTCGTGCAGCGCAGCGTCTCGCCGCTCGCGTCGTCGAGGATCCCGTACTCGGAGACGTGCAGCCCTCTCTTCACGGCCGCCTCTCGCAGCGCGACGTTGTGCTGCTTGTTGCCGGTGAAGTGCTGCAGCAGGTTGCCGAACTGGTCGGGCGCGACGACCTTCAGGTCGAGACTCATGCCGCTGTGCGTGCGGGCGCGCGCACCGGCCTCGCCGCTGTTGGTGACGACCTCGATCGCCTCCAGTGCCTTGAAGGCGTCGACCAGCGCGCCGGGATCGTCGGATGCCGCGACGACGTCGAGGTCCTTGACCGAGTCGGCCCAGCGCCGTGCCGAGCCGGCCAGCTCGACGCGCACGGCGGCCGGATGCGCGCGCAACGCCTCGACGACCTGACTGCCGATCTCCAGGGCGCGGTCGAGCACGACGCGGTGGCCGGTTCCCGGGGCGATCCCGCCATCCTCCGAGACGGCGCGCTCGACCGCCTCCAGCAGCTTCTCCTCCGCTCTCGCGCCGAAGCCCTTGAGGTCGCGGATGCGTTGCTGTCTCGCGGCCGTCGCGAGCGTTTCGAGCGAGTCGATGCCCATCTCGTCGTAGAGGCGCCGTGCGCGCTTCGGTCCCAGCCCCGGCAGGCGCGTCATCTCGACCAGCCCAGCGGGGAACTTCTCCCGCAGCGCCACCGCCTGCGGGATGTCGCCCTGCTCGAGCAACGCGACCAGTTTCGTCTCCAGCGTCGCGCCGATCCCCGACAGCTCGGTCACGCGGCCGGCGCGCGTGAGTGCGGCGACCGAGGTCGACGCGTCACGCACCGCCTTCGCCGCATTGCGGTAGGCGACGACGCGGTGCACGATCGCACCGTCGAGCTCGTACAGGTCCCCGAGCTCGTCGAGTCTCGCCGCGATCTCGCTGTTCGTCGGGTCGGTCATCTTCGACTTGCAAGCGTAGGACGGCGAGCGGCGCGGCGCCGTCCACCCGCGTCCAGCATGCGCCCGTCGCCGCGCAGGCGACCTGTCATGGTGAATCCAATGCAGGTTGACGACCTCGCGCTCGCGCGCGGCATCGCACCCACGCGCGCCACGCTCCTGCGTTGGAATGCGCACCCGGGCCCGGTGCTGTGGGCGTGGTCCCTGAGCAGTCTCGCGATCGCCGTGCTGCTGCTGCTCGCCGTGTACCTCGTCGCGCTCGCCGTGCCGGCCGATCCGACGCCGATCGCGGTGGTTGGCGTCACGGCGCCGCCGAGTCTGGAGGACGTCGGCCGCATCCTCCACCGCAACTCGCTCGTGCTGGCGCTGCATGCATTCGCGTGCGTCGCCGGTTACATCGCCGGCAGCTCGCTCCCGCGCGAGGCGGAGCGCCGCAGCGGCGTCTGGCGCGTGATCCACGACGCCGCCGGACCGCTCGCGATCGGCTTCGTGACGGCCGCGACGCTGTTCTCGCTGACGACGCAGGCATTCATCATCGGCAGCACCGCCTCGACCGTGTCGGGCGAGCTCGGGATCCCAGCCGGCCAACTGATCGTCGCGCTGCTGCCGCACGCGCTGCTCGAGCTGTGGGCGCTGTTCCTGCCGCTCGCCGCCTGGCTGATCGCAAGCCGCCGCCGACAGTGGGACGAGCTGCTCGCCGCGACCGTCGTCACCGTCGCCATCGCGGTCCCTGCGCTCGTCCTCGCGGCGCTGGTCGAGGTCTACATGTCGCCGCATCTGCTGGCGGCGCTGCTGCGGTGAGCACCATATATCTGCTGTTGCGCGCAGAGATCGCGCCGCTATCCTCCCTGGGGATCAAGGCGATTTCGATGAGCATCACCTCCTGAGAACCCGGCACCCACCATGCCGGGTTCTCCTCGTTGAGGGGCCGGCGACGCCACCAACGCCGCCGGCCGACTGCTACCGGTCCTCCCGAAGGATCAGGAGAAGCAGCAGCATGATCACTGCGATCTCGCCGATTCGCATCACCTCCTTTCTCAGGGCTTGCGCCCCGGCCGGAGCGGGAGCTCCGACAGTTATGGAGGTGGGTGGACGTGACCATGCTCCCCCAGGAAAGCGAGCCTTGGCCAGTCGGTCTACAGCAGGAAGTGGTGGATCTGCGCAGTTCGTGCGGAAGATCCGCACACCGCGTGCGCGCCGCGTCGGCCGGGTACTATACTTTGTGAAGTAAAGACGACGAATCCGTCCAAGGAGCCCTCATGGCAGGCACCATCAGCGAGGTCAGCGACACCAACTTCCAGGCCGAGGTCATCGAGTCCGAGACGCCCGTGCTCGTCGACTTCTGGGCGCCGTGGTGCGGGCCGTGCCGGATGGTCGCCCCCGTGCTCGAGGAGATCGCCGGCGAGAAGGGCGACGCGCTCAAGATCGTGAAGCTCAACGTCGACGAGAACCAGCAGACCGCGATGGCCTACGAGGTCCTCTCGATCCCGACGCTGATCCTCTTCAAGAACGGCGCGGTCGCCAAAAAGGTCATCGGCGCCTACCCGAAGCGCAAGCTCGAGGCCGAGCTCGAGCCGGCCCTCGCGGCCTGAACGAGACACTCGCAGCGCCTCGCGGCCATTGTGCTACGTTGTGACGCACAATGGCCGTCAGCGTTGGAGTGCGTGAGCTTCGTCAGAACCTGAGCCGGTACCTCGACCGCGTCAAGGCGGGCGAAGATCTCATCGTGACGGAGCACGGGCACGAGGTCGCGCGGATCGTGCCCTCCTCAACCGACGCCTACGCCGATCTTGCGGCGCGCTTCGGCGTAAGCCCGCCAACCGGCCGTATCGAGGACATCGCCGCCCGTCTCTCGCCACCCGGCGCCCCAGCAGGCACGACCGACGCCTTCCTCGCCGAGAGCCGCGACAAGCGCTGAGCGCGTGCCGGCGCTCTACATCGACACGAGCGCCCTTGGACGCGTGCTGCTCGGCGAGCGAGATCGCGCAGCGATCCTGCAGGCCATGGACGCCTTCGATGTGCACGTGGCGAGCCGGCTGCTGCGCATCGAGCTGCGCCGGCTGGCACTTCGGCACGGCCTGCTCGGCGACGCTGACCAACTGCTCGCCGGAATAGGTCTGAGCCCCCTCGATGACGCGATTCTCACCACAGCTGAGACCACGCCGCCGCCGACGGTCGCGACGCTCGACGCGATCCATCTCACGACCGCGCTGCGACTCGCGGACGCCGGCGCGCTCGACGCAATCATGACCTACGACATCCGACTGGCCGAAGGCGCACAGCAGCACGGGCTGACCGTGCTCGCGCCCGAGTAAGCGCTTCCGCGCGCTACGCGCGGACGACGGCGATCTTGAGCGCCAGGCCCTCGATCTCGACTGAGTGCGCGTCGCCGTTGACCGCGGCGTCGTAGTCGATCGCGGTCGTTAGCGTCTCGCCCGTCACGTAGGGCTCGTGCTCGCGGGCGGCGGCGAGCAGTTCCTCGGCGCCGCCAAGCGTCAGTGCGATGCGGTCGGACACGTCGAGTCCGGCCGCCTTGCGCGCCGCCTGCACGGCGTGGACGACCTCGCGCGCGAGACCCTCGCGGCGCAGGCCGTCATCCAACGCCAGCTCCAGCGCGACCGCGTGCGAGCCCTCGCGCTCGAGCTGGTAGCCGTCCAAAGGCTGCATCGCAATCTGCAGGTCGTCCGGACCCAGTGAGTGGTCGTGGCCTTCGATCATCACGCCGACCGACCGTCCCTCGCGCAGCGCCGCGGCCACGTGCGCGGGATCGAGCCCCGCCACCGCATCGGCCACCAAGGGCATCTGCTTGCCGAAGCGGGGCCCCAGAGCGCGGTAGTTCGGCTTGACCTCCAGCTCGCCGAGCTCGTCGGCGGCAGAGACGAAGCGCAGCTCCTTGACGTTCAGCTCCGACCGTACGACGTCGGAGAGCCGCTCGATCGCCTCGCGCTCGCGGCCGGTCGCGACGATCGCGGCCGCGTGCAGCGGCTGGCGCAGCTTGATCTTCGACTGCCCGCGCGCGGCGAGCCCGAGCCGCACCGCCTCACGCGCGACCTCCATCGCCTCCTCCAAAGCGACGTCGCGAGGGTGGGCGGGATCCGTGTCCGGGTAGTCGCACAGGTGCACGCTCGCCTCGCCGTCGGGATCGAGGTTGCGGTAGATCTCGTCGGCGATGAACGGCGTGAACGGCGCCAGCAGCTGCACGACGCCCACGAGGCAGTGGTGCAGCGTCGCGAACGCGGCCGCGTCGCCGTCCCAGAAGCGGCGCCGTGAGCGGCGCACGTACCAGTTCGAGAGGTCGTCGACGAACGCCTGGATCGCGCGGCCGGCGGCCGTCGCGTCGTAGTCGTCCATCCGCTCGCGCGCGATCTCGACCGTCGCGGAGAGCCGCGACAGCGCCCAGCGATCCAGCTCATGCGACGACTCGGCCGGATCGGGCAGCGCACCGGGCGAGACCCCGTTCGCGTTCGCGTAGAGGACGTAGAACCCGTACGTGTTCCACAGCTGCAGCAGGAACTGGCGCACCGCCTCGCCGATCGTCTCCAGCGAGAAACGGTAACCGTCCCACGGCTGCTTCGAGGTGAAGAAGTACCAGCGCAGCGCGTCGGCGCCATACCGGTCCAATACCTCCCACGGCACGACGACGTTGCCCTTCGACTTCGACATCTTCTGGCCCTCGGCGTCGAGGATCAGCCCGAGGCAGACGACGTTCTTGTAGGACGACTGGTCGAACAGCAACGTCGAGACGGCCAGCAGCGAGTAGAACCAGCCGCGCGTCTGGTCGAGCGCCTCGCACACGTAGTCGGCCGGGAAGCGCGCTCTGAAGTGCTCGGCGTTCTCATGCGGCGCGTGCCACTGCGCGAACGGCATCGCGCCCGAGTCGAACCACACGTCGATCACCTCGGGCACGCGCTGCATCCGCCCGCCGCACTCGATGCAGGGGAAGCCGACCTCGTCCACGTACGGGCGGTGCGCGTCCTCCAACCGGACGCCGCTCAGCTCCTCCAGCTCGTCGAACGAGCCGATGCAGTGGGTGTGGCCCTGCTCACAGCGCCACACCGGCAACGGCGTGCCCCAGTAGCGCTCGCGCGAGAGCGCCCAGTCGACGTTGCCCTCCAGCCAGTTGCCGAAGCGCCCGTGCTTGACGTGCGGCGGATGCCAGTTGACCGTCTCGTTCGACGCGAGCAGTCTGTCGCGGATCTGCGACGTGCGGATGTACCAGGACGGCTTCGCGTAGTAGAGCAGCGCAGTGCCGCAGCGCCAGCAGTGCGGATAGGCGTGCTCGTAGTCCTCGACGCGGAACAGCCGTCCGCGCGCGCGCAGATCCTCCACGAGGTCGTCGTTTGCCCCGCGCACCGCGCGGCCGGCGTACGCGCCGATCCGCTCGTCGAACGTGCCGTCCGGTCTCACCGGGTTCACGACCGTCATTCCCTGCTGCTCTCCGAGGCGGTAGTCGTCCTCGCCGAACGCGAGCGCGGTGTGCACGAGGCCGGTGCCGTCCTCAGCGGTGACGAAGTCGGCCGGCAGCACGGTGTGCCCCTTCTCGCCATAGGCGGAGCCGGGGATGAACGGGAACGGCGGCTCGTACGCGGCGCCGACCATCTCGCCGCCGGCGAAGCGCGCGACGATGTCGACGCCGTCCCCGAGCACACGCTCGATCAACGCCTCGGCGAGCACCAGCACCGCGCCGTCGTCGGTGCGCACGCGCACGTACGTCAGGTCCGGATCGACCGCGACCGCCGCATTCGACGGCAGCGTCCACGGCGTCGTCGTCCAGATCAGCAATTCGTCGCCCTCCGCAAGCGGCCCGGCCGGCTCGACGACCGGCAGGCGCACGTACGCCGACGGGTCCACGATGTCCCGGTACGCACCCGGCTGCCCCAGCTCGTGCGACGACAGCGCGGTGCCGCAACGTGGGCAGTAGGGAACGACCTTGTGGCCCTCGTACAGCAGGTCCTTGTCCCAGATCGTGCGCAGCGCCCACCAGACCGACTCGATGTAGGAGTCGTCGAGCGTGCGGTAGGCCTCGTCGAGGTCGACCCAGTACGCGATCCGCTCCGTCAGTCTCGCCCACTCCTCGACATACGTGAAGACCGACTCGCGACACTTTTTGTTGAACTCCGCGATGCCGTAGCGCTCGATGTCGTCCTTCGAGGTGAAGCCGAGCTCCTCCTCGACCGCCAGCTCGACCGGCAGCCCGTGGCAGTCCCAGCCGCCCTTGCGCTCAACGTAGAAGCCGCACATCGTGCGGTAGCGGGGAAAGATGTCCTTGAAGATGCGCGCGAGCACGTGGTGCGTGCCCGGCCTGCCGTTCGCCGTCGGCGGCCCCTCGTAGAAGATCCAGGGCGGTCTGCCCTTGCGCCGGCGCACCGTCTCGTGGAAGACGTCATCCGCTCTCCAGCGCGCGAGCGTCGCCTCCTCCATCGCGGGGAAGGACTGCTGCGGGTCGACGGGCTGGTGCGGCGCGGGCATGGGCGCCTGATTCTAGGTCGCTGAGCGCAGCCGTGACCCGGCCGCGACGACCGGTCGCGGTGTGAAGCTCAGAACGGCAGCGCGGCGGTGTGGCGGCGCGCGATGACGATCTCGCCGTCGGCGGGAGGAACGGCGGAGGCGTTGAGGTCGCGCTTGGGAAGCGCGACCTGCGCCGCAAGGCGCTCCAACAGCGCGTCGCGCGCGGCGAGCGGCTCGTCGCCGAGGCGCAGAACCGTGCTCGCGCCGGTGTCCGGGAGCGCGCCGCCAAAGGCCAGCACGTCGATCCCCTCGCGCGCACTGCGTACCGCGTAGACGAGACGGCCGATCGCGTCGAGCGACGCGCGTGTGCCGCCGAGCACGAGCGCATCGGGCTGCAGGGCGCGCAGCGCGCGGCCGAGGCGTGCGGGCTCGGTGGCGGCCGTCAGCGTCAGCGTGCGCAGACCGGCGCGGCGCAGCAGCAGCTCAAGCGCCTGCACCTGCAACGCGGCGATGTCGCCGGGCGCGGTCGCGTCGGAGATCAGGATGCCCTCGGAGCGCGTCGCAGGCGCGGCGACGCGGCGCAGCGACGACAGCCAGTCGGTCGCGAACCGCCAGGCGAAGCTGTGCTCGGGGCTGCCGGGATCCTCGGCGTGCAGCTCCACGATGGCCGGCAGCAGCACCTCCTGCACCGTGCGCTCGAGTGAGCGGATCGCGAGGCTCTCTTCCAGCAAGCGGGCTGCCTTCTCCTCCTCGAAGCGCGAGAGCGCCAGCCCGAGGCGGTTCGACGACGGCGGACCCGCGCCGCGCTGGCGGGCGATGGCGATCGCCGAGGAGACGTTCTGCGTCTCCTCGAAGGCCTGCTTGAGCGACTCGACGTCGGCGAGCTCGTACTGGCGATGGCCACCGGACGTGCGCCCGGGCGACGGGTAGCCGAAACGGCGCTCCCAGCTGCGCAGCGTGTTGGGGCTGACGCCGAGCATCACCGCAGCTGCGTTGGTTCGAATCCCGCTCATGGCAGGAAGCACTCTTCCCGCTGTGTGCGTCAAGCGCAACGGGTGCAGGGAAAGCTGCACCGCGCAAGGCGGCGTGCAACAGAAAGCTGGTCGGAAGGAGATCGGCGAGCGGTCGCGACGGCGAGCGGCGGGCGAGGGCGTTCTGCCCTCGCCGAGCTCAGTCCTCGAGGACGATCAGCGCGGCGCGCGGCGGCCCGCAGGCCCCGACGCGCAGCGGCATGCGCACACCGAAGACGTTGGCGGGGCGCACCATCAGACGGCGCACCTCGTCCTCGCCGCCGGCGGCGTGCATGATCGCGCCGGCCAGCGACTCCGGGCCGTTGGCTTCGGCGTCGGCCGGCGTGAGTATCTCGGTGATCGGACGGTTGATCACATCCGTCTCCGCCACCGCGAGCAGCCCTTCGCTGGCGGACGACATCGCACAGACGTGCAGCGAGCCGTCGACGATCACGAACGGATCCTCCGGCTTGGGCGCGACGTCGGCGCGCGCCTCCAGCAGCAGGCCAAGGCCGCACTCGCCGCAGACGCGCGCCGGCGGGGCGGGCGTCTCGTTGTTCGGCGGCGGCGAGCCGCAGTGGCCACAGAACCACTGTGATGGGCAGGCCTCTTCGGCAGTCGAGGGGACGAGCCGAAGTGCTGCGCGTCCTCCGAAGCGATCGATTGCCATTTCCGTGAAGCCTCCGTGCTGTCTTTCCGTGACCTATGCGCTGTCGGCTGCGAACCGAGCGGGCGACGTCCCTGTCGTAAAGCTCGTGACCGGGTGGCTCACGAGATCGATCATCTGGCGGGCTGCCTCTCCTGGCGTGCCCGGAAGCATCGTAGCGCCTGTCGTGCGCACGCGTGTCCGTTGCGGTCCGCGGCGGTAGACGGCGACCGGCAGCGGCCCGGTCGCGAGGCGAACCGCGTAGGCCCACCGCGCGACCGCGTCGTCCGAAAGGGCGCCGCCCGCGATGATCACGCCGTCGGGTCGGTGCGTGGCGAGCGCCTCGGACATGTTCGCGACGCCGCGCACAGAGAGGCCGAGCACGCGAGCGCCGGCGCGCATCGCGAGCAGCTCCAACGCACGCACGTAGGCGGCGTCCGGGTCGAGCTCGTCGCGCGTGGCGTCGCCGAGCACGATCGTCGAGGAGAACTGCATCCCCGGCGTGACGAGTCGCTGTGCGCGACGCAGCCAGCTGTTGCCCCAGCGCGCGGCGAAGGCCCACTGCACGGACTCGGTTCCGTGACGGCGGGCAACCTCGTCGAGCGAGTTGAGCAGGACCTCTTGCACCGTGCGATCGAGCGAGCGCAGCGCGAGGGCTCCCTCGATCGCGTTGTCGGCGCGACCCTGGTCGAACGCGTTGAGCGCACCCACCAGGGCGTTCGTGTCAGCGCCGAGCCCTTCTCGTGCCCGCGAGACCGCGGACGAGATGGACAGCCCGTCGAGCAGCGCATCGCGGAGGGCAGCGATCTCCCCGTGCGTGTACAGACGGTGACGACCAGGCGAGCGTTGCGGCCGCGGGAACCCGAAACGACGCTCCCACGCACGCAAGGTGTTGGGGCTGACGTTCAAAAGCGTCGCGGCTTCGCTGGTCTTCAGGTAGCGCATCACGTGCAAAGGTCGGCGTTTGCACCCCTCTTGTCGGCACGGCAAGCACATTTGCACAGGTTTTGGCACGAAATGGGTGCAAAACCTCCATCGAACGGCTACAGTCCTGCGCGAAGGGCAGCGGGTCCGCGCCGCCCTATCCAAGGCGCCGCGGGCTGAATGTGCAGCGCGACCGATCGGAGGCATTGGATGTTCTTCAAGGGCAAGTAGTTCTCTTATTCGTAATGGTCCGTCAGGACCGTTACCTTGCGGACATGCGTGTCGCACGCGCGTGGCCGCGGAGAGACAGCCTCGCGAGGGGGATCACCCTTGTCGGCATACTCGGTTGTGTCGTCTGGGCGATGGTTGCCGCCGATCCTGGTCGGCTGTCCTGGCTTTTTGGTGTGCTTGCCCTCGGTGTCATCGGTGCCGACTTGTTCGGCACAGGCACCGGGGCGCAAGCCGTTCACGTATCCGGCTCCGCTCTGGCCGCGATCGTCGTGTTCGCCCTGTTCGGGCCCGCGGCGGCGTTCGCCGTCGTCGTCGTCTCCGAGCTGATCACCTGGCTCGTCGAGCGCTACCGCGCCGAGCGCATGGCGATGAACCTCGTCGGCAGCGGCGCTCCGGTGCTGATCGCCGGCACCCTCTTCGAAGCGCTCAACACGGTGGAGGGCTCCGCCGGCTTCTATGTCGCGCTCGCGCTCGCCGCGGCGCTGATGTTCGCGCTGAACCTGCTGATCGTCGTGGGCATCACGTCGATGCTCGACGACGTGCCCTTCTGGAGCACGATCTGGGGCGCGCTCGGCACGCTGCTGATCTCGATCGGGATCAACGTGGCGCTCGCGCTGGCGGCGACGGGCCTGTGCCTCGAGCTGGGGCTGGGTGGGACCGCGTTCGCCGCCTTCACGCTGATCGCGTTCAGCTACATGGCGCGGCTCGTCTCGACCGCGCGGCACCGCAGCAAGCAGTACGCCTCGCTGTCATGGGGCGTCCTCTCGGGCCTGCTGCGCACGCTCAGCATCCGTGACCCGCGCGCGGCCCGCCATGCGGCCGCCGTCGCGGCGTTTGCGCGCGACATCGCGCGGGAGGCGGGCATGAGCGCGGATGAGCAGGAGCTGGCGCACACCGCCGGCCTGCTGCATGACATCGGCAACTTCGCGCTGTCGGACCGCGTGTTCGAGCGCGGCCGCGTGTTGACGGACGAAGACTGGGACGCGATCCGCCAGCACCCGGTGCTGGGCGCCGACATGCTGCGCGACCTCGGTCTGTACGGCCCCGTCGCGGAGATCGTGCGCGCACATCACGAGCGTGTCGACGGGCGTGGCTACCCGGATCGCCTGAAGGCCGACGCGATCCCCGAGCTGGCGAAGATCATCGCTGTGGCGGAGGTCTACGACACGCTGACGGCAGCCGACACGTACCGCACGGCGGTCAGCTCGTTCCAGGCGCTGACGGAGCTGCGGCGCGTCGCCGGATCGCAGCTCGACGCGGACTACGTCGAGGCGCTCTCGAGAGTGCTGGCCGGCAGCGATGCGACATACCGGCACGCGGATGCGGCTGACTTCGGCAGCGAGCTGGACCTTGAACGTCGTATCAATGAGGCTGCGGTGAGCTGAGCGGGGGCTGTGGGACGGGGGCGGTTCGTCCTTCGCGCGCTGTCCGGTTCTGGCGTCGCAGGACGACATCAGGCCAGGACAGCGTGTCGCCGAGTCGGCGAGGCGGTGTGCGTTCTCGCAAGCTGTCGCGGGCTCTGCGACGGAATCGCGGAAGACCGGCGACGTCTGTCACTGCCGCTCCCCCAACCACGAAGCGCGCCGGCAGCCGGCGCGCTGGTGTCTGCTGCAGTTGTGGGGGGATTCAGCCCGTGGCGCGCTGCAGGAACGAGTCCTCGCGGTTCTGCTGCACCGCGAAGCTGTTCTGCTGGAGGGAGCGCACGAACTGTTCGATGTGCTCGACGCTGAAGCGGCGCTGCCCACCCGGGGTCCGGTACGACTGGAGGTAACCCATGTCGGACCAGCGGCGGACAGTGCCGAGCGAAACGCCAAGCTCCCGCGCGGCCTGCGAGGTGGAGAGCCCCAACGGCCGAGCGTTCATCCCGTGCATCTGCAAAGGCATGAGGCCA
>Ga0126313_10000030_pt1 | contig 69415 bp, 60 predicted proteins | sample Plot105A_FD_89954 | JGI IMG/M metagenome (GOLD analysis project Ga0126313, IMG submission 89954) | Serpentine soil microbial communities from UC McLaughlin Reserve, CA, USA - Plot105A | ecosystem: Environmental > Terrestrial > Soil > Grasslands | place: USA: UC McLaughlin Reserve, Lake County...
ACGTAGGGGGCGCTGCGGCCGATCTGCGCCGCCGTCCCGATCGGGAAGAACTCCATCCCCTCGTCGCAGACCGCGACGATCTCCGCGGGATCGCGGAGGTTGAAGGCGCCGTAGAGCCGCTCGACCAGCTCCGTCTCCGCCTCGGAGGCGGGGGTCACGTCGGCGGAGGCCGGCGCGATGGCGACGATCGCCGCGTCGTCGTCGAGCTCGCCGGCGGTGAACTCGTGCAGAGCGCCCTCGATCTGCTGTGCCCCCACAGCCGGGCTGCCGATGCCGGCGAGAACGTCCCGCAGGCGCTCCTCCCCGAACCGTCCCTCCTTCCCCAGCGCGTCGGTGACGCCGTCGGTGACGAGGACCAGCTGCTGATGCGGGGCGACCGAGGTCGACTCGAGATCCCATTCGCCGTTGTCGAAGGCCCCCAGCACGGGACCTGGCCGGCTGACCTCGGTAATCGAGTCCCCACCGACCAGCAATGGCGGCGGGTGGCCGGCCACGGCGAGGCGGACCGACTCGCCCGGGTCTTCGGAGACGGCCAGCGCGGCGACGCTGCAGAGCGCGGCGCCGCGGCGGGCGAGCAGCTCGCGGTTGAGCGTCCGCAAGGCGATCACCGGGTCGCCGGTCAGCGCGGCGGCGGTCCGCAGCGTGTAGCGAGCGTGGGCGGTGACAGCCGCGGCTTTGGCGCCGCGGCCGGTGACGTCGCCGATCACCACCATCCAGCCGCCGGCGATCCGGAAGGCGTCGTAGAAGTCACCGCCGAGCTCGTTCTCGGCCCCCGCCGGCCGGTAGGTGGCGGCCACCGACCAGCCCGGGATATGGGGCAGCGGCGGCGGCAGCAGCCCGCGTTGCAGGGTCTCGGCGATCTCGGCGCGTTCGCGCTCGCTGCGCTCCAGGTCGGAGAAGAGGCCGGCGTTGTCGAGGGCGAGGGCGACCCGGCCGGCGAGGATCGTGACGAAATGCTCGTCGGAGTCGTCGAAGCGGCGCCCGGAGGGACCGACGCTGATCGTCAGCATCCCCGTCGGCCGGCCGCGGGCGCGCAGCTCGACGGTCATGCCGGAGCGAACGCCGAGCCCGCGGAGGAACTCGAAGTCCTCCTCGTCGGAGGCGAACTCGCGCAGGTCCGCGTCGGTCTTCAACTCAAAGCGTCGAGGCTCCTGTCGCTCGCGACTCGCGTCGCTCGCGATCTGCGTCTGCAGGCGGGGTCCGCGCTCCATCAGCCCCTCGACGATCGCCGCCGCGTCGGGGCCGTCAACCTCCATCGCCGCCCGGCGGACGCGGTCGTCTTCGATCACGTCGATCGCACAGATGTCGCCCAGCTCCGGAACGATGATCTTCGCGATTGCGTCGAGGGTCTCGTCCAGGGCGCTGCCCCCCTCGGCGACCCGCGAGATTTCGTCGAGCATGCGGAAGCGGCGGTTGACCTGCCGGACCTTGCGGGTCGAGATCGTGGCGACGATCGCGACGGCCACCAGGGCGAGCGCGACGATGACGTCGGCGAAGAGGGGCATCAGCCCGGGTTCGAGCCCTGGTCCTGGTCGGCGGCGGTGCTGGTCGTGAGGCTCGAGGCAGCGCCGCCGCTGAGCACCCGGCGGACCAGCGAGGGCGCGAGGATCCGCAACGCCGCCGCCACACCGTAGGGACGCGGCACGTAGCGCTCGGCCCTGCCGCCGGGACCGCACTGGTGGATCGCCTCGGCGACCGTCTCGGGCTTGGAGACGATCCAGCGAGTGAGCGCTTTTTCGCGCAACTCGGTCGCCGGAAAGCCCTCGGTGCGGACGAAGCCGGGCAGGACCATGCCGACGTGGACGCCGCAGGGCTTCTCCTCGGCGTAGAGGGAGTCGGTCCAGCCGATCAGGGCGAACTTGCTGGCTGAGTAGGCGCCGGTCGGGCGCGCGAGACCCGTCCCGCGGTGCTTGCGACGTTGACGATCGCGCTCGGTGCCGACGCGCGCAGCAGCGGCAGCAGCGCCTCGGTGAGACGCACGACGGCGTCGAAGTTGAGCTCCATGTGGCGGCGCACGTTGGCGTAGCCGCTCTCCGCGAAGCTGCCCCGCCAGGCAGCGCCGGCGTTGTTGACCAGCAGCTGCAGGGCGCCGCCGTGCGCGGCCTCGAGATGGGCGCGGACCCGTTGCGGGGCGTCATCGTCGGTGAGGTCGACCGCGAGGTGGGTGGCGGGACAGGGCAGGGACTCGGCCAGCTCGCGCAGCATCTCCTCGCGGCGGGCGACGAGGACGAGCTCGGTCCCCGGCTCGCGCGCGAGCCTGATCGCCGTCGCTTTCCCGATCCCCGTGGACGCTCCCGTTACAAGTGCGACTGCCACGTCCGCAACAGTATTGGAGATGGAGGGATCCGCAGGAACCCATCACCGGCTGAGCGCGACCCGCCGCGAGGGCGAGCGGGTGACGCCGCTGGAGCTCTTCTTCGACCTCGTCTTCGTCCTCGCGATCACCCAGTGCACGGCGCTGATGTCGCACGACCAGACCTGGTCGGGACTGGCCCAGGGCCTGCTGATCCTCGGCGTCCTCTGGTGGGCCTGGGTCGGCTATTCCTGGCTGACCAGCGTGATCGACCCCGAGGCCGGGGCGGTTCGGATCGTCATCTTCGCCGCGATGGCGGCGATGCTGATCGTCTCGCTCTGCGTCCAGGAGGCGTTCGACAACCTCGCCCTCACCTTCGCCCTGGCGATCGGCGTCTTCCGCGCGGCCCACATCGCGCTCTTCTGGCTCGCCGGGGCTGACGACAAGGATCTGCGCCGCTCGGTGATCGGGCTCGCGGTCAGCACCGCGATCGGGGTCGCCGTCCTCGTCCTCGCCTCCTTCTTCGACGGGCTCGCGCAGGGGGCGCTGTGGGCGCTGGCGATATTCCTCGACATGGCCGGGCCCTACTTCTTCGGCGCCGACGGCTGGAAGATCGTCCCCGGCCACTTCGCCGAGCGCCACGGGCTGATCGTGATCATCGCCCTCGGCGAGTCGATCGTCGCCGTCGGGGTCGGTGCCTCCGGTGCCCTCGATCTCGGGATCGGCACCGCCGCGGTGCTCGGGATCTTCCTTGCCGCCGCGCTCTGGTGGACCTACTTCGACGTCGTCGCCCTGATCTCGGCCCGGCGTCTCGGCGAAGCGGAGGTCGGCAGGACGCAGAACGAGCTCGCGCGCGACTCCTACTCCTACGTCCATCTGCTGATGGTCGCCGGGATCGTCCTCATCGCCTACGGGATGAAGGTGACGATCGGCCATCACTCCGAAGAGCTGCACGACGTGCCTGCCTTCGCCCTGCTCGGCGGGCTTGCGATCTACCTGCTTGGCCTGGTTGCCTTTCGATATCGACAGGTCCAGACCGTCAACCGGCGCCGGCTGGGACTGGCGATCGTTCTCCTCTTCCTGATCCCGGTTGCGACGGCGATGCCGTCGCTGATCTCCCTGGCGCTCACCGTCGTATCGATGTGGGTGCTGATCGTCGTCGAGCACCGCAAATACGGCAGCCGGCGCGACGAGCTTCGTCGCGAAGCAAGCGCCGCCCACACTTAGGCATACTCCCCGAACCTTTTGAGCACTCCAGATCTCCTCGACAAGCTGCTCCGCGCCGGCGCCCCCTCGGGTTACGAGGGACCGGCGGCCGAGGTCTGGCGCGAGGCGGCCTCCTTCGCCGAGGTCAGCGTCGACGGGATCGGATCCTCGATCGCCCGGGTCGGCGACGCCTCGCCGCTGCTCGCCGTGGTCGGCCACATCGACGAGATCGGGCTGATCATCACCCACGTCGACGAGCAGGGCTTCCTCTGGTTCGCCCCGGTCGGCGGCTGGGACCCGCAGATCCTGGTCGGCCAGCGGGTCGAGATTCGTGGCAAGGACGGCCCCGTCCCCGGCGTCGCCGGGCGCAAGCCGATCCACCTGCTCGAGCCCGACCAGCGCAAGAAGGTGGTCGAGCTGAAAGGCATGCACATCGACATCGGCGCCGCCGACCGCGAGGAGGCCGAGGCGCTGGTCCGGGTCGGCGACCCGGTGGTGATCGCGGCCGAGCCGATGGCAGTGGCCGGCGACCGGCTCGTCTCGCGGGCGATGGACAACCGCCTCGGCGCCTACGTGGCGCTGGAGAGCCTGCGCCGCTGCGCCGAGGGCAAGGGCCCCGGCGGCTCCTTTGCCGCCGTCGCCGCCGTCCAGGAGGAGATCGGCCTCTTCGGCGCCCGCACTGCCGCCTTCCAGGTCCGCCCCGAGATCGCGGTCGCGGTCGACGTCACCCACGCCACCGACGCGCCGGGGGTCGACGAGAAGGAGATCGGCTCGCACCCCTTCGGCTCCGGGCCGGCGATCGGCCGCGGCTCGACCCTCTCCCCCAAGGTCTTCGAGCTGCTGGTCGAGACCGCCGAGGCGGAGGGGATCGACTACTCGATCAGCGCCAGCGGGCGCGGCACCAGCACCGACGCCGACGTCCTGCAGATTTCTCGGGCCGGGATTCCGACGGGGCTGGTCTCGATTCCGCTCCGTTACATGCACTCGCCGGTCGAGATGGTTGATCTGCGTGATGTTGAGGCAACCGTAGAACTGCTCGCAGCTTTCGCCAGTCGCCTCAGCGGCGACATCGATCTCAGCCGGTAGGGCTTGTTCGGTAGGGAGGGATGGGTGTCCCCTGACCTTCCTGGGATTAGGACGCCGGTCGGTCAGGGGACACCCATCCCTCCCAGCAACAGCATTTATGGATCGCTGTTCGCCGAGACCGCGAGAGACATCGCATATCGACGTCCCATGCGGTTTCGGGGATCAGCGTCTAGATGAAAGCTGTTGATAGAGGGTGCCGGTGTCCCTCGGAGGAATGTTCGGCGACATGCAATCTGGTGTTTGCGCGCGAAGCGCGCAGCAGGTTCTCCCCGTAGCGAAGCGAAGGGGAGGTCAATTCCGGAGAGGGATACCGGCACCCTCTATCAAGTGCGCTCGCTTGTCGAGGTCCTCATTGTCAACGCTGTCGGCATAAACCAGATCACGCCCCCCAGCCTTGGCCGCGTACAGCGCCGCGTCAGCACGGGCAAGCATGTCCTCGGTGTCCACCGGACCAGGTTCGGCAACCGCGACGCCGATGCTCAACGAGACCGGAACGCCGACCGGGCGTCGTTCGCGGACCGCTACCCGCAGCTTCTCGGCGATCTCCACCGCGTCCTCGTGGCCGGCGCCGGGGAGCACCACCAGGATCTCCTCGCCGCCGACCCGGTAGATCGAGTCTCCCGCTCGCAGGGTGGCCCGCATCGTGTAAGCAACGTCCTGCAGGACGGCGTCGCCGGCGGCGTGGCCGAACTGGTCGTTGACGCGCTTGAAGTGGTCGAGGTCGCAGAGCAGGAAAGCGTGAGAGAGGCCCTCGCCCGGGTCGCAGGGCTGGCCGTCGAGCTCGGCCAGGCGCTGCTCCAGGGCGGTGCGGTTGAAGAGGCCGGTGAGCGAGTCGAGGGTCGAGCGGCGGCGGTGGGCCCGGTCGGACTCGACCAGGGCGCCGCTGAGGATCACGGTGCTGAAGATCAGCGCCGCGGTCGCGATCAGCAGCTGCCGCTGGTCCCATGCGGCCTCGGGGTCAGGGACCACGGCGACGGCGAGGAAGACCGCGATTATGTAAGCGGTGCCCACAACCATCCCGCGCGGCTCGAAGCGGAAGCCGAGGGTGACCGCCGGCAGCGCGAGCCAGACAAGGGCCGGGCTGGTGGCGCCACCGGTGACAAGGACCGAGGCGCCGATCAGAGCTGGAAGCGCCGCCCAGGCGCCGGCGATCCAGAGCGCCGGGTGGGCGCTGGTGCGCATGACCCGATCGGCCAGCGAGAAGCCGGCGAGTCCCACGAGCAGCAACGGGATCCACCAGTAGCCGACGGAGTCTCCCCCTCCCACCGCCAGCGCCAGGGCGAGGATTCCGAAGCAGGCGAGGCGGTAGCGCCGGACCCGTTCCTCCATGTCCAGAAGACGCTCGCGCCGCGCTTCCTCGTGGATCGAGACCAGCGTGTCTCCGTTCTTGCCCATGTCACGGCATCGACGCGGTCGGAGCTTGCCTTGAATCTGACTGTTCAGCCTCGGCTTGGCGGTGCTCAGTCGACCAGCTGCAGCTCTTTCGGCAGTGAGCTGAGATTGCGCAGCCCGTCGTCGGCGACGACGACGAGGTCCTCGATCCGCACCCCGAGGTTGCCGGGCAGGTAGACGCCGGGCTCGACGGTGACGACTTCGCCGGGGGCGAGCACGTCGTCGGAGCGCTGCGCGAGCCGCGGGCCCTCGTGGACCTCGAGCCCGACCCCGTGCCCAAGCGCGTGTCCGAAGCGCTCGCCGTAGCCAGCGTCGTCGATCAGCGCCCGGGCGGCGGTGTCGACGTCCTCGCCCGTGACGCCGGCGCGGATCGCCTCCAGCGCCGCCTGCTGCGAGCGGCGGACGACCTCGTAGACCGCCCGACCCTCCTCCCCCGGATCGCCGGTGGCGAAGGTGCGGGTGCCGTCGGAGCAGTAGCCGTCGAGCTGCGCGCCCATGTCGAAGACGACCAGCTCGCCCCGGCCGATCTCGCGCTCGCCCGGCTCGGCGTGCGGCAGTGCCCCGTTCGACCCGGCGGCGACGATCGCCGGGAACGAGGGGTCGGCGCCGAGCTCACGGATCCTCGCTTCGGTGGCGCGGGCGACCTCCCGCTCGGGCCGGCCGGCCAATCCCTGCTCCAGGGCCCAGCCCCAGACGTCGTCGGTCAGCTTCGAGGCCTCGGCGATCGCCGCCAGCTCCTCGTCGTCCTTGACCCGCCGCAGCTTCTCGACCTGCCCCCCGGCGGGGACCAGCTCGGTCCCGTCGGCGATTTTCTCCTTCAGTTTCCCCAGCAGGCGCACCGAGACCTGATCGTCCTCGAACCCGACCCGACCGTCGAGCCGCTCCGCGATCCCCTTCAGCCAGTCGTTGCCGATCGTCAGCGCCTCCCAGCCCTCGACCTCGGCGGCGGCGCGCTCGGTGTAGCGGAAGTCGGTGAAGAAGAGGCGGAGGCCGGGGCCGCAGACGCAGGCGCCGTTGGTGCCGGTGAAGCCGGTCAGGTAGCGGACGTTGGTCAGGTCGGTGACGAGAAAGCGGTCGAGCTCGAGCTCGCCCAGCAGCCCCTCGAGGCGGTCGCCGCGACCGCGCATCAGCCGGCGCCCAGATCGCGGGCGAGCAGCCCGAGCGCCTCGCGGTAGCCATCGGGTCCCTTACCTGAGACCTTGGCTAAGACGAGGCCGTCGAAGACCGAGAGCCGGCGCCAGTCGTCGCGCGCCTCGACGTCGGAGAGGTGGACCTCGACGGCGGGCAGCCGGGTCAGCTCGAGCGCGTCGGCGATCGCGCGGCTGTAGTGGGTCCAGGCACCGGCGTTGACGATCACCGAGTCGGCCAGCTCGGCCGAGCGGTGCAGGTATTCGCAGAACTCGCCCTCGGCGTTGGTCTGGAAGAAGATCGGTTCCAGACCCAGCTCGTGCGCCCAATCGGAGATCTTCGCCTCCAGCTGGGAGAGCGAAATGCCGCCGTAGATCGAGGCGTCCCGCCGCGCGAGGACGTCGAAGTTGACCCCGTGCAGGACGGCGACGCGGTTGCTGACGGTGGTCATCGGTAGAGCTCCTCCACGGCTGCCCGGACCTTAGCCTCATCGACTATCTGCCCGGTGCGGGGCTTGCCTGGCTCCGAGAGAAGGACGAAGCCGACACCGGCGGCGGTGCGCTTCTTGTCGCGCTGGAGGACACCGAGGATCGGGTCGATCTCGACCTTGGGATCGAGACGAGTCGGCAAATCGTGGCGGGCCAGGATGACCTCGACTTCGTCCCGCAGATCGATCGCGTCCGAGAGTCGCAACGCGGCCAACAGGCCGAGGCCGATCGCTTCTCCATGCAGGTAGGAGAAGGCGGATGCCCCCTCAATCGCGTGGCCGACCGTATGGCCGAGATTGAGCACGTGTCGAAGACCTGCATCGCGCTCGTCGGCCGCGACTATCGAGCACTTGTATCGAGCACAGGCAAAGACGATCTCGTCGAGATCGCGGGAGTCGATCGTCTCCAGCCGCTTGACCCGCTCCCAGAGCTCCCCACCGGCGAGGAGACCGGTCTTGATCACCTCGACGAAGCCAGCGGCCAAGTCCTTTGCCGGGAGGGTCGCCAGAGTCGAGGTATCAGCAAACACCGCAGCGGGCTGGTGATAGGCGCCGGCGTAGTTCTTCAGCTCGCCGACGTCGACGCCAGTCTTGCCCCCATAGGCGGAGTCAACCTGCGCGACCAACGTGGTCGGCACTTGCACAACCGGCACCCCGCGCTGGTAGATGTGAGCGCAAAAGCCAGCGAGATCGCCGACAACGCCACCCCCCAATGCAACGACATGGTCATCGCGGCGCATTTCCGCTCGAGCGAGGGCCTCGACAATGTCACCCGCCTTCCTCAGCGTCTTTGACTCCTCCCCTGGAGCAATCTCGAGAGCAGGCACCGCGAGCGGCTGGAGATGCTCGACATATCGGCTCGCGTTCTGATCGGTAACGCAGTAACGCCGTCCGTCCACCGGCCACCATCCGGTGCCGGCAAGGGCACCGAAGAAACCTGAGCCGACGATGACCGGGTATCCGCCCGATTGACTGCGTGCCCACAACAGCCTCTGCCCAACTGGCATTTCCTCGAGGGTTTCGATCGCCGGCAGCGCCCGCGCCACGACGCCCTCGTCGGCCATCGGCACCACGGCGTCGGCCAGCTCCTCGTAGAGAGGCAGGCGCTCCGCCAGCAGTCGCTCGACGTCGGCTTCGCTGGTTGCCAGCGGTCGCTCGGTCCCCTCGATCCGCTGCCAGGCCGTGGCCGCGTCGATCTCCAGCAGGACAACGGTGTGGCGACCCAGCGCCTCGCGCACCCGCTCGGAGAGGACGCTGCCGCCGCCGAGGGCGATCGCGCCGCCGTCGGCGTTCTCCAGCAACTCGCCGACGACCGCGGCCTCGCGGGCGCGGAAGGCCTCCTCCCCGTCCTGCTCGAACGCCTCGCGAATCGGCTTGCCGAGCTCGCGTTCCATCAGCTCGTCGATCTCGACCGTCTCCAACCCCGCCTCGCGGGCAGCGGCAAGGGCGGTGCTCTTGCCGGCCCCCATGAAGCCGATGAAGACGATCGCCGGCTCCGCCACCGGCCTCAGCCCCGGAAGTCGATGCGCTGCTTGTAGGCCTCGAGCGCCGTGCGCACGTCGTCAATGTGGTCGCCGCCGAACTTCTCGCGGTAGGCGCGGGCGAGGGTCAGGGCGACCATCGCCTCGGCGACGATCGCGGCGGCGGGGACGACGGTCGAGTCGGTGCGCTCGCGCAGCGCCTGGGCCGGCTGCTTGGTCTCGGTGTCGACCGAGCGCAGCGGCTTGGTCAGGGTCGAGATCGGCTTGATCGCCGCCCGCACCGAGAGTGGCTGGCCGTTGGTCATCCCGCCCTCGAGGCCGCCGGCATGGTTGGTTTCGCGGAAGTAGCCATCCTTCTCCGACCAGAAGATCTCGTCGTGCGCCTCCGAGCCGGGGCGGCCGGCGACGTCCCAGGCTTCGCCGATCGCGACGCCCTTGACCGACTGGATCGAGGCGACGGCGCCGGCGAGGCGTCCGTCGAGGCGGTCTTCCCAGGAGATGTGGGAGCCGATCCCGGGGACCAGTCCGAAAGCGAGCACCTCGAGGCTGCCGCCGAGGCTCTCGTTGGCCTTGCGCAGGCGGTTGATCTCCGCGACCATCGCTTTGCTGGCCTCGGGGTCGAGGCAGCGGACCGGGTCGTCGTCGACCGCGGCGAAGTCCTCAGGCCCCAGGTCGTCTCGCTCCTGCGCGCGGACCGAGGCGATCTGCAGCACGTGGCTGTGGATCTCGACCCCGAGCGCGGAGAGGAAGCCGCGGGCGATCGTGCCGGCGGCGACCCGGGCCGCGGTCTCCCGCGCGCTGGCCCGCTCGAGCACGTTGCGGATGTCCGTCTGGCCGTATTTCTGGGCGCCGACGAGGTCGGCGTGGCCCGGTCGCGGCAGGTGCACCTCGTCGGGTGAGAAGCCCTCGACCGGCCAGGGGTTCATCCGCTCCTCCCAGTTGGCGTAGTCGCGGTTGGCGACCAGGAGGGCGATCGGGCTGCCCAGCGTGCGGCCGTGGCGGACGCCGCTGCGGACCTCGACCGTGTCGGTCTCGATCTTCATCCGGCCGCCGCGGCCGTGGCCGAGCTGCCGCCGCGCCATGTCGCGGTCGAGCGCCTCGCGGTCGAGCTCGAGACCCGCCGGCATGCCCTCGACGATCGCCACGAGCCCCGGCCCGTGCGACTCCCCAGCGGTGGTGAAACGGAACGTCGTCATCGCGGCAAGGCTATCGGGGGACGATTGGTGAGTTAGGCCCGCTATAGGGGTGCAAATTCACCAATCGCGCGCGGCGGCCCTCATCACGTCGAGGTCGGGCGCACGGTCGGTCCAGATTTCCAGCGACCGTGCCCCCTGCTGGACGAGGATCTCGAGGCCGTCGACCACTGCGGCGCGGGCGCCTTCGGCCGCTTTCAACAGCCTGCTGCGGCGCTCACCGTAGACCATGTCGACGACGGTCTGCGAATCGGCGAACCCGCCGCGACGCAGCGGCAGGTGCTCGAACGGATCCTCGCCGCCGAGCCCGGCGGCGCTGGTGTTGACGATCAGGTCGTAGCTCTCCTGCCGGGGCGCCAGGATCGGCGTCCCCCCCAGCTCGGCGCAGATCTCCTCGGCCCGCTCCGGCGTGCGGTTCCAGACGTCCACCGTCGCCCCTTCCCAGCGCAGCGCCCAGAGCGCGGCCCGGGCCGCGCCACCGGCCCCGAGCACCAGCGCCCGACGGTCGCGCGGCGGGTCGGGCAGCGCGGCGAGCAGCCCGTCGGCGTCGGTGTTGTGCGCCTCGATCCGCTTGCCGTCGAAGACCAGCGTGTTGGCGGCGCCGATCTGGCGAGAGGCTTCGCTCGCCTCGTCGGCGAGGGCCAGGGCCGCTTCCTTGTGCGGCACGGTGACGTTGACGCCGGCGTAACCGACGTCCGCCAGCTCGCGCACCGTCATCTCGAAGACCTCGGGGGCGGCGTCGATCGCCTGGTAGCGCCAGTCGTCCAGCCCCAGCGCCGCCAGGGCCGCGTTCTGCATCGCCGGCGAGCGTGAGTGGGAGACGGGATGGCCGAGCACCGCGAGCTTTGGCATCGCCTATTCCCCGCAGCTGTCGGGCGAGTTGCCGCCAGCGGCTTCGCGGGCGGAGTTGTACTTGTCGACGGCGGCTTCGAATTCGGCTTCGGTCTTGGCGAAGGTGAGCTTGCCGCACGCCCCCGGGGTGGTCACGTAGAAGAGGTAGCCGGTCTTCGGCGGGTGCGCCGCCGCCTCCAGCGAGGCGAGGCCGGGGTTGCTGATCGGCCCCGGCGGCAGGCCCGCGTTGGTGCGGCTGTTGTAGGGCGAGTCGATCGCCAGTTCGGATTCGGTCAGCGGCTGGGTGTAGTTACCGGTCGCGAAGCGGATCGTCGCGTCGATCCCCAGCGGCATCCCTTCGTGCAGGCGGTTGTAGATCACCGAGGCGACGAGACCGCGCTGGCTGTCGACCCCGGCCTCGTCCTCGACCATCGAGGCGATCGTCACCACATCGAAGACGGTCAGGTTCTTCGACTTCGCGTACTTCATGTCCACGTCCTCGATCCGCCGCTCGAAGTCCTGCAGCTGCAGCTGGACGAGGTCGGCGACCGGCGCCCTCGGCTTCAGTTCGAAGGTGTCGGGAAAGAGGAAGCCTTCGAGGTCCTTCGCGTTCTTGCCGCCGTATTCGGCCGGATCGAGGTACTTCGACCTGATCGTCGCCTTGGTGTAGTCGCCCGGCACGCCGGCTTCCTCGGCGACCTGAGCCGCCTGCGAGCGGGTGTAGCCCTCCGGAATCGTCACCGAGAGCGTCCGCTTCACCGGCGGCACCGAGAGCGCGTCGATCGCGGCGCCGTAGCTCATGTTGTCGGCCAGGGCGAAGTGGCCGGAATAGATTTCCGAGCGCTTGCCGGCGAGGGTGACGCGGACCTGGAAGAGGGTCGAGTTCTCGATCACGTCCTTTTCGCTGAGCAGGTCGCCGACTTCGCTGACGCTCGAGCCCTTCGGGATCGTCACCGCCACCTTGCCCTCGCCGTCGCCGTGGAACGGCTGGAAGAGGGCAGCCAGGAAGTAGAGGACGAAGAGGGCTGCGATCACGGCGAAGATCAGGAACGGGTGGCGCCCGAGCGTCTTCAGGAACGCCGGGCGCTGGCGCGGCTCACGGGGGCGGCCGTTGCCGGCGACGACGGACGGCGGAGGAGGAGGCGGAAGGGGCGGCGGCTGCAGTGGCTCCGCCAGCGGCGCCTCGGGAACCTCGGGCTCCTCGTCCCAGAACTCCTCCTCGAGCGTCCGCGGAGGCGGTGGCGCGATGGGCTGCTCGGGCGCGGGCGGAGGCGGGGTCGGCGCCTGCTGCTCCGCCTCGGCCTTCTTCCCTGCCTTCTTGGCGCGCTTCTCTTCGCGCTCGCGACGGCGCTGCTCGCGCTCGCGGGCCGCCGGGTCGTCGGCGTCGGCGAATGGGTCGTCGGTGAGCCAGTCGTCGCTCATGCCCTGCTCTCCAGGTAGGACTCGAGCAGGTGCGCGGCGGCAAGCGAGTCGCGCGCGGCCGAGGCGCCGCCGCGGCGGCTGGCGTCGGCCATCCGCGAGGTGAGCCGCTCGTCGTAGGTCTCGACCGGAATCGTGAGCATCGCCTCCAGTTCCCGGCAGAAACTCCGCGCCAGGCCGGCCTGGCTGCCCTCCTCGCCGCTCAGGTGCACCGGCAGGCCGACGACGACGGTTTCCACCCCGTGCTCGTCGACCAGCTCGGCGACCGCACGCGCCTCCGGCGGTTCGATCACCGGCAGCGGCGTCGCCAGGGTGCCGCTCGGGTCCGAGAGCGCGCAGCCGATCCGGACGGTGCCATGGTCGAGCGCGAGCACCCGCATAGCCTCAGTGGAGCTCTCGCTCGATCGCCGCGCGGGCGGCGGCGAGCGCCTCGCCGAGCTTCGAGGGGTCCTTGCCGCCGGCCTGGGCCATGTCGTCGCGACCGCCACCTCCCCCACCTACGATCGGGGCGATCTCCCGGATGATCGAGCCGGCCGAGAGGCCTTCGCCGGTGAGCTCCTTGGAGACCAGCGCGACGAGGCCGGCTTTGCCGCCGAACTCGCCGCCGAGGACGACGACCGCGGGGCCGACCTTCGACTGCACCCGGTTGGCGAGATCGAGCAGCTGCTTCGGGTTCGCCTGCAGGTTGGGATCGACGCCGGCCACGACCATGCGGCCATCGCTACCCGGAAGCGCCGCGGCCTCACCCGCGAGCCGGTCGGCGACGCCACCCAGCTGCTCGCGCTGGGCCTTCTCGGCGCCGGCGCTCGCCTGCTTCAGCTGCTCGGCGGCACGGCGGGCGGCCGCGAGCGGGTCCTGCGAGTTGCCGAGCAGCTCGCCGGCCTGTCGCAGCTCCGCCTCGCGCTCGCGGAAGAAATCGATCGCCGCGGGACCGGTGATCGCCTCGACCCGGCGCACGTTGGCGGCGCTCGACCCCTCGGAGGTGATCTTGAAGATGCCGACCTCCGCCGTGTTGGCGACATGGGTGCCGCCGCAGAGCTCGCGCGAAACGCCATCGACCTCGACCACCCGCACCCACTCGCCGTATTTCTCGCCGAAGAGGGCCATCGCGCCGAGCTTTTCCGCCTCGGTGCGGTTCATGTTCATCCAGCGCACGGCGCGGCTCGCCTTGATCCACTCGTTGACCCGCCCCTCGACGTCGCGCAGCTCCTCAGCCGTCAACGCCTGGCCGTGGGTGAAGTCGAAGCGGAGCTTGTCGGGACGAACCGCGGAGCCGGCCTGGCGGACGTGGGTCCCGAGCCGCTCGCGCAGTGCGGCGTGCAGGAGATGCGTGGCGGTGTGGTTGCGCATCGTCGCGTGGCGGGTCTCGGCCTCGACTTCGGCTTCGACCGGCAGGCCGGGCTCGATCGCGGTACCGCCCGGCTCGACCTCCAGCGCCTGGTCTTCGCCGAGGCGGTAGACGTCGAGGACCCGCGCCTCCTCGCCGCCCCATCGCAGCACGCCGGAGTCGGCGACCTGGCCGCCGCCCTCGGCGTAGAAGGGGCTCTCCTCGAGCTTGACCAGCGCCCGACCGTCGGCCGTCTCGACCGCGGCGAGACCGGTGGTCGCGCGCAGCGTCTCGTAGCCGACGAAGGTCGTCGCCGGCACGCCTTCGGCGAAGGCGAGGACGCGCTCGTGGCTGTTCTCCGAGCCGTGCGCGGTGGCGCTCGCCATCCGGGCCCGCTGGCGCTGCTCCTCCATCAGCTCCTGGAAGCCCTGGTCGTCGACCGAGAGGCCGTTTTCGGCCAGCAGCTCCTTGGTCAGGTCGTAGGGGAAGCCGTAGGTGTCGTGCAGCTTGAAGGCATCGGCAGCATCGATCCAGGAGGTCTCGCCCTCCTTCGCCTCAGCGACCAGCCGCTCGAGCAGCTCGGTGCCGCGCTCCAGGGTGCGGCCGAAGCTCTCCTCCTCGTCGCCGACCCAGCGCGCGATCGTCTCCCGTTCGGCGACCAGCTCCGGGTAGGCGTCGCCCATCAGCTCGATCGTCCGCTCGGCGAAGCGTCCCAGCCACGGCGCCTCGAGCCCCAGCGTCCGGCCCTGCTGGATCGCGCGGCGCATGATCCGGCGCAGGATGTAGCCGCGGTCCTCGTTCGAGGGGACGACGCCGTCGGCGATCAGGAAGGCGGCGCCGCGGCTGTGGTCGGCGACGATCCGCATCGCCCGGGTCACCGCTCCGCCCTCGTCGTAGCGGCGGCCGGAGAGCTCCTCGGCGAGGTCGACCAGCGGCCGTACGTGGTCGGTCTCGAAGACCGAGGGGACGTCCTGGAGGATCGCCGCCATCCGGTCGAGCCCCATGCCGGTATCGATGTTCTTCGTCGGCAGCTCGGTCAGGGAGCCGTCCTCGGCGAGCTCGTAGCTCATGAAGACGTGGTTCCAGAACTCGAGGAAGCGGTCGCTGTCGTCTCCCGGCCGGTCGCCCTCGGCGCCGAATTCGAGACCGCGGTCGAGGTAGAGCTCCGAGCAGGGTCCGCAAGGGCCGGTCGGGCCGGCCTGCCAGAAGTTGTCCTCACGGCCGAGGCGGACGATCCGCTCCTCGGGGACACCGGTGGCCCGCCAGATCTCGATCGCCTCCTCGTCGGGCCCAAGCCCGAGCTCCTCGTCGCCGCCGAAGACGGTGACCCAGATCCGCTCCGGGTTCATCCCGAAGCCCTGGGTGGCGAGCTCCCAGCCCCAGGGGATCGACTCGGCCTTGAAGTAGTCGCCGAAGCTCCAGTTGCCGAGCATCTCGAAGAAGGTCATGTGGCGGGCCGTCACCCCGACCTCGGTGATATCGGTCGTGCGGAAGCATTTCTGCACGTCGGCGAGGCGCGGCGCCGGCGGCTTTTCACGGCCCAGGAAGTATGGCTTGAACGGCTGCATCCCCGCCGTGGTCAGCAGCACCGAGGGGTCATGGACCGACGGCACCAGCGAGGCGGAGGGCACGATCTTGTGCTCGCGCGCGGCGAAAAAAGACAGGTACGTCTGCCGGATCTCCTGCGCCCTCATGTTAGGAAGCCTAAATATTCGCGGGCTCGGACACCTGTCCGCCTGAGCGTGCCGATCCAGCCACTCCGGAAAGTTTGGCCTTATAGACGCCGCGCATACCTCGTTTTATGGAGGCATTGACCGTTCGACCACGTCGAAGGAGGCAAAACGATGAAGCTGCGAATGATGCTGGTGATGGGCCTCGCGGTGTTCTCGCTGGGGCTGCTGCCCGCGCTGGGAACGGCCAACAGTCCTGATTACCAGCCCGAAGGCCCGAAATACCAGCCGAGCCCGCAGGGGCCGAAGTCCCCGCCGAAAGGCAAAGCCTACGGCTACTACTGCCGGGGTCAGAGCAAGAAACACGTCAAAGGCCAGAAGGGGACCCCCTTCAGCCAGTGCGTGAGGGCGATGGCGCGGGCGGAGAAAGACCCGAGCCTGCATCCGAAGAAAGCCTGCAAAGGGCTAAGCAAGAAGCACGTCAAAGGCGGCGAGAAAGGGACCGAGTTCAGCCGCTGCGTCAAGGGGGTCAACCAGCTGCGGCGTGAAGCGGCCGCGACGGTGAGCACCACCGCGGTTGCCTAGCTGACGGCGATGGTGCCATGGCCGACGATCCGATCGCCGGCCATCAGCACCGCCGTCTGGCCCGGGGCCACGCCAGGGAAGGCCTCGGCCAGCTCCACGTCCAGGGATGGATGCCGCCCCTCCCCCGCTGCCGAAATGGTGGCGGGGAGGGCGCGGGAGCGATAGCGCAGCTTGACCGCGTCGACCGCGCTGCCGTCGCGGTGCAGGACCGCGTCGCGGACGCGGACGCTCCGCTTCTCCAGCTCGGTGCGGGTGCCGACGGTGACCGTGTTGGCGACGGCGTCGGTGGCGATTACGTAGAGCGCCTCAGGCGCGGAGACGCCGATGCCGCGGCGCTGCCCGACCGTGAAGTCGTGGTGGCCACGATGGCGGCCGACGGTGCGACCGGCGGTATCGAGGATCGCGCCATCCCGCTCGTGCAGACCGCCGTGGCGGCGGAGGAAGCCGCGCTTGCCCTGGCCGGCGAGGAAGCAGAGGTCCTGGCTCTCGGCCTTGCGGGCGACGGAGAGGCCATGACGGGCAGCGATCTCCCGCACCTCGGGCTTGGTCAGCTCGGTCAGCGGAAAGCCAAGCCGGTCGAGTAGTTGCGGGGGCAGCGCGGCAAGCATGTAGCTCTGGTCCTTGGCGCTGTCGGCGGCGGTGGCGAGCAGCGGTCCCTCGCCGTCCTCGACGATGCGCGCGTAATGGCCGGTCAGCAGCCGGTCGGCCCCGACCCGTTCGGCGAGATCGATCATCGCCGCCAGCCGCACCTCGCCGTTGCAGAGGATGCACGGATTGGGCGTGGTCCCCTCTGCATAGCCGCCGATGAAGCGGTCGACGACGCGGCGGCGGAAGTCCTCCTCGAGGTCGAGGGTGAAGTGGGGCATCCCCAGCTGATGCGCGAGCCCGCGGGCGCCGAGCACGGCCTCCGGCGAGCAGCAGGCCTTGGCGCCGTCGGTGTCGGGATCGGACCAGAGCTTGACCGTGACGGCGACGACTTCGGCGCCTTCCTCGCGAGCGAGCAGCGCGGCGACGGCGCTGTCGACGCCGCCTGACATTGCAACCGCGACGCGGCGTCGGGGGGAGGAGGAGGCCTCCCTCCGTCGCAAAAGATGGGGAGGCTCCTCCGGGAGGCCTCCTCCCCCCACTCGGGCCAGGACAAGGTCCAGTGACGAGGACGCGACGCCTTGGAGGGCTCGGTGGAGGGCGTCGGTGGCGAGTTGGGCTGCGTGGCGCTTGGCGGGGGTGAGACCGCCGATGGCGGCGTCGACGGTGTCGATGTCTAGGAGCGCGGCGTCGAGAACAGGGGCGCCGTCGACCATCTCCGCCACGGCTGCGGTCGCCGCCTTCGTAGCCCCACAGCCCTCGGCGTCGAAGGTCGCGTTTTCGATCGAGCCGTCAGCGACGGTGAACGAGATCCGCGAGAGATCCCCACAGGCAGCGCCACCGGCGGCACCCGTGAAAGCGCCGTCGACCACCGGCCCACGCCGGCTCTCATCACTCAGGTAGTGCTCGAAGAGCTCTCTATCCATCTTCTGAAGGGTAGAGCGCCATCCGTCCCCTTCACCCCAACCGCGCTAACAGGGCCATCACCCACACCTACCTGCCATGTGGGTGTGGGTGATGGCCCTGCCCGAGCGCCTTCCTCAAATCCGACGCGACCTCATCCGGTTCGTCCTTCAGCTGCCGCCAGGTGACGCGCATAGTCCGCCACCCCTCGGCGAGAAGGATGCGGTCCCGCTGCTTGTCGCTCTCGAAGTTCCTGTTCGTCCCGTGGACGCGGCGGCTGTCGAGCTCCACTGCAACCCGCTCGGCCTCCCAGAGCGCGTCGATCTCGAAGAAGCGCCCGCGCAGCGCCAGGGTGCCGTTCATCCGTGGCCGTTGCAGCCGATGTGAGTCGACGAAGGCGACGAACCCCTCCTCGAAATCGTTCCGCGTGAACCCCACCGGCTCCGGCGTCTCCAGCAACGCCCGCAGGTTCCGGGCACCCCGGCGCCCCGGATACCGCTCGAGCAGCATCGGCAGCGAAACCCGATCCCGCAGCTCCCGCACTTCCGCCTCGTGCCAAACCCGCTCGAGCCCACGCCGATCCAGCAACGCCGCCAAGTCGAAGACAGTCCGAAACGGCGAAGTCACCGGAATGCCATCGACCACCGCCCGCTCGTCGCCCAGCATGGGCGCCTCGCGGGTCACGATCCCGTGCCGCCTTGCGCGGTGACCCCGCACGCAGGTCACTTCGGCCCATTCGCCTCCCGGCGGCATGAGATCCCAAAGCCGTGCCGCAGATCGATGACTGAGACACGCACCCGGGCCAGAGGCCAGGACCGCAGCCGTCCATCGCCCTTTCCTGTTGATCCGCCGGTAGCCGACTTTGTAGATACCGCTGTGAATGCGATGCAGAGTTCGCCGCTCGACCCGGCCTTCGATCGCCCGACCGCTCATCCCGAGCTCGAGGAGCTGCGCTCGACTCACGACACCGTGCTGGCGTCGCGCCAGCTCGGCAATCGCCCCATCCCAGCATCGAGGCGGCAATTTTCCCCCTGTGAGGTGGGTTTTTGACGCCTCGATTGGCACGCGGCCGATCCTGAGTCAAATTGACGCACGTGTGGCGCGCACTGTGTGCCAATTCTGCCTCACAGCGCGCACGAAATAGGCCCCAACCCGCCGTTGCCGCCTCTAGCTTTGATCCCTTCAAATGAAGGTGGGTGCCTGCTCCTGCCCCCAAGGGGACCGGAGACTTGTCAGCTCCCGTGCCGTTTGTGTTGGGTCAAACGGTGAGACGGCTCTCGTACGGGTTCGAGCCTGCTCCAAAGTTACCACCGAGACGCTGTGTCTAAACGACTAATCGAGGTTGGAGAGGTGCCACTCGGCTTCGCTCCAGCGGTCCCCGGGGACACGCAAGGAGATGTCGCCGCGGCCGAAGCGGTCTAGCGGCCAGTCGGAGGTCAGGACCGCCTCGATGTCGGCCTCGACCAGTGCCTGGTGCCAGGCGCGCGCCGTCCTCAGGTCGGCGAAGTCGCGGACGACCTCCCAACTGTCGAAGCTCGGGTCGTCGATGTGGACCGGCGTCTGGCCCGGCCCCGGAGCCGGTCGCCACCTGCGGGGTAACCAGTCCCGCAGGCCCATCTCAGTGCCCGGGCAGTTTGGGTTTGTGGATGCCGATCGCCAGTTCGCGCAGCTGCAGCTCGTCGACCCGGGCCGGCGCCCCGGTCAGCAGGTCGAAGCCCGAGGCGGTCTTCGGGAAGGCGATCACGTCCCGGATCGTCTCGGCACCGGAGAGCCGCTGGACGATGCGGTCGACGCCGTAGGCGATGCCGCCGTGCGGCGGCGCCCCGTACTGCAGGGCCTCGAGCAGGAAGCCGAAGCGTGACCGCGCCGTCTCGGCGTCGATGCCGAGAGCGGCGAAAACCGCCTCCTGGGTCTTGGCGTCGTGGATGCGGATCGAGCCGCCGCCCAGCTCCTGGCCGTTCCAAACGACGTCGTAAGCTTGGGCGCGGGCCGCCCCCGGGTTCTCGGGGTCGAACTCGCCCGCCGGGGCAGTGAACGGATGGTGCAGCGCGTCGAAGCGCTTCTCCCCCTCGTTCCACTCCATCAGCGGCCAGTCGACGACCCAGAGCAGGCGATCCTCGTTGGGGTCGATCAGGTCGAAGCGCTCGGCGAGGTCGAGCCGCATCTGCCCGAGCACGGTATTGACGACCGCCGGCTTGTCGGCGACCAGCAGCAGCAGGTCCCCCTCCTCGGCCGCGAGCCGCCTGTTGAGGTCCGCCAGCTCAGCCTCGCTGAGGAACTTCGCCGTCGGCGAGCGCCAGCCGTCGCCCTCACGGAAGGCCCAGACCAGGCCTTTCGCCCCCAGCTCCTGGGCGCGGGAGATGAGGCCGTCGAGCTCGGAGCGCGGCATCTCCCGCCGCCCGGCGTTGATCCCGCGGATCGAGCCGCCGCCGTCGAGCACCGAGCGGAAGACCTTGAACTCGGTCTCGCGGAGGGCGTCGCCGAGGTCCACCAGTTCAAGCCCGAAGCGCAGGTCGGGCCGATCGGTCCCGAACCGCCCCATCGCCTCGTCGAAGCACATCCTCTGCATCGGCGTCTCGATCTTTGGACCGCCGACGCGCTCGAAGACGTGCGCCAGCAGGCGTTCGTTGACGGCGATCACGTCGTCGCCGTCGACGAAGGACATCTCGACGTCGAGCTGGGTGAACTCCGCCTGACGGTCGGCCCGCGTCGCCTCGTCGCGGAAGCAGCGCGCCACCTGGTAGTAGCGCTCGAACCCGGAGACCATCAGCAGCTGCTTGAACAGCTGCGGCGACTGCGGCAGCGCGTAGAAGGAGCCCGGCTGCTGGCGGCTGGGGACGAGGAAATCGCGGGCGCCCTCGGGGGTGGAGCGAGTCAGGACCGGCGTCTCGATGTCGAGGAAGCCCTCGCCGTCGAGGAACTCACGCATCGCGGCGACGACCCGATGGCGCAGCGCCAGCGCCTCCTGCATCTGCGCCCGGCGCAGGTCGATGTAGCGGTAGCGCAGCCGCGTGTCCTCGCCGACCTCGCCGCTGAACCCCTCGACCTGGAAGGGCGGCGTCTCCGAGCCGGCGAGCAGCTCGGCACCGGTGACCAGCAGCTCGACCTCGCCGGTGGCGAGCTCGGGGTTGACCGTGTCCTCGGAGCGCCGCACCACCTTGCCGCTCGCCGAGAGGACGTCCTCGGCGCGCAGCCTGTGCGCCAGCTCGAAGGACTCGCCGGAGCTGTCGGGGTTGAAGACGAGCTGGACGATCCCGGTCCGGTCGCGGAGGTCGATGAAGATCAACCCGCCGTGGTCGCGACGGCGGTTGACCCAGCCGGCGACCCGTACCTCGCTGTCGACGCGGTCGGGCAGCACCTGGCCGCTCCAGGTGTCGCGGTAGCCGTTCGCGCGCAGCGGCGGCGCCTCGGTGCTCAACTTTCCCCTCCCGTCATCTCGTCGACAAGCTTGCCGAGATCGGCCGGCCGCTGCTCGCCGGTCTTCATCTCCCGCAGCTGGGCGCTGCCGTCGGCCTCGAGGACGAGGACGCGACGGGCGCCTATCCGGTCGGCGTGTTTGAACTGGCCCTTGAGGCTGCGGCCGGCGAGGTCGACCTCGACCGCGAGGCCGGCGTGGCGCAGCTCGACGGCGAGCGCCATCGCCCGCTCGCGCTGGCCCGGGTCGGCGATCGCGACGAAGGCGTCCCGTCCCGCCGCCGGCACCGCTTCGTCGAGCGCCAGGAGGATCCGCTCGATCCCGGCCGCGAAGCCCACCGCCGGCGTCGGCTTTCCGCCCAGCTGCTCGATCAGGCCGTCGTAGCGGCCGCCGCCGCCGATCTCCGACTGCGCCCCGAGCGCGTCGCAGACGAAGGAGAAGATCGTCCGCGTGTAGTAGTCGAGGCCGCGGACCAGGGTCGGATCGACGACGTAGGAGATGCCGGCCGCGTCGAGCAGCGACCGCACCTGCTCGAAGTGCTCGGCGTCCTCGCCCTCGAGCCGGCCGACGATCGTCGGCGCACTCGCCATCACTGACTGCGTCCCCTCGTCGTCGGAGTCGAAGGCGCGCAGCGGGTTGATGTCGATCCGCTCGCGCACGTCCTTGGAGAGCCGGTCCTCGTGGGCGTGGAGGTGGGCTTTCAGGTCCTCGAGGTAGGTGCGGCGGGCCTCGAAGGAACCAAGGCTGCCGAGCCGCAGCTCCACTCCCGGCACGCCGAGCTCGCCCAGCAGGTCGGAGAGCAGCATGATCACCTCGGCGTCGGCGAGCGGCGAATCGGTGCCGATGCACTCGATCCCGAGCTGGTGGAACTGGCGGTAGCGGCCCGCCTGCGGGCGCTCGTGGCGGAAGAACGGGCCGAGGTAGGAGAGCTTCACCGGCTGCGCCAGCTTGTGCATCCCGTGCTCGAGGTAGGCGCGGCAGATCGACGCCGTCCCCTCCGGCCGCAGGGTGAGGCTGCGCTCCCCCTTGTCCTCGAAGGTGAACATCTCCTTGCGGACGATGTCGGTCGACTGGCCGACCCCGCGCTCGAACAGCGCCGTGTCCTCGAAGGTGGGCGTCGCGATCGGCTCGTAGCCGGCGCGGGAGAAGATCTCGGCGGCGGCGCGTTCGAGGCGCGCCCGCGCCCGCGCCGCCTCGGGCAGGATGTCGAAGGTCCCGCGCGGGGCCTGGTACTTGCTGGCCATCTACCGCGCCAGCGAGCCGAGGAAGGGGTTGGTCGCGCGCTCGGCGCCGAGCGTGGTCAGCCCCATGTGCCCCGGATGGACGACGGTCTCATCCGGGTAGGTCTCCAGCAGCGTGCCGATCGAGGCGAGGAGGGTCGGCCCGTCGCCGCCCGGCAGGTCGACGCGACCGACCGAACCCTGGAAGAGGACGTCGCCGGAGAAGAGGGCGTCCTCGCCGCGGACCGCGTAGGTGACGTGGCCGGGGCTGTGCCCGGGGGTGAAGACGACGTCGAGCTCGAGCCCGGCCAGCTCCAGCGTCTCACCGCCGCGGACGAGCTCGTCGGCCTCGTAGCTCTCGAACGGCCCGAATCCCTCCCAGGGGACGAAGGCCATGATGTCGGCGAGGATCGGCACCTCGATCTCGGGGCAGTAGACAGGCGCTCCCGTCGCCCGCGCGACCGGAGTCACCGCGCCGATGTGGTCGAAGTGGCAGTGGGTGAGGAGGATCGCCTCGACCTCCGCCCCGGTCGCCTCGACGGCGGCCAGGATCCGCTCCCCCTCCTCGCCGGGATCGACGACCAGCAGCCGGTCCGAGCCCTGGCGCCGCAGCAGGAAGCAGTTCTCGGCGACGGGGCCGACCGTAAGCATCTCGACCTCGAGCGCCATGGGCTCTCTACTCGCCGCGGGCGCGGATCCGGGCTCGCTCGCGCCGCCGCCACATCGCCATGTCGATGAAGTAACCGGCGGGGACGTAGAAGGCGAGCATGAAGGCGCCGAAGACGAGCGAGGCGCCAACCGGCTTTTTGAAGATCAGGATCAGCAGCACGGCGAAGATCACCGCGGCGAAGATGCCGCGCACGAACGAGTTGCGCCAGGTCGGCGGCAGGTCCTGCTGCGGCGCCGGCTTGCGGCGGGAGCGGGCGCGCGCCTTCGCTTCCTCGCGGCTGCGCGGGCGGCCGCTGCGGGGGGCGGTGTCGACCCGCCCGCCCTGGGTGCCGCGGCGCTTGCGCTGGCGCTTCTTTCTCGTCTGGGCCATGCAGGCTCAAATCTAGTCGGTTGCCTGCGCGAGCCGTGCCTCGATCACGTGTCGCTGCGGATCGAAGCCCCGCATCGGCACGTCGGCCGGGTAGCCGGCGAGCGCGGCTCGCGGGACGAGGCCGACCAGCTCGGCCTCCAGCGGGCGGGCGCCGAGCGGCGCCGCCAGCTCGCGGACCCGGGCGAGGACCTCGCCAAGCGGGACCGAGAGCGGGTCGTGCACGTTGGTCGAGACCTGGGCGCGGCCGCTGGAGAGCAGCAGGCCGATGGCGCGGACGCCAGGCGGCCCTCCGCCGCTCTCCCGCAGGCCGGCCGCGACCGCTCGGGCGACCTCCACGTCGTCGCTGTCGAGCTCGACGTTGAAGGCGGCGAGCGGCGGGCGCGCCGTGACCAGGGTGGCGCCGGCGCTGCGGTGGGGCAGGTCGGGACCGAAGTCGGGACGAAGCTCCCCCGACTCCATCCGCAACCACAGCTCGGCCAGGCCGCCGTTGCGGAAGTAGGCCCGCTCCGCCCGGCCGGGGTCGCGCGCCAGCTCGCCATAGAGGAAGACCGGGATGCCGAGGCCGGCGATCTGGGTCGCGACCGCCACCGCCTCCTCGCGCGCCGCGTCGCGATCGGCCGAGTCGAACCAGACGATCGGGCAGACGTCGAGCGCGCCGATCGCCGGATGGGCGCCGCGGTAGCGGTCCATCTCGATCGTCTCCAGCGCCTCCTCGGCGCCGGCGGTCAGGGCCTCGGTCAGGGCACCGGCGGCCCCGGCAAGGGTGAAGACGCTGCGGCCGTGGTCGGCGTCGGTGTGGCGGTCGAGCAGCTTCACGCCGCGGGTGAAGGCCTGCTCGAGGCGGGTCAGGCGCTCGGTGTCGCGCCCCTCCGAGACGTTCGGCACCGCGAGGAGGGGCGGCATCGTCCCGGGCCTCAGAGGAGCAGGTCGCCGCCGCTGACGATCGTCTCGCCGTCGACTTCCACCGTCGGCTCGAGGACGACGCAGTCGAGGTGGACGGGGACCTGGACGGTGCCGCCGATCCCCGCCGAGGCGCCGAAGGCGACGTGGCAGGTGCCGAGGATCTTCTCGTCCTCGAGGATGTTGCCGGTGAGGATCGCCTCTTCGTTGGTGCCGATCCCGAGCTCGGCGACGTTGGCTCCGTCCTCGCCGTGGACGGTGAGCAGCTCCAGCAGGTGGGCGCCGTCCTCCCCGGTCGCCTCGACCAGGTGACCCTCGCGGATGGTGAGCGCGACCGGGGTCTCCAGCAGCCCGACTTCGGCGATCGAGCCGTCGACGACGAGCGTCCCCTCCGCCGTGCCCTCGACCGGGGCGATGAAGCCCTCGCCGCAGGGCAGGTTGCCGAAGGCCCCGCGGTTGCCGAGTTCGCCTGCGTCGACGATCCCCAGGCGGCCCTCCAGGCCGAGCCGCAGGTCGCTGCCGTGGGGGCAGGTGATCCGCGCCTCCGAGCCGCGGTTCAGCGCGGTGACAACGGCCCAGCCGCGGCGGCGGATCTCCTCCAGGTCACCGGTCATCAGCCGGCTCAGCATCTCTTCGGTCACGCCGGGCAGCGAGCCGACGCGGACGCCGGCGTCGCTGGCGGCTTTGCGCGCGGCGGTGTGCGAGAGCGACTGGATCGTCGCGGCGAGGACGACGTCGGCAGCGGCCATCGCCGCCGCGACCGCGCGGGGCGGCTCGGCGGCGGCCGAGTCCCGCTCGGAGATCACGGCCAGGGTCGCGTCGGCGCCTTCGCCCTGCGCCTCGATCCGCATCAGCGCGCCGATCTCTTCGGTCACGGGGTTGCTGACGACCAGCACGTCCTCGCCCGGTTCGATCCCCATGCAATGCCGGACCACCGTCCTCACTGCCCTATCCAGCTCCGCGGTCACCGCTCGAACCCTATTGCGACCCGCAATCAGCCGTCGTCATGTCGGTGCCTGATCGCCCAGGCCTCGAACCAGACCAGCCCGACGAGCACGGCGCCGAAGGCAAGAAACGGCGGAAACCACTCCTCCGGCCGCGCAATCGCCAGCGAACCGACCGCAAAAGCATCCGCCACCAGCAGGAAAGCAACCATCACCGGCCGCATCTCCGACCATCCAGTTCGAGGACTTCTGCCCGGCGGCTTCACCGCTACCATCATCCCCCCGCCGGAGTAGCTCAGCTGGTTAGAGCAGCGGAATCATAATCCGCGTGTCGGGGGTTCGAGTCCCTCCTCCGGCATGGCAGCAGCAAGCGGAATTAGCGCTCTCTCGGACTGCTTCCGGGGCAAATGTGTCCCAAATGTGTCTCGAAGCTCGGGAAGCGAGAAGCGTCTGCGGTTCTAAATCTGGCCCGTGAGATCGGGTATTCGACTAACGAGAGTCCTGGCGAACTTCTTCGATTCCATCCGGCAGTCGAATCGCCGCGCAAAGCCCACCTGAGCATCCGCCGCTGGGGCGAAAATCGAGAAACAATGGCCGACCTTCCAGACCCCGATACGGCAATGGCTCTCCCGGTAGACGAACTCGCGATGCGCTTGCTCGAACGTCTTGGCGATCTCGGACCGCCGATCGGCAAACGAAACGTGCTTGGCGGCCAGGTCCGCGAGTTTTTCGATCCCTACGCGAGTGTGCCTCGCCCGGAAGTTGATCATCGCGAGTGGGAGCAGAAGATGAGCGAAGCATTCGATTGGCTCACCGCCGAAGGGCTCCTCGTCCGCGATGCCTCCCAGCGATCCGATGAATTCGTACGAATCAGCGAACGGGGACAGCAGGCCCTGGAAACCGCCGATCCGCGCCACTACGTCGACGTGGCCAAACTGCTCGCGGTCAGACTCCACCCACGGATCGACTCAAAAGTCCGCCAACATTTCTCCAGCGGAGACCCCGATGCCGCAGTATTCACGGCGACGAAAGCGGTCGAAATTGCCGTGAGGGAGGCCGCACAACTCGGCAACGACCTGTACGGCACCAAACTGATGTCCGCGGCCTTCAAGCCAGGGGAGGGGCCGCTGCATGACCCCGACGCCCCGACCGGTGAGCAGGCAGGCGTACTCGCGCTCTACATGGGTCTTGTGGGCGCGTTGAAGAACCCGAGCAGCCACCGCCAGGTGGACTACGACGATCCCCTTGAGGCGGTTGAGGCCATCTACTTTGCGGACCTACTCCTACGAATGCTCGATCGGATCTCGACCCTTTCGCCCGACGATTAAGCCATCTAGACGATGCCCAATCTCTCAGGGGTCTAATGGGTCGGCTGCGGCCTCGAAGTCACGATCGCGAAAATCACCATGCCGAAGCTGAATTGGGGCCGCCGCAAGGAGATCAGCCAAGCGAGTTTCAGCCGAGAACTCGCCAGCGATTCGCTCAAGCACCCGCTGCAGCGCGACGACTGGAATTCCGCCGCCGACCGCAGCCGACTCGGTTTTCGAGATTCCGGCTTCGAAAGGTGCCACTGATACACCATCGCTCGCCCACAAACGCCAGCGATACCCGTCCTCCCCTGGACACTGAATTTGACGTTCAAAGGCGACCCCGATCCCGGTCTCCGTCACTGCCGCCCGTTCTTCGGCTCGCTTTTCTTCTCCAGTTGGGATCCGCGAATCTTAGGTGCCGCCGCCGATCAAACGCCGAGGTCAGCAAGTTGACCGTCCCAGAGGGTCCACGGCTGGCCATCCTCCCACCAATACGCAAACTCGAGCACGACACGCTTCACGTCTTCCTCGCTCGGCTCTTTCCCGCCCCCGCGATGCCGAAGAATCGCGGCCACGCATCGCGCACGCGCCTTGTCGTCGCCCCATGAAACCTCATCGATGCTCCCGGCGAGCACCACATCGTCGAACTGCTCAGGCGGATGATCCGGGTCGAAGGAATATTCTCAGGCTTGCGGGTCAAGATCGAAGTAGCGAATAAGTGCTCCGTCTTGCCCACGCGCGCCCGGGCCGCCCTCGTAATAGTCGCTTTCGTAATAACCCTCATCCCAGTCCGAGAAGTAGCTCGGGGGCAGTCGATCAACATCCGCGACTATCACCTGAAGATCTACGCCCCGGTTAGCGCGCCGCTGCGCGGCCGGCGTGAACCCTCTATTCGTGATCAGGATTCCAATGTCGGTCTGCACGTCGTCCAGGAAGCCGACGAACTCGTCCACCTTCTTGACGTCGATTTCGCGCGTGTAGTACTTACAGTCGACCGCGGCCGTGATGTCCCGGTCGGTCACATTGGCAAAGCGGCCACTGATCAGAATGTCGATTTGACGGTTGACTTCGCTGAACTTGCCAAGTATTTCCTGATCGAACTCGACGCGCGCCTCAGGTCCCGCCCAGGTGGAGAGCTTCTCGTAGATGTGGTCCTCGTAGTCTCGCCAAGTGAAATCCGTGGCCTGCACCCCGTCATCGTAGACAGCGGCAAATGTCGGAGCGCTCTACCTAGCGTCTGAAGCGACCCCAAGTCCCCGAAGCATTCCAGCACCCCGATGCGCTTTGCTTGTGCCTCACGGTGATCGTAGCTTCAGTGCAGGGGCAAAGTGAAGCGGAATCGATGGAATTACACGCTAAACATCTTCGACTGGCAGACTGAGCGGCAATGCGACTAGCCGATAAGCGGTGTCATCTTGTTCTGAACTACATCGCCGCGATGCAACGACAGGGTGTCGTCCTAAGCGCAGGCGATGTCAAGGCCTATGCGGCCAGAGCGGAGCGGAAACCGCGAGGCGGCTGGCGGGACCTGCAGGCAAGCTGGATTCAAAATGTGGAAGGAAGGGTTCGTGAAGGACCCTTGCTCTGGCTCTACCGAGTTCGCTGGGTCGATCTTCATGGGCCGACCGACCAAATTGAGGATGAGGATCGCGTAACCATTACGGAGATAGGAAAAGCAGCGCTGAGGGCATTAGATGAAAGCGCTGCCGAGCAAGCGCCTTCGAGTTCAACCGTGGTTCTAGATGCAGACGATCCAACTGCCCTTGCAAAGGTGATCGAGCAGATCATGGGAATGGGGCCGACCGCATTGATCGACCGATATTTCGGCCATGACGTGTTCCTCGCCGCAGCCCAAAGAACCAAGATCGAGCGAATCCTCACTGGACCCAAACCAGAGAAACGGATCGCAGGTATCCAGCAAGCACTCGCGGATGTTGCAATCGACCGTCGTTTTGATGTTCGGGTCGATGACGAGGATCGATGGCACGATCGATTCATCATCCCTGACTCCGGGTCGATCTGGGCCCTAGGAACGTCGATGAATGGCGTAGGGGCTCGACTCTCTGTGATGACCGAGATCAAAGGACCACCAGCGGAAGCAATAAGGCGTGACTTCGAGAATACCTGGACCTCGGGTCGGCGCCTGGAGCCCTCTCCACTGGTTGAGGAGAGGGCGAACGGCGATGAACAGGCGGTTTCTGGCGAGGATCAAGAGTCAAAAGATGGCGCGGACGACGATGGTGCCGCAGCATCACCCCAAAGCCACTCCGAGAACAAAGAGACCCACTAAGCCCCTACCTGAACGTATTGTCACTAACCCAGCGCGCGAGGTCGGTACGAGTGAACCGAAGTCCCCTCCCGACTCTTACGTGCGGCAAGTGCCGCGAGCGCACCAGCTCATAGAGGGTGCTTCGGGGGACGTGGAGGAGCTTCGCTGCTTCATCGGCGTTGAGGAGCGGCTCGGTCAACGGGCCGATGCCCTGCTGGTCTTTAACCCGCTGCGTCATCGTCCGATCCCCATACGCGCCGACCGCTCCGTGGCGCGCTGCTGACTGCGATTCAGTCGGCGCTGGGCGCGCTAGATCCGTCGTCTCGCCTCGGCCTGCTCCTGCTGCCTGCTGTGGTCCTTGGTCTTCGGGCCGAGCGCCTTGTGTCTGTCCACCACGCCGTTCTTGAGGCGGTAGCCCTCGATCCCTCGCACCGCCTTGTCCCACTCCCGCGCCTTCGCCGCGTCCCTCGGCCGCTCGCCAAGGTCTGACTTGATGTAGCCGGGAGGCGAGAGTCGGGCGGCGGTCGTGGCGGCCCGTACCCGTTCGGCGAGGAGGTGTTCTGCGACCGCTGCCCTGGCGCGGGCCTCGTGACCGACCTCCGGCAGCTGCTCGCGCTCTGACCTCGCCGCCTCGATGCGATGCAAGGCGGATTCTTCGTTTGCGGGATGCACCGACCGCGAGGCCGCACGAAACGATTCGATTCGCTCGGCATCCCTGCCGATCGTCTCCTCGGCGCGGTGGTGACGCTCTTCGTTGTGGCGCTCGGCTCCGGCCTCCGAACGAAGCTCGCGGAGGCGGGGGGCAAGATCGTCGGGCGGGAGTTGGTCGAACTCGGCCCGCAGGGGCTGCGTCGTGGGCTGAGACCTGGGAGCCGTCGCGCTCGGCCGCCTGGGCGATGTGGTCGAGCCCTTCGCTCTGCTGGGGCGAGCGCGGCGCATACTCGTCGCGGTCGAACTGGATCTCCGGCGTGGCGTAGAGGTAGGTCTCCTCCCTGGTCCGCGAGGTGGCGACGTAGAGCTCCTGGCGGTCCATCGAGGGGTCGGCCATTACATAGGCGGTGTCCACCGTCGCCCCCTGCGCCTGGTAGGTCGTCGCAGCGTAGGCGTGTTCGATCGCAGGCCCGCCGTCCCTCTCCCTCAAGCGCCCCAGGTAGTCGGAATCGACACACACCCGCCCGCGGGTGTCGATTCCGACCAACCACAAACGCTCCGAAGCCGAATCGACCCCCTCCACTTGCCAGCGCTCGCGGTTGTAGATGCCGGCGCGCTGGTCGTTGATGCGGGTGATGACCTGATCGCCGGCAGAAAAGCGAGCCTCGCCGACCTTGATCTCCTCGCCGCGCAGCCTGCCCGCCATCTTCATCCGCTCCCGCGCCAGCGCGTTCAGCTCGCCGACCTCGGCGTTTCGCTTGGCAATCATCAGCGCGTCCTCGCCGCGCTCAAAGCTGCGCCACCAGTCGGCGACCATCGCCTCGCGGCGGGCGAGAGGATCGTGGGAGACCGTGACCCGCTCGGCACCCTGGTAGATCGAGATCGCCTCCCGCCCCTCGCCGGAGCGGATCAGCTTCGCGCCTTCGCGCTCAAGCTCGTGGCGGTGACGGATCACTTCATCGAGGACGATCGGCTCGGTCCTCGACGCGATCGAGGCGAAGAGGCCGCCCGCCTCGATCTCCCCCAGCTGCGCGGGGTCGCCGATCAGGACCAGCTTGGCGTCTGCCTCCTGGGTGTGGGCGACCAGGCGGGCCATCGCCCGCGAGTCGACCATCCCGGCCTCGTCGACGACCAGGACCGCGCGGCGACCAAGAGCCGCTTCGCCTCTGGCGGTGGCGCGGTCGAACTCGGCCAAGAGAGAGGCGACGGAGGTGGCCTGCAAACCCTCCGAGCGAAGGACGTTCGCCGCCCTCCAGGTCGGCGCCGCGACCCGCAGCTCCGCTCCGGCCGCCGACCAGCCCTCGGCCGCGGCGGTCAGGGCGTAGGTCTTGCCGGTCCCGGCCTCGCCGACGACGACGATCACGCCCTCGCCGCCGCTGAGCAGACGCCGCACCATCGCCTCCTGGTCGGCCTTCATGCTCGGCCGCTTTGCGAGGACGCGGGAGACGACGATCTCCGAGACCACGGCGGCGTCGGAGTGGGCGGCCATGACCGCCACCCGATCGAGCGCCCCGCGCTCAAGCTCCCAGATCGTGCGGGTGGTGAAGCGCTCGCCTTTGGCGGTGGTCGCGATCCCGATCACGTCCGGGGTCGAGATGAAGGCGTCGGCAAGCTCCTCGACCTCCTCCCCCGGCGCGCCGGCCGGGAGGCAGTCGGCGACCGCCTGGATGACGTCGCGGCGGTCGAAGTGCGAAGCGTGGGCGGTGACGGCGGCCTCGACCTCGGCGACCGCGACCTGCCCCTCGGGAGCCTGGCGCTCGTGGCCGAGGGTGGCGCGGATCGACTCGCGATCCAAGCCGACCTCCTCGGCCTTCTGGCACCAGAGATCGCGCAGGCTCTCCGTAGTCAGGTCGCGGTCCTTCGCCTCCCTCGTCGCCAAGGTTGCGATCTGGCGAGCGCGGGCGCTCGCCCCCTCCCCCGCCGCCTCGAGGATCTGCTGGCGGCGGGTCGAGAAGGCGCGCAGGTGGTCGGGGTCGAAGCCCCGAATCTCGGCGATGCCGTTGGCGACCTCTTTCCAGCGGACGCCGAGGCGGCGGGTCAGCTCGTCGCGCAAGTGGGCCTCGTAGATGTAGCCGGCCGTTTTGGCGTGTTCGTAGATCGCCGGGTGGTAGAGCCGGGTCCAGCGGCCCTCGGCAAAGGTCGCGTTGGCGACGAGGACATGGGTGTGGAGCTGCGGGTCGCCGGCGCGGGAGGATCGGTGGGTGTAGGCGGCGGCGAGGAAGCCGTCGCCGCGGAGGAACTCCCGGCCGCCCTTGCCGCGCCGGGTCCAGCAGGCCTCGCGCTGCACGTAGCCGAGGGCGGATTCGACGGCGGCGGCGTGGGCCGCTTTGATCTCGGCGCCGACAGGCGAACCGCCGAGCGCCCACAGCAGCGACACCGACTTCGGCGCCGAGAAGGTGAGGTCGAAGCCGGGGACCGGGCCGTCGGCGACGCGTTGCATTCCTAGCGGCTCGCCGCTGGCGGGGTTGGTCCCGGTCAGCATCGCGGTCAACTGGTTCGGATCAACCTTTCCTTGCAGGCCGAGATCCTCGGCTGCATCCCCGAGCCAGTAGCCCTCGGCCTCCCCCTCGCCGGAGTAGTAGTCCTCGGCGCCTTCTGCGACCTTGCCGAGGTAGTAGCCCTCTTGGCCGGCGCCCATCTTCCCGATGGAGAGCATCAGCGCGGGCCTCTGGCGATGGCGGCGTCCATGCCTTTGCTGTCCAGCGCAGCGGCGGGGTGTATCGGCTCCACGCCGAAGAAGTCCTCGGGGAGAGGCAAACGCCCCGGCGAATTGCGGCGGCAGTCCACGAAGTGGAAATGCCGTTGGCGGGGCGGACGCCCCTGCCGATCCGGTTAGAGCCGCCGCGACTGACCGGGCGGCGGCTTGGTTCGGGGATCACCGGAGGGTCGCTCCTATGTCAAGAACACCTCTGAGAATCAACGGGTTCCTGGGGATATAGATCTAGAAATTCAGGGAGAAACAGCAACAGCCTGAGGCTCCTGCAGCGCCCGGAAGACGACCCGCACCAGGTGCCGTTTGAGGCACCGGAACGCCTCTTTGTTGGACTTGCCCTCGGCGCGCTTCTTCGCCAGGTAAGCGCGCGCCGGGGGATGCACGCGGGCCTGGGTCAAGACGACCACGTGGAGCGTCGCGTTCAGCTTGCGGTTGCCCATGCGCGAGAGCCGGTGGCGGCGGGTGCGCCCGGAGGAGACCTCGATCGGCGCGCAGCCGGCATGGCGGGCGAGGGCGGCATCTGAGGTGAAGCGGCCGGGACCCGCCGGCCTCGACCAGGATGCGGGCGGCAACCAGCTCGCCGACGCCGGAGATCGCCAGCAGCGCCGGGGCCATCGGGCGCACCAGTGCGGCGATCTCCTTGCGCAAGGCGTCTATCGCCCGCGTCAGCTCGCCGATGCGGGTCAGCAGCTCACGGCAGATCCGCACCTGCACGCCCTCCCCGTAGCGCCCAAGGCGCTGGGAGAGGCCGCGGCGGACCTTCTCCTCGCCGAGGGTGCGGGCGATCGGCTCCAACCCGGCGTCGAGGTCGTGCAAGAGCCAGCGCAGCCGCATCGAGTGGGCGGTGCGCTCGCCGACCAGGTCCTCTCGATGGTCGACCAGGAGCTTCAGCTCGCGCAGCTTCGGGTCGTTGGTGGCCTGCGGCAGGTTCGGCTCGCGCAGGGCCGCGCGGGCGACGGCCAGAGCGTCGATCGAGTCCGACTTGCCGTAGGTGCGGGCGCCCTGGCGAGCATGGGCGCTCATCCGGGTGCCGACCCGCAGGACCGTCTCGCCCGCGGCCAGCAGGAAGCGCTCCAGGCGGCCGTTGACGTGGCGGCAGTCCTCCAGGGCGAAGCGGGGCCGCTGCCCCTCGCCGAGCTCGTGCGCCCAGGCGAGCAGGCGGTTGTGGCCTTCCTCTGTGCCGGGGACGGTCAGCTCACCGAGCAGCTGCCCGGTCGCGTCCTCGACCGCCGCGGCGGTGTGGGTGTCTTTGTGGGGGTCGATGCCGATCGTGATCACAACTGGATGCCTCCCTAGGCTCTTGGTTGTCCTCGGTTGCGGATCGGCGGCGGACAGAACCGGGTGGGGCTCTTGGCAGGCTCCTATTAGGTCACGCCGTCGGTCCTCGAACGCGGTGGGCGACACGACTCTCCTGGTCAGCCTCCCGGGCGACGAGATAGTGCGGAGTCAGCCCGCCGCGCTGAGGACGCTAGGCCGGAGGTTGGACGTGATTCCGCCCCTCCGTGGAGGGCATCGAACCACCCGGTGATAGTGCGTGAGGGGTTCTGCTGTTCGCAGTTAGGTTTTGCCTCTAGGGTCTGCTGCTGCGAGCCTAGAGACGAAGATCTATCTGTTGCGGGCGCTAGCTGTGAGTGCCTCGCTGGCTTCGATTCGTGATTGGTGATGGTCTCTTTGCTTCTGGGTCCTTGCGTGTAGGACCTGGTCCTTGGTCGACAGAAGGCTCACCGCCGCGCCCGTACCAGCTGAGATGAATACGAGCTCCCCGCATCCAAGCGACCTGCGAGCTCTACTTGGCCTCGTTGCTTGGCCTGACCCGAATCCGGCGGCGAGCCGCGTTGCCCGCGGTGAGTAAGCAGACCAGCATCAGCACGCGGACCGCCACCAGGTAGCCACCCCCTACTCCGACCTTCTCACCGATTGCCTGACTATCGCTACTGCTGCTCCAGTTGACTGGAAGCAAGATCGTCGTCAGCAGAATGTCGCCCCCGAGTCGAGTGGTTTCGACAGCGTGATGCACATGAATGCCGTCGTGCCAGCTAACTTCGCCCGTGGGCTTGTCGATCGCGATGCCGAGTCGAAAGGCGAGGATGACAAAGACGATTGCGGCCCAGATGATCAGCGGACGTACGACTCGGCGCCCATATCCGAAGATCGATGCAACGGTGAAGAGGAGCCAGTCATGACTGTACCGCGCGGCGTTGCCGCGGCGATGGTCCAGGACGGCCGTGGCGGCGGCGTCGACGGTGGGCGGGCGCTTTGCTAATTCGCCCAGTCGGTCGTGAAGAAGCTCAGCGGCGGTGGCGCGCTCGTCTGCCGGAAGCCCAGCAAGAGACGGACCGATGCTGTCAGGGGAGGGGTCGAAGACCTTGGCTTCCTCAGTGGCGGCGACGAAAGCACCGACGGCTGACGGCTCCAGCGCGACATCCATCAGCACCGCGCCCCGAAGAAGGTTGGAGGGTGGCGTTGCTGGATTAAGGTCGGCGGCGAGAACTAGCTCCTTGTCGCGGGTGGCCCTGCCGATGATCGTCCCGTGGCAGCGCCGGACGCGAACTACCCCGTGGCAACGTTCGATCCGCGCGCCCTCGTCCACATCGACCAGAACGTCCTCAATCCAAGAGTCGGTGATGTAGCCGCGGACATCAAGGCAAGGATCCTCACGGTGTCGCCAGAGGTTGCCGTTCGTCATCGCGTTGACCGTCGTCGATTGGTCCGAGGCATACATCCGTGCTTCACCGTCGGTGAGGCCGACCGCAAGGCTCTTCAGCAGCACTCCCTCGAGCACCGCATTCGGTCCCACGTCGAGCTCACAGAGACATTCGAGGGAGTCCGGCTCGGCGATGAAGTGGGCGTTCTGAACCCTCAGCGAATCGAAGATTTGGGCGCCGGACATCCGTACCCGCGGCCTCACCTCTCCACCGCCGCTGATTTCGAAGCTGCAGAGACCGGGAGCGTTAAGCGCGTCCGACGCGGAGTGGAGGGCGACGATTCCAGGGACCGAGGTGCCGACGTCATCGATCCAGCGAAACTCGATGCTCACCTCGCGAGCTGGCGCGGGTAGCGAGAAGGTCGTAGCTGATCCTGCCTGTTGCTCAAAAGTCACCGTCGCGCCGGGGATGCTGACCGCTCGCTCCCAAACGGCAGGTTCGTCTTTAAAGAGAAGGAAGTGTCGGGCTTCTCTGGCCACCGGTCCGGCGCTAGATCTCGCGGTAGGCGACGGAACCGGGGTGGCCGAGGGCCTTCATCGACAGCTCCAGCAGCTTGTGGAAACCGAACGACGTTAGCGTCGCTGCGCCGCCTTCATGTTGGACCCCTGCCTCCACTTCGCGGAGTAACGCACGGGCGACGTCCGGCGACGCCAGCTGCCGCGATAGGTGTGCGAACGGCATGATCACGCAACCGTTTCCGGCACCGTTCTGCCGCACCAGCTCGGTGACAACCTCGGACGCTCGGCAAGCGTGATCTGAAGTATCCCAGGGCTCAACCGTTATAAAAACGAGCACCACGTCGTAAAAATCGCCGCTTGACCTCTCAGGGGTTACGGAGTGGATGCCCGCAGGCCGAGTCGACTCCCGTTCGTCACGGTAGCGCAGTGAGTCGCAGTGCCAGGCGAGCAACTTCACCGGGGCTAGACGTCATCGCGTTTCGCCAGCAGGAAGAGGCCGATCGTGGCGTCCCCGGTTTTAATCGGCCATTGAAGCACGATCCTGCCCCCCGACTGCTCAACCAAGCTTTCTATCTCATCTTGACCGAACCAGTGGCTGTAGTAATAGCCGGCACGGAACTCGGCAAGTCGGTCATCGTACGACTCCTCGTTTATCTCGTCCTTGCCAACCAGGGTGCGTATATGCGGGTAGAGCTCACGCGCGTAAACTTTGAAGGCATCGCGGTCGAACACCGAGATGATCACACTGTCATCGTCCCCGGCGGCCGTGAACATGTTCCGCAGCATCGCTTCGCGGGTCGTCGCGTCGAGAACTCCCAGAGTATTGAGCAGGCAGCAAATGAACCTGTCTCCGCGTTCGTAGTTAGCGGACTTGAAGTCGGCGCGCTTGGCGTGAGCCTCGTCGTTCATCGACGGATGCAAGCGCACCTGGCCGTTCCAGAATGCGCGGTTGGCGTGAGCTCCGTCGAGATCGAAGAAAAACAGGCGGTCGCGGGCGCCGCGGGCAATCTGGTCGCGCTTGGGCCGGGCGACTTCGAGCATCCCCTGTGAATGATCAAGGCCTAGCAGTAGTTTCACCTTGTCGAGATCGCCGCGGGTCGCGAAGTCGATCAAGGTCCGACCGGTCCCAGAGCCGAACTCGAGCAGGGTTACGTCCTGTGCTGCCTTTGTGATGAGGTCTTCTAGCAGCGTTTCCTCTTGGCGGATGAAGTCGCGAAGGAAAGGAAGTTTAGAGTCGCGGTTTACAAATTCATCGTATTCGCGTGCGTTTCGAGTCCAGACGTTCTCAGTGCGTTTGGTTCCCGCGACAGCCGTCTTCGGAATCGACTCGAACCAGTTGCGTAGCGTGTACCCAAACTGGGTGAGACCTTGATCAATACTGCCGTCGAGCAGAACTCCGAACTCGGGCAGACGGCTCAGAGCGCTGTTAACTACCAAGACGCCGACCATATGGCGTTCCGGCTGGGCATACTCGCAGAGGTAAAGCTCGAACTGGAGATTGGTGGGACTGGTGAAGATACGCAGGTTCTGGTGGTCAGTAGTCAGTTCCTGGAGGTACTTTATATGGTGATCCTGGCCTATCACGATCCGCTCGAACTGAACTTTCGGGTTTCTCGAGAGGAATTCCGTCTCCTCTCGAAAGTAGTCGGCGATGTTGATGTTCTCGTAGACCGCAGCCCAGATTGCTTGGACACGTACAAGGTCGGGGCGCTCCCGCAATTCCTTGTACTTGTCCCTGAGCTCCTGCTCACTTCGGAGGGCAACGACTGCCTCCGGCTGTGGCACCGCTCCTTCGCGCGCGCCTCCCGCGGTTTCCTGCGTCGAAGGCTCTCCAGGTACCGACTCTGGCGGAAGGCTACGGGGAATTTGGTTCTTGTCCCTGGTGAAGTAGATCCCTAGGAACCCCACCACTACCACGGCCAGGATGACGAAGACGACGATCGTCACGACGGTTCCGTTAGTAGCGGCGTAGAGCATCGTCAGCAGACACAACTGGGGCGCTTGGGATGAGTGACCGATCTCGCCGCCCCTTAAGCGCGCGGATCATACATAGATCTCTCAAATGGTGAGGCTTCATCTTTCATCGCCGTCATGCTGGAGAAACGGTGCTGCTGCCCGACTTGGCGCGGCTCGCGGTCGGGGGCGGTGCTGATCCGGCGAGCCTGGGAGCGTGATCGCGCTGGCGGCCCTCGCCAATGCGATCTACTCCGTCATCTTCGCCATGGGGACCTCCACCTGCGATCTGATCGCACCGCAAGCAAGCGAGGAGCGCCGCCTCTTGCGCTTCAACCGCGACCGCACCCACGCCAATGCCCGCCGCCAGAGGCGCAACGGCCGGTCCGGGCCTGCGAGGGCTTCCAGCACGTCTCGGTCTTCCTCCATGCGGCGGCGAAGACGCTCCGTAAACTCCTTGTCCTGCGTCGTTCGCCGATGTGCTTGTCGATCTCGGCTCTGTCCTCGGTCAGCCAGCGATCACCGGGCATGAGGCCGAGTCCGACGAGCGCCCATTGCGACTCCATCAGCAACTCGCTCGTCTCGAAAAGGGGCCTGCCGGACGCCACGGCCACAACTCTTCGGAGGCCTTGGGGGCGCCGAGGATCTCCAGTTCTTCGCCGTGATCGCGGATCGTGGAGCGCAGCCCGTCCATCGACTCCGCCAGCTCGTCCAGGCTGACCGGCCGCTGCGCGAGACGCAGCGGAGCAGCAGTTCCCGGCTGAACGGGTTGCGAATCGAAGTGCCGAGGGCAAAGGCCAGGCCCTTTTGTTTTCTTCTCATCGCTCGTCCTCGATTCCGAGGTCTTTGAGGACGTCGCGATCTTCCTGCTGCACCTTCCGCAAGCGCTCTTTGAACTCCTCACACGAGAAACGGGCGGTGATGTGTTCCTGGATGCCAACACGCAGAACCTCCGGGACCGGAACGCCGTCGGCGCGGGCGATGGCGCCGAGTTTCTTTGACATCGACTCGGGGAGTCGGAGCGTCGAGACCTTCATGCTCATGCCGCCCTCCTGACCGCGAAACTGCCTTCAGCGGGAGGACCGGGCGGCAGCCACTCGATCCCCTCCACCAACGCTTCCAGCCGCACTTCCAGGGCGGAGGCGAGCTTCATCATCGTGTCGATGCGCGGCAGCCGCTCGCCGTTCTCCACCATGCCGATCTCGGTGCGGTGAAGGCAGGCGAGGCCGCCGAGTTCTTCCTGGGAATAGCCCGCACGGCGGCGCGTTCGCCACAGGTTCTTTCCGAGCTTCCGGGCGGCCTCTCTGTCTACGTGCCTGCCGTCCATCAGAGTTCCACGAGACGGTTAAAGGCGGTGGCGGTCCGGGTCGGCAGGACGAGCGGACCGACCTGATGGAGCAGGCCCACCCTGGTCAGGTCGCGGACGGCCCGCTCGATCCGGTCGCGCTGGCCGAACGCATCCGAGGCGAACGTCAGCTCGCGGGCCAGCTCCTCGAGCGTCAGAACCTCGGAGTAGATGTAGAGGACTTCTCGCAGGACCGCCGCCTGATCGCGGTCGTCCTGGTCGGCGGTGGTCGCGGCGCGCTCATGGCCGCCGCCACTAGGCTTGTCTTGCATGGGAGCTAATCCCTCCTGTGCCATGCCCCCGGCTGTTTGCGCAGCGCGGGGGCGCTTGTTTTCGTCTACAGGACGCTACCGTAACCCACACTGGAGCACAAGTGCTTCTAAATATGGCCTATGGCACCTGTCTTTGAGATTGTCCTGCCATGGCGCGCAAAGAGAAGCCCAGAGTTGCCCTCGGTCGAGCCGTACGAACCTGTCGACTTGAGCAGGATTTGACGCAAGAAGCCTTGGCCCAAGGAGCCGGGATCACCGTTGGCCATCTATCGAAAATCGAACGCGGGCTATCAAATGCAACCTGGGAAACGGTCGTAGCGATAGCGAACGCCCTAGAGGTTTCAGCGAGTGAGCTTGCCGCTAGAGCGGCTAGGTCGAACGCCTCCTGAAGGGCTAGACCCGAATCCTCGGCCGGACCTGGATCTGCTGTTTGGCCTCCGCGTAGATGTCGAGCTGCTGGCGCTCCTCGTCCACGATCTCGACGACAACCGCATATCGTTGCGTGCCCCCAGAGGTCCAGGGCGCGGGCTTGTGCTTGACCGCGAGGTAGTAGGTGTCACCGTCGTCCACGCGAAGTTCGCGCGGGAAGATCCGGCGCACTTGCAACGTGCTCCTTGCAGTCCGAGTAGAGCCCGGCTTCAACTTCAAGCGGTGTCGATCAGTCCAAAGATCGACTCGATCTGCTCCCTGCCGCGCATAGCGAGCGGCAATCTCGTCAGGCTCGACGTTTCGCAGGAAGTCGAAGCTCATCTCGCCGGCCAAGTACTCCCGCCGCTGACGCCGCACCGGGGGATCAAATGCCAGCGCTACTGAGATTCGACGCTGTGAGCGTCCGCGAGCGAAAGAGTCCGGGATAGGCACCGGATGGACAGCCACAGTATTGGCATCCATCTCACCGTCGAAATACATGACCACTCGATTCACGCCGCTGTCCAAGGCCAACTCGGGAACAGGCCGGCCGTATCCCACCGCCCTCAATCGCTCCTCGTCTCCTGGAAATTGCGCCTCAACTGCCCGTGGAACCCGTGAGGCAATTCCGATCAGCGCCCGGACAAGGTTTGGCGACGCATCCGGATATCGGCCCCAGATGTCGGCGGCGAGCCGGCTCACCCGAGGGGCGGCAAAGCTCGTTCCAGCCGCCAGGCCAAAGAGGCGACCGCCGCCGTCCCCCAACGAGACGCTGGCGACGCCTGAGTTGGCGTAATCAAGATTGCCGGTGTCATTGACCACCCAGTTGCCGCCGTACTCCACAAGATCGGGCTTTACTCCCTTGTACGCGCCGGGTCCGGTTCGTGAAAAAGGGGAAATCTCTTCCGCTTTTGCGACGGCACGGTCTCCAACTCTTGCCGTTCCATCTGGCGTTTGAGGTGCATCGGACCGAGCAATGCTGCCCACAGTTAGAGCGAGGGCCGCTGGACCCGGCTCGCAAACCCTGGCAAGCTCGTGGAGGGTATAGCTGGGGTAGTCGGTGAGGACGTGGCCACCGCTGTCCATGCTCATAACGGCTGGATGAACAGGGTGATTGCCAGCTGCGACGACAACCACGATCCCGAGTTCGCGAATCAGAAAGTCGAGAGACTCGGTGGGTAGCGCGACGTGGGGCCCTGAATAGGCGTATTCCGAGCCGATGGAGAGGTTGAATACCCGGACCCCGTCCTCGCCGTGGAGAGTGCGGATCGCTTCTTCAATAACTCGGTGAACGAGGGACCCGGGAGGAAACCGCGTCGCAGTGGTGGGACCGGGATCGGGCTCTAACACACGGGCGCAGTGGATCGGCCCCCGGCCCTCTAGAAGATGCCCATCACGTAGCGGGACCTCGAAATCGCCGTAGGCTGCTAGGCCGGCAACAAGAGTTCCGTGGGCACCAATTGGCTGCCATTCGTGCTCCGCGGGAAACGAGCGCTCACTTGCAACGAGGCCATCGAGTAGCGGGTGTCCGGAAGCAACTCCATCGTCGAGAACACCGATCGCCTCCCCATCGGCATCACCTTCAAATGCAATGTCATCAAGGCTGCGCTGCATCCAATCGGAGGGCTCCAGGAAAGGAACCGGCGGCGTAGTGAGTCTTTCTACCGCCGACAGCGCAAGCAATCCCTCGATGGTCTTACGAGGAAGTCGACCGCGGAGAACCGTGAATTGCCGTCGGGCATCTGAAGCCAACTCGTCCCCGCCTAGGCTCTCGACAACGGCACGAATCTGCTGAAGCCGGCGTTCAGCCTCGGCCCTGTCATGAGAAGGCCAGGCGATTACGTCGACCACCGCCGGCTCCTCGAGGTCCCCTAGATCCTCAGGGATCCCGCGTCCTTTCCTGTCCTCGGGACCGTACGGCTCGATGCCTTCCAGAACGTTGAAGAACGTTCGGCCGTCTCCCTTCCCGCCCATTTCATCCGGCCCCCTGCCGTACCGGTGCAACTGCGAGATCAGTTTGTCAGGCTCTTCTCCCGAGTAAACGAAATAGGTGAAATCGCCAGTCTCGCCAAGGAAGGTTAAGTCGCGGCTGGTGAACTTCTCTTCGTCGATCCCGTGGGCTGCGCGGATCTTGTAGACCAGCCCAGGATCTACACCCTCGACCACCCTAAGTTCGGAGGAGAACGCGGTGGCCTCCATCACTTGTCGGGCGAGTCGTTGGCCGTGACGACGAGGGTTGCGTTCTGGGGCACGGGGTCCTCCGCCTGGAGCCGGCTGTCGTCGACTACTCAGAGGAATGCGCGGAGGAAGGGGAAGGTGCTCGGCCAACGGTTCGCTTACCCCTACCAGGGACGGGTCTTGATGTCAGCGATGGCGCGGCTGATGTCTCGATCTTCGACGACAGAGCGACCGGTCAACAAGACGCTGCGGCGAGCGTCCCAGACCGCCTTCTCGGCGGCCGCGTAAGGCAGGCCCTTCAGCTCGCTCGCTGCCGCCTCGATGTCAAGACCTCGATGTTGGGTTCCTCGCAGTCGCAGTCGCAGAACTTTTCGCAGCTGGTGGACGGTGGGTCGAGGGAAAGTGAGGATCTCGTCAAAGCGTCGCCACAATGCCGAATCCAGAAGTTGCTCGTGGTTAGTGGCGGCGATCAAAAGGCTCGACCCTCGGAACCCGTCGAGCATCTGAAGAAACGCCGTGATGACTCGCTTGATCTCCCCGTGCTCAGAGGGATCATCTCGGGCCTTCCCCAGAGCATCAAACTCGTCAAATAGAAGAACCCAGGAGCCCGAGCGGGCATAGTCAAAAACCCGATGGAGGTTCGACGCGGTCTCGCCGAGGTAGGAAGAAACGACAGCGTCGAGACGAATTATCAACAGGGGTAGTCCAAGCTCAGCGGCAATTGCCTCCGCAGCGCTCGTCTTCCCGCACCCTGGGGGTCCGTAAAACAGCAGACGTTGACGACGAGGGATGAAGTGCCGATCCAGAACGTCCCAACGGGCAAACTCGGCCGCAAGACCATGAAGCCGCTCAAGTAGTGGGCCGGGAAGCACCAGCTCCGAAAGGGCCTGCTCCGGATGTCGAATCTCCGCAAGCGGCCAGTCTCCCTCTCGGTCCATCGGCGGTGCCGGTAAAGCCACGCCCTCAGCCACTGCAGCACCAGAGCCACCCGCGATGATCTTGCGCAGGTCACGCGCCAAAGCCATGTGCTGCTTGGACTCCTCGTCCTCGATGATTTCTTGCGCAGCACGGCGGAAGGCGAGCTCATCGCCCTCCCTATAAGCCTTAAATAGCTGCTTTAGCTCTCGACCCGGCATATCCTCAACTTAATGGACCGGTCGAGTCTTTCCTCTCCCTGAGGCATCTAAAGAAGATTCCATTCGTCGCGGACAGCGCAGCCGACTTTGAAGCTCGGAAAGAGCAGCCTGAAGTCCTTCAGTCTCGCGACGCCGTCCAACTGGTGCCGCCTATCGTGGTCATTGGACTTGGTCGATATCGGAGGCTCGGCATTGCGGGCGATCCACTGCTCCAGCTCTTGGACGGGTACAAGCCGCTTTCGTCCCCGGCGAACGATTTTCAACTCCGGTGCCACATGCTCGTTGAAGAAGTCCGGACCGACACCAATGGATGCCGCTGCCTCGGATGGAGTCAAGGCAATACGCGGGATATCGGAGCCAAGCTTCCTTGCCACCTGACTATGCCGCTACTAGCTCGCCCGCGGGGGCCGGACTGGTTGAAGCCCGCAAGGCACTCGACAGCTTTTCGGCAGCATCCACTCGCGGAACGTGATGGACGTAAATCATCGTCGTCGCAATGTCGGCGTGGCCCATGTACGCCTTCACGTCGGTCAGCGGGAAGACCTGGACGGCGAGGGTCCCGAAGCTGTGGCGGAGGTCGTGGAAGCGAAGGTGCTTGAGGTCGGCAGCTTTGAGGGCGGCATAGAAGCGGCGGCGGAGCGCGCTGTCCTCGATGTGCTCACCGGCAGCGTTGACGAAGACGAGATCGTCGTCACCCGTCCAGGCCGATCGACGACTCAGCTGGTCGAGGGCCACCGCCACTTGGTCGATCATCGGGACGCTGCGGACGCGGCCGGACTTGGGCACGCCCTCCGTCCGCATCACGTAGGAGTGCCGTACGTGGATCAGGCGCTTGGCGAAGTCGAGATCGCGCCAGCGCAAGCTGCGCAGCTCGCCAAGGCGAAGACCGGCGTAGGCGGCGGTGAGGAAGATCGCGGCGTCCTGCTCGTCCTGGTCGCATAGCTTCGCCCGCCAGTCGTCTCCGGTGGGGTGCTTCGGCGGTTTCCGGTGTAGGCCCTCCCGCGCCGCCCGCGCCAGCGCCTCGACCTCGGAAGCCGACAGGACGTTGAAGTCGCCCGAGCGGGTGACGGGTTGGCGCTCTGCCCACGCCGCCGCATTCGCGGCGAGCCCGTAGACGCGCTGAGCGCGTTTCAAGATGCTGTGCATCACCCCGAGGTACTTGTTGATCGTCCTCGCCGAGAGGGCTTTGCCGTCTTCAAGGCCGCCAGCAGCAACGAGGCCTGATCGCCATGCGTCGATCCGCTGGGTCGTGATCGACTCCAAGGCCGCCGATCCGAAGTCCGGCAACAGTCGCCGCTCCACGATCCAGCGGTAATCGTTGACGGTCGAGGCGCGGCGTTTGCGGTCGTGCTCGACGTAGCGCAGCCACTCCCGCGCTGCCTCGCCGAAGGTGACGGTGCTGGAGCGCCGGGGACGGCTCGTCAGGTTGCTTCGCCTGGCGTCGGCGAGGATCGCGTCCAGCTCGCGCTGCGCACCCTGCTTCGTCAGGTAGCCCTCAGAGGGCCTCCCCCGCTTCGTCCAGACTCGGCCGAGGACGACCTGGTGCTGACCCTCGGCGTCTCGCCACTTTGCCATCCAACGGTCGCCCGACTTGCGCGACTTGCGGAAGACGTGGCCGCTTACCTGGGCTTCGCGGAAGTGGATCGAGGACGACGCCATGAACCGAGGGTAGCGCCCCCATTCGGACTGAAAATGTGTCCCGAAATGTGTCCCCGACTAGGCAAAAACAGGCCCAACTGGACTGCACTAACCGGACAGAATTCGGCTTAACAGAGCGAAATCCTTAACAATCGCCCTCGATCATAATCCGCGTGTCGGGGGTTCGAGTCCCTCCTCCGGCACTTTTCAGCGCGCTAATCGGCCCACCAGTCGCGCTCGCCTTCGACGTCGTCGCGCGGGTTCTCGCCGAGATTGGGCGCGCCGATGACGAGGATCTCGAGGCCCTCCGGCCCGGCCTCGTAGCCTCGCCAGGTGCCGGGCGAGACTCGCACGGTGTCCCATTCCTCGAGCTCGACGATCTCGTCGTCCAGCTTCATCCGCCCGCTCCCGCGCAGGACCACGTACACCTCCTCCTGCTGCTTGTGCGTGTGGCCGTAGGGAAAGCGACAGCCGGGCGGGATGCGCTGGTAGCCGAGGCCTGACCTCTCGAGCTCGAGCACCTTGGTCGCCAGGCGGAACTCGAGGTCCGGCGCGCCGTCGAAGTTGGACCCGACATCCTCCAAGTCCTCCTTCAGGTTCTTGAGCGTGAACGGCACGGGCGCGATCCTACTCCGACGAGCCTGGCTAACCCCAGGTGTCATGCACCTCTGCGGGGCCACACCGATTTCACTGGAGGGAATGAGGCTGATTTGACGTATCTCACCTGAGTGGGGATCGACTGCGACGCACTGGCACTCCTGGTCGTACGTCTGGACTCGGATCGGCCCACGGAAGGCACCCTCTGCTGGCACCCTTGGGACCAGGCCGCCGGCGCCCAGCCACACGGCCTCAGTGGGGCGGCACTTCTAAACCCGGCGGGCTCCGCCCCCTTCAAGCGCTTCCCGGGCGACGACGACTGGCCTTACTTCAATGCTCACGTCAACCAGTTGCTTTTCCCTCCCGGCAACCAACGCGGTGCCCGCTGGCTCTGCTGTCCCGACGATCTGTTTCTTGACCTCTACCGGCGAGACGGGGCATTCCGGCGCGCTCGCGTCGATCTGCTCGAGCGAGTGACCACGCCCCTGCAACCGGGCTGCACCTTCGGGCTCATCCATCTTTCACTGGAGCCGAGTGAGGAGACCGAAGCACCGGACTCGCTCTGGTGGGGTTGGGCGATCAGAACCAACCTCCGCCGCGGAAATGAACCGTCGCAAATGGAGCTCGGTGGGAAGGCCCTCGCCCCTACCCGCCCCATTCGTGCCCTGGTCGAGGAGCTGTTCGGCGATCCCCATCGCTACCTCGAGCAGAGCCTCTACACGGTGCTGATGGCAGAGTTTCCAACTGCGGGACACGTTCCCTCCGACGAACAGGCATGGCGGCGGGCGCTTGCGAAACGCCGGGGCTCAGCCAAGGTCAAGGTCTGGAACCAGCAGTATCAAGACAAGGAAGACCGGCAGACCGTCCACTACGCGGGGGCGACCGGCCTTGTCCTCGGCAACTGCACCGCGTTCACCGTGGCTGGGCCGATCGACGGCACCTACGCCCGCAACCTCCGTTCCTATTGGTCCGAGAGCATCGTCTTCGGCCTGCTGCAACAGGAGTGCCTCGAGGACTTCCAGCGCCGTCTCGCCGAAGTAGGCGACCCGCTCAAGCCGGAAATCGAGCACCTGCACCGAGACTGGCTCTCGTTCCGCAACTCGGTCTGGTGGTCGCAGCTCTCGACCAGCACGGACGTACCGCAGGAACTTGTCTCCCGGCTACGCGAGGAACTGGGGACTGAGCGCCTCTTCGACGATCTCGAGGGAGACCTCGCCACCTACAGCGCCCAACAACACCGTCGCGCCGAAGACACGCAGGCCGAAGCGCTGGCGAACCTTCAGGTTTACGGCTCGGGACTCGTCGTGCTCACCACCCTGGCCACGATCATCGGCCTCTTCTCCGCTTCCGGACAGGCGCGGGCGTTCCTTGTCGCAGTCGCGGTGGTTGCCTCGTTGGCAGTTTCGCTCTTCGTGCGGGCTCAGCTCAGCCGTCCGTAGGCACGATCAGGCGACCCGGAGACGAATTCAGGCGGAGGCCACTACGGCACCCGGCAGCCAAAAATACGGCAGCTTCACTGATGCATAGGCCTCCTGGCAGGCCTAGGTTCGTCGTGCAAGGTCAAAGCACACGAACAGGAGGCAACGATGCAGCTTTACGGAATCCTTCGTCGCAACGGCTGGCGGACTCCGCAGGATCTGGAAGTCGCCGGCAAGAAATCGGCTGAAGTCGGTGACGAACCTGGTTCGGGCGTCCGCTGGATCCGGAGCTACGCGCTCAACGAGGAGAGCGGCGAGGTCGGCACGTTCTGCATCTACGAAGGTGAGAGCCCCGAGACGATCCGTGCCCACGCCGAGGCCGCCGGCCTGCCCGCCGACGAGATCATCCCGATCCTCGACACCATCGTCGTCCGGCCCGACCCGGTCGCCGCGACGAACTAGCAGGGCGAAGCCTGGCGGGGCGCTTTTGCAAACCACTGGTTTGCTAAAGCGCCCCGCCCTTCGCACCTAGACTGCTTCTGGAAGATGAGCGAGCGGACTCTGCTGATCGGGCGGGCGGACGAGCTCGCCCAGCTGAACGAGGCGGCCGAGCGGGCGCGGCAGGGCCACGGCTCGATTGTCCTGCTTGCCGGCGAGGCGGGAGTCGGCAAGAGCACCCTGGCCGCCGAGGCCGCTGCCGGGTTCGACCAGGCCCTCTGGGGGTCCGCCTCCGCCGGAGCCACGATCTCCTACGGCCCGATCGTCGCGGCGCTGCGCTCGCGACTGCGGGTCGACCCCGACGCGCTCGCCGAGTGCGGCCCGCTCCTCCCCCACCTCGCCCTGCTGCTTCCTGAGCTCGGCGAGGCAGCTGCCGAAAGCGAACGGGCGACGATCTTCGAGGCGGTCCGCTGTGCCCTCGCCCACCTCGGCGACGCGGCTCCGGCTGTGGTCGTCCTCGACGACCTGCAGTGGTCCGACGAGACCACGCTCGAGCTGCTGGCGGCGCTGGCCCCGGCGCTGGAGCAGCTGCCGGTCCTGGTCATCGCCGCCTACCGCTCCGACGGCCTGCCGCGCGAGCACCGGCTGCGCTGGCTGCGCAACGAGCTGCGCCGCGACGGCCAGCTGAACGAGCTCTCGCTCGAGGCGCTGGACCGCCCCGCGGTCGGCGAACTGCTGCGCGAGCTGCTGCCCGAGGCGCCCTCCCCCGCCCTGGCGCGGACGATCCACGACCGGACGATGGGGTCGCCCTTCTTCATCGAGGAGCTGGTCGGCGCGCTGAACGCGCGGAACGCCCTGCGCTCCGGCCGGCGCGGGCTCGAGCTCGCCGAGCGCGACGAAGTCCCGGTCCCCGACTCGATCCGCGAAGCGGTGCTGGTCGGCATCTCCGACCTCTCCCCCGAGGCCCACGAAGCGGCGGAGGCGGCGGCGGTCATCGGCCAGCAGGTCGACATCGACCTGGCCGCCGAGGTCGCCCCGCCCGCCGGCTTGGCCGAGCTGGTCGCTGTCGGGCTGCTGGTGGAACGCGGCCCGGGAGCGGCAAGCTTCCGCCACGCGCTGGCGCAGGAGGCGCTCTATGCCGAGGTGCCCTGGATCCGCCGCCGGGACCTTCATCGCGGGCTGGCCGAATCCCTGGAAGCGAGCGGCGGCGGCAGCCTCGAGATCGCCATCCACTGGCGCGGCGCCGGCAACGACGCCCGCGCCCGCGAGGCCCTGCTCGCGGCCGCGCAGGCCTCCGAGGCGGTCCATGCCCATCGCGACGCGATGCGGGCGGCGCGCGAGGCACTCGAGCTCTGGCCCGAGGACGAGAGCGAGGACCTGCGCGCTGAGACGCTGCGGCGCTACGGACGCTGCGCCGAGCTGGTCGGCGAGCTCGGCGAAGCGACGAAAGCCTGGCGCGAGCTGGCCGCCGGCTGCGAGCGCGGCGGCAACCGGCTCGAGTACGCCGAGGCGCAGCGGCGCCTGGCGGCGGTCTACGAGCTCGGCGGCGAACGCGAGCAGGCCTTCGCCGCCCGCCGGCTCGCGGCCGAGGCCTTCGCCGAGGCCGAGCGGCCCGCCGAGGCCGCACTCGAACGGCTGGCGATGGCCGACCACCATCGCCGTGGGGCTCGCTACGCCGAGGCGATCGACCTGGCCAGGCTCGCCGCCGCGGAGGCGCGGGCGGCGGGGCGGGTCGACCTCGACGCCCGCGTCCTCGGGCTCCAGGGCGTCGTCGAGGCCAAGGGCGGGGACTTCGATCAGGGCTTGGAGTCGGTCCGCAACGGCCTCGCCCTGGCCCTCGAGCACGACCTCACGCCGGTCGCCGCCGAGCTCTACCAGCGGCTCAGCCTCGTCCTCTACGACGGCGCCGACTACCGCCAGGCCGAGGAGGCGCTCGACACCGCCCTCGACCTCTGCCGCACCGATGGCGACGCCGGGACCGAGGTCGCCTGCGTCACCTGCCTCGTCTACGTCCTCCGCGAGCGCGGCGAGTGGTCGCGGGCGGCCGAGCTCGGCCGCGAGCTGATCGAGTCCGACACCGCGGTCTGGGTCGCCGAGGGCCTGGTCGGCGCGATCCACGCCTTCGAAGGCAAGTACGGCGCGGCGCGGCGGATGCTGAGCGCCTCGCGCGCCGTCTCCTCCTCGGTCGGCCACTACAACATGTACGTCGACTCGACCACCTCGCTGGCGATCGTGGCCGCCGCCGAAGGGCTGGAGGACGAGGCGGCGAGCCGCTGCCGCGAGCTGCTCGCCCGCTGGGAGGAGAGCGAGGACCACCACTACGCCGTCTGGGGGATCCGCTGGGCGACGAGCTGGTTTGCCCAACGGGGCCGGCGCAAGGACGCCCAGCTCTGCGCGGCGGCGCTTGGACAGATGGCCGCCGAGGGTGGACACGACGACGCCGTCGCCGCGCTCGCCCAGGCGGTCGGCGAGCTGGCCCTGCTCGAAGGCGACGCCGCGACGGCGGCGGAGAACCTCTCGCGAGCGGTCGAGCTGCAGCGCAACCTCGCCACCCCGCACGAGCGGGCGCAGGTGGAACTGCGGGCCGGGGTCACGCTGGCCGCCGCAGGCGAGCGCGAAGAGGCACTGGAGCGGCTCTCCGACGCCTACCGCTGCGCCGCCAAGCTCGGCGCCCGCCCGCTCGCCGCCAGCGCCGCCAAGGAGGTCGCCGCGCTCGGCGAGTCGGTGGCCCAGCGACTTGGCAGCCGCGCCGCCGCGGCCGCCGACGGGGTCCAGCTGACCCGGCGCGAGCTCGAGGTCCTGCGCCACGTCGCCGTCGGCCGCACCAATCGCGAGATCGCCCAGGAGCTCTTCATCAGCCAGCGGACGGTCGACATGCACGTCCGCAACCTGCTCGGCAAGCTCGACTGCCGCTCGCGGGTCGAGGCGAGCCACCGGGCAGGCGAACTCGGACTCCTCACGTAGGGAATCAGACACACGCGAGTTCGCATCAACCCGGTTAGGGTCGGTGCGGAATGACCGATTACTCAACCTCTCCTCTGCGCGACTGGGGCGAGCTGATCGCCTTCGAGCCCGGGGCGGTGCTGGCCCCGACCTCGATCGAGGAGCTGAAGGAGATGCTGGAAAAGGTCCACCGCGGGGAGCTCGGCAACGGCCGGGTGCGGGTGCCCGGCAGCCTCCATTCCTGCTCGAGGATCGTCGTCAACGACACCCTGCTCGACATATCCCAGCTGCCGAAGAGGATCGAGCTGGAGAACGGCGACTCGGAGGTGACCGCGACGGCGAACGTCTCCCTGCACGAGTTCCTCGCCGAGCTCGGCCGCCACGGCAAATCGGTGACGGCGACCGGCGGCACCGACCACCAGACGCTGGCCGGGCTGATCTCCACCGGCACCGCCCCGGCAAGCTCCAGGCACGGGCTCTACGAGAAGCTCGAGTGGGTCGAGCTGGTCACGGTCGGCTCCTCCGGCCGCGCGGTCGAGCGCCGGATCTCCCGCGGCGAGCCGGACTACCCCGCGGTGATCTGCTCGCTTGGCCTGCTCGGCGTCATCACCCGTGTCCACTTCAGCCTCGTCGACCAGCTCTTCTTCGACGTGAAGATGAAGATCGTCGACCTCGACGAGGTCCTGGTCGACCTCGACGCGACCTCACGGAAGTACGACTTCTGGCGCGTCAACTGGATGCAGAAGAGCGACAAGGCGCTGCTGTGGGCCGCGACCGCGGTCCCGCCCGAGCTCTCGCGGCCCGACGGCGACTACCCCGAGGAACGCTCCGAGCAGGTGCTCGACTTCGTCTTCGAGGCGATGGACAAGATCGCCGACACCGGCCCGCTGCTGAACCCTGTGCTCGAGGGCATCTACAACCTGCTCGCCCTCACCTACGACGAGACCCGGTTCACGGGCCCGCTGCGCAACATGCTCCCGGTCGACCGGCGGGCGCCGCTGCGGGTGGCGATGGCCGACTGGAGCTTCCGGCCGGGAGCCCTGCAGCGGGTGTTGGGCGAGTGCGAAAGGTACTTCGAGCGGGCCGGCTGGCCGAACATCCCGACCGAGATCGAGCTGACCCGGGTCGACGGCGCCCTGATGTCGGCCTGGGGCTGGGACGACGTCCCCTACGTCGTCAAGTTCAACTTCATGTACCTGACCGAGGTCTGCCGCGCGCCGGGCGAGAAGGAGGAGATCTACACCCACCTCCGCGGTCTCTGGGAGCACCTGCGGCGCGAGCGCGTCCCCTTCAAGGCGCACTGGGGGAAGGTCAACTTCATCGACCCCGAGTTCGTGCGGGAGAACCACGACTTCGAGCGTTTTCGGCCGCTGATCGCGCCGATCTTCGTCAACGACTACCTGGCGGAGAGGCTGGGACCCCTATGACAGACAGCACCCCCACGACCGAGTTTCCCGGCCTGACCGACATCCACGCCCACCCGGCGATGAACGCCTACTTCTGGGACCGGGACCTCCGCCGGCACTACTTCACCGGCAAGTCCTTCAACCCGCTCGCCAGCCTCACCGACTTCCAGATGCTGATGCAGGGCGACGTCAGGGTCCTCTGGTCGGTCCTCCACGTCCCCGAGGAGGACTACTTCCGCAACCCGGCGATCCGGCTGCTCGCCCACTTCACCAAGGGCGGTCGGTCGATGCTGAAGCTGAACGCCTGGGAAAGCATGCTGCGGATGATGGGGGAGATGGAATGGCAGGTCGCCCGGGCCGGCGACGCGTTCGAGGTCGTCCGCTGCAACGCCGAGCTCGACGCGGCGGTGGCGGCCGGCAAGCGGGCGCTTGTCCACACCGTCGAGGGCGGCCACATGATCAGCGCCGGCCTCAGGACAGATGACATCGCGGGCCGCCTGGCGCGGGTGGAGGAGCTCTCGCGCCGCGGGGTCGCCTCGATCACGATCGCCCACCTCTTCCCCAACGACCTCGCCGGCCACAGCGAGTGCATCCCGCCCGAGCAGCACAAGATCCTCTTCTGGAAACTCGACACGGGGGTCGACGGCTCCCGCGGCCTGACCGAGGCCGGCAGAGCCGTGGTGACGCGCATGGCCGAGCTGCGGATCATCCCCGACGTGACCCACTGCTCGCCGGTTTCGCGGCGGGAAATCTACGACCTCGTCGGCGGCGAGATACCCATAGTCGCCACCCACATCGGGGTGAAAGCGCTGAACGACGTCCCGGTCAACCTCGACGAGGGCGACGTGAAGGCGATCACCGCCTCTGGCGGCGTGGTCGGCGTGATCTTCATGCCCTACTGGCTCGAATGCTCGCATCCCGGGCCGGGCCTGGAGGCGATCTGGCGGACGATGGAGCAGATCAACACCTGGAGCGGCGGCGGGTGGCAAAACGTTGCAATCGGCACCGACTTCGACGGCTTCACCGACCCACCCGACGACTGCGACAGCGCCGCCCAGCTACCCCGCGTCCGGGAGATGCTCGAGGCCAAGGGCCTCAACCGCGCGGAGGTCGAGGCCGTGCTCGGAGCTAACGCCCGGCGCGTACTCAGGAACGGTTGGCGTTAGGGCGACGGCCCCGATTACGAGGTCCGATTAAACGATCGGAGAAGTACCCGATCGCGCTGCCGGTTAAGACCGCGATCAAGCCGAAGGCGGCAAAGGTGGCGCCGACGCCAGCGTCTAGTTGCTCAAGCAAGATCGTCAAGCCAGCCAGCGCGACGAACGGCACCGCAAATACCAGGACACGAAGCATGCTCCGATGGTAAGTCATCCGACTGCCTCCAGTAATAGGGCCAAACCTCCGAACCCAAGGCCCACAAAGAAGCCGATGGCGGTTGCCCATTCCGTCTCCTCCTCGTTCCTGCCTGCGAGCACGGCGCCATAGTGGGCGGTGCCGCCGATCAGACCGGTGGCCGCGATCGCCAAGGCGGCAACCTCAGATGCTGCTTCCGTAAAGATTCCGGCGAGGAGTGCGATTTCCATTTCAGACAGAACATTACCGGACTTCAGACAGAACGTCGCACCAAGGTTAAGCTCTCCAGGTTGTTCAGGCTGACGGCTCTGTGACCGGCGGCACCTCGAGCATCAGCGTCACCGGCCCGTCGTTGATCAGCGCCACGCCCATACAGGCGCCGAAGACCCCCTTCTTCGCCCCCAGCCGCTCGCAGAAGCGGTCGTAGAGCGGCTCCGCCACCTCCGGCCGGGCGGCGTCGACGTAGCTGGGCCGGTTGCCTCGCCGGGCGTCGCCGTAGAGCGTGAACTGGCTGACGCAGAGGATCTCCCGCTTGCCCAGCGGGTCGTTCATCCGCCCCCCGGCGTCGTCGAAGATCCTCAGCTTGCGGACCTTCTCGGCCAGCCGATCGACCTCCTCGGTCCCGTCGCCGACCCCAACGCCGAGCAGGATCAGCATGCCCGGCCCGATCTGGGCGACCCGCGTCCCCTCGACGTCGACCGCCGCCTGGCTGACGCGCTGGACCAGAGCCCTCACGCGCCGAACCTAGCGCAGCCCCGGCTGCCGCTCAGCGACCGAGACGGAACGCCGCGCGATCCATGGCGGGACGGCCATGGGCGTGGCGGACGTGATGCTTGCGTTTCTTCTTCTTCACGCAGCGCACCTTGCCGTGGACCCGCTTCTTACGGAAGCCCTTCTTGCAGCGCTTCGGCCGGGGTGCCGCCGCCAGGGGCGGGAAGGTCGGCGGCGCGGCCGCGACAGGCGGGGCCACCGGTCCCGGGCCGAGGTCGGCGTCGATCCCGGTCGTGACGCTCCCCAGGCCCAGGAAAAGGGGGTTGGCCTCCTCCCAGGTCGCCTTGTGGTCCCAGTACTGGACCGGCAGCGATTCGTCGTAGGGCCAGAATTCGACCTTGTACTCGTCACTGGGGAGGCCGTGGATCGCGTAGCGGCCGTCGTCGCCAGGGTAGGAGCATCGCCACGGCCCTTCGGGGTCCGTGCTCCAGGCGCAGACTTCGACTTCGGTCAAAGGGGAGCCGTCGCTGGCGCGCCGGACCTGCCCTTCGACCTTTGCCGCGGCGAGAAGGTCGGCGTCGATCCCAGGGGTCACCGACCCGAGGGTCACGGTCACAGGATTCGCTTCGAACCAGTAATCCTTGTGGTCGTAGTACTGGGTCAGAAGATCTTCGTCTTCCGGCCAGAATTCGATTTCGTATTCGTCTTCCGGCATGCCCTGAAGCGCGTATTCACCGCTGGCATCGGTCACGGCGCAGCCGCCGAATTCTTCGCCGAAGATCGACCAGGCGCAAACCCAAACCCCATCGACCGGAGCGCCGCCCGCAGCGCGGTCGACCTCGCCTTCGATCCCGCCGCCTTCGGTCATTTCCGCGTCGATGCCGGTAACGGGATCGGTTTCCACCAGAACTGGATCACGTTCCCACCAGCTGGTTTGCCCGTCGAAATACTGCGGGATGTAGTTCAGCGGCCGGCCCCAGAATTCGACCCCGTATTCATCGGGTTCCAGATCGGCGATCGTGTATTCGCCGTTCGAATCGGTGTCTTCGCAGAACCAGAGTTCGACTTCTTCTTCCGCGGAGGGATAGGCGCAGACTTCGAGGCCTTCGATCGGTTCGTGGGTCACGGCATCGGTGACGGTGCCGGAGATCGACCCCGCGAAGGCGGCGGCGGGCGCGAAAGCCGCGAGGCCCAGCAGGCCCGCAAGCACTAGGAGCGCGGCCCAGCCGCGGGCGATTGAAGTCTCCCCAGAAGTCAAGGCGCGGCAGTATATACGGGAACTGCGGAGGTATCGCTAACTCTCGAACGCCTCGACCAGCGAGCCGGCGTCGTAGGCACCGAAGAAGCGCACCCCGTTGACGAAGAAAGTCGGGGTGCCGGTGGCGCCGCTGGCTTCGGCTGAGGCGAGGTCACGGGCGACGCGGTCGCGGTGGGCACCGGAGTCGACCTCGGCGCGCATCCGCTCGGGGTCGAGGCCAAGGTCCCCTGCCACCGCGAAGATCGTCTCCGGCGAGAGCCGCGGTTGGGCCGCGAAAAGGGCGTCATGGTAATCCCAGAAGCGGTCCTGGGCCGCCGCCGCCTCGCTCGCCTCCGCCGCCAGCGGCGCCAAGGGATGGCGCTCGGGGATCGGCAGGTGGCGGAAGCCGAAGAGGAGCCGGTCGCCGAGGCGCTCGCGGACTCGGCGCAGGACCGACTGGGCGCCGAGGCAGAAGGGGCACTGGAAGTCGCCGAACATCACCAGCTCCAGCGGCGCGCCAGGCTCGCCGCGCACATGGTCGACGGCCTCCAGCGGCGGTGAGAGCAGTTCGTCCACGTCGCCCTTGATGTTATGTGCCCGTGCACGACATCGAGTCGATCCTCGTCCTCGTCCTCGCCGCCGCGCTGCTGGTGCGCGTCGCCGAGCTCGGCAAGATCCCCGCCCCGATCGTCCTCGTCGTCGGCGGCCTCGCGATCGCCTTCATCCCGGGGCTGCCGAACGTCGAACTGGAGCCGGACACGATCTTCCTCGTCTTCCTGCCGCCACTGGTCTACGCGGCGGGCTGGCGCGCCTCGCCGCTGGAGTTGCGCACCGTGATGCGGCCGCTGGCGCTGCTCTCGATCGGGCTCGTCTTCCTCACCGCCGCCGTTGTCGCCCTCGTCGCCCACGCCACGGTGCCGGACCTGAGCTGGGCCGAGGCCGCGGTCCTCGGCGCGATCATCGCCCCCACCGACACGATCGCCGCGACCTCGATCTTCCGCCGCCTCGGCGCGCCGGAGCGGGTGCGGCTGCTGGTCGAAGGCGAGTCGATGATCAACGACGGCACCGCGCTCGTCCTCTACCGGATCGCGGTCGGGGTCGCGGTCGGCGGGGCCTTCAGCTTCGGCGACGCCGCCTTGGAGTTCGTCGGCGTCGCCGTCGGCGGCATCCTCGCGGGGCTCGCGATCGGCGTCCTCTCCGATCGCGTCCTGCGCCGCCTCAGCGACTCCGACCTGACGATCATGCTCTCGGTCCTGACCGCCTACGGCGCCTACATCGGCGCCGAGGAGCTGCACGTCTCCGGCATCCTCGCCGCGGTCGTCGCCGGTGTCTATGCGGGCTACCGCTCGCCCCACACCCTCGACGCCGACGTCCGCCTCAACGCCGTCGCCTTCTGGAGCGTCCTCGTCTTCGGGCTGGAGATCACCCTCTTCGTCCTCCTCGGCCTGCAGCTGCCGGAGATCGTCGACACCCTGGAAGCGAGCTCGACCGGCGTGAGCGAGCTGGTCTGGCCGATCGTCGCGATCGCCGCCGCCTCGATCGCCGCCCGCCTCGCCTTCGTCTTCGCGATCGGCCCGGACGCGGGCGAGACCGCCGGCCAGCGTTTCGCCGTCGGCTGGAGCGGGATGCGCGGCGCCGTCTCCCTCGCCGCCGCCCTGGCGGTTCCGCTCAGCGTCGACGGACGGCCGCAGATCATCTTCCTCACCTTCGCGCTGATCCTGGTCACGATCGTCGGCCAGGGCCTCTCCCTCCCCTTCATCGTCCGCGCCCTGGGCCTGGAGAACCCGCGTCGCTGGTCAGACGAAGAGGCGGTGGCACGGATGGAGGCGGCCCAGTCAGCGCTCGACCGGCTCGACCAGATGGAATCCGACGAGCGCGCCAGCGAGCGTCAACTGACGCGCCTTCGTGACCTCTACCGGGCCCGCTTCCGCATGTGCCAGGCGGTACTCGGCGGCGAGGACCCCGAGACGGCGGCCCGCGAGCAGCGGATCGCCGACTACGGGCTGCTGCGACGGGAGCTGATCGGGGTCGAGCGGGAGGAGCTGCTCGACCTGCGCGGCACGGGACGCCTGCGCGATCAGACCCTGCGGCAGATCGAGCGCGACCTGGACCTCGAAGAGGCCCGGATCAGGACCTGAGCTAGGCGAAGAACTCGCGGGCTCGTTCGGCGACGAGGTCGGGGCGCTCGTCGGCGATGAAGTGGCCGCAGTCCTCGACTTTCTCGACCCGCATGTCGTCGGCGTGACGCTCGGAACCGGCGAGGATCTTGTGGTTGAGGGCCTGGTCGCCGGTGCCGAAGAGGAGCCGGGTCGGCACGGTCAGGCGCGCGTCGGCGTAGCGGCCGCGAGCCATCTCCGGCGCCTCGCGGAGGTTGAAGACGCGGTACATCTGCACCGCCGCCCGCGCCCGGGCCGGCTCCATGAAGGTGTCGGAGAAGGCGCGCAGCGTGGCGTCGTTCCAGGCCTCGCGTTGGACCGAGCCCCCGGCCAGCACTTTCGGGACGAACTTGCCGCTGGTATGGAGCCGGTAGCCGATGCCGGGGCTGAGGATCATCCACTGGTACCAGAAGCGCCAGAGGTGGGGCGCCATCGCCCGCATCGAGGTCCAGGGCGGCAGGATGTTGAGCGAGAGGTAGCGCTCGAACCGCTGCGGCGCCTTCAGCGCCAGCAGGAACCCGATCCAGGCGCCCCAGTCGTGGCCGACCAGCTTCACCCGCTCGAGCCCGAGCTCGTCGAGGACGGCGAGGACGTCGTCGGCCATGTTCTCCTTCTCGTAACCGTCCGCGGGCGCCTCAGTCCAGCCGAACCCGCGCAGGTCGAGGGCGATCACCCGGTGGCGGTCGGCCAGCGCCGGCATCAGGTGCCGCCACTCGTACCAGTGCTGCGGCCAACCGTGAAGGCAGAGGACGACGTCGTCGCCGCTGCCCGCTTCGGCGTAGTGGAACTCGAGCCCGCGGGCGCGGACCGTGTGGTGGCTGACGCCCTCGATGTCAGGTGGCTGGCTCACCAGCCAGACAGGCTAGGGGAAAGCGATGCGCGGGTGGGGGCGGCTGCGCGCCGGTCGCCCGCCCCCTTTCCGCTCAATGCGGCGTGGCCGCCGCCGCCTGGCGAAAGTCGTTCAGCATCTCCTCCATCGCACCGACCTCGCAGGGGACGTTTTCGGGCCAGCTCTTCTCGGGATGCTCGTGCAGCGTCTTCAAGCCGTTGCCGCTGATCACCGCGACGACGGTCTCGTCGGGGGCGATCTTGCCTTCCTGGGCGAGCCGCGCGGTCGAGGCGATCGTCGTCCCGCCGGCGGGCTCGGTGAGGATTCCCTCAGTCGCCCCGAGCAGGTCGATCGCGCCGAAGATCTCCTCGTCGGAGACCATCGCCGCCGAGCCGTTGCGCGAACGAACCGCGTCGACCACCAGCGCGCCGTCGCCGGGCGCGCCGATCGCAATCGAGTGCGCCGCCGTCTCGGGCGTCTGCGGAACGATCTCGCCCCCCTCGACGATCGCGGTGGAGATCGGCGAGCAGCCGCTGGCCTGGGCGATGTCGATCTTCGAACCGGCGGTCTCCGCCAGCCCGACCTTCTCCAGCTCGACCAGGCCCTTGTGGACCCGCGAGGAGAGCGTGCCGCCGGCGGCGGGGATGACGAAGTGGTCCGGTGCCTTCCAGCCCATCTCCTCGACGACCTCGAAGGCCATCGTCTTCGCCCCCTCGGCGTAGAACGGCCGCAGGGTGATGTTGGCGAACTCCATCCCGGTGGCGAGCGCCAGCTCGCGGCAGGCGCGGTTGGCCTGGTCGTAATTGGCGTCGAGCTGGATCACCTGGGCGCCCATCGCCCGGCAGGCCTTCGCCTTCCCCTTCTCCATGTTCCCCGGATAGAAGATGTAGGGCGTCGCCCCGGCCTGAGCGGCCAGGGCGGCAACCGCGGTGCCGACGTTCCCGGTCGAGACGCAGCCAACCTCGTCCTTGCCGAGCTCCAGCAGGCGGGCGATCGCCATCCCCACCACCCGGTCCTTGTAGGAGAGCGAGGGGCGGTTGGTCGAGTCGTCCTTCAGGTAGAGGTTGCTGAGGCCGAGCTCGGCGCCGAGCCGCTCGGCGTGGATCAGCGGCGTTTTGCCGGCGAAGGCGCCGACCTGCTGCTGGGCGCGGCGGTTGAGGATCGGAAGCAGCTCCTCGAAGCGCCAGATGTTCCAGGGGCGCTCCGCCGGCGGGCGCTCCTCGATCCGCCTCTTCGCCAGCTCGTAGTCGTAGTCGACGTCGAGGCCTTCGCCGCAGGCCGGACACTTGAACGCCTTGTCGAGCAGCGGCGTCCGGTAGCCGCAATCACGGCAGGAGAGTTCGGTGGCGCAGGAGTTGGTCCGGAGCCCGTAGGGCTCGGTGAGATGCGGCTGTACCGCGTCGCTCATCGCTCCTCCTTTGCCGCCGATCCATCGGCGTCGATCCTCTTGTTCGCAGGGGTATAACACATGGGCCAGGCAGTGCTCAACGGTTTCTGCGCAAAACTCCGGGAGCCGGCGTGCCGATCCCCTCAAGCAAGGTAGCGGAACCGGGAGCGGGCGCAAGCGTGCTGACGCTTCTTGTCTGTAGAGTTGCTGTCCGCAGATGAGAAAGATCGCGGCGTGAAGCCACAGGAGCGGTTCGCCGTCAACCTCCGCAAGGCCCGCACCGAGGCCAATGTCTCCCAGGAAGAGCTGGGCTACATGTGCGACCTGCACCGGACTGAGGTCTCGCTGCTCGAGCGCGCCGGCAGGGAGCCGCGGCTGGCCACGATCGTGAAGCTGGCGGGCGCCCTGAAGACGACGCCGAACGAGCTCTGCGCCGGCATCGGCTGGCTGTCGAAAGCGAAGCGCTACGACGTCAAGCCGGCCCCACGGGGCTAACTGGCCTGCTGCCCCGGTACCCCTGAAAACGCCGCTCCGCGGCAGAGAAGTGGAGGGAGGCGGGGCGACGCCGGCCGAGCCGACGTGACCAGGATCCGTCATGACGATTTAGATCCTGGCTCAGGATTGGTCCTCCTTTGCCACCCCAAGGCGGTTTCCCAGATCCGAGAGCCCCGCCTCCTTCACCGGTTGATCGCCCGGCAGGTGCATTCATAACAGAATGGTCTCCAGCAATCAAGGGTCTTTGCTCAATCGCCGCCAGCAGCGCAGACGATTGTTCAGGATGCAGCTGGAGCCTCGGCTGAAACGGGGATCTCGACGACCTCCGGCCATGCCTCCAGTGCCTCGGCGTTGTCCTCGATCCCCGCCGTGACCAGCAGCTCCTCGGCCAGGTGGGGCGCGAACGGCACCAGCGTGCGCCCCAAAAGGACGAGCGCGGCGATCTGCGCCTCCGCGTCGGCGCGACCCAGCTGCCCGCGGCGCTTCACCACCCGCTTCTCGAAGTCCTGGATCCGCTCGAAGAGGCGGGTGATGTCGCGGATCGCCTTGTGCATCTGCAGCTGCTCGACGTCCTCGGTGATGCGGGCGAGGCCGTTCTCGCACCATTTGCGCAGCCGATCGCGCATGTGCTCGGTGTCGGCGGCGGCCTCGGGATCGTGCTCGAGGTCCTCGAGCTGGGCGAGGCGATCGTGCGTGTAGGTCCAGAGGCCGCGCAGGAAGCGGCCAGCGAAGCGAACGGCGCCGTCGTTCCAGTTCAGCGTCTTCGCCGGGCCGGCGGCGTAGAGGACGGCGAGGCGAACGGTGTCGGCGCCGTGCTGGGAGACGAGCTCGTCGGGGTTGACGACGTTGCCCAGGTGCTTGCTCATCTTGCGGCCGTCGGCGATCACCATCTCGTGAAAGAGGCAGCCGGCGAATGGCTCGCCATCGGCGATGAAGTCGAAGGGGCCGATGTCGCGCAGGGCCTTGGTCACGACCCGCTGGTCGAAGACGAAGCCGCCGCTGTCGTTGCCGGCGACGAGCCGCTCGGACGGCAGCCACTCCCGCAGGTCGGGGTGGGTGAACATCTGCTCGTCGCGGTCCTCGGGCGGGACCGCGGCCGGGACCCAGAGCCAGAGCGCGTCGAAGTGGCAGTCGAGGGTGTCGGTCTCGCGCTTGGCGGCGCCGCCGCACTTGGGGCAATCGACGTCGACGAAGTCGGGGCGCTCGGCCAGGGGATTCCCTTCGCCGGTCGGCTTGATGTCGCGGGGAAGAACTACCGGCAGGTCGGCCTCTGGAACGGGGACCGGGCCGCACGCCTCGCAGAGGACGACCGGGATCGGCGTCCCCCAGGAACGCTGGCGCGAGATCGAGAAGTCGTTGGCGCGGTAGCGGGTGGCCTCGCGGGCGCCGTCGGCCGGCGCGGGCTCCGGGCCGGCCTCCCCCTCCCCACGCTCGGAGAACTCGACCCGCTCGAGCCGCTCGGCGACGTCGCGGTCGGCCTCGTCGATTGCCGGGATGCCGAGCGCCGCGGTCGGGCCGAAGCGGGCGTCGACGATCGGCGAGACGACCACCGGCAGCTCGCTTCCATTCGGGCCGGCGATCGAGGCGCCGGTGTCGACCACGGGGACCGAACGCGCGTCGCGGGCGCTGCGATCCCAGCCGCCGGAGCGCATCCGCTCCAGCTCCTGGCGGACCGAGTCCTCGCCGATCCAGGCCTCGACGTCGGGGTGGCGCGGCGAGAGCAGGACGAAGCTCGCCAGGCCGGCGAACTCGCGGTGCGGCGTGAAGGCGGTGAGGCCGCGATCGCCCGAGCCGAGGTCGATCTCGACCCCGTCGGCGCGGCCGAGGATGTAGCGCTGGGTCGCGAGCGAAAGGTCGTCCCACTTCCCGCCCGCTGCCAGCCGCTCGGTGTTGCGGTCGTTCTCCTCCAGGTAAGGGGTGATCCGCAGGAACCAGGTCGGGCGCCTGATCAGCCGCACCTCGTTGTGGCAGCGCCAGCAGCGCCCGTCCTCGACCTGGATCGAGGCGAGCGTGGTCTGGCAGGTGTCGCACCAGTCGACGGTCGCGTCGGCGCGGTAGATCAGGTCGCGCTCGAGCAGGGTGACGAACAGCCACTGCGACCAGCGGTACTGGCTCTCGTCGGAGCTGTAGAAGACGCGGTCGTAGTCGAAGGAGAAGCCGAGCCGCCGCATCTGGCCGAGCATCCGCTCGCCGCACTCGGCGACCCACTCGGCCGGCGGCTCCTGGCGCTCGATCGCCGCCAGCTCGGCCGGCAGTCCGAAGGCGTCGAAGCCGAAGCCGAACAGCACGGCGTCGCCGCGGCCGCGGCGGAAGCGCGCGTAGGCGTCGCCGAGCGAGTAGTCGCGGACGTGGCCCATGTGCAGGTTGCCCGAGGTGAACGGGCTGGAGGGCTTGACGTAGACGCGCTGCTGGCCGTCGGCGGGCTTGGGGGCGGCGAAGTCCCCCCGCTGCTCCCAGGACTGCTGGCGCGAGGCCTCGATCACCTGCGGGTCGTAGTTCGGCTTGGTGCTCATCTCAGACCAATGATGCCTGAGGCGTAAAGGCGAACGCCCTAGGCGGCCCTATTCGTCAAAAGTCCAGAGCTTGTTGCCGACGAAGTTGAACGGCATCGCAACAGCGACCGCGATCGCCTGCGCGGTGAGTTCACCGACGACGTCGCCGGAGACCAGCAGTTCGAGGACGACGAGGTTGATCCCGAGCGAGGCGATGCTGACCGCGAAGAAGCGGGCCGCCTGGAAGTGGGCCGGCCGTTCGCCCGGCTCGAAGGTCCAGTGGCGGTTCCAGAAGAAGTTGTTGGTGACGGCGACGACGAAGGCGCCGATCGCGGCGACGACGTGGTGGACGTCGAAAACGCCCGTCAGCAGGGCGAAGGCGGCGAGGTTGATCAGGTAGCCGGAGCCGCCGACGAGGCAGAATTTGAACAGCTGGATCCATTTGGCGGGCTGCCTGGCCGCAGCGCTGATCCTGGAGGCGACTTCGGTGGCGGGAGTCATCGCGAACTCGGCAGGTTAACGAGAGCAGGGGCTGGCACCCCGATCCGCGTAGTCTTCCCGGCCGTGCGCGCGAGGACGGCAACTTTGGCTGCGGTGGGGCTCGCCGCGGCGGCGGTGGCGCTGGCCCTCGTCTTCGGCGGCTCGGAGAGCTCCGACACGGCCAAGGCGGAGGAATCCGCCGCCTCGGGAGCGCCGACGGTGGAAATCATCTCCCCCCGCAACGGCGCCCGGCAGGACAACCACGCGGTCGTCGTCAAGGTCGCGGTCGAGAACTTCCAGCTGGCGCCGCGCCAGCTCGGCGGCGAACCCCAGCTAGGCGAGGGGCACTTGCGCTTCAGCCTCAAGCGCGTGCCGGACTGCGTCGACCCGAAGAAGCTCGCCGACGCGATCAACAGCCCGGTCGGCAAGGGGCGGCTGGTCGGCAGCTCGTTCGACTACGCGAAGTACGCCGGCCCCAACGGCGTCCTCGCCGAGCGGATCGGCGCGACCGGCAGCTACTCGCCCGCGACCCGGCCGGAGATCTTCTACCACGGCCTCCCGCCCGGCTTCTATCGTCTGATCGTCAACCTCGCCCAGAACAGCGGCATGACGACCCAGTTCCACGACGTCACCAACTTCCAGATCCTGCCGCGACCCGGCCACGGCCCGAAACCATGCTCCGCGGGCAAGGTCCCAAGCGCCAAGGCCGCGCAGCGCCTCGAATAGCGGACAGTCCAATACTTCACTTTGTATAGTGGCTAGGTGCGCACTTACCGCCGCTTGATGGGTTTCCTGCGTCCGTATCGGGCGCAGCTTTGGGGTTCTCTGGCCTTCGCCTGGGCGGCGATGGGAATGACGGTGCTGATCCCGTGGCTGATCGGCCAGGCGGTCAATGCGATCGAGGACGGGAACGAGCCGGACCTGCTGCCGCTGGCGCTGGCGATCGTCGCTGCCGGGATCCTGCGGCTGGGGCTGACGGTGGTGCGGCGGGTGGTCGCCGGGAAGGTCTCGCTGGCGGTCGAATTCGACCTGCGCCAGCAGTTCTACGCGCACCTGCAGCGGCTCGACCTCGGCTTCTTCGACTCGCAGCAGACGGGGCAGCTGATGTCGCGGGCGACCGTCGACCTGCAGTCGATCCGCTTCTTCCTCGGCTACGGGCTGATCTTCATCACCCAGAACCTGCTGACGATCACCCTGGCGGCGGTGGTGATGATCGCGATCAACCCGCTGCTGGCGCTGGTGGCGCTGATCCCGGCCCCGTTCGTGATCGTCACCGCGACGAAATACAGCCAGATCTCCCGCCCGGCCCAGCAGGAGGTGCAGCAGCGGATCGCCGAATTGACCGCCGAGGCGGAGGAGAACGTCTCCGGGATCCGCATCGTCAAGGCCTTCGCCCGCGAGGAACACCAGCTCCACCGCTTCCAGCGCGTCGTCGCCCGCGTCTTCGACCAGAGCATCTACACGACCCGCGTCCAGGCCTTCTTCTCGCCCCTGATCGGGCTGCTGCCGCAGATCGGAATCGCGCTGGTGCTGCTGGTCGGCGGTCGCGAGGTGATCGACGGCAGCCTCAGCCTCGGCGCCTTCGTCGCCTTCTACACCTACGTCGCGATGCTCGCCGGGCCGATGCGCTCCCTCGGCATGGCGCTGGGGATGGCCCAGCGAGCCGTCGCCAGCGGCAACCGCATGTTCGAAATCCTCGACCGCGAACCGGCGATCCAGAGCCCGCCGGGTGCGCCGGCGCTGCCGGCGGGCGGCGGCGCCGTCGAGCTGCGCGGGGTGACGCTGCGCTACAACGGCGCCTCGCCGTCGCTCACCGACGTCGATCTGACCGTCGAGGCCGGGAAGACGGTGGCGCTGGTGGGGCCGTCGGGTTCCGGGAAGACGAGCCTGGTCGGGCTGATCGCGCGGCTCTACGATCCGAGCGAGGGGACGGTGCTGGTCGACGGCGCCGACGTGCGCGACGTCGACATCGAGTCGCTGCGTGCGCAGATCGCCTTCGTCGCCGACGACAGCTTCCTCTTCACCGCCTCGGTCGCCGAGAACATCGCCTACGCCCACCAGAACGCCTCGCTCGAGCAGATCGAAGCCGCCGCCCGCCGCGCCCAGGCCGACGCCTTCATCCGCGAGCTGCCCGAGGGCTACGAGACGCGGGTCGGCGAGCGCGGCCTCACCCTCTCCGGCGGCCAGCGCCAGCGGGTGGCGATCGCCCGCGCCCTGCTCGCCGACCCGCGCATCCTGATCCTCGACGACGCCACCTCCTCGGTCGACGCGACTACCGAGGCGGCGATCAAAGCCGGGCTGCGGGAGGCGATGGCCGGGCGGACGACCTTCATCATCGCCCACCGCCTCTCCACCGTCTCGCTCGCCGACGAGATCGTGGTGATGGACAGCGGCGCGATCGTCGACCGCGGCACCCACGAAGAGCTGTTGGCGGGATGTGGCTTCTACCGCGAGATCGCCGAGCACGGCCTCGCCGACTCGGTCTTCCTCCAGCACGACCTTGAGGAGCGCGAGGAGGTGGCGCGCCTGTGAACGACGGCGGCGGCAGGATCGGCAACATCGGCCGGCTCTTCGCCGACCTCTGGCGCCTGGTTCGCGGCGAAGACCAGCGGGCGCGCAAGGTGCGCTGGATGATCGGCCTGCTGCGGCCCTACCGGCGGCGCGTGATCCTGATGTTCACCGCGCTGCTGCTGGAGACCGGCGCCGCCCTCGCCCCTCCCTACCTCCTCGGCAAGGCGATCGACAGCGGCATCAGCGCCGGCGACGTCTCCACGCTCGACTGGATCGTCGCCGCCTTCGTCTTCGCCACCGTCCTCTACGCCGTCGCCACCTACTGGGAGACCTACCTCGTCGGCTGGATCGGGACGCGGGCGCTGCAGGACCTGCGCGAGCGGATCTTCACCCACCTGCAGTCGATGCCGATCGGCTTCTTCACCCGCCGCAGCCCCGGTGTCCTGATCTCGCGGATGACCAACGACGTCGAAGCGCTGAACCAGCTGGTCACCAACGGCCTGGTGACGATCTTCTCCAGCACCCTGACGCTGGTCGGAATCGTCGTGATCATGCTCTTCCTCGACGTCAAGCTGGCGCTGATCACCTTCGTCACCTTCCCGCTGCTGGCGGTGGCGAGCGTCGTCTTCCGGATCGTCTCCGCCGGCACCTACCGCGCCACCCGCGAGCGCATCGCCGCGGTCACCGCCTACCTGCAGGAGACGCTCAGCGGCGTGCGGGTGGTGCGCAGCTTCGGCCAGGAGCCGCGCCACGTGGCGGCGATGACCGACCTGAACGAACAGAACCGCGACGTCAACATGAAGACCGTCTACCTCAACGCCTCCTACTTCCCGGCGGTCGAACTGCTGGCGGCGGTGGGGACCGCGGTGATCCTGCTCTACGGCGGCAGCCAGGCGGTCAACGGGGCGCTCGAAATCGGCGTCGTCGTCGCCTTCGTCGGCTACCTGACCCGCTTCTTCGAACCGATCCAGGAACTCTCCCAGCTCTACACGACCTACCAGCAGGGGATGGCGGCGCTCGACAAGATCTTCGACCTGCTCGACACGGCGCCCGACATGGTCGACGCGCCGGGCGCGATAGATCCCGGGACGCTGCGCGGCGAGATCGAGCTCGGCGGCGTCTGGTTCTCCTACGGCGAGGAGGGCGAGCCGGGCGAGGACACCTGGGCGCTGCGCGACGTAGACCTCCACGTGCCGCCTGGGCAGACCTTGGCCCTGGTCGGCGCGACCGGGGCGGGCAAGTCGACCTTCGCCAAGCTGGTCGCCCGCTTCTACGACCCGCAGAAGGGAATCGTCCGCGTCGACGGCCATGACCTTCGCGGCGTGCAGCAGCGGGCGCTGCGGCGCCAGCTCGGAATCGTCCCCCAGGAGGGCTTCCTCTTCAGCGGCAGCGTCCGCGAAAACGTCGCCTTCGGCCGGCCTGAGGCATCTGAGGAGGAGATCGAAGCGGCGATCGCCGCCGTCGGCGCCACCGACTTCGTCACCCGCCTCCCCCAAGGCCTCGACACCGAAGTAGGGGAGCGGGGCATCCAGCTCTCCGCCGGCCAGCGTCAGCTCCTCGCCTTCGCTCGCGCCCTCCTCGCCGAACCCCGCATCCTCATCCTCGACGAGGCCACCTCCAACGTCGACGTCCGCACCGAGAAAACGATCGAGCGAGGCCTAGAGCGCCTCCTCCACGGCCGCACCGCGATAGTCATCGCCCACCGCCTCTCCACCATCCGCCGAGCGGGCAAGATCGTCGTCCTCGAAGACGGCCAGATAGCCGAGCAGGGGACGCACGACGAGCTGATAGCCGCCGGCGGGCCGTACTCCAAGCTCTACGGGGCTTGGTCCGAATCTGCTGCGTAGGGCGGTGGTAGGGAGGGTGCCGGTATCCCTCTCCGGAATTGACCTCCCCTCGCTTCGCTTCGGGGAGAACCTGGAGCGCGCGCTCCGCGCGCGCAATAACCAGATTGCATCTCGCCGAACATTCCTCCGAGGGACACCGGCACCTCCCAGCCATCGCGCTCTGTCAGACGGTCATCACGAGACCGCATAAGACGTCGATATACGACGTCTCTCGCGGTCTCGGCGAATAGCGAGCTTTAAATGCTGTCGTTAGAGGGACAGGTATCCCTCTGACAAAGGCTCAAGAAGTCACGCTCGAGCCCGGAAGTTCATCCCAGCTGCGCGACGGTCTTTGGCAGAGGGATACCTGTCCCTCATACCACCACGCCCTTGATCAACCAGGCCCGACGCCGCCGCTTTCGCCGCCCGTTTCGGGAGCAGGCGCCGCTTCAGGTGCTTCTTCTTCGACCCCACCGCCAGCGCCACCGGTTTCGGGTGCCACTTCTTCTTCGGGCACGATTTCTTCTTCGGGGGCCGGTTCGACGTATTCGGGTTCGACGCCGCCTTCTTCGGCTTCGCCGTCTTCGAATTCTTCGCCGCCGCTGGTCGCCGGGCCGCCGTCGACCGCTGGCAGGCCAGGTTCGTCGCTGCAGTCTTCGAAGCCGTAGATCGCCGCCTGGGACTGGAATTCTGCGACCGCGGCGCTGGCTTCCTGGCCCTTTTCTTCGATCGCCGCCACGTCTTCGCGTTCGGCTGCCAGTTTCAGTTCGCCCTCCACCTTGGCCAGCTCTTCAGCCGCTTCCATGAATTTGGCGTATTCGGCTCCGTCGCCCTCCGGGGTGCCAAGTTCCTGGAGGCGTTCGACCATGCCTAGATAGAGGTTGGCGACTTTTTCGGTCGACTCTCCCGCCGTGGTTTCCGGCGTTTCCGAGCTGCTCAGGGCGCCGACGGCGGCGTTGACCTCGGCGCAGATCCCGTCCCCCTGCGTGATCAGCTCGTCCTGGGTCAGCGCCGCCGGTTCTTCGACGGTCGGCGTCGAGGTTTCGGTCTCGCCGCCGCCGCCACCGCCGCAACCGGCGATCGCGAGCGCCAAAAGGGCGCCGAGGATGAGCAGGATCGTCTTGTGGCCGGGGGTGCGCATGGAGGGCGACGCTAGCAAAGCGATTCGACGCCTTTGCAGGGTGTTACGGAGGCGTGGCGATTTACTGCGGCCCAGGGACTCGAACCCCGACTGCCTCTTCCAGAGAGAGGTGTGCTGCCATTACACCAGGCCGCATTGGCACTCTTCAGGATAAGGGACTCAGGAGAAGGGCGTGCGCTCGGCAATCATCTGCCGCGCCTGCGCCAGTTCCTCGGAGCGGCCGACGCTGAGACAACCGGCGACGCGGTCGCCCTGCAGGTACCACACCGAGAACTCGCCGCTCTCGCGGTCGCCGCGCCACTCCTCGCGGTCCCACTCGTAGGCGGGGCCGACGTACTCGAGGCTGGCCCAGTCGGCGAGGTCGCTGAAGAAGTAGGGAACCACCTCATAGTCGGCCGCGGCGCCGAGCATGTTGCCGGCGGCGTGGCCGCCCTGCTGCATCGCCACGTCCCAGTGCTCGACGTGGATCCGTTCGCCGTGGACGACGCTCTCGTACGAGCAGCAGTCGCCGGCGGCGTAGATTCCCGGCACCGAGGTCCGCAGCTTCGCGTCGCAGACGATGCCGCCGTCGCCGACCTCGATCCCGGCCCGCTGGGCCAGCATCGCGTCCGGTTTGACACCGGCGCCGACGACGACCGTGTCGCACTCGATCGCCAGCCCGTTCTCGGTGATCACGGCCGTGACCCGCCCGTCGCCCTCGAAGGCGCTCAGGGTCTCGCCGCCGTGGAAGCTGACGCCGTTGTCTTCCAGCCGCTGCTGGAACCAGCGGCCGGCGTCCTCGCCGAAGGTCCGCGAGAGGGCGACGTCCTCCATCGCGATGATCGTGCACTTGGTTCCGCGCGCGGTCAGCGAGGCCGCCACCTCGCAGCCGATGTAGCTGCCGCCGACGAGGACGACGTGCTCGGCCGCCTCGGCATCGGCGCGAATCGCGTCGGCGTTGCCGAAGGCGCGCAGGTAGTGGATCCCCTCGTTCTCGGCCCCCTCGACGCGGAGGATGTTGACGTTCGCCCCGGTGGCGAGCAGGGCCTTGTCGAAGCCGACCTCTTCCCCGCCCTGGATCTTCGCCGTCCGCGCCTCGGTGTTTATCCCCATCACGTTCTTCCCGGTCAGCAGCTCGACGCCGTTCTCCTCATACCAGGAGAGGCCGTGGACATGAGCGTCCTCGCGGCCGGCGTCGCCGCGCAGGTACTCCTTGGAGATCGGCGGCCGTTCGTAGGGCGGCTCGGGCTCGCGGCCGACCAGCAGGATCGAGCCCTCGGCGCCCCGTCGCCGCAGCTCGGCGGCGCAATGGGTGGAAGCCATGCCTCCCCCGACCAACAGGAAATCGACTTCGCGATCGGCCATTGCCCCGTTAGCGTCCGATCCCGCGCCGGTCTTACCCGCCGTCGGCGCCGTTGCCGTTGCCCTCGGGGCCGAAGAGCACCTTCAGGTCCTCCTCCTTGCCCGGGTCGAGGACGGCGAGGATCTCGTCGCCCTCCTCGAGCACGGTGTCGGCAGTGGGGACGAATCCCTTGCCGGAGCGCAGGACCGAGATCAGCAGGCTCCCTTCCGGCATCTGCAGATCGCCGACCCGGCGGCCGGTGACGCCGGAGTCCTTGCCGAGCAGCATCTCGATGATCTCCAGCTGCTCCTCCTGCAGGTCGAGCAGGTGGACCAGACCGTACTCGGGCACCTCGTGCTCGAGCAGGCGCAGGATCAGGTCGGTGGCCGAGACCGAGGGTTTGATCCCGAGCAGGTCGAAGTGGCGGCGGTTCCGCGGGTTGTTGACGCGGGCGATGATCTGGTCGACCAGGTACTTCTCCTTCGCCACCTGGCAGATCAGCATGTTGTCCTCGTCGTCGCCGGTGACCGCGAT
>Ga0126313_10000031_pt1 | contig 68877 bp, 75 predicted proteins | sample Plot105A_FD_89954 | JGI IMG/M metagenome (GOLD analysis project Ga0126313, IMG submission 89954) | Serpentine soil microbial communities from UC McLaughlin Reserve, CA, USA - Plot105A | ecosystem: Environmental > Terrestrial > Soil > Grasslands | place: USA: UC McLaughlin Reserve, Lake County...
GCGGCGATCGCGCTCAACCTGCTGTTCGGCGTGCCGCTGTTCGTCGCCGGCCTGATGACCGCCGTCGTCGCGTTCGGGATCCTCGCGCTGCAGTCGCGCGGCTACCGCCGCTTCGAGCTGGCGATCGGGGCGATGCTCGCGCTGATCCTGCTCGGCTTCCTCTACGAGACGCTGAAGATCGGGGCCGACTGGGGCGCGGTCGCAAGGGGCTTCGTGCCGAGCTTCCAGGGCGGCGACGCGGTGCTGCTCGCCACCGGCATCCTCGGCGCGACCGTGATGCCGCACGTCATCTACCTGCACTCGGCGCTGACGCAGGAGCGGATCGCCGCCGAGAACGACGGCGAGCGCCGCCACCTCCTGCGCTTCATGCGGGTCGACGTGCTGATCGCGATGGCGCTCGCGGGCGTCGTGAACATGCTGATGCTGATCGTCGCCGCGTCGTTGTTCCACGACTCCGGCCTCACCCAGATCGACACGATCGAGGGTGCCTACAACGGCTTCGACACGCTCGTCGGCGGGGGCGCGGCGCTTGCGTTCGCGGGCGCGCTGCTCGCTTCAGGCCTCGCCAGTTCGTCGGTCGGCACCTACGCCGGCCAGGTGATCATGCAGGGCTTCATCGCGCGTACGATCCCGCTCGCGCTGCGGCGGCTGGCGACGATGACCCCCGCGCTGATCGTGCTGGCGATCGGGGTGGACCCGTCGCGCGCGCTCGTGATCAGCCAGGTGGTGCTGTCGTTCGGCATCCCGTTCGCGCTCGTGCCGCTGATCTGGCTGACGCGCCGCCGCGACGTGATGGGGGAGCTCGTCAACCACCGCGCGACGACGGCTGTTGCCTCGCTTGTCGCGGCCGCGATCATCGCGCTGAACATCTTCCTGCTCTACCAGACGTTCGCGGGCTGAGCGAAGTACGCTTCCGGCGATGGCTTCGCTCGCCGACACGTTCCAGCAGATCGTCGACTCGCTGCCCGACGACTGGACCGACCTCGAGCTCGACGTGCGCCTGCACGACGAGTCGCAGTACGTTGACGCCGCCGTCTACCTGGTCACCTGTAACGCGCAGCCGTACTCGAGACACGACTGGCACTGGCGGATCCTCGTCGCGCATCGCTTCGGCCACGCGGCCGCGGTGCCGGCGGTGCACGGCGCGCTGAGACTGCTCGACGACGCCGGCATCGGCGGCGATCTCGCGCTGCGCGAGGTGCGCAGCGGTCGCGTCGAGGTGACGCACGCGTGGGGCCGGCCGGAGTCGGCCGTGCAGGCGTTCCGCACGCTGCGCGCGCAGTAGCTGCGCACCCCGCTCGTTCAGCCGGCAGACTTCGGCCGCATGATTGCGGTCGTCACGGGTGCATCGAGTGGGATCGGCGAGGCGACGGTCCGCCGGCTCGCGGCCGAGCCCGGTGCGCGGCTGGTGCTGGTCGCGCGGCGCGAGGACCGCTTGCGTGCGCTGGCCGAGGAGATCGGCGGCGCGACCGTGGTTGCGGTCGACCTGACCGACGAGGACGCACCCGCGCGCGTGCGCGAGGCCGTGGAGCGGGAGCACGCTGGTCGGCTCGACCTGCTCGTCAACAACGCCGGCGCGTCGTGGAACGCGCCGTTCGCCGAGGGGGGTTGGGAGAACGTGCGCCGCACGATGGCGCTGAACTTCGACGCGCAGGTGCGGCTGACGGAGGCGCTGCTGCCGCTGCTGCGCGCCTCGGCCCCCTCCTCGATCGTCAACGTCGCCTCGACCGCCGGGCGCGTCGGCCGCGCAGCCGGCGGCGCCTACTCGGCGAGCAAGTTCGCCTTCGCGGGCTGGACCGACTCGCTGCACCTCGAGGAGCAGCCGCATGGGGTGCACGTCGGCCTCGTGCTGCCCGGCTTTGTCGCAACCGAGGGATTTCCGCAGACGATGCTCGTCGAGCGCCGCGCAACCGGCTGGGCGGTCGCGAAGCCGGCAAGCGTTGCCGAGGCGATCATGGACGCCGGCCCGGGTGGACGCGCCGAGCGCTACGTCCCGCGGCCGTATTGGCTCGCGGCGATGCTGCGGATCACGGCGCCGGGGCTGGTGCGCCGGGTGACGCAGCGCGGCGCGAATCGCCTGCTCATGCGCGGGCAAGACCGGCTGTAGCGTCGCACCGGACCGATGAGTGTCAATCTGGGTACCACTGCGGTACCCGAACTGCAGTTCACGCCGCGTCGTCGCTGGCGGCGCCCGAGTCCGGCACGACCTGCGTGTCGAACAGACGTCTCACGTCGGGCGGCTGCGAGACGATTCCGAAGCGCGCCTCCCAGCGGGCCCAGCGGGCGAGCACCTGCGGGTCGAGGCCGCCGATGCGGCCGCCCGGGGGAGAGAGCGCGGGGATCAGCACGTCGAGCTGCGTCTGCAGCTGTCTGTCGTCGAGCCCGTGCACGCGCGACTCGAGGTCGTGCAGGCTGCTGGCCGGGTCGTGGACCGTTACGCCGTAGCCGCGCACGAGCGCGCGCACGGTCGCATGGACGAGCGCGGGGTCCTCGCGCAGCGTGCTGCGCGCGGTCACCAGCACGAGCTCGGGGTAGGGCGGTGCGCCGTACGCGTCGACACGAAATGCCTGCGTGCCGGGACGCGCGCTTCTGAGCGCGACGCCCTCGACGTTCCAGAAGGCCGTCGCGCCGGCGACTCTTCCGCCGAGCAGTGCGGGCACGGCGTTGAAGCCGATCGTGACCTTCTCGACCTTGTCGTAGTCGCCGCCGGCGCCGGTGACGATGGAGCGCAGCACCGCGTCGTCGCTCGGCAGGCCGGTGACGCCGACCTTGCGACCTGCGAGGTCGCGCGGGCTTTTCACGTCGGGCGTCGTAAGTACGGCCGCGAGTGGCCGCTGGACGATCGACATGACGGCGACGAGGTCGCGGCGTCTCGCACCGGCGAGCGCGAGGTCGTGGATGTCCATCACGGAGAACTGCGTGCGGCCCGACAGCAGCAGCTTCACAGCGTCGGTCGAGCTGCCGGGGACGCGGACCTTCAGGTGCACGCCCTCCGCGTCGTCGAAGCCGTGCGCGACCGCCGAGTAGATGCCGGCGTGCGCCGCGTTGGGCGTGAAGTCGAGCATCAGCGTCGCGTCGGCGTTGGGCCGGTCGTCGCTGGCCGAGCCGCCGCAGGCGGTGAGCAGGGCGGCGCTCGCGAGCAGCGCGCAGAGTGTCGCCAAGAGGGGGAGGATCCGGCGCATCGGCCGGGCAGCATACGAGCCCGCGTGCTGAGGGGGCGCGCTGGCGGCGTCTACGCGGCGGCGGGACTCGCCACGAGGTGCACGATCCGTGCATCCTCGGCCTGCGACTCCCCGCGTTCCTCCGCCTCGCATTCCAAGTGGAAGCTGACGGCGTCCTCGGCCCACCGGCACGCAGCCTCGAAGTCCGCGTCGTTATCCGGGCCGCCGACGAGGCCGGGGATGTCGGGCGAGGTGAACCACCAGCCGTAGGAGCCTTCGTCGTGATGGGTGATGCGAATGGTGCGCATGGTCTCCTCAGATTAGATAGAGCGCCTCGGATTCAGCAAGTCCGACCTCTTTCAGGAGAACGTGGCGCACCTCTCGCGGTCGCAGCTCGCGGTCGTGGAAGGCGAACAGGAGCCGGGGGCGGCCGGGTGCACGCAGCGTCCGGTGCGAGCCGTTCTGCCGCACGACGCGGTAGTTGAGCGGTTCGCGCATCAGGATTGCGAGCAGGCGGCGGGCCTTCATCGAGGGGAAGTCGTCCACGCGTCCCGATGCTGCGGGGCGGCCGGTGACGTGTCTGTCGCGGTTCGTGACGAAAGCGCGCGAAGTTGGCGGGAATGGTGGCGGCCTGCTGAGCGCCGGCACGATCGCGCGGACGCGCGGATGGGCGCGGCTACACTCCGCCGGAATGCGCCGTCGGGTCACCTTCTCGCGCAATGTCACGCTCTCGCTGTCGCGGACCTGCGTGTCGCATTGCAAGTACTGCGCGTTTCAGACGCACAGACCGCACCTGCACACGCCTGACGAGGTCGAGGCGCTGATCGACGGCGCGGCCCGTCGTGGAGTGAAGGAGCTGTTGGTGCTGACGGGCGACGATCCGGCGCACCATCCGGGGGTGCGGGAGCGGCTCGCGCAGTTGGGATTCGCGGACTTCGTCGCCTATGTCTCCTGGGCGTGCGAGCGGGCGCTGGAGCGGGGTCTGCTGCCGCACACGAACCTCGGCGCTCTCTCGCGCGAGGAGCTTGCGCGCCTGCGCGAGGTGACCGCCTCCCAGGGGCTGATGCTGGAGTCGACGCGCGACGACCTCGTCGCGCATCAGGGATCGCCGACAAAGGATCCGGCGCTGCGGCTTCAGACGATCCGCTGGGCGGGCGAGCTGAAGATCCCCTTCACGAGCGGGATCCTCGTCGGGATCGGCGAGACGGAGGCGGACCGGGTCGCCGCGCTCGAGGCGCTCGCCGGGGTGCACGCCAAGCATGGGCACCTGCAGGAGGTGATCCTTCAGAACTTCGTTCCGCACGACCGCTACTACGGGCAGGAGCCGGCCGCGATCGCGACCGAGGCGGCTGACCGCTACTGGCGGACCGGTCTGCACGAGGGACCGGATGTTCCGCTGCCGGAATGGGCCCAAGGCGGCGCGGGGCCGATCGACATCGAGGGTATGAAGCGGCTGATCGCGGTTGCGCGCGAGTTGATGCCGGATGTGGGTGTGCAGGTGCCGCCGAATCTGGCGGATTGGTGGCCTGAGCTGGTGGCCGCGGGCGCGACGGATCTCGGCGGCCTCAGCGCGAACGGCGATCACATCAGCCCGGAGCATCCGTTCCCGAGTCCGCATCAGGTGCGCAAGCGGCTGGCTGAGGATGGGGTCGCGCTGACCGAGCGCCTGTGCGTCTACCCGCAGCACATCGACGCGGACTGGATGGCCCAGGGCGTCCTGGACACGATCAAGGCGAAGTACTGGTCGTTCATCCCGCGCCGCGGATCCGGCCGCCAGGATGCCCCGTTCGCGATCAACGCGGACCTCGTGGGGCCGGCGATCGAGAAGGCGCGTGACGGGCACTGGCTCTCACCTGAGGAGCTGACCGCCATGTTCGCGGAGACACGGCCCGGGGCGATCGAGGAGATGCGGGCGGCAGCCGACGAGCTGCGCGCCGAGCTCGCGGGCGAGACGGTCACGTTCGTCGTGAACCGCAACATCAACGTCTCGAACGTCTGCACCGTCGGATGCGCGTTCTGCGGCTTCGGGCAGGGCAAACGCTCGCCCGACGCCTATGAGCACGACGAGCCGGAGTTCCGCCGCCGCGTCAGCGAGGCGATCGACTATGGCGCGAGTGAGCTGTGTATCCAGTCGGGCATCCACCCCGACTGGCAGCTCGAGGACTACCTCCACTGGCTGCGCGTCGCCAAGGATGAGGCTGCGCGGCGCGGAACCGACCTGCACCTGCACGCGTACAGCCCGATGGAGATTGCCCACATGGTCGACATCAGTGGCCTGCCGCCGGGCGAGGTGTTCGTGCGGCTGCGCGATGCCGGGCTCGACTCGACGCCCGGCACGGCCGCGGAGGTTCTGCACGACGGGGTGCGCGAGCGGATCAGCCCGAACAAGCTCCCGGTCGCGCGCTGGGTCGAGATCGTCGAGGCCAGCCACAACGCCGGGCTGCGATCGACCAGCACCGTGATGTTCGGACACATCGAGGAGCCATGGGAGCTCGCCGAGCACATGCGCGTCATCCGCACCCTTCAGGAGCGCACCGGCGGGATCACCGAGTTCGTGCCGTTGTCGTTCATCCCGTTTCACACGCTGCTCGGCCGTACGCACGGGGTCGAGGAGATCAGCCGCGAGGAGAACCTCAAGCACACGGCGGTGTTCCGGCTGGCGCTCGGTCGCAGCATCAGGAACGTGCAGGCGAGTTGGGTCAAGATGGGGTTGGAGACCGCCACCGAGAGCCTGCGCTGGGGCGTCAACGACCTCGGCGGCACCCTCATGGAGGAGTCCATCAGCCGCCTCGCCGGCTCCTACCACGGCGTCAAGCTCGACCCGCCCGAGCTGATCGCCGCCGCTCACGCCGCCGGCCGCCCCGCCGCTGAGCGCAGCACGCTCTACGGGATCCGCGCCGACCATCCCCTGACCGCAGCGGCGGCGTAGCCACATCCCCCGAACGGGGGGTAGCGCCGACGTGACAGCCCGCGGCCGCTTAGGTCCGGGGCGTACGATCGAGTGCTGTGAGCTCTGCGAATTCGGCGTCTCCGGCACGGGAGACGAGCCTGTTCGCGGGGGTCGAGCCGCTCGAGGTGTTCGTCGACCTGCTCTCGGAGATCGAGAGCGACACGACGTCGAGCGAGTTCTACCACCGCATCTGCGAGGCGATCTGTCGGCTGACGACGATGCGCCGCGCGGCGATCTTCCTCTACGACGTCGGCCGTCAGCGCGTCCGTGCGGTCGGCTCGCACGGCATCTCCTACACGCGCCTCGCCGCGCTGCGCCCGACGCTCGACCAGGCGCCGATCGCCCAGCGCGCGCTCATCGAAGACCGCGTGATCGTCGTGCACTCCGACGCGATCGAGCGCGAGGTCCCGCGCGACTATGCGGCGCTGCTCGGCATCACCTCGCTCGTCTGCACGCCGCTCGCAGCGGCCGGCCACCAGTACGGGATCATCGCCGCCGACCGCGGCGGCGGCGACTTCGAGCTGGCCGACGGTGAGCGCCACCTGATGTGGACGCTCGGCAAGACCGCCGCGCTCGCCGCGACCGCCCGTCGGGCCACGCGCCAGCAGGAGCGCACCCGCCGCCTCGGAGAGCGGATCGATCTGGCGCGGGAGATCCACGAGCGCGTGATGCAGCGGTTGTTCGGCGTCTCGCTCGTGCTGAGCGCCCAGCAGCCGATGACCGAGGAGCAGCGCGAGCGTTGCCGCACGGAGATGGTCGAGGCACTCGCCGACTTGCGCTCCGCGCTGGAGCGCCCACTCGCGCCGGTCGCGCACGAGACGGGCACGACGCTGCGCGCGGAGATACCGCGACTGACGCAGCAGACCGGACTGCCACTGGAGCTTGCATGGCCAGATGAGATGGACGTGCCGCCGCGGCTGGAGGGGGTCGCGCAGTCGGTGCTGGCGGAGGCGCTGCGCAACGCTGCCAAGCACGCCGAGCCGGCGCGCGTTGACGTGCTCGTGCAGCACGACGGCGACACCTTCTCGCTGGAGATCCGCAACGACGGCGTGCGTGCCGATGGCGCGGGCGGGCCGGGAGCCGGCATGGGGCTGCGGCTCGCCGCCTTCGAGGCGCTGCAGCACGGCGGCTTCGTTGAGTTCGGTCCGGACAAGTCGTCCGATCCGGCGGGCTGGCGGGTGCGGCTGGTCGTGCCGATCCCGGTCCCGGCGTCGTCGTTGACCGCCGGCGGCGAGACGGACTGATGAGCGAGGAGCGGCGTCTGCGCGTGCTCGTCGTCGACGACCACGACGTCGTCCACTGGGGCTTTCGCCAGCTGCTCGGCGAGCAGTCGTGGGTCGAGCGCTGCCTCGCCGCGCGCAACGTGACCGAGGCACTGGAGATGACGAACCGCTACCGCCCGCACGTCGCGCTCGTCGACCTGTTCCTCGGGCACGAGTCGGGCGCGGACCTGTGCGAGACGATCCGCGCGCAGTCGCCCGAGACGCGCGTGCTGCTGATCTCCGGCGCAGGCCGCATCTCGCCGCAGGCTGCGAGAGCCGCGGGTGCGTCGGGCTTCGTCTCGAAGGACTGGGGCGCGCACGACGTCGCGATGGCGGTGCGGATGGTCGGGCTCGGCATGACGATGTTCCCGCCGCAGGCCGACCAGCCCTCGACGCTGCTCTCGCAGCGCGAGCAGGAGGTGCTCGCGCTGATCGCCGGCGGCTCGACGAACCGCGAGATCGCCGCGCAGCTCTACCTCTCCCCGCACACGGTCAAGGAGCACACCAGCGCGCTCTATCGCAAGCTGAAGGCGCGCAACCGCGCCGAGGCGGTGCAGCGGGCGCAGCGCATCGGCCTCCTCGGCTGAAGTCCTCCCCGCTCGCCATAACGCCCCCCGCCGGTTCCCACCTCACCCCCCGGGCGGGGGGATGCGCGGTCGGGGACGGTGGGCGTCGATAGACGCGAGCGGAACCCTCGACTGACGTGACCGAGGCCCCGCCCGCCACTGCTCTTCTCTTCCCCGGCCAGGGAAGCCAGACCGCCGAGATGCGCGATGAGGTCGCGGCGGTGCGTCCCGACCTGCTGGCGCTCGCCTGTGAGGTCGTCGGCGACGATCCGTTCGCGCGGGTGGATGACGGCACGCGGTTCGCACAGCCGGCGATCTACTGCGCGAGCGTCGTCGGCTTTGAACGACTGCGTGATGCCGGGGCCGCCGGCGTCGCCATCGCCTACGCCGGGCACTCGCTCGGCGAGGTCGCGGCTCTGGTCGCCGCCGACGCACTGAGCGCCGAAGACGGGCTGCGGCTCGTCGCCACGCGGGGGCGGCTCATGCAGGAGTCGGGCGAGCGCGCCGGCGACGGTTCGATGCTCGCACTGCTCGGCAAGGGAGCCGCCGATTCCGCCGCGGCGATCGCCGACGCCGCCGGGCTCACGGTCGCGAACGACAACGCGCCGAACCAGGTCGTGCTCTCCGGCGCGAAGAGCGCCTTCGGGGCGGCCAGCAAAGCAGCGCGCGAACAGGGGTTGCGGGCAGTGCCGCTGCCGGTCACCGGCGCGTTCCACTCGCCGGCGATGGCGGCAGCCCGTCCCGAGTTCGAAGCGGCGTTGGCTGCGATCGACTTCCGGGCGCCGTCCGTGACGGTTGTCAGCTCGATCACGACGCAGCCATTCGACGACGTGCGCGCACGCCTCGCCGACGCGCTCACGATGCCGGTCCGCTGGCGCGAGACGCTGCTCGCGCTGCACGCCCAGGGCATCGAGCGCTTCGTCGAGACGGGGCCGGGCAAGGTCCTCACCGGGCTCGTCAAGCGCACCGTGCCGGACGCCGAGGCGCTCGCCGCCGAGCAGCTGGAGGGCGTCGGTGCCTGAGGACGCGCTGCTGACACCGGCTACCGCGGCCGGGCCGGGCCTGCGCGGCGCCGCGATTCTCTCCGTCGGCGCGAGCCTGCCGGCGCGCAGCGTCACGAACGACGAGGTCGCTGCGCGCATCGGCAAGACGGACGACTGGATCTACACGCGCACCGGCATCCGCGAGCGCCGCCACGCGCAGCCTGACGAGCGGCTGACCGACGTCGCCGCCGCCGCGAGTCGCGAGGCGCTCGAGCGTGCCGGGGTTGCCGCGGCCGATCTCGACCTCGTCGTCGTCGGCACGCTCACCGGCGACGAGCGGATGCCGAACGCCGCCGCCGCGGTCGCTCACGAGCTGGGCGCGCACGGCGCCGGCGCGATCGAGGTCAACGCCGCCTGCACCGGGTTCCTCACCGCGCTGTCGACCGCGACTGCCCAGATCGAGGCGGGCCGCGCCGAGTGCGTGCTCGTCGTCGGCGCCGACTTCGTCAGCCGCATCACCGACCCCAGCTCGAAGCAGACGGCGATGCTGTTCGCCGACGGCGCGGGTGCGGTCGTGCTGGGGCCGGCGGCGGCCGGCACCGGGCGCGTCGGGCCGGTTCTGCTGCGCCACGACGCTTCGTCGCCGGAGTTCCTCTACCTGTCGCGCGAAGGCGGCAGCACGATCGAGATGGACGGCCACGCGACGTTCAAGCACGCCGTCAATCGGATCGCCGAGGTCACGCTGGAGGTTCTCGACGCCGCGAGTCTGACGCTCGCCGACGTCGACCTGTTCGTCTACCACCAGGCGAACAGCCGGATTCTCAAGGCGGTCGGCGAGCGGCTCGAGCTCGACGAGGCGCGCGTGATCGACTGCATCGAGCTGACGGGCAACATGTCGGCCGCGTCGGTGCCCTACGCGCTCGCCGTCGCGCACGACGACGGACGGCTGGCGGACGGCGCGCGCGTGCTGCTGGCGGCCTTCGGCGGCGGCTTCACGTGGGGCGGCGCGATCATCGATTGGGGACGCGGCGATGGCTGAGCAGCGCGACGGCTGCGCGTTCGTGAGCGGCGCCTCGCGCGGCATCGGTGCCGCGATCGCGCGTGGGCTGGCAGCCGACGGCTGGGCCGTCGGGATCGGCTACAACAGCTCCGCCGACGCCGCGACGGCCGTCGTGGGGCAGATCGAGGCGGCCGGTGGGCACGCGCTCGCGCTCGGGGGCGACATGATCGACCGCGAGCGGATCGACGCGCACTTCTCGGCGCTGGAGGAGCGCTTCGGGCCGGTCCTCGTGCTCGTCAACAACGCCGGCGTGCGCGCCGACGGGCTCGCTCCGCAGATCCGCGATCGCGACTGGGATCTCGTGCTCGACACGAACCTCACTGCCGCCTTCCGTGCGACGCGCCGGGCGATCCCGACGATGCTGCGGGCGCGGCAGGGCCGCATCGTCAACATCGCCTCCGTCGTCGGGCTGCGCGCGAACCCCGGGCAGTCGAACTACGCCGCCTCCAAGGCCGGCCTGATCGCGATGACGAAGACGGTCGCCGCCGAGGTCGCGCGCCGCGGCGTGACCGTCAACGCGGTCGCACCCGGCCTGATCAACACCGACATGACCGCCGACCTCGACGGCGCCCTGCTGGCGGCGGTCCCAGCGCGCCGTGCCGGCACGCCGGAGGAGGTCGCCTCGTGCGTGCGCTTCCTCGTCTCCGACGCGGCGTCGTACGTGACCGGCGCCGTCCTGTCCGTCGACGGCGGCCTGTCCGCCTGACCTCGCCTGATCTTCCGAACCCGTAACCAAGACCACAAGGAGCCAAACCACATGGCAGCCACCGCAACCCCAGAGGCCGTCGAGGCGCGCATCGTCGAGGCGCTCGCGAGCTTCGGCCCCGACATCGAGCAGGTCACGCGCGAGGCGACGTTCGAGGAGCTCGACATCGACTCGCTCGACCTCGTCGAGCTGGCGCAGATCGTCGAGGACGACTATGGCGTCGAGCTCAAGGGCGACGACATGAAGAACCTCAAGACGGTCGGCGACGCGATCGAGCTCGTGGTGGCGCGCGCGTCGTGACTCGTCGTCGCGTCGTCATCACGGGCGTCGGTGCCGTCACCCCGCTGGGTGTCGGCGCCGACGTGCTGCTGCGGCGCTGGGTCGCAGGCGAGAGCGGCATCGCCGACGGCGAGGGCGCCTGCCGCGACTTCGTCGCCAGCGACCACCTCTCGAAGAAGGAGATCCGCCGCGCGGACCGCTTCGCGCACCTCGCGATGGTCGCCAGCGACGAGGCGCTCGCCTCCGCGGGTTGGAGCGACGAGCTGCCCTACGCGACGGAGCGTGTCGCCTGCGTGCTCGCGACCGGCATCGGCGGCCTCGGCTCGCTGGAGGACCAGCACGACCTGCTGCGCGACAGCGGCCCCAAGGCGGTCTCGCCGCTGTCGGTCCCGCTGTTCATGGTGAACGCCGGCGCCGCGGCGCTGTCGATGCGCCACAGCCTGCGCGGTCCCGCCTTCTCCGTCGGCTCGGCCTGCGCCGCCGGCTCCCACGCGATCGGCACGGCGGCGCGCATGATCCAGACGGGCGACGCGGACGCCGTCGTCACTGGCGGTGCCGAGGCGACGCTCACGCCGCTCGCTCGCGCGAGCTTCGTGGCCGCCGGTGCGCTCTCCCCGAGCGGGATCTCGCGGCCGTTCGATGCGCGCCGCGACGGCTTCGTCATGGGCGAGGGCGCTGGGATCCTCGTGCTCGAGGACGCCGAGCGCGCCGCCGAGCGCGGCGCGACCGTGCTCGGCGAGGTGCGCGGCTACGCCTCGACCTCCGACGCCTTCCACCTGACCGCCACCGAGCCGGACGGGACGTACGCCGCGTCAGCGCTCGTGGCGGCACTTGCCGACGCCGGGCTGGCGCCGGACGAGATCGACTACATCAATGCGCACGGCACGTCCACCGAGCTGAACGACTCGTCCGAGACGCGCGCGATCAAGCGCGTCTTCGGTGAGCACGCGCAGGCCGTGCCGATCTCCTCGACGAAGTCCGCGATCGGCCATCTGCTGGGCGCCGCCGGCGCGGTCGAGGCGATTGCGACGCTGCTCGCGATGCGCGATCGGGTCCTGCCGCCGACGGTCGGGCTCGAGCAGCCCGACCCCGAGCTCGACCTTGACTACGTCCCGCTGAGTGCCCGTCCGTTCACGCCGAGAGGCGAGCGGCCGGTCGCGCTGTCGAACTCGTTCGGGTTCGGTGGCCACAACGTCGTTCTCTGCCTGGAAGGGGTCGCCGCATGAGCGTCACTGCAGCACGCACGGAGTCCACGCAGGCCACGGCCGCAGTCCCGGCGAGCGAGCGCCTGAGCCCGCACGAGCGGCTGGAGATGCTGTGCGATGCCGGCTCGTTCGAGCCGATCCGCTCCGGCGTCGTCTCGCCGAAGCTGGGAGCGCGCGCTCGCGCGGGAGACGGCGTGGTCGGTGGCCTCGGCCGTGTCGACGGTCGCCCGGTCGCCTGCTACGCGCAGGACGTCTCGTTCCTCGGCGGCTCGCTCGGCGCCGCCCACGCCGACACGATCAACCGCGTGCTGCACCTCGCCGGCCGCTCGCGCGTCCCGGTTGTCGGCTTCATCGAGTCCGGTGGTGCGCGCATGCAGGAGGGGACGGCGGCGCTCGGCGGCTACGGGCGGATCTTCCGCCACAACGTCGCGCTGAGCGGCATCGTCCCGCAGATCTCGATCATCGGCGGCCTCTCGGCCGGCGGCGGCTGCTACTCCCCGGCGCTGACCGACTTCGTCGTGATGACGCAGGACGCCGCGATGTTCCTCACCGGTCCCGCCGTCGTGAAGGACGTGATGGGCGAGGACGTGTCTGCTGCGGACCTCGGCGGCGCGAAGGTCCACGATCGCAACGGCGTCTGCGACCTGGTGGTCGAGGACGACCGTGCGGCGGCTGCGCTGTCGCGCTCGCTCCTCTCCTACCTGCCGCAACACAGCGGCGCCGGCCTGCCCCGCACGCTCGCGCGCGAGCCGGAGCTGGCCGACCCGGGCGCCGCCGTTCCGGATGACCCGCGCAAGGTCTACGACGTGCGAGACGCAATCGCGGGAATCGTCGACGCCGGCTCGCTGCTGGAGATCCAGCCGCGCTGGGCGCGCTCGATCGTGACCGGCTTCGCACGGATCGATGGGCGTCCGGTCGGCGTGATCGCCAACCAGCCGCGCTACCTCGGCGGCGTGCTCGATGCCGAGTCCTCGCAGAAGGGCGCGAGATTCGTCGAGACGTGCGATGCCTACGGCGTTCCGTTGGCGGTGCTCGTGGACACGCCCGGCTTCATGCCCGGCACGCGCCAGGAGCAGGCCGGCGTGATCCGCTTCGGCGCGACGCTCGTGCGCGCGTTCGCGGCGGCGACGGTGCCACGCGTGACGGTCGTGCTGCGCAAGGCCTACGGCGGCGCGTACATCACGATGAACTCGAAGGACCTTGGTGCCGACATGGTGTTCGCGTGGCCCGGCGCCGAGCTGGGCGTGATGGGCGCGCAGCCGGCGGTCGGGATCATCCACCGCCGCGAGTTGGCGGCCGCCGATGATCCGGTGGCGGAGCGGGCGTCGCTGGCCGCGGGCTATGCGGAGGAGCACCTCGGTGCGGACGTCGCCGCCGCGGCGGGCTTCGTCGACGAGGTGATCGAGCCGAGCACGACGCGTCGGCGCCTGTCATGGGCCTTCTCGACGATGGACGACCGGCGCGCCGGCTCGTTCATCGCGTGAGCAGCGGCGTGCTGGACCTCGCCGGCAAGCGCGTCCTCGTCACGGGCGTCATCACGAAGGACTCGATCGCGTTCGCAACCGCAGAGCAGTTGCAGCGCTGCGGGGCGGAGATCGTGCTGACCGGTTTCGGGCGGGCCAGACGGCTGACCGAGCGGGCCGCGGCGAAGCTGCCGAAGACGCCGGAGGTGCTGGAGCTCGACGTCAACGATCCGACGCACTACGCGCCGCTGGTGTCGCAGCTGCGCGAGTGGTGGGGCGGGGTCGACGGCGTGCTGCACGCTGTCGCCTACGCGCCCGAGGACGCGCTGGGTGGGAACTTCCTCAACACGCCGCCGGCGTCGGCGATCACGGCGTTCGAGACGAGTGCGGTGTCGTTGAAGCAGCTCGGCGCGGCACTGCTGCCGCTGATGGATCGCGGCGGCTCGATCGTCGGGCTCGACTTCGACGCGACCGTCGCCTGGCCGATCTACGACTGGATGGGTGTCGCGAAGGCAGCGCTGGAGTCGACCTCGCGGTATCTGGCCCGCGATCTCGGCCCGCACGGGATTCGCGTGAACCTCGTCTCAGCGGGGCCGTTGAAGACCGTCGCCGCCGGCGGGATCCCCGGCTTCCAGCGGCTCGCCGACGCGTGGGGCCGCCAGGCGCCGCTCGGCTGGGACGTCACCGACCCGCTTCCCGTGGCCAAGACGATCTGCTTCCTGCTGTCCGACTGGTCGCGCGCAATCAGCGGCGAGATCGTCCATGTGGACGGCGGTTTCCATGCGATGGGGACGGCGCTGAGCGAGTAGTTGGCTGGGCGCCTTTACGCTACGGTAAAGGCATGCCGCGCATCTCCAGCAAGCATCAGGTCACGCTGCCGGTCGAGAGCCTCGAGCTGGCCGGTCTGAAGCCCGGCGACGAGGTGCGGATCGAGGCCGACGGACCAGACCGGATCGTCGTGGAGCGAATCCCACGCGACCCGGCGGAGGCGTTCGGAGTCTTCTCCGGGTTGTATGAGTCGGGGTATCTCGACCGTCTGCGTGCGGGCGAGCGCGCGTGAGCGTCTGCGTTCTCGACACCGACGTCGTGATCGCGGCGCTCGATCGTCGCGACGCGCACCACGCGGCGGCGGCGAGAGCACTGACGCGCATGATCGAGCACGAGACGTCGCTGTTGCTGTCGACGGTGAACTACGCCGAAGCGCTCGTGCGGCCGGCCGAGGACGAGCGCACGCTACGGGCGGCGACCGACGCGATCGCGGTGCTTGGCGTGCGGCTCATCGCGCCGACTCCGCCGATCGCACGCGATGCGGCACGCCACCGCTCGCTCGCGATCAGCCTCGCCGACGGCTTCGCGATCGCGACCGCGCAGGCGCACGGTGCGTCAGTGGCGACTTTCGACCGATGTGTTCGGCGTGCGCTGAGAAACCTCGGCACGGCGCTCGCGGACGAGCTTCCTCGCTGAGGCGACCACTGCACATCTCCCCTCGCTCTGCGAGGTCAGATGCGCACTGCTCACCTCACGGATCAGTGAACGGCTGGATCGGGATGCCGTGGTCGTGCTCGCGCATGCCGAGCTCGTAGGTGGCGCCGCCCTTGACGGTGAGCGTGCGCGGCGGCTGGTCGGGGCGCAGGACGGTGAGCGTCATGTCGGCGATCGCGCAGTGGGCGGTGTGGTGCTGTGGGCCGGCGGGGTCGCTGTAGACCCAGCCGACGACGTCTGAGCGCGGGGCGGAGACCTCGCCGCGCACGGCGATCCCGTCGCCCGGCAGCGTGAAGCTCGCGCGCTCGGGCTGCTCGTCGACCTTCACGCCGCGCGTCTTGCCGAGGCCGCCGAGGCGGTGGCGGACGCCGTCGAGCGACAGACAGCCGTTGGTGACCCACGGCGTCGTCCACGGACCGATCTTCAGGCGGCCGATCGTCACGTCGAGCCACGCTTCGGGCTGCTCCGCAAACGTGGTGCCGTGCATCCAGATCCAGCGCTCGGCGTGCTCGGCGCCCCAGTTGTGGCCGACCATCCCGGGCCAGCCGTCGAGCGCGACCGTGCGGCCTCTCAAGGTGACGGTGCCGCTCACGCGGATCGCCGGGCGCAGGCTGAGCGCCTTCGTGCGCGGCAGCTTGGCCGTGTACATCCAGCCGCTCGGGAGGTACGGGAAGGGCGGCTCGTCGCCGCTGAGCCTGAGGTCCCAGGTCGCGAGCTCCGGGATCTCGCCGGTGCACCCGTCGGTGCCGATGCGTCCGTTCCCGATCCGCACCCAGTCGGCGCCGCCGACCGCGAGCTGCTCCGGTCCGGGTGTCAGCTTCGCGGCGTGCGGGCCCTGCTCATCGAACAGCGTCGCCCACATCGATCCGACCGGTGTCTCGCCCGGGCGCTTGTGAACCGTGTAGCGCAGCCACAGCGCCTGACGGCTCGTTGCGTCGCCGCACTTCAGGTAGAAGCTCTCGTAGTGGCCGGCAGGCGTGCCGACCGCGGGGAAGCGTGCGTCAGCGGGCTGCATCGAAGGCGACCGTATCGTCGCGACCCGCCGCCGTGCGCAGGTCAGCGGAACAGATCCTCGCCGGCCGGGCGCAGCAGCGCGGCGGCTCCCGGGCCGTCGTCGCCGGCCGGAAGGACGTGGCGGTCGAGGCCGGAGAGGATCACGACCGGCTGGCGGGAGTCCTTGCCGCGCGCGAGGTCGGCGGCGCCGGCGATCTGGTCGGCGATGGCGATCCAGGTCGCCTGCAGCTCGCGGCCGACGCTGTCGGTGCGCCCGCGCCAGTCCTCCAGTGCGGCGATGCCGGCCGCGCCGATCGCGACGTCCGTCTGACCATGGCGCCAGGCGCGGCCGAACGAGTCGGTGACGACGACTGCGGGGGCGGCGCCGGTCAGCTCGCGCAGCCGGGCGCGCAGGGCGCGCGCGGAGGCGTCGGGATCGGCGGGAAGGAGAATCAGCGTCTCCGGCCCGTCCGCGGCTGTGTTCGACGCGTCGACACCCGCGTTTGCGCACACGAAGCCGTGATGCGTGATGCAGATCAGCACGCCGCGCTCGGCGCGCAGCAGCTCGCGCGTCTCGTCGAGCACGACCTGCACGTGCCGCGGGTCCTTGCCCTGCTCGGCGGCGAGTGCCTCGGCCCGCTCGCCGGGCGACACCTCGTCCAGCCGCCGCACGCGGCCCTCCGCCTTCGAGACGACTTTGTGCGCGACGACCACGACGTCGCCGTCGCGCAGCGGGGCGGCGCCCGGAACGGCCGCCGCGATCAGCGCGCCGAGATCCGCGCCGGCGGCGATCTCCGGCAGCCCCTCCAGCGCGCGCGCGGTCAGCATGCCGGCAGGGCCGATCAGCGGCCGGTCGCGCGCGTGCGCTGCAACTGGTGGAGCATCCCGCGCGTGTGCGCGGCGCCGCCGCGGCGCGCGGCCAGTCGCTCCTGCAGCACGGCGAGGTCGTCGGGCGTGTCGACGTCGAGGCCGATCGAGTCGATCTCCGCGACCTCGGTCGGCACGCCTTCGGCTTGCGCCAGCTCCAGGTGGCGCGCGAAGCTGTCGGGTCCGTAGCGCGGCTCGAACGCATTCGGCGGCGCCAGCAGCAGGCCGTTCGTACCGGTCCCGTGACGGTCGGGGACGATCACGGCGAAGCGCTCAGCCGTCCGCGGCTTGCCGAGCAGCGTCTCGAGCTCGAGCGGGTCGATCAGCGGACAATCGCCGGCGAGGCACAGCACCTGCGCGGCGCCCAGCTCGCGCGCGACGCCGGCGGCGCGCACGACCGCCTGATCCTGACCGCTCTCGGCCGGGTCGTCGAGCGCGCGGGCGCCGTAGCCCTCTGCGATCCGCTGAGCGCCCTGGTCGGCGCTGACGACGAGGATCTCGTCAATCGCGTCGACGCGGCGCAGCGCGGTCAGCACGTCGGTGAACATCGCCTCCGCGAGCGCACGCCGCGCGCCGCTGGCGAGCTCCCCCTCGAGGCGCCGCTTCGCGCTCGCGAAGCGCTTCACCGGCAGGATTGCGACGGTCTGCATCGGCGCCGTACGGTATCCGCTGAGCCGCGCCCGGCGCGCTCAGCCGCCGAGCGCGGTCGCGAACGCGAGCGTCTCGCGAGCGAGCCGCTGGCGGCCGGCGCCGTCGGGCATCAGCAGGTCGGTTTCCAGCAGTGGCAGGGCGGTCCCCTCGGGCAGTCGCTCGTCGGCCACGAGCCCGTCGAGCAGGTCTCCGTATACCGCCGCGACTCCAGCAGCGGTCGCCGGCTGATCTGCCCACGCGAGGCAGGCCGCGGTCGGGCCCTTGAGCACCTCGCCGCCGACGATCGGGCTGACGGCGACGATCGGTGCGGCCGCGGCGCTCAGTGCCTCCCGCATGCCCGGCACGGCGAGGATCGGTCCGATCGATACGACTGGGTTCGACGGGCCGATCACGATCGCGCGCGCCCGCTCGATCGCGTCGAGCACCTCCGGCGTCGGCTGGGCGGCCTCGATTCCCTCGAACGTCACGTCCTCGACCGGTCCCTCACCTCTGCCGAGGATCATGAACTCCTGGAACGGCCGCTCGACGCCTTGCGCGCGCACGCGCGTGCGAACCGGCTCGTCACACATCGGCAGCACGCGGCCGGGCGCTTCCAGGGCGCGGCCCAGCTCCTCGATCGTCTCCGTCAGGCGGGCGCCCTCGGCAAGCCGCCGCGCACGCTCGATCCCGATCGCGAGGTCGCGGTCGCCGAGGTTGAACCACACCTCCCGGCCGAGCGCACGCAGGCCCGCCATCACCTCGAACGTGTCGCCCGCGAGGCCCCAACCGCGCTCGTCGATCCGGTCGGCGAGCCAGAACGTCACGAGGTCGGGATCGGGGGAGACGTGTGCGCCGTAGGCCTCGACGTCGTCGGCCGTGTTGGCGATCACGACGAGCGCGTCGCTGCCGGCGACGCTCGCCATGCCGGCTGCGAGCTTCGCTCCGCCGGTGCCGCCCGCGAGGACGACGACCGGTGCTCCGGCCGGGGACACAGTCGCTCAGCCTCCGAACGATCCGGTGGCGGGAAGGCCGGTGAGCTTGATGCCCGCAGTCGCCTTGTGGCGGATGTTGATGCCGATCGTGAGTGCGGTGATCTGCTCGGTGATGCGAGCCATCTCGAGGCGGCCGGCGTCAATCGGCCGCAGGCCCGGGATCTGTTGGATCAGCCCGGCGATGCGCGTCTTGGCCGCTCTGTCGTCACCGGCGATCAGCACGTCCTCGTCGAGCGGGTGCTCCAGCTCGGTGAGGTGCTTGGCGGCAACGGTGTGCAGCCCCGAGACGACAGTCACGCCGTCGGGAACCAGCTCCTGCGCCTGCTGCGCGGCAGAGCCCTGGGGCACGATCAGTGTGCGGGTGGGGCGTCCGCCGACAGCGGCGGCGAGTGGGGCGGTTACGTCGAGCAGCAGCGTTCCGGGCTTCAACGTCTCTCTGATCGATCTGAGCGTGCTCGCCTGGCTGGCGAAGGGGACGGACAGCACGACGACGTCGGAGGCGGCGGCCGCCTCGGGGTTCGCGAGGCCCTGCACGTCGGCACCGGGAACGGCCTCGCGGACGCGATCGGCCGCCTCGGCGGCACGGCCCGCGTCACGCGAGCCGATCACGATGGGGATCTGGGCGGCGGCGAGGCGCAGGGCGAGGCCGAAGCCGAGGTCGCCGGTCGCGCCGATGATCGTCACAGGGGAAGTGGAGGACATGGCGCCGGAGCCTATCGTTGACGACGCAACAGTCGCGGTGCGGTCGACGGGCTCGCCGCGCGCCCGTCACCGACCGGCGAACTGGGGCATCCGCCGCTCGGCAAGCGCCTTCGCACCCTCGGCGAAGTCCTCCGACTGCGCGCACAGCTGTTGGGCGGCGACCTCCTGCTCCAGCGTAAGCGCGAGCGCCGGCTTCGCGGCGGCGTCCATCACCCGCTTCGCCAGGCCGACTGCGAGCGGCGCGCAGGCGAGCAGCTCGTCGACGAGCTGCTGCGTCGCCGCCTCCAGCTCCTCCGCCGGCGCGACACGGTTCACGAGGCCGATCCGCTCGGCCTCCTCGGCGCCGATCAGCTTCCCGGTCATGATCAGCTCCTTCGCGCGCCCCAGCCCGACGATCGCCGGCAGGCGCGAGGAGCCGCCGACGTCGGGAATCAGTCCAACGCGCGTCTCCGGCATGCCGATCAGCGCATCGGACGCCATCACGCGAAAGTCGCAGGCGAGCGCCAGCTCCATCGCGCCGCCGATGCAGCCGCCGTGGATCTCGCAGATGACCGGCTTCGTCATCTCCTCGGCGCGGTTCCAGGCGTCGAGGATCTCGCGTCGGAAGACGCGCAGGCTCGTCGGGTCCTCGGACAGTCCGCCGAGCGCCTTGAAGTCCATCCCGGAGGAGAACATCGCGCCGGCGCCGCGCAGGACGACGCAGTGGATGTCGGTGGCGGCCGAGGCCTCCTGCAGCGCCGCGCCGATCGCGAGCACGAGCTCGCCGTGCATCGCGTTGCGCTTCTCGGGGCGGTTGAGGATCAGGTGGCGGACCGCGCCGCGGTCCTCGGTCTCGACGAGCGCCATTGTGGCCTCCGGGCTGGGCTGAATCGCTGCGGGCGTGCCCGAGGCTAGCGGTCGTCGCCCGGCTCGCGAGGCAGCTCGCGCGGGCGCACCCCGCCGCGGCCGAGCCGTGCCTCGTCGCGGGCGTGGTCGCCACCGGGGCCGAGCACGGCCCACAGCTGGAAGGCGAGGCGCAGGACGGTCGCGAGCAGGACCCACTTCGGCCACCACGCGCCGTCGGCGCCGGTCGCCAACCAGATCACGTTGCATGCCAGGTTGACGAGCACCACGAAGCCGATTGCGTGGAGCGCTCGTTCGCGCACGCCCGGACGGTCGAGCGCGCGCGCTCGTGGTGCGGTCGGCACGCGGGTCTGCGGGAGGTCATGGGTCAGCGCGTCCAGTTCGCCGACCGTGCGCGCCGCGTAGGCGACGTCGAGCCGCTCGTCGAGCTCCTCGGGCGTCAGTCGGCCGGCGGCGGCGTGATCGCGCAGGAGCGTCGCGGCGCGCTCGCGCTCCGCATCGGAGGCGCGCAGCGCGGGCGCGGTTCCCGTGGTCTCGGTGGGCTGTTCGCCGTCGGCCATCGCGGCCGATGGTACGAGACGCACCGTGGGCACGCGAAGGCGGCGTCGGCCGCGGTCGCGGCGGTTAGGCTGACCCGCATGGCCGAGGCGAACGATCTGCGCGTCCTCGCGGGCAGGGGACTGGCGGCGCTCACGCCGCATCCGCACCGCGGCGACCTGATCGCCGCGGGCGCTGTTCCGCTGGCTCTGGGGGTGCTGCTCGTCAACGTGCGCCTCGACGCGACGTGGGGGACGGGCGTCTTCCTCGTGCTCGATGCGCTCGCGTGCGCGCTCGTGCTCGGCATGGGCCTGCTCGCGCCGCTGGAGGGCGACCGGCCGCGCTCCTACCAGCAGGTGCTGCTGCTCGCCGGGCAGATCCTCGGGTTCGTGGCGCTCGTGCGGCTCGCACAGGTGCTCGGTGCCGATAGCCCGCTCCAGACAGCCGGCTCGCGGCTGTGGATCTTCCTCGTCGTGGCCGTCGGCGCCGCATGGATCGCGCGCACGCGCCGCAGCGCTATCTGCGTGCCGGTGGCGGCGCTGGCCGGGATCGCCGCGGTCCTTGCGTTCGTCGACTGGGTGTTTTCGCCGGCAGGGCCGGGGACGGTGCGCTGGGTGCTGCTCGGGCTGGCGATCGTGCTCGTGCTGGCGGCGCTGGCACGGCGCGACGCGCAGCGGCGCGAGTCGGTCTATCTGATCGACGCGGCCGGGGCGGCGATCCTCGCGCTCGGCGTGACCTTCGTGGGGGCGGCGGTCATCGCCTACACGTCATTGCCGGATGCGGCGCTGGGCTTCCTCGGCATCCCGGCCGGCGCTCCGGGCGGTGGCTGGGAGCTGGTCCTGCTGGCGGCCGGCCTGGGACTCGTGGCATATGCGGGCGTCGACAGAGAGCCCGGCCCGGCGTACATCGGCACGGCCGTCCTGCTGATGTTCGTGCTGCTCGCGGGGATCCCCAGCGACGGCGGCGCGAGCCTGTGGCTCTGGCCGCTCGTGCTGCTGCTGCTCGGCGGCGTCGCGGTCGGCGCCGGTCTGCGCCCGCGCCAGGAACTGCCGCCCGAGCCGCCCGGTGCGCGCGGGGCCGACCCGCCGACCGAGCCGCTCGCGGGACCGGGCGCCGGTGGACCCTCCGGTCTGTGGGCTTCGTCACCTCCGCGCGGCGACGAGCCGGCGTAGGTCGCGGTTCACGCCCCGACGCGGTACGGTCGGAGCGATGGACGATCAGCAGCTGTTGCGGGAGGCGATCGGCTTCGAGCGGACGGCGCAGCAGGCGCTGCTGCGAGGGGACGCAGCGCGTTCACGGACGCTGTTCCGGGCGGCTGCCGAGCGGTATCGGGAGTCGTGGGAGGCCGCCGGGCCGCGGGCGTACGGGCGGCTGATCGGGCTGCTCAAGGCGTCGGTGCTCTGGGGCGAGGGCGGTCATGCGGCCGGCTACGTACGCGCGCAGCTCCAGGACGCGTGCGACTCGCCGCCTGCCTGCTACGCGCTCGCGCTCGCTGCGCTGATCCAAGGCGACGATGAGGCGGCGCTGCCGGCGATCGACGGCATGCGCGGCGGCGAAGATGAGGCGTTCGCGCGCACGGCAAACGCGCTCCACGCGCTCGCCCGGGGCGATCGCGACGCCTATGAGACGGCAGTCACCGCGATCGTGGCCGACTTCGCCGACCGCGAAGACCACCTGACCGGCATCGCGTTCGCCGACACAGCGGTGATGCTGGAGCGGCTGGCGGCTCCGCGTGGGATGGCGGTGCGTCCGGCGTCGGCGGTCATGCCGGTGCTCGGGTGACGCGGCGCGCCCGCGTCGCGGCCGCCCTGCGACGACTCGACGCGCATCCGCGGGCCCTGGCCGGGGCGCGCCAGGCGCGCGCGTGGCTGCCGGGCGACGAGCGGTACGGCGACCCGCTCTCGATCGCCGGCGACCAGCCCGCGCAGCTGCTCGGCCAGCGGCTCGCGACACTGCGGATGCAACGCCCGAGTGCCGCCCGGGAGCTGGGCTTCGGCACGCTGCAGCTGTGGCAGGCGCTCGCCGAGACGCAGGGCCGTGGCCACGGCGAGCGCGAGCTGGCGATCCTCTTCACCGACCTCGCCGGCTTCTCCTCGTGGGCGCTCGAGGCTGGGGACGAGCGCGCGCTGGAGCTCCTGCGCCGGCTCGCGCTGGCGGTGGAGCCGGCCGTCACGGCGCGCGACGGAGAGGTCGTCAAGCGCCTTGGCGACGGTCACATGGCCGTCTTCGAGCGGGCCGACGATGCGGTCGCGGCCGCGACCGACGCCTGCGCGGCGGTTGCGCGGATCCCGCTCGGCGACGCCCACGCGAAGCTGCGCGCGGGGATCCACCTCGGCACGCCGCGCCGGCTCGGCGGCGATTACTTCGGTGTCGACGTCAACGTCGCCGCGCGCGTGGGTGCAGCCGCCGGCCCGGGCGAGTTGCTGATCTCCGAGAGCGTGCGCGCGCGGCTCGACGGCGATGTCGACTTCGCCGGCCGTTGGAGCCTGCGCGCGAAGGGCGCCCCGAGCGACCTCACCGTGTACGCACTGCAGGCAGCGGACGCACACCAGGCGCCGGGTAAGCTGCCCCGCCATGGATCACACTGATCTCGCCTTCGCCGGACTCGCCCGCCAGGCCGAGCTCGTGCGCGCCGGCGAGGCCACTCCGCGTGAGTTGGTGGAGCTCTACCTCGAGCGGGTGGCGCGGATCGATCCGCAGCTCAACGCGGTCCGCGTCGTCTTCGCCGAGCGCGCGCTCGCGGAGGCCGATCAGGCTGCCGCTCGCCGCAGAGGCGGCGACGAGCGCCCGCTGCTCGGCGTCCCGATCCTGATCAAGGACGACACGGACGTCGCCGGTGAGGTGACGTGCAAAGGCAGCGGCGCCGAGGATCGCCCGGCGACCGCCGACGCCGAGGTCGTCGCGCGGCTGCGCGCGGCCGGCGCGATCGTGCTCGGCAAGACGCACGTGCCGGAGCTGATGCAATGGCCCTTCACCGAGTCGGCCACCTGGGGCGTCACGCGCAACCCGTGGGACACCGGCCGCTCGCCCGGCGGTTCGAGCGGCGGATCCGCCGCGGCGGTGGCGGCCGGCTTCGCCGCTGCCGCGCTCGCGACCGACGGCGCCGGCTCGATTCGCATTCCCGCCTCCTGCTGCGCGCTCTACGGGCTCAAGCCGCAGCGCGGGCGGATCCCGACGGCGCCATACGAGATCGGCTGGCAGGGGCTCACCCACGTCGGCTGCGTGACGCGCTCGGTGGCCGACACGGCGCTGTGGTGGGACGTCGTTGCGGATCGTCTCGAAGGCGACCTGCCCGACGCTGGTTCCTTCTCCGACGCCGCGGCGCGCGAGCCGGGGCGACTGCGGATCGCCTGCGCGACGAACAACCCGCTGTTCGCACCGCTCAAGGCCGAGCAGCGGAGCGCGTACGAGGAGACGATCGCGCTGCTGCGCTCGCTCGGCCACACGGTCGAGGAGCTGAAGGTCCCCTACGGCGACATCCTCGGAGACATCGTCCCGCGCTACCTGCGCGGCGTCGCCGAGGACGCTGCGACGCTCGCACGCCCGCGGCGGCTCGAGCGCCGCACCCGCTCGATGGCGCGGATGGGCCGCATGCTTCCCGACGCGGTCGTCGCGCGTGCGCGCACACACGAGGCCGCGACGGCCGAGCGCCTCGGCCAGGCGGTCTTCGCCGACCATGACGTGCTGCTGACGCCCGGCACTGCGCAGCTGCCGCTGCCGATCGGCAGATACGAGGGCCGCGGAGCGCTGTGGACGTTCAACGGCGTCGCGCGCTACACGCCGTACACGCCCGCGTGGAACGTCACCGGGCAGCCGGCCGCTTCGGTCCCCGCCGGCTTCACGCCCGAGGGAGTGCCGCTCGCGGTGCAGCTCGTCGGTCGTCCGCACGACGAGGCGACGCTGCTGTCGCTGTCGGCCCAGCTCGAGTCGGCACGGCCGTGGGCCGACCGCCGTCCGCCGCTCGCGGCGTGAGCGGCGCCGCCGACCCGGTCCCGGAAGCGCTCGAGGCCGAGCTGCTCGACGTCGCACGCGCGGCTGCGCGGGTCGCCGCGGCCGAGCTGCTCACCCGCTACGAGCACACGGCGCAGGGACTCGACACGAAGACGACCGCGACCGATCCCGTCAGCGACGCCGACCGTGCGGCCGAGGCGGCGATCCGCACGCTGCTCGCACAGCGGCGGCCGGGCGACGCGATCCTCGGCGAGGAGGGCGGCGAGACGGCCGCGAGCAAGGAGGGGAGTGGCGTGCGCTGGGTCGTCGATCCACTCGACGGGACCGTCAACTACCTCTTCCGCTACCCGCAGTGGTCGGTGAGCGTGGCAGCCGAGGACGCGGAGGGGAGGGTCCTGGCCGGCGTCGTCCTCGACCCGCTGCGCGGTGAGGAGCTGAGTGCGAGCCGCTCAACCGGCCTGCTTCGCAATGGTGCGCCGATGGCACAACAGCCGCGCGCTGAGACGCTCGGCGTCGCGCTCATCGCGACCGGCTTCGCCTACGACGCGGCGGTCCGCGCGCGGCAGGCCGAGGTGCTGCAGCGCGTGCTGCCGCGCGTGCGGGACGTGCGCCGCGGCGGCAGCGCCGCGCTGGATCTCGCCTGGACCGCGCTCGGTCGCTGCGACGCCTACTGGGAGCGTGGCGTCAAGGTGTGGGACGTCGCCGCCGGCGGGCTGCTGTGTGCGCGTGCCGGGCTCGAGTTGCATGAGCTGCCGCCTGCCGACGGGATGCCGGCCGGCCTGCTCGCCGCGCCCCCGGAGCTGGCGGGGGAGCTGCTCGCGCTCGTGGCCGGCGGCTGACTGGGCCGTCGGCCCGTAGACTCAGAGTCGTCACCGGGGCGGTGGCGGAATGGCAGACGCGGTCGCCTCAAAAGCGACTGTCCGAAAGGACGTGCGGGTTCGACTCCCGCCCGCCCCATCGACGGTTCTGGTCCCACCAGGCTGCGTCGGAGCCGATCCGGGTAGCGTCCCGGCAATGCACGCCGCAGTGCTGCATCAGTTCGGCGCTACGCCGGTTTACGAGGCATTCGAGGAGCCCGTCGCGGGCGACGGGCAGGTCGTCGTCGAGGTCGCGGTCGCTGGGGTCAACCCGGTCGACGTGCGCAAGGCCTCCGGGACGTTCGCGAGTGGGCCGCCGCCGTTGCCGTCGGTCGTGGGGACCGAGGGCGTCGGTCGCATCGCCGGCACCGGACGCCGCGTCTACTTCGACGCCTCGGTCGCTCCGTTCGGCTCATACGCCGAGCGCACGCTCGTCCGGGAGGACGTGCCGATCGCGCTGCCGGACGAGTTGGACGACGGCGTCGCCGTTGCGCTCGGCGTCTCCGGGCTCGCCGGCTGGCTCCCGCTGGCGTGGCGGGCGCAGCTCCAGCCGGGGGAGACGGTGCTGGTGCTCGGCGCGACCGGCATGGTCGGTCAGATCGCGGTCCAGGCCGCGCGGCTGCTCGGTGCCGGACGCGTCGTCGCCGCTGGACGCGACACCGAGATGCTCGCGCGCGCCGAGCAGCTCGGCGCCGACGCGACGGTCGACCTGCGCGAGGCCGGCAGCGGCGCCGACCTGACGGCGGCGTTCCGCGAGGCAGCGGGCGGGCCGATCGACGTCGTGCACGACCCGCTGTGGGGCGCGCCCGCGGCCGCCGCGCTGGACGCGCTCGGCGTCAACGGCCGGCTGATCCAGATCGGCGAGTCGGCCGGCGCGGACGCGACGTTCCCTTCGGCGCCGATCCGCGGCCGCCACATCGAGATCCGCGGCTACACGAACTTCGCCGTCCCGTTGGACGTGCGCCGCGAGGGCTACCACGCGCTGGTCGAGCACGCCGCCGCTGGCCGCATCGACGTCGAACTCGAGCGGATCCCGCTGGCCGACGTTGCGGACGCGTGGGAGCGCGTGCAGCGCAGTGCGCACCGCAAGCTCGTGTTGGTGCCCTGAGAGGTCGCCGCCCGCTCAGGCTGGCGTGTGCGCCGAGCGGTCGAGGCGTCCGACCGGCCGCTCGACCTCGACGTGCCACTCCTGCCGGAATGCCTGCAGTGAGAAGAAGATCAGCAGCACCTGCACCGGCACCAGCAGGAGCGTGAGCGTCCCGAGCGTCGCCGAGTCGAGCCCGGTCGAGCCGAAGATCGAATCGGGTGTGGAGAAGCCGGCCTTGTCACGGTCGAACCACTGGGGGCCGGCGATCACGGCGAAGATCGCGAGGATGATCGCGAGCGCCGCGGCGACCGGCAGCGGGCCGCGGTTCCACTGGCCGACGTAGTACGCCATCCCGACGTAGATCACCACGTAGGCGAGCTGCAGCACCGCGCCGCTCTGCAGTGCAGACCAGCCGCCGAGCATCACGATCAGCATGAGCGCGGCGGACAGCAGGAGCAGGCCGACGACGATCGCGCGGGTCGTCTTCGACGACGCCTTCTCGCGATTGGGCCGATCGATCACGTAGCCCGCCTCCATCGATCCTTGACCCTACAATCCCGCGGGCCGCTTCGGTGGCAGTTGCGGGTGTGGTGAAACGGTAGACACGCCGGCCTTAGAAGCCGGTGGCCAGGTAGAGGCCGCTGGGGGTTCGAATCCCTCCACCCGCATGAGGACCGGTCCGGGGGGACTGCGGCCAGGCGTTCGCGCGCTCGCACGCCACACAAACGCTCTCCCCGTCCGGAACGACGCGGAGTCGGCCTTCCATGAGGAGCGCCGATCGATGCATGTGCCGGGCCGTCGAAACACCCGCCTTTCGACTACCTAATAACCTATTAAAAAGAATATTAGATACTCAGTTGAATAGTAGGACGGCCTGCCGTTAGGCTCTATGTGGAGACGCACACGTTTCTTCTAGGGGAATGCGGACGGCATCTGCCGTCCGCATTCAGCAAGAGGAGGACACGGTCGTGGCGGCACACGCGAAGCTCCAGCCGAGCGCATGAGCATCCTCGCGCTGGAGAACGTCAGCAAGCGCTACCGACGGGGACATCGCGAGCTCGTCGCGCTCCGCGACGTCGCGCTGGAGGTCGAGACCGGCGAGGTCGTCTGCATCTCTGGCGGTCGTGGCTCCGGCCGCACGACGCTGCTGCGGATCGTCGCGGGGGCCGAACGGCCCGACGAGGGTCACGTCCGCATCGCAGGGGTCGACCTGCGGGATGCAACCGACGTGCTGCGGCGGCAGATCGCCTTCTGCAACCTGCGCTTTCTGCCGGCACACGGGCGGGACGCCTGCGAGCACGTGATGATGCCGCTGCTCGCGCTGCACGTCTCGCAGGACGAGGCCGGCCTGCTCGCCCACCGCGCACTGGAGCGCGTCGGCGTCGCGGAGCTCGCGTTCACCGCTCCCAGCGAGTGGGTCCCCGCGGAGGCGGTCCGTGTGTCGCTCGCACGCGCGCTCGTGCGCGAGCCCCGGCTGCTGGTCCTCGACGAGCCGGCGAACGGCGTCGACCTCCTCGAGCGCGATCCGCTGCTCTCGCTGATCCGCGAGATCGCGCACGACTCCGGCATCGCGACGCTGTTCACCGCGGGCGAGACCGCCTCGGTGACGGGCGCCGATCGCGTGCTGCGCCTGCGCGACGGCGAGCTGATGGGTCGCACGGTGCCCGCTGCGGCCAAGGTCGTCGCGCTGCGGCCGCCTGCGTCGGAGCCCTCGTCGTGAGCGCCGAGGGGTTGGAGCTCCACCGGATCGTCAAGCACTTCCGCGGCGGCGAGGTCGTCCGCGCCGTCGACGGCGTCACGCTGCGCGTCGAGCCCGGGGAGCTGGTCGCCCTCTACGGGCCGAGCGGGTCGGGCAAGACGACGCTGCTGTCGATCGCCGGCGCCTTCATGGCGCCCGACGCGGGGGCGGTGCGCTTCGCCGGCCGTGACGTGGTCGGCCTCTCCGGGATGGAGCGGGCCCTGTACCAGCGGCGCGAGGTGGGGCTGATCCAGCAGGGCTACTACCTCAACGCCGGCGCGAGCGCGATCGACAACGCGGCCGTCAAGCTGCTGGCGGATCGCGTCTCGCTGGAGGACGCGCGGCGGCGTGCGATTCCGTGGCTGGAGCGCGTTGGTCTCGGCGAGCGGTTGAGCTGGACGCCCGACCGGCTCTCCGGCGGCGAGGGGCAGCGCGTCGCGCTTGCACGCGCGCTCGTCAACGAGCCGCGCCTCGTGCTCGCGGACGAGCCGACCGCCTATCTCGATCGGCGGCGCAGCCGCGACATGCTCACGCTGCTGTCGCAGATCGCGCACGAGCGCGCGGTTGCGATCCTCGTCGCCACCCACGATCCCGAGGCCGCTGCGGTGGCGGATCGGACGCAGACGCTGAGCGATGGGAGGCTCAGCGACGGGGTTCCCGACGACCTTGCCGCCCCCCTCATCCCGTCGGCATCGGGAGGAGGGCGTTCATGAGGCCCGAAACGCTGCTCCACTTCTACCGGCAGCGGTTTCGGACACATCCGGCGCAGGAGCTGCTGGCGGGCGCCGGCATCGCGATCGGTGTCGCGCTCGTCTTCGCCGTGGTCGTCGCGAACACGAGCGTCACGACCTCGGCGAGCGAGATCTCGCGTGGTATCGCCGGGAACGCGCGGCTCCAGCTCGGTGCGCGCGGTGAGCACGGCTTCGACGCCGGTCTGCTGGGCGTCGTGCGGTCGCTGCCGAGCGTCGCGCACGCCGCCGGCATCTTCGAGCAGCGCGCGATCCTTCAGGGCACGCGCCGCACGACCGGCATCGCGCTGGTCGGAGTGGACGCGAGCCTGGCGCTGCTCGGCGGCCCGCTCATGCAGAACTTCGGCTCGCAGCGCAGCGGCCTCATCTTCCGCAACGGCCTGCTCGTGCCGAGCGGGCTCGCGAGCAACGTCGGCCTCGGCGGCAGAGGCTCGCCCGACGAACGCAGCGTGACCCTGCGCCTGCGCGGGAGAGCTGACCGCGTGCCTGTCGCCGCGGTGATCGGCAGCGACGTGATTGGGAAGCTGTCAGGCGCGCTCGTCGTCGTCGGCCGGCGCGACTACGTCAACAGACTGGCGGCGCTGCCCGGCCGGCTGACGCGCATCTTCGTGGAGCCGCGCCCGGGCCAGGATGAGCAGGCGCGGCGCCAGCTCGAGGCGCTCGCGCGCGATCGGCTGACCGTCGCCCCCGTGAGCCGGGAGAGCCACATCCTCGCGCAGGCATCGGCACCGAACGACCAGTCGACCCAGCTGTTCGCGGCGATCAGCGCCGTCGTCGGGCTGCTGCTCGCGTTCAACGCGATGCTCCTCACGGTGCCGGAGCGCCGCCGCGCGATCGCGGAGTTCCGCACGCACGGCTACACGCCGCGCCAGATCGTCCTGATGGCGAGCTTCGACGCGCTCGTGCTGGGCGGCCTCGCGTCCGCCGTCGGACTCGGCGCCGGGCTCGTGCTGTCCCGCACCGCCTTCGACGGCCTGCCGGCCTACCTGGCGTTCGCGTTTCCGTTCGGTGCCGAGCAGACGGTGCCGGCGAGCACGGTCCTCCTGTGCTTCGCCGGCGGCGTGCTTGCGACGTTTCTCGCCGCGATGCAGCCGCTGCTCGACCTGCGGCGGACGCGGGCATCGGATGCGGTCCATCACGAAGAGGGCGAGCCCGGCCAGGCGCTCGCTCCGCGGACGCGCCGACGGATGGGGGCCGTCTCGCTCCTGCTGCTGCTCGCGACGAGCGTCGTCGTCTCGGTCACGCCCTCGGCGACGATCGCCGGCGTGGCGCTGCTCGCGTTGAGCATGCTGTTCGCGCTGCCGCTGCTGCTCGCCCTCGTGATGGGCGGCGCCGAGCGACTCGCGCGACGGCGCCCGCAGCTCAACATGCTCGCCGTCGGCGTCATGGCGATGCGCGCGACGCGGGTGCGCGCGATCGCACTCGCCGCCACGGGCGCGGTTGCGGTGTTCGGCAGCGTCTCGATCGAGGGCGCGCACCGTGACCTCATCGGCGGGCTGCACCGCAACTTCGTCGAGAACCTCTCGAGCGCGGACCTGTGGGTGACGACCGGGGGAGACGACCTGACGACCGAGAACTTCCTCTCCGGCGACAGCGAGGCGCGCATCCGCCGGGCGCCGGGTGTCGCGGCGGTGCGCTCCTACTACGGGGGCCTGCTCGACGTTGGGGAGCGGCGTGTGTGGGTGATCGGGAGGTCCTCGGCCGACCGCCGGATGCTTCCGGCCGGGCAGGTCGAGACGGGCAGCGCTGACGAGGCGACCGCGGCATTGCGACGCGGCGGCGCCGTCGCGCTGTCCGCACAGCTCGCCGAGGCGGCCGGCGTGCGCGTCGGCGACACGTTCGCGATCCCGACGCCGACCGGTGACCACGGCTATCGCGTCGTCGCGACGCTGACGAACCTCGGCTGGGGACCGGGCGCGCTGATCGTCAACGCCGCCGACTACCGGCGCGACTGGAACGCCGGCAACCCAACTGCATTCCAGGTGGACGTCAGACCGGAAGTGTCGCCGACCGTTGCGAAGCGCGCCGTCCAGCAGGCGATCCCCGCATCCGTCGCGCTGCACGTGCAGACGGCGGCCGAGCGCGTGCGGCAGTACGACACGCTGGCGGGCGCGGGACTGCACCGGCTCACGCAGATCTCGCTGCTGCTGCTGGTGTCCGCAGTGGTCGCATTGGCTGCCGCGACGGGCGCGGCGATCTGGCAGCGGCGCGCCTCCTTCCTCGACTATCGGCTCCTGGGCTATCTGCCGCGGCAACTGTGGGCCGCGGTGCTGATCGAGAGCGGGTTGATCCTCGCGACCGGTTGTGCGGTCGGCGCCGCGGCCGGCCTCTACGGGCATCTGCTGCTGGGGCGGTGGCTGCGGATCACGACCGGCTTTCCCGCGCCGTTCGAGCCATCCATGCTGGCGGCGGCCGGCACCTTCCTCGTCGTCGTCGGGGTTGCGCTGCTGGCAATCGCGCCCTGGAGCTATCGAGCGGTCAAGGCCCCACGAGCCGGCATGACCTGAGCGCGCGACCTCCCCGACGGGATTCGCCGGCCATGGACACGAATCGCACTCGGTCGCGCGGGCGCGCTGCGCTCGAGGCCCTCGCGCTGGCCGAGACGCTCGGCTGCTACTGGCTCACGATCTTCCCGCTCGCTCGGCGCGAGTTGCACCGCTGGCGCGTGCGGGCGGCGGCGATCCCGCATCCGCTCCTGCGCGAGATCGCCTGGAGGACGCTGACGAACGAGGGGCTTAACGCCGAGGGGGCGGCGCTGTTCGCGATGCTGGCGCCCGTCGGCAGGCGACGGGACGCGACGCGGCTGCTCGTCGCGTTCCAGGTCATGTACGACTACCTCGACGCGCTCACCGAGCAGCCCGCGACGGAGCCGCTGCGCAGCAGTCGGCAGCTGCACCTGGCGCTGCTCGCGGTCCTCGGCCGTCCGGTTCCGGCCGACGGGTACTTCGCGCACCATCCGCTCGGGAGCGATGGCGACGGCGGCTACCTGGCGGAGCTCGCGGCATGCTGCCGGGCGATCTTCCACGCGTTTCCCGGTGCGCGGGAGGCAGCGCCCCACGCGGTTCGCGCGGCCATGCGGTCGGGCGAGGGGCAGAGTCAGAGCCATGCCGCGGCGCTCGGCGCCGACGGCGAGCTGATCCGCTGGGCCGAGCGCGAGACGCCGGCCGGACTCGACCTGCGCTGGTGGGAGACAGCTGCTGCCGCCGAGTCCTCGCTGGTGATCCACGCACTGCTGGCGAGCGCCGCCGGGCCGGGCCTGACGACGAGATGCGCGGCGGACGTCGCTGCCGCTTACTGGCCGTGGGTCACCGGCCTCAATGCACTGCTGGACGACCTGATCGACACCGCCGAGGACGCCGCGGAGGGAACGCACAGTCACGTCGCGCGGTATCGCCACCCGGCGCTGGCGGCGCAGCGGCTGGGCGGCATCGCCGTGGAGGCCGGCACCGCGATCGGCAGGCTGCCACTTGCCCGCCGCCACGCTGTGATCTTCGCGGCGATGACGAGCTACTACCTCGCCGCGCCGCAGGCCTCGCACGCGCAGATCGAGCCGGTCGCGCGGCGGGTGGCCGAGCAGGTCGGGATGGACCTGCGTCCGCTGCTCGCGATGCTGCGCGTGCGGCGGTCGCTGGCGCGCCGCGGTGCTGGCTAGTGTGTTCGGCGTGGCCAGCTGGGACGACGTACGCCGGATCGCGCTGGCACTGCCGGAGACCGATGAGCAGCTCTCGCGCGGGCACGCCTTCTGGCGCGTGCGCGACAAGGGCTTCGTATGGGAGCGTCCGCTGCGTCAGACGGATCTGCGAGCGCTTGGCGACGCCGCGCCCGACGGCCCGATCCTCGGCGTGCGCGTCGAGCACCTCGGCGCGAAGGAGGCGCTGCTGGCCGATCCGTCGGGCGTGTTCTTCACCACGCCGCACTTCGACGGCTACCCGGCCGTGCTCGTGCGGCTGGAGCAGATCGGCGTGGAGGAGTTGGAGGAGCTGATCGCCGAGGCGTGGCTGTGCCGGGCGCCGAAGCGCGTCGCGCAGGCGTACCTCGACACGCTGGGCTGAGCCTTGGTCAGGGAGGGAGTCCGCCGCGGACCGGAAGCAGGACTGCTGTCAGTCACTCACGACCGAGCACGAGGTCTATCCCGGCAAGGACAAGCTGCAGATCGCCGGCGGTGAGGCGTCCGACGCGCTCGGTCAGGAGGGAGCGATCGATCGTCAGGATCTGCGAGACATTCGCGACGGAGTCCTTGGGAAGTCCGCTGCGCTCGGCGCTCAAGACCACGTTGCCGGGCGCGGCAGCGAGACGCAGGTTGCTTGTGAGAGGCACGACCACGGTCGTGGCAATTCGGCTCGCGTTGAAGCTGTCGCCCTGGACCACGGTCACCGGACGGCGGAAGCCGGGCGACGAGCCGACCGGGTCCTCGAGCGACGCCCAGCAGACGTCGCCTTGGCTGATCACCATTCGCTCTGAGCAAGCGTCCGGCGAGCAGCAGCTGCGCTGAACGTGCGCTCCTCGTCGGAGACCTCGTGGGCGATCTCGTCGAGCGCCCGGGTGACGGCACGGGGATCCCGTCGAGAGACGTAGTCGGTGAGCGCGTCGCGGTAGACCTCGCTGCGGCTCTTGCCCAACCGGCTGGCAAGCTCGTCGGCCTTGCGGAAGAGGTCGTCAGGAATCGAGACGGCCGTTTTCATACCAGAAGTATAACCAGCGAGCGGGGGACCCAGGAATCGAACCTGGCGCAAGGGTTTTGGAGACCCCTATGTTACCGATACACCAGTCCCCCAAAGGACCGATCGCCCATTGTAGAAGGGTCTGGCGGGGCGTGGCGCGTAGGTCGGACTCGTGCCCGATGGCTGTCGTCGGAGGGGCCCGGAGGCCGCTGGCGGAAGCGACCCTCGGCCAGTCCACGCTACGTCTGGAGAGCAAGCCGCCCGACAAGCTCCTCGGCGATCGCGAGCGAGGACGTCGCGGCCGGCGAGGGTGCGTTGCGGATCCACACGACACGCGCGTCGCCTCCGATGCGGAAGTCGTCGACCAGCGTGCCGTCGCGGTCGACCGCCTGGGCGCGGACTCCGGCGCCTGCGCGCACCGCGTCGCCGGGTCTCAGCTCCGGCACGTAGCGGCGTGCCTCGCACAGGAAGGCGCGTTTCGACAGTGAGCGCTTCGTCTCGTCCACCCCGGCGCGCCAGTGTCTGCGCATCAGTCGCCAGGTCCCGCTCCACGCGAGCGTCTCGGCGAGGTCGCGGGTGCGGATCGTGCTGCGTCCGTAGCCCTCCCGTGCCAGGGCAAGGACTGCGTTGGGGCCGATCAGCACGGAACCGTCGATCCGCTTCGTGAGGTGGACGCCGAGGAACGGCAGCGTCGGGTCGGGCACGGGATAGATCAGCCCGCTGACGAGCGAGCGGTGCTCGGGGCGCAGGGCCCAGTAATCGCCGCGGAACGGGACGATGCGCGGTGCGGCGTCCTCGCCGGAACGGCATGCGAGGCGGTCGGCGTGCAGGCCGGCGCAGACGACGACGCGGTCGGCCTGCAAATCGATGCCATCGGCGAGCTCGACGGTGGCGGCGGTGCGGGTGCTTCGCACGCGCGTGACCTCAACACCGGTGCGGACGGTGCCGCCGCGATCCGTCAGCTCACGCGCGAGCTGCAGCGCGACGGCGCGGAAGTCGGTGATAGCCGTCTCCGGTGAGTGCAGTGCGGCGATCCCGGCGGCGTGTGGCTCGACCTCGCGGAGCTGCGTTGCGTCAACTCGGCGCAGGCCGGGGACGCCGTTGGCGTGACCGCGCTCTTCGAGGTGCGCGAGCCGCGGCAGCTCGGTTCGGTCCAGCGCGACGACGAGCTTGCCGCACTCCTCGTACGGGAGGGTGTGCTCAGCGCAGTAGGCGCGCATCAGGGTCGCGCCGCGACGGCACAGGCGGGCTTTCAGCGAGCCGGGCTCGTAGTAGATGCCGGCGTGCACGACGCCGGAGTTGGTCCTCGTCTGGTGGAGCGCGAGCTGCGACTCCTTCTCCAGAAGCGTGATGTCTGCGCCCGTGTGCTCGTGGGAGATCAGGCGCGCGGTCGCGAGACCGAGGATCCCTCCGCCGACGACTACGACGTGCATCGCGTTGGCTTCGTCATGTCCGCGAAACAGGTTCTCAGCGGGATCTCCGGATGCGTGGCGACACCGCGCCGTCTGGGCTGAGAGGATTCCCGACCATGAGAATCGGAGTTCCTTCTGAGACTGTTGAGGGCGAGCGTCGCGTCGCGCTGGTGCCGGAGGTCGTGAGAAAGCTTGTTGGCGCGGAGCATGCGGTGTTGGTGGAGCGTGGAGCTGGCGCCGAGGCCCTGATCCCCGATGCTGCGTTTGAGGAGGCGGGGGCGACGTTGACGGAGGATGCTGCTGCGATTTGGGAGTCGGATGTGGTGGTGAAGGTTGCGCCGCCGAGTGCTGAGGAGATGGTTCGCCTCGGCAAGGATTCGACGTTGATCGGGTTTTTGCAGCCGTTGACCAATGTGGATGGTGTCCGGGCGCTTGCTGCGTCGGGTGCTACCGCGTTCGCGCTGGAGGCGGTGCCGCGTATTTCGCGGGCGCAGTCGATGGATGCGTTGTCGTCGCAGTCGAATATTGCGGGGTATCGCGCGGCGTTGATGGGTGCGCAGGAGATGGGGCGTTTCTATCCGATGTTGATGACCGCGGCTGGGACGATTCGTCCTGCGACGGTGTTGGTGTTGGGTGCTGGTGTGGCGGGTTTGCAGGCGATCGCTACTGCGCGCCGTTTGGGTGCTGTCGTCCAGGGTTTTGATGTGCGGGCGGCGGTGAAGGAGCAGGTCAAGTCGCTCGGCGCGAGCTTCCTCGAGTTCGATCTCGGCGGGGATCTTGAGGGTGAGGGCGGCTACGCGAAGGAGTTGACCGCGGAGCAGCAGGCGCGTCAGCAGGAGTTGATGGCTGAGGCGATCGGCAAGGTCGATGTCGTCATCACGACAGCCCTGGTCCCTGGGCGTCGCGCACCCATCCTGGTCACCGAGGACGCGGTCAAGCGGATGAAGCCCGGCAGCGTGGTCGTCGATCTCGCGGGCGAGGCTGGCGGGAACTGTGAGCTCTCGGAGCCTGGTGAGACGGTGATCCGGCACGACGTGAAGATCATGGCGCCGCTCAACGTGCCGTCCACGATGGCTGAGCATGCTTCCCAGCTCTACGCGCGGAATATCGAGGCGTTGCTGGGGCTGATGGTCAGAGACGGTGCTTTGGCGTTGGACTTTGACGATGAGGTGATCGCCGGTGCGTGTGTGACGCGTGATGGGGAGATTGTTCACGAGGGCGCGAAGGCCGCCGCTGGCCAGCCGGCCTGAAGGGACTGACTTATGGATTTGGTTACGCAGATCGGTGTGTTGGTGCTCGCGGCCTTTGTCGGCTTCGAGGTGATCTCGAAGGTGCCGAACACGTTGCATACGCCTCTGATGTCGGGAACGAACGCGATTCACGGGATCGTCGTCCTCGGCGGCCTGTTGGTGCTTAGTGAGGCGGTCGAGGCCAACGACACGCTGTCGAAGATCATTCTGGTGATCGCGATCATTTTTGGGACGATCAATGTCGTCGGCGGTTTCCTCGTCACCGACCGGATGTTGGGGATGTTCAAGAGAAAGCCGACCCCGCCCAAGGCTGCGGTTGAGGCGGATGCGGGGGCGGGTCAGTGATCGTCTTTGGCAGTTCGTTCCTGCAGGACAGCGATTTCATCAATGGTCTGTACATCCTTGCGGTGATCTTTTTCATCGTGGGGTTGCGGGGGTTGGCGGGTCCGCAGACGGCGGTGCGTGGCAACAAGATCGCCGCGGTTGGGATGGCGATCGCTGTTGTGGCGACGCTGTTGAAGCCCGGCGTGATCCCGGACACCGAGACCGCGATCCTGATGGCGTTTGGTGTGCTGGTTGGTACGGCGGTTGGTGTGCCGGCGGCACGGTCGGTGAAGATGACGGCGATGCCGCAGATGGTGGCCCTCTTCAACGGGGTCGGCGGTGGTGCGGTCGCTCTGATTGCGTGGAGCGAGTTCCGTCGTCATTTCACGGGGTCTACGGGCGAGTGGGATGAGACGGTGATGATCGCCTCGCTGTTCGCGGCGATCATCGGCTCGATCTCGTTTTGGGGTTCGAACATTGCGTTCGGGAAGCTCCAGGAGATCCTGCCTGGGCGGCCGATCAAGGTGCCGGGCCAGCAGTTGCTGAACCTGATCCTGCTGCTGATCTGTGTCGGCTCCGCGGTCGCGATCGTCTCCGGCACCCACAGCGAGATCCTGTTCATTCTCGGCATCCTTGTTGCGGCGGCGATCCTCGGCAACATGGTCGTGCTGCCGATCGGCGGGGCGGACATGCCCGTCGTGATCTCACTGCTGAACGCCTTCACCGGCCTCTCCGCAGCCGCAGCGGGTATTGCGCTGGACAACTTCGCTCTGATCGTCGCCGGGACGATCGTTGGTGCGTCCGGTTCGATCCTGACGAACTTGATGGCGGTCGCGATGAACCGCTCGGTGCCAAGCATCATCGCGGGCGGGTTCGGTGGTGGCGACGCTGCTCCAGCCGGCGCACCCGCGGGTGCTGGTGCCGGCGGGACCGCCCGCTCCACGTCGGCGCAGGATGCCGCGATCCAGTTGGCCTACGCCCGCCAAGTCGTGGTCGTCCCCGGCTACGGGATGGCGGTGGCGCAGGCCCAGCACGCCGTGCGGGAGATGGCACTCGCGCTGGAGAAGAAGGGGGTGGAGGTCAAGTACGCGATCCACCCTGTCGCCGGCCGCATGCCCGGTCACATGAACGTCCTCTTGGCTGAGGCGGATGTGCCGTATGACCAGCTCAAAGAGATGGACGACATCAACCCCGAGTTCGGTCGCACCGACGTCTCCCTCATCATCGGCGCCAACGACGTCACCAACCCGGCCGCCAACAACGACCCCGGCTCCCCGATCTACGGCATGCCGATCCTCGAAGTGGACAAGAGCCAGTCCGTGATCGTGTTGAAACGCTCCATGTCATCCGGGTTCGCGGGGATCGACAACCCGCTCTTCTACGACCCCAAGACAGCCATGCTCTTCGGCGACGCCAAAGCCAGCGTCTCCGAAATCACCACCGAGCTCGGCGGGCTGTAAGCGCAGCAACTCTGGTCATCCGTGGTCGCCAGACGACCACAGATGACCAGACTTCGCGCGCCGCTTACGGCGTCGCCAACCCCGCCGCGCGCTCCAGCAGCAGCACCCGTTCCTGCTCGTTGTCGGTCATTGCCGCCGCGCGGGTCAGCTCCGCGTACGCCTCCTCGCGCCGGCCGAGTCTCTCCAGCAGGTCGCCGCGGACGCTGGGGAGCAGGTGGTACTCGGCGAGCTCGCGTGAGTCCGCGAGCGCGTCGACCAGCTCCAGCCCCGCCGCCGGGCCGAATGCCATCGCGACCGCCACCGCGCGGTTCAGTTCCACCACCGGCGAGCCGGTCAACGCAGCGAGCCCGTCGTAGAGCGCGACGATCCGCTCCCAGTCGGTCAGCTCCGGCACGCGCGCTCGCGCGTGGCAGGCGGCGATCGCCGCCTGCAGCGTGTACGGACCAAGTCCGCCGGGCGACAGAGCCTCGGCCCGGTCCAAGGCCTTCAGCCCGCGCCCGATCAGCAGCAGGTCCCAGCGCGAGCGGTCTTGGTCGAGCAGCAGCACCGGTGCGCCATCCGCTCCGCGCCGCGCGCGCAGCCGTGACGCCTGCAGCTCCATCAGCGCCGCCAGCCCGTGCACTTCCGCCTCGCGCGGCATCAGCTCCGCGAGGATGCGGCCGAGCCGCAGCGCGTCCTCGCACAGCTCGGGGCGCGTCCAGTCGGAGCCGGCGGTCGCCGAGTAGCCCTCGTTGAAGACGAGGTAGATCACGCCCAGCACCGCCGGCAGCCGCTCCGCCAGCTCGTCGCCGGCCGGCACCTCGAACGGCACTCTCGCCGCCGACAGCGTTCTCTTCGCGCGCACGATCCGCTGCTGCACGGTCGCTCTCGGCGTCAGGAACGCGCGCGCGATCTCATCGGTCGTGAGCCCGCCGAGGAGCCGCAGCGTCAGCGCGACGCGCGCCTCGATCGCGAGCACCGGGTGGCAGCACATGAAGACCAGGCCGAGCAGGTCGTCGCCGACCTGCGCCGCCGCGACGGCGTCGGCGGTCGGATCCGCGGTCGCGCCGTCCGCCAGGTCCTGCTCCAGCCGATGCGCGATCTGCTCCTGCTTCTCCGCCAGCGTCTCGCCGCGGCGGAACAGGTCGATCGCGCGGTGCTTCGCGGTGGCCATCAGCCAGGCGCCCGGGGTGTCCGGGACGCCTGACTGCGGCCACTTCTCCAGCGCGACGACGAGCGCGTCCTGCGCGAGGTCCTCCGCGAGCCCGACGTCGCGCACCATCCGCGTCAGCCCGGCTATCAGCCGCGGCGACTCGATCCGCCAGACGGCGTCGATCGTGCGCTGGAGGTCGGGCCCGCTGCCCGTCGAGGCGCTCACGGCGCGTCTACTGGTCCGCGTTCTTGCTGACCTGCTCGTAGATCTGCTCGGCGCGCTCCTGCAGCTCGGGCGTGAACTGCTCGCCGAAGTCCTCGGCCTCGAACACCTGGCGGATCTCGATCTCCGAGGGACCCGGCATCGGGTTCGGGCAGCGCTTGACCCACTCGATGCACTCCTCGAGCGACTTCACCTGGAAGAGCCAGAAGCCGGCGACCAGCTCCTTCGTCTCCGCGAACGGTCCGTCGACGACCGTCCGCGAGGCACCGGAGAACTGCACCCGTGCGCCTTTCGAGCTGGGATGGAGGCCCTCGCCCGCCAGCATCACGCCGGCCTTCGCGAGCTCCTCGTTGTAGGCGCCCATCGCGGAGAGCATCTCCGTGCTCGGGACTCCGCCCTGCTCGCTGTCCTGCGTCGCCTTGACCATCACCATGAAACGCATGTGCCGCTCCTTCGTCGTGGACCTCGCGATCCGGTTTCTACCCCTACGACGAATGGCGTGCGCCACGATCGACACGTGGGCAGAAAAAATCTGCGGTCAGTGGGTGGGCAGCCGGTCGAACAGGCTGCTCGCCAGCTCGTGCCAGGCCGGCGGGCCGTCGTGGCCGAGATGTGCGAGCAGCGCATATGCCAGCTGGTGCGGGCAGATCGCAGTCAATGGCCCACACGGACGTGTCGTGCCGGGGGAGCAGCCGAGTGCCGTCAGCACCTCGTCGCCGGGCAGCGTGAGCCACCAGTCGGTCTGGACGCGGCAGATGCGCGCCGTCAGGCCGGCACGGCGCGCCAACTCGTGGCCAACGGCGGCGATCACGAGCGGATGGGCGCGGTGCGTTGCGAGCGCGTGGTCGACGAGCAGCGCGCGATGGTCGTGGGTGACCGGGCGCAGACCGAGCGTGTCCCGCAACGCGGACGCGAGCCGGTCGGCCTGGGCGCGCGGCGGCAGCGCAACCGCGTCGAACAGCCCGCGCGCGACGTCGTCGAGCCGCGCCAGGACGGCGGCGCGGTCGCAGCCGGCGAAGCGGTCCGCGAGTGCGATCAGCGCGTCGTCGGCTGCGAGGTCGGGACCGCCGAGCAGCCGCTCGAGCATGGCGTCGTGCACGCGATCCGTCCTCATGGCGCCACCGCGAATGCCACCGCGAGCGAGCCCCACGGGTCGCCGGGCAGGTAGAAGCCGGAGAACATCGTGGCGCCGGCGTCCGTGATCGTCGCGGGGATCGTGCCGTAGTCGCGCGCGGGGCCGTTGACGGACGGGTTGCCGGGGACGAGGCTCAGCATCACGCCGCGCACGGGTGCGATCTGCGTGCAGTCGCCGCCGGAGAAGGCGAAGATCGCGCGCGACCCTCTGCCGTTCAGCTCGATCTCGGGGTTCCTGACCGAGATGTCGATCCCGTGTCCTCTGTAGAGGAAGCGCACGGTGCCCTGCCCGAGCAGATCCGCGCTGCCCGTGGCGGGGTCGTACCAGCTCCCCGGCTTCAGCCCGAAGCCGAACGAGTAGACGAGTCTCGCGCTGTTGCCAGGCACCGTCTCGAGCGGACCGGCGGTGGCGCCGTCGGAGGCGGTGGCGCCCTCGCCGCTGGCGACGTACTGGATGAAGGACTCGCGCGGGCGCCAGGTGAGCGTGGCGCTTGCGATGTCGATGGCGCCCGCCGGCCGCGCGAGTGGGGCAGGTGCGGGCGGGATCGTGCCGCTGGAGAAGCCGGGCGTGCAGCCGTGAGGCGGCGTGGGCCCGCCGCCTCCGCCGGTGCCGCGGCCTCCCGCGGGCCCGCCGCCGCCGTTGCCGCCGCCTCCCTGCCCGCCGCCAGTCGTGCCGCCGAGCACGATGGCGACGCGAAGCGTCCCCAGGACGCCCGTAGGCCGCTCGTCGAGCCCGAGCCGCGTGCGCAGGAAGCGTCCGCCCACGCGCGTGAGGCGCAGCGTGACGGGCTGCAACCGCACGGTGCCGGTGGTGGCGTCGAGCGTCAATCGCCGTCTGGGGACGTCGGCTCGCAGCAGCGTCCGCCGTTGCGCGCCGCTCACGGCGGCACTCAGAACCGTCCGCCCGGCGCGCACGTCGGCGCGCCAGGCAGACAGGGTCACGCGGCGCGCGCCGAGCTTTCTGCCCGCGCGCAGCGTGACGCTCCCGCGCAGCACGAGCGCAGCGCGGTTCGCGACGCGCCCTCTCTCAGCGGGCAGGACGAGCCGCCGCGCGACCGCGACGCCCTGCGCCCGCAGGCCGTCTGCGAGCGCACCGTCGAACGTGATCGTGGCGGCGCCGTGCGGTGCCGCGGAGGCGGCGAGCACGGCGAGCGCGGTCGTGGCGGCGGCGGGCATCGCTACAGCACCCGCACGCGGATCGCCTGCTGGCTGCCCGCTCTCAGCAGGTACACGCCGCGCAGGCCCTTCTTCTGGCCGTCGGCGAGCTTGACGCGGATCGTGCGCGCGCGCAGGGAGCCGGTCGCGAGGACGGCCTTGCCCTTCGTGCTCAGCAGCGCGATCGCGTGGCGCTTGCCTCTGTCGGCGAACGGCGCCTTTCTCAACAGCGCGGTCTGCAGGATGGTCTTCGCGCCCGGGGCACCGGTAGCGCCCTTGTCGCCCTTCGGACCCTGCGGACCCCGCACCTCGTCGGCCTTCAGCTTCAGCCGCAGCGAGAACGTCTCGGTCCCTCTGCTCGGCAGGTATCTCGCGCCGAAGAACGTCGTGTTGGCGGTCGTGCGGGCCAGCGCGCTGATCGTGCGCGAGCCGTCGGCCTTCAGCGTCACGGTCGAGCTCGTGAGGTCGAAATCGAAGATCGGACCGATCTCCGGGCCGTAGCTTCTTCTGTCGATCTGGCCCGAGGCACTGAGTGCGGCGTGCGTGCCGTCGAGCGTCAGCGTCGGGTTGACGATCGTCTGCGGCAGCAGGCCGAAGCCCGGGTGGACCGTGAAGCTGAGCGTGCCGCCGAGCTGAACGCTGCCGGCGCCGGTGTACTCGTCGTACGTGCCGCCGGTGGCCGGGAAGCCGAGCGTGTAGTCCTCGCCGAGGCCGCGCACGCTGTCTCTCGTGATCTCGGTGATGCCGGCGCCGGTCGGGTCGACGATCGTCGCGCCGCCGCTGACGGAGACGCTGCCGTCGGAGGCCGGTCCGGCGACCGGGACTCTGTTCGTCACGAAGCCGAGCCAGGTGCGCTGGCCGAGCGTGTCGTTGGCGCTGGAGTCGTAGTAGTTGTCCATCGACCAGTCGAAGCCGCCGCCGGTGACGGTGGCTGCGGAGGCTGGGACGGCGGCGGCGCCGAGCGCGAGCGCTGCGAGCGCCATGGCGCGCAGGCCGGGAAGCGAGGAGGTCATGGTGAGACGAGGTCCTTTCGTGGGGTCATGTCGAGCGAGGAGACGGTCGGATTGAGCCAGCCGACGCGCAGCGCGGTGCGCCCGTCGGCGTCGCGCTCAAGGGCGGCGTCGACGTGCCACACCTCGGCGATTCGCTCCGCGTGGAGCACGTCGTGCGCAGGGCCGTCGGCGACGGTGCGGCCGGCGGCCATCACGACGACACGGTCAGCGACGGCTGCCGCGAGCGCCAGGTCGTGCACGACGAGCACGACCGCGAGCCCCTCATCGGCGAGGCCGCGCAGCAGCCGTGCGACGCCGGCGGCGGCGCCAAGGTCGAGGTGCGAGGTCGGCTCGTCGGCGATCAGCGCGGGCGCCTCCTGCGCGAGCGCGACGGCGATCTGCACGCGCTGCAGCTCGCCGCCGGAGAGCGTCGTCAGCATGCGCTCCTCGAACCCGTCGGCGCCGGCCCGTGTGATCGCCCGCGCGACCGCGTCGTGGTCGCCGCGCGTCATCCGCTGCAGCGGGCCGACGTGAGGGGAGCGGCCGATCCGCACCGCGTCGCGGACCGTGACACCGGCGGGCACACTCGGGCGCTGCGGCACGAATGCGCGCAGGTGCGCGAGGCGGCGCGGGCGCAGGTCGGCGAGGTCCTCCTCGCCCCAGTGCACGCTGCCGCCCGCGAGCCGTTGCAGCCCCGCGACGGCGCGCGCGAGCGTCGACTTGCCGGCGCCGTTGGGGCCGACGACGGCTACCAGCTCGCCGGCCGCGACGTGCAGGTCGGCGCCGTGCAGGATCGGCGTGCTGGCGATCTCGACCTGGACATCGCGAGCGGAGAGGATCACGTCGCTCTCCGCAGCAGCCACAGAAATACGGGCACCCCGAGCACCACCATCAGCGGCCCGACCGGCAGCTCGATCGGCGCCAGCACCGTGCGCGCGAGCGTGTCGCCGGCGAGCAGCAGCAGCGCGCCGCACAGCGCCGAGACGGGCACGACGAACCAGTTGCCGGCGCTGCGCGAGGCGAGCCGCACGACGTGCGGGACGAACAGCCCGACGAACGCGACCAGCCCGGCGATCGCCGCCGCCGAGGCCGCCAGCAGCGCCGCTGCGACGCCCGCCCCGAGTCGGATCGTGCGCGGCCGCACGCCGAGCGAGGCGGCGACGTCGTCGCCGAGCGCGAGGCGGTCGAGCGGCCGCACGAGCACCAGCGCGAGCGCGAAACCGGCGGCGAGGTACGGCCACACGACCTCGAGCTGGCTCCAGCCGCTCGTCGTCAGGCCGCCGACGAGGAAGAAGATCGCCGACGGCACGCGGTCAGGGCGCCATGCCATTAGCGCGCTCATCGCCGCCGAGAACAGCGCGCTGATCGCGATCCCGGCGAGGATCAGGCGCGTGATCCCGCCGGGGTTCGGTCCCGCCCAGGCGACGACGAACACGAGCGCCGCCGCCACCAGTCCGAACAGGAGTGCGCCGGCCGGCAGCAGCGCGATCGAGCTGGGGAAGACGAGCAGGATCAGGATCGCGCCGAAGCCCGCGCCGCCGGTGACGCCGATCACGTCCGGCGAGGCGAGCGGGTTCGCGAGCGCGCCCTGCAGCAGCGCGCCGGCGACGCCGAGCGCCGCGCCGACCGCCATCGCCTCGACCGTGCGGGGCAGCCGCAGGTCCAGCACGATCTGCCGCAGCGGTCCCGCCTCCGCGTGGCCGAGCAGCGCGTCGATCACTCTGGAGAGCGGGATATGGACGGCGCCAAGCGTGAGCGACGCTGCCACCGCAGCCACCAGCAGCGCGCCGGCGACGCCGACGACGAGCGCCTGGCGGGCGCTCAGGCGTGCCGCGCGCGGGGCGGCTGCGACGTCGGCGACGCTCACGCTGCTCACCGGTTGTGCAGGAACTGCCGCTGCACGTCGCCGATCGTCTGTGCGGGGCTCGTCCACGCCTGCAGCAACGAGTTGTCGCTGGAGACGTACACGCGCCCGTTGCGGGCGGCCTTCGTCGTGCGCCACGCCGGGTTCGAGCGCAGGTAGGACGTCAGGCGCGGGATGTCGCCGGGATTGCCGTGCGGCACCGCGATGATCACGTCCGGGTTCTGCTGGATCACGAACTCGTCCGAGATGCGCGCGTAGCCGTCGGTTGCGGCCAGCCCGCCGGTGATCAGGCGTCCGCCGGCCTGGGTGACGACGTCGCCGCCCCAGCTGTTGGGCATGAACGCGTACGAGGCGCGGCCGACGCCGAGCACGAGCAGCACGCGCGGGTGGCGCTTTGCCTGGGCGCGCGCATAGGCGACATGGGCGCGCTGGTCAGCGGCGAGCGCGGCGGCGGTGCGGGGCTTGGAGACGAGCGCGCCGATCCGCTGGGTCGCGGACGGCACGTCGGCCACGCGGCGCGGGTCGAGCTCGACGACGCTGATCCCGAGGCGGCCGATCGCCTGGTTGCCCCGTCGCCAGACGGGCGCCGACAGGACGAGCTTCGGGTAGAGCGTGACGAGCAGCTCCAGGTTGGGGCCGATCGGGTGCGACAGCGCCAGCCGCGGGACGCCCTGGAGCTTGCGCGAGATGTGCTCGCTGCCGCCGACCGTCTGGCCGACCGCGAGCGGTCGGACGTCGAGGTTCGCGAGCGTGTTGGCGGTGAACGGCGTGAGCGCGATGACGCGCGGCTTTGCCTGCGCGGCGGACGCGCTTGCGAGGACGGCGAGCGCTGCGAGGAGGGCCAGCAGTGCGGCGAGGCGGCTGCGGCCCTGGCTGAGGCGGGGGCGGATCGGCGCGCGGCTCATGCGCCCGCCTCCCGCGCCCGGCGCGTCAGCTCGACGGTCGCTGCGCGCAGCCCGTCCGGCTCGCTCGCCGGCTCGGCGAAGCCCACGCGGATCGGAGCGACCCCGCGCGGCGTGAAGACGGCGAGGTCGAGCCCGTGACGGTCGATCGACGTGCACTGCGCCCGCGTCGCGTCGGGGTAGCCGCCGAGCTGCTGCGCGATCAGCGCGAGCGCGTCGGCGTGGTCGTCGTTGAGATGCTGGACCGCGTGCGCGGCGTGCGCGGCCGTGGGGTCGGGCGTGGCGGCGGCGTAGTCCTCCGCGCTCGCGGAGCCCATCGTCCCGTAGCCGCCGACCCAGCGGACGCGGTCGATCTCGAGCGTCCACAGCGTCACGTCTCCGAACTCGGCGAACACCTTCGCGCTGCGCATCGCGGCGAGGCAGGCGGCGTGCGCCTCGCTCTCGCGTGCGCCCGTCGGCTGGCTGACACGACCGGCGAGCGTGACGCGGCCGGACGCGAGCGGATCGGGGCTGCTCGGCGGCGCGGCGACCATCAGGCTCGCGCGCTGGTCGCGGGCGAGGTTGCGGCCGTGCTCGGCGAGCGTCGAGAGCAGCAGCGCGGGCGTGCCGTCGTCGAGCAGGCCGTACATCACGAGCGAGGCCCACGGCGCGCCGTCGGCGCTCAGCGAGGCGAGCGCGCCGACGCGCGTCTGGGCCATCAGCGTGCGGGCGGCCTCGGCGGGGGTTGGGCGGGGCGAGGAAGTGGGAGGGGTGAGCGGCGGTGGGACGGGGTCAAAGCCGTCCGGGACAAGATGGTCCGGGGGCGCGGGAATAGCTGTCATATTGCTTAGGCTACCCTAATTAGGGCTACCAAAGTAGGGCGCCCTAATGCCGTACTCGTGAAGTGGTGGCACGCCGGGCCGCGCAATGCTCCCCCGCGAGAGGCCGGTCTTGGGGTGGGCCGGTTCTGCTCCGCGTCTGTGGGATCCGCGGGAGCCTCTCGCGGAGGACATTGCGCGCCCGGCTGACCAACACGGCCTGGGCTCGGCCGTCAGCAGCAACCCGCTGTCCGCCAGCCACGAGGTGTCAGCCGCCCGCCGAGCCGCAGGCGCTGGCGGAGCTGCAGCCACCGGCCGAGCCGCAGCGCCCGGCCGCCGGCGCTGTGTGCTCGCGCTCTCGGCTCGGGCGTCGCTGGTCGACGGTGCGCCGCCAACGCTGCGGTCAGCCGGCCGCGGTGCGACCTGCTGGGGAGGCTCCCGCGGATCCCGCAACCACGGAGCGCCCTCACAACGAGACCAAGACCGGCCTCCCCAACGGGTCGGCACCGCGGCCCGGCGTACCGGCGCGTCAATCCTGCAGAGCGCGCCGCAGCAGCGGTGGGGCGATCAGGGTCGTAGCCACCGACATGGCGACGATGACGGCGAAGCGCTCGTCGCCGATGACGCCGGCGCTGGCGCCGATGCCGGCGACGATGATGCCGACCTCGCCGCGGGGGATCATTCCGAGGGCGACGACCTTGCGTTCCCCGCGCTCGAGCTTGCGGGCGCCGAGCCATGCGCCGCCGTACTTGGTCACGACCGCGAGCGCGGTCAAGCCGAGCAGGAGCAGCAGCGCGCTGCCGTCGGCGAGGGATCCGAGGTCCAGCTCGGCGCCGATGAAGACAAAGAAGAACGGTGGGAAGAAGGCGTAGAGCGGCTCGACCTCGCGCTCGATCGGGTGCTGGTCGCGCGTCTCGGCGACGATCATGCCGGCCAGGAACGCGCCGATCACGGCGGCGAGTCCGACCTCCGCGGCGAGCGCCGCGAGGCCGAGGCAGACGAGCACGGCGGGGAGCAGAGGCGACTCGGAGAAGCGCGGCGCGTGCAGCACGCGCGGCCAGCGCTGCGTGACGCGCGTCCCGACGAGTGCGAAGAAGGCGAGGAACGCGAGTGCGATCCCGAGCACGACCGCGAGGTCGCCGAGGTCGAGGCCGCCGCCGTCGGCGAGGCCGGTCGCGACGGCGAGCAGCAGCAGCGCGAGCACGTCATCGATCACGGCCGCGCCGAGGATCGTGCGCGCGGCGGTGCTCTGCAGCACGCCCAGCTCGATCAGCACGGCCGAGGTGATCCCGACGCTCGTCGCCGTCAGCGCGACGCCGAGGAAGATCGCCTCCGCGCTGCCGTCGCCAAGCGCGAAGCCGAGCGCGATCCCGCCCGCGAACGGGAAGACGACGCCGAGCGCGCCGACGAGCCCGGCGGACGGGCCGACCGCCCGCATGTCGGACAGTCTCGTCTCCAGCCCGACCCAGAACAGCAGGAACACGACGCCCAGCTCGGCGAACACCTGGAAGACCTCGTCGGGCGCGACGAGCCCGAGCACGGACGGCCCGATCAGCACGCCCGCGACGATCTCGCCGACGATCCCCGGCTGGCCGAGCCGCTTGAACAGCTCGTCGCCGAGCTTCGCTGCGAGCAGAATGACGAACAGGTCAACCAGGACGCCCGCGAGGTCGGCCTCGGACGCGGCGGCGAGCGGCAGGTGCACGGGGCGGAGCCTAACGCGCGCGGTGGCGTGCTCCCCGCCCGCCGCACGACCGTGGATCGCTGGACAGCTTCGATAGGTTCGCCACATGTCGATCGCGACCGATCCCGCCGCCGCCCAGGACGATCGCGAGGCACGCCGGCGCCGACCCGCGATCGTCGCGGTCGACGACGAGCCGGCCGTCCTTGCCGCCGTCGCGCGCGACCTGCGGCGCGGCTTCGGCGAGCGCTTCCGGATCGTGCGTGCGAGCTCCGGCGACGAGGCGCTCGGCGTCCTGAGAGAGATCGTCGCGCGCGGCGATCAGGTCGCCCTCCTCGTCGCCGACCAGCGCATGCCCGGCATGTCCGGCACCGAGTACCTCGTCGAGGCGCGCAAGCTCGTCCCGACCGCCAAGCGCGTGCTGCTGACCGCCTACGCCGACACCGAGGCGGCGATCCAGGCGATCAACGAGGTCGCGCTCGACTACTACCTGCTGAAGCCGTGGGACCCGCCGGAGGAGCAGCTCTTCCCGGTCGTCGAGGATCTCCTGACCACCTGGGAGGCGGGCGCTGCGGTCGAGTCCGGCGGCGTGCGACTCGTCGGCCACCGCTTCAGCCGCGACTCGCACGAGCTGCGCGACTTCCTCGCGCGCAACCGTGTGCCCGCCCGTTGGCTCGACGTCGAGCGCGACGGCGAGGCGCGCGAGCTGCTCGCGGTCGCCGGCGTCGCGGACTCCGGGCTGCCGGTTGCGCTGCTGGAGGACGGCAGCGTGCTCGAGCGCCCGACCGTGCTGGAGCTGGCGGAGCGGCTCGGCGTCTCCGCCCAGCCGAGCGCCGAGCACTACGACCTCGTGATCGTCGGCGGCGGCCCGGCCGGACTCGCCGCGGCCGTCTACGGAGCCTCCGAGGGCCTGCGCACGGTGATGGTCGAGCGCGAGGCGCCCGGCGGCCAGGCCGGCATGTCGAGCCGCATCGAGAACTACCTCGGCTTCCCTGCCGGCCTGTCCGGCTCGGACCTCGCGCGCCGCGCGACCGACCAGGCGCGCCGCCTCGGCGCCGAGCTGCTGACGGTGCAGGACGCCAGAGCGCTGCGCGTCGAGGGCTCCGGCCGTTTCGTCGAGCTGACCGGCGGCGGCACGCTGTCGGCCAACACCGTGCTGATCGCCTCGGGCGTCGCCTATCGCAAGCTCGAGGCGCCCGGCTTCGCCGAGCTGACCGGCAGTGGCATCTACTACGGCGCCGCGCTGACCGAGGCGCGTGCCTGCAAGGACCAGCACGTCGTCGTGATCGGCGGCGCCAACTCCGCCGGCCAGGCGGCCGTGTACTTCTCCGGCTGGGCTGGGAAGGTGACGATGCTCGTGCGCGGCGCGGGGCTGGAGTCCTCGATGTCGCAGTACCTGATCGAGCAGATCGGGGACCTCCCGAACGTCGAGGTGCGCACGCGCAGCCAGGCGGTCGCGGCCGAGGGCGAGAACGGGCATCTGCGCGCGCTGAGGATCCGCGGCGCGGACGGCGAGGAGACCGTCGAGCCCGCTGACGCCTGCTTCGTCTTCATCGGCGCCGCACCGCGCACCGACTGGCTGTCCGACGTCATCGCACGCGACGAGCGCGGCTTCATCCTCGCCGGCACCGACGCGAGAGCCGGGGGCTGGCCGCTCAGACGCGACCCCTACGTGCTGGAGTCGAGCGTTCCCGGCGTGTTCGTCGCAGGTGATGTGCGCGCGCGTTCGATCAAGCGCGTCGCGAGCGCGGTGGGGGAGGGCTCGATGGCGGTCTCGCTGATCCACGAGTACCTCGCCGAGGCATGAGATGAGCGCGACCGCGCCGAGCGTCGAGGAGCTGCGCGCGATCGACCTGTTCGACGGGCTCGACGACGCGCAGCTCGGCGTGTGGGCGGCGGCGTCGGAGATGCGCACGGTCGCGGACGGCGAGGTGCTCGTCGAGCAGGACGCGCCGTCGCAGGGGCTGTGGCTGCTGCTGGAGGGGTCGGTCGAGTCGCTCGTCGTGGCGGACGGGCGCAGCGAGCGGATCGGTCACCAGGAGGCGCCGACGTGGATGGGCGCGATCGCGGCGCTGACGGAGGCGCCGGTCGGCGTCGAGATCCGCGCGGACAGCGGCGGCCGCGTGGCGCTGATCCCGCCGGAGCGGTTCGTCGAGCTGGCGCTCGCGACGCCGTCGGTGCATCGCAAGGTGATGCAGCGCGTCGGCCCGGTGCTGAGCCGCCTGAGCGCGCGCGAGCAGCACCGCGAGCGGCTCGCCGCGCTCGGCACGATGGCGGCCGGGCTCGCGCACGAGCTGAACAACCCGGCGGCTGCGGCGAACCGCGCCGCAAGTGATCTGATCGAGGCGATCAAGGCGATCGCCAAGGCGCTCGACGCGTTTGTGGAAGCGGGGGTGGAGCGCGAGGACGCGGAGCAGCTGCTGGCGCTCCAGCGCCAGGCGCTCGACCGCGCCGCCACCTGCACCGCGCTCGACGCGCTCGACGCCGCCGACGAGGAGGACGCGATGCGCGACCGCCTCGAGGATCTCGGCGTCGCCGACGCGTGGAGACTGGCGGAGCCGCTCGCGCGTGCCCGCGTGGACGAGGCGTGGCTGTCCGAGGTCGCGCGGCTCGCCGGGCCTGCGACCGACGCGGCGCTGCGCTGGGTCGCCGCGTCGCTCACCGCGCGCACGCTCGCGCAGGAGCTGAAGGACTCGACCGAGCGGATGGGCGCGCTCGTCGGCGCCGTCAAGTCCTACGCCTACATGGACCGCGGCGGGCTCGTCGAGGCCGACGTGCACGAGGGGCTGGAGACCACCCTCGTGGTGCTCGGCCACAAGCTCAAGCACACGCGCATCGAGATCGTGCGCGACTACGACCGCTCGCTCCCGCAGCTGACCGTCCACGGCTCGGAGCTGAACCAGGTGTGGACGAACCTGCTCGACAACGCGATCGACGCGCTGGGGGAGACCGGCACGATCACGATCCGCACCTCGCTCGACGGGCCGTGCATCTTGGTGGACGTCATCGACGACGGGCCGGGCATTCCGGAGGCGGTCCGCGGGCGCGTGCTGGAGCCGTTCTTCACGACGAAGGACGCCGGGCGCGGGACGGGGCTCGGGCTCGACACCGCGCGCCGGATCGTCGAGGAGCGCCACACCGGCACGCTCGGCTTCGACACGGGGCCGGAGGGGACGACGTTCCACGTGTGGCTGCCGCTGGAGGGGACCGCACGCTGATCGCACGTCAGGCGGTCGGCCGCTTCCCGTTGTCCACTTCGTAGAGCTCTGAGACGGGCACACCGAGCGCGTCGGCGAGCCGTACGACGGTCGTGGAGCGCGGGTCCTTGTTCGCGCGCTCGATCTCGCTGAGGTGCTTGGGATGGATGTCGGCGGCGTAGGCGAGCGCCTCCTGCGACAGCTCCCGTTCGCGGCGCAGATGGCGGATCGCGCCGCCGAGGGCGAGCAGCTCAGGAGCAGGTGGTGCCAACCGTCTGCGCGTCATCGAGCCATATCCCGCTGTGCGAACAACACGAACATATGTTCGCACACGACGCAAGTCCGTGCGTCGGTTGTGTCAGGAGTCGATCCGCTCGTCGAACTGTCTGAACAGCTCGTTCGAGCGCAGCTCCAGCGCGTCCGCCAGCCTCAGGACCGTCGTGAGACGCGGGTCCTTGTTTGCCCGCTCGATCTCGCCGACGTGCTTCGCGCTCAGGCCGGCCTCGTCCGCGAGTGCCTCCTGTGACAGATCACGATCGCGACGCGCCTTTCGCAGGGTGCGGCCGAAGGCAACCAACTGTGGTGAGGCGGTACGCATTCGTACCGTGAAACCTTCACCACCGATGACGGTTCAGCCACCCTCTCCTGACGGTAATTCTCCACCGGAAGACGGCTTTCTGGTTATAGTCACGCTTCCGGCGTCTTGGCGCCCCGGCTTCGCTGACGTGTGACTCCCCCTCACCACGTCAGCACGGCAGGCAGGGGACCGGGTGCTGGTTTCCCCTCCCCGAGGTTCGCCTCGGAGTGGGCTTGCGAACGCCCCGGGAGCTCCCAGGCCCCGGGGCGTTCGCCGTTCTGCGGCCGTTCTCCAGCGGCGTATCCGTCTGTCTCCGCGCCAACTGCGCGCGGGCAGCCTTGTATTCGTTCGACTATCACGATATATCTTTAGGTATCGAGTTATTCCAACGTAAGGAGTCGACATGCACCGCATGGCGATCTATGCGACCGGGCCCGAGAGCGGGTCATGCGGTCACGCCAACTTTCACCATGGGCGGCACGCGATCAGCGGACACCGCGCACACGAGCGTCACGGCGGCGGCTGGGGCGGACCGCCCTTCGGTGGCGGCGGAGGTCGTGGCCGCGGGCGCCGCGCACGCCGCGGCGACATGCGCACCGCCACGCTGCTGCTGCTCGCCGAGGAGCCGCGCAACGGCTACCAGCTCATGCAGGAGATCGAGCAGCGCAGCGGCGGGGCCTGGAGCCCGAGCGCGGGGTCCGTCTACCCGGCGTTGCAGCTGCTGGAGGACGAGGGTCTGATCCGCTCCGAGGAGGTCGAGGGGCGCAAGCTGCTCCACCTGACGGATGCCGGTCGCGCGCTCGTCGAGGAGCGCGGCAAGGACCAGCCCGCGCCGTGGGAGCAGATGGCCGGTGACGTGCCCGATGACGCACGCGCCATGATGAAGGTCGTGAAAGAGGTGATGATCGCGACGAGTCAGGTGATGCAGAACGGCAGTGACTCGCAGCGCGCGGAAGCGCACAGACTGCTGGTGACGTTGCGGCGTGACATCTACCGCATCCTCGCCGAGGGTGACGAGGGTGACGAGGGTGAGGACGCGTGACGGACCGCGCGGTGCAGGTGCGCGGGCTGGTGAAGCGGTTCGGCGAGGTCGAGGCGGTGCGCGGCATCGACCTCGACGTCGCCACCGGCGAGACGTTCGGCTTCCTCGGCCCCAACGGCGCCGGCAAGTCGACGACGATCTCCATGCTCTGCACGCTGCTCGTGCCCGACGGCGGCAGCGCGCTCGTGGCCGGCCACGACGTGGCGCGCGAGCGCGACGCCGTGCGCCGCAACATCGGGCTCGTCTTCCAGGACCCGACGCTCGACGGCTACCTGACCGCCGAGCAGAACCTGCGCTTCCATGCGGAGCTGTACGGCGTGCCGAAGGCGGTCGTCCCGGCGCGCATGCAGCTCGTGCTGGAGATGGTCGGCCTGTGGGAGCGGCGCAGATCGCTCGTGCAGACGTTTTCGGGCGGAATGAAGCGCCGGCTCGAGATTGCGCGCGGGCTGCTCCATGCTCCCCGCGTCTTGTTCCTCGACGAGCCGACGGTCGGACTCGACCCGCAGACGCGCAGCTCGATCTGGGGCTACATCGAGGAGCTGAAGAAGGCCGAGGACATCACGATCTTTCTCACCACCCATTACATGGACGAGGCCGAGCACTGCGATCGCATCGCGATCATCGACCAGGGGAGAGTCATCGCGCTCGACACCCCGGAGGCGCTGAAGGCGAGCGTCGGCAAGGACCGCGTGCAGTTGCAGGTCGATGACACCGACGCCGCGATCGATGCGCTGCGGGCGCAGTTCGGGCTGGAGGCGACGATCGCCGAGGGGGCCGTGACGGTGGCGGTCTCGGCCGGGGAGGCCTTCGTTCCTCGCGTGTTCGCGGAGCTCGGCGTCCCGATCCGCGGCGTCAGCGTCGCGCGGCCGTCACTGGACGACGTCTTCATGTCCTACACCGGCACGACGATCCGCGACGCCGAGGCGCCGGGCGGCGGCGGCCCAGATCCGATGATGCGCGCAATGGCGGGGCGCCGCTGATGGCGACCACCTCGACTCGGCCGGCCGCTGCGCCCGAGGTCCCCGTGCGCGTCGTCATCCCGCCCGGCGGCTGGCGGGCGGACATGCGTGGGATCAAGGTCGTCTGGCAGCGAGAGCTGATCCGCTTCTGGCGCGACAAGCTGCGGATCGTCACCTCACTCCTGCAGCCGCTGATCTTCCTGTTCGTGCTCGGCGGCGGGCTCGCGCAGATCGCCTCAGGCGGGACCGAGGGCGTCGATCTGCGCACGTTCATGTTCCCCGGCGTGCTGGCGATGGCGGTGCTGTTCACCGCGATGTTCAGCGCCGCGTCGGTCGTGTGGGACCGGGAGTACGGGTTCCTGCGAGAGATGCTCGTCGCGCCGGTGCGGCGCGGGTCGATCGTGCTCGGCAAGTGCTTCGGCGGCGCGACGGTCGCCGCCTTCCAGGGCGTGATCGTGATGGCGCTGGCGCCGCTCGTGCACGTGCCGTATTCGGTGTCGATGATCCTCGAGGTGCTCGCGTTGCAGCTGCTGCTCGCGTTCATGATCACTGCGTTCGGCGTGATGGCCGCGGTGCAGATCAGCCAGATGCAGGCGTTCATGGCGCTGATGCAGATGGTCGTGATGCCGCTGCTGTTCCTGTCGGGCGCGCTGTTCCCGCTGACCGGGCTGCCGCACTGGCTGGCGGTGCTGAACCGGCTGGATCCCTTGACGTACGCGGTCAACCCGATCCGCGAGGCCGTCTTCGCCCACCTCTCGCTCACGCCGGCTGCCCAGGCGGCGCTGCTGCCGGGGATCACCTGGTTCGGCTGGCAGGTGCCGATCGCCGTGCAGGTGCTGGTGGTCGTGCTGTGCGCGCTGGCGGCGCTGGAGATCGCGATCCTGAAGTTCCGGCAGGCGTAGGGGGCGAATCCTTTGAGCACTGCACCTCTGCGACCGGTATGCGGTCGGAAAGGTGCACTGCTCGGACTATCGCGGCATTGGCGGATCGCCAGTACGGCGTGGTGGCGCGGCAGCAGCTGCTGGCGATGGGGGTGGGCAACCGCGCGATCGGGGATCGCGTTGCAGGCGGAGCGCTCATCCCGCTCCACCGCGGCGTCTACGCGTTCGGGCACCGGCGACTGACGCTGGAGGGCAGATGGCTCGCGGCGGTGCTGGCCGCTGGCGACGGCGCGGTGCTGAGTCACCGTGACGCGGCCGCGTTGCACGGCATGCGCAAGGCGCCCGAGTCGAGGAAGGTGACCGTGACGACGCCCGCGAGAGCGCGCAGCACGCCGGCGTTGTGGGTGCACGGCCGGCGCCGCCTCACCGCCGAGGACATCGCGACGGTGCGGGCGATCCGGGCGACGAGCCCGGCGCGCACGCTCGTGGATCTCGCGCCGATGCTCACCGCCGCGCAGCTCGTCGCGACGCTCGGGGAGACAGACCGCAAGGGCCTCCTCGACGTAGCGGCAGTCGACCGTGCACTGCGCCGCACCAAGGGCCGACACGGTCAAGGCCACCAGCGCCTGCTCACTGCCCTCGATGCCCACGAGCACCACGGCATCACGCTCCTCCTCTCCGAGCTGGAAGAACGCTTCCTCGACCTCGTGCTCCGCGCCGATCTGCCACGGCCGCGGCTCAACGTCCCCATCGCCGGCGTCAGAGTCGACGCCCTGTGGCCAGAGCAGCGACTCGTCGTCGAGCTGGACGGCTGGGCCCACCACAAGGAGCGCCACGCCGCCGCCTGGGACCGCGAGAAGACGAATCGCCTGCAAATCGCGGGGTATCAAGTGCTGCGCTTCATGCACGGGGACCTCGTGCGCGCGCCGACCGAGCTCGCAGGTGCGATCCGCGCCGCGCTCGCGGCCGGCGAGCGGTGACGGTTTCTCCTTTCGTCACATCTGCTCCGTAGCGTCGCCGGGCGTTCGGTACGTCCAGCGACAAGGGAGCGATGCGATGCGTACGAAGGGCAGATGGGCGGCGTTCGCCGTCACGGTGGGACTGCTGGCAGGGAGCCTCGGCGGCGGGATAGCCGTCGGCGCCTCAGGCGGCGATGCGATGAAGCAGGGCGACGCGATGGAGCAGTCCTCCGGCGATGCGATGAAGAAGGACGCGTCCACCTCGGGCGATGCGATGCAGCAGGACGCCTCCGGCTCCGGCGCCGCGATGCAGCAGCAGGATCCGGCCGCCTCCGGTGCGGCGATGAGCGCCGCCCAGATGACGGGATGAGCGCTGCCGCCCGCCGCCTCGGCTTCGCGCTCGCGGCGGCGGGCCTCGTGGTCGCCGGGCTGCTGGCCGGCTCGCTGCTGAGCGGCGGCGGCAGGTCATCCGCTCCCGCCGGCACTGCGCCTGTCCGCGCCGGCACATCCGGCCACTCGACCGCGAGCGAGGAACGAGCCCGCACGGACACGGCTCCCTCCGCCACCAGCCTCGTCGCCAACGTCCGCGGCACCCGACCGCTCGCGGTCTACCGGCGCCCCGGCGCGGCCCGCCCCGCACGCCGGCTCGCCGGTCCAGCCGCGCGCGTCTACCTCGTGCGTGAGCGTCGGCCCGGCGGCTGGCTGCGCGTGTTGCTGCCGGTGCGGCCGAACGGCGCGAGCGGGTGGATCCGCGCGCGGCGAGTCGAGCTGCGCGCGAACCCGTACCGGATCGACGTCCACCTGCGCGCGCACCGCCTGACAGTGCACCGCGGCACCCGCACGCTGCTGCGCACACCGATCGGCGTTGGCCGCGCGGTCACGCCGACGCCGCGCGGGCTCGCGTACGTGACGCGTCTGCTGCGCCAGCCCGACCCGCGCGGCGCGTATGGCCCGTGGGCGTTCGGGCTTTCGCTCTACTCGCCGGTGCTGACGAGCTTCGGCGGCGGCCCCGGGGAGGTCGGCATCCACGGCACGAACGCGCCCGCCGGGATCGGCCGCGACGTCAGCCACGGCTGCATCCGCCTGCCCAACGCGGCGATCGTCCACCTCGCTCGCGTGCTCCCGCTCGGCACGCCAGTGCGGATCGCGTGATCGCGTGAGTTCACTCCCGCGTAATCCTTGAGTGGGATGGTGATCGTGTGGTCTTGCTGATCCTCTTCGGCTTCCTCGCCGGCGCCGGCACGGCGTTGTCGCCATGCGTGCTGCCCGTGCTGCCGATCGCGCTCTCCGCGGGCGCGACCGGCGGGCGGCGGCGACCGCTGGGAATCGTCGTCGGCCTGACCGCCTCGTTCACGTTCGCGACCGTCGCACTCGTCTACGTGCTCGACGCGCTCGGGCTGCTCGACACGTTGCTGCGCACGCTCGCGATCGTCGTGCTGCTCGCGTTCGGCGTGACGCTGCTGATCCCGTCGCTGGCGACGCGGCTGGAGGGGCGGCTGAGCGGCGTCGCCGCGCGGCTCGGAGCGCGCCCGGCGAGCGCGAGCGGCGACGGCTTCCGCTCCGGCCTGCTCGTCGGCGCCTCGCTCGGGCTCGTCTACGCGCCGTGCGCGGGCCCGGTGCTCGCGGGCGTGATCACCGTCTCCGCCTCGCAGCCGTTCACCGCCGGCCGCCTGGCCGTCGCGCTCGCGTACGGGCTCGGCTCGGCGCTCGTGCTCTACGCGCTGATGATCGGCGGGCGGCGGCTCACGGCTCCGCTCGCACGACGCAGCGGCGCGCTGCAGATGGCGATGGGTGCGGTGATGGTCGTCGTCGCCCTCGCGATGCTGAACGACTACGACCTGCGCTTCCAGAGCGCGCTCGCGAAGGACCTGCCGGCGTTCCTTGTCAACCCGACACAGAACCTGGAGAAGACGTCGGCCGCGCAGCGGGCGCTTGCCGACGTGCGCGGCGGCGGCACGTCGAAGCTCGCCGCTGCTGCGGACCAGCAGCCCACCGCGGACGACGACGCGGGTACCACTCCGCCCGTCCACGGCTCCAACCGCCTGCACCTGAAGGACTACGGCCCCGCGCCCGACTTCACCGACACGCAGCGCTGGTTCAACACCGCCAACGGCAGACCGCTCACGATGGCCGACCTGCGCGGCAGAGTCGTGCTGATCGACTTCTGGACCTACTCCTGCATCAACTGTCTGCGCACGCTGCCGTATCTGAAGGCATGGGACGCGCGCTACCGCTCGCAGGGATTGACGATCGTCGGCGTCCACAGCCCCGAGTTCCCGTTCGAGAAGGAGGCCGGGAACGTCGCCGCTGCGATCGAGCGCGAGGGGATCCGCTACCCGGTCGTGCAGGACAACGACCTCGGCACCTGGGACGCGTACGGCAATCAGTACTGGCCGGCGCACTACTTCGTCGACGCGCGCGGACACGTCCGTTACGCGCACTTCGGCGAGGGCGGCTACGAGCACAGCGAGGCGGTGATCCGTGCGCTGCTGGCCGACGCGGGCCGGCGTGTCGGGAGCGCGCGTGCACGCGCGCGTGGGGTCGCGGCCTCGGCCGGCGTGACGACGCCGGAGTCCTACCTCGGGGCCGCGCGCGCGGAGCGCTTCGCGAACGGGGCGATCCTCCCCGGCCGTCAGGACTTCGGCGACGCGCCCTCGCCGGCGGACGACATGCTCGCCTACGGCGGCGTCTGGGACGTGGGGAAGGAGCATGCGACGGCCGGCGCCGACGCCGCGCTGGAGCTGCGCTTCGGCGCCCGCCGCGTCTTCCTCGTCCTCGGCTCGCCGGGCCAGCCGCGGCGCATGCGCGTGCTGCTCGACGGCAGGCCGATCCCGGACGGCCTCGCGGGCCGCGACGTCCACGGCGGCGTCGCGACGATCTCCTCGCAGCGGCTGTACGACCTCGTCGAGCTGCCGACGGTCGGGCGGCATGTGCTGGAGCTGCGACCGGCTTCCGGGATTCAGGGCTATGCCTTCACCTTTGGCTGATCCGACGCCCGGGGCGTCCGCGATGATCTCGCCAATGCCGAGAGACTCCCGCGGGACGGTGCTCGTCGTCGACGACGAGCCGACGATCGTCGAGGTTGTCTCGCGCTACCTCGCGCGCGCGGGATTCGCGACACGCGAGGCGTTCGACGGGCCGGGCGCGCTGGAGGCCGTGCGCGAGCATAAGCCGGACCTCGTCGTGCTCGACGTGATGCTGCCCGGCTTCGACGGGATCGAGGCGATGCGGCGGCTGCACGAGCAGCCGGGCGAGCCGATCCCGGTGATCTTGCTGACCGCGCGCGCGGAGGAGTCCGACCGGCTGATCGGCCTGCGGCGCGGCGCCGACGACTACGTGGTGAAGCCCTTCTCTCCCGCCGAGCTGGTCGCGCGCGTGGAGGCGGTGATGCGGCGCGCCGCGCGGAGCGACGGCGGCCCGGACGGCGGCACGGACGAGGAGCCGATCGTGCACGGCCCGCTGACGATCGACCAGGCCGCGCACACCGTCACGCTCGACGGCGAGGAGCTGCCGCTGACGCAGCGCGAGTTCGAGCTGCTGCGTTTCCTCGCCGCGCGGCCCGGCCGCGTCTTCTCGCGCGACCAGCTGATGGAGGAGGTATGGGGCTATGACTTCTACACCGACACTTCGACCGTCACGGTCCACGTCCGCCGCTTGCGCGCGAAGCTCGAGCCCGACCCCGCGCACCCGCGCTTCATCGAGACGGTGTGGGGCGTCGGCTACCGGTTCAGACCATGACCATCCCGGCCGTAGCCGACGCGATGGACGGGCGGGCGATGCTGCGCTCGGTCGCGCTGGCGCTCGTGGCCTGCCTCGCCGGCGCCGCCGTCGTCGGCTCTGTCTACGGCTGGGACGGCGCGCGCACGACGTTCCTGCTGCTCGCCGCGATCGCGATCGGCATGCTCGGCGCCGCCCACGTCGCGACGGCGCGGCGCGCGCGCCTCGGCTCGCTGTCGCGCCAGCTCGCGCTCGGGGCCGCGCTCGCCGTCGGGACGGTCGTCGCGGCGGTGTGGGTGGGCGCGGAGACGATGTTCGTCTCGCACCACGACGCGCTCGTGATCTCGGCGATGGCGACGGTCTCGGGTGTGCTCGCCGTGCGCGCGGCGCAGCTGCTCGCGCAGGGCGTCGTGCGGGACGTCGAGGCGATGCACCGCGAGGTCGACGAGGCGCGGCGCCGGCTGATCGCTGCCGTCTCGCATGACCTGCGCACGCCGCTCGCGTCGCTGCGGCTGCTGGTGGATGCCGTCGAGGACGGCGTCGCGACGGGCGAGACGCGCGACCGGTACCTGCGCGAGATGCGCACCCACGTCGGAGCGCTGAGCGTGCTGATCGACGACCTGTTCGAGCTGTCGCGCCTGGAGGCGGGGGAGATCTCGTGGTCGATGCACCAGGTCGAGCTGGGCGAGCTGGTGAGCGAGACGGTTGCCGCGTTGCGAGCACAGGCGGAGGAGCGGGGCGTGATGGTGGCGGCGGAGCTGCCCGAGGGCGACGGTGCCGCCGCGCTGTCGGCTCATGCCAACGCCGAGAAGGTGCAGCGCGTCCTCTTCAACCTGATCGTCAACGCGATCCGCCACACGCCGGCGGACGGCAGCGTCGTCGTGCGCGCGCGGCCGGCGGCCGGCGGGCACGGGACGGTCGAGATCGAGGTGGTCGACGACGGCACGGGTGTGGCGGCCGAGGAGCGCGAGCGCGTCTTCGAGCCGTTCTACCGCGGCGGCGAGGACGGCGCCGCGCGCTCGTCCGACGGCGCCGGCCTCGGCCTCGCGATCTCCCGCGCGATCGTCGAGGCGCACGGCGGGCGGATCTGGCTGGAGCCCGTCGACCCCCGCGGCACGCGCGTGCGCTTCACGCTGCCGGCGGCGGCGTAGGGCGCGCGGTCCGCCATCATCCGCGCATGACGATCGGCAACCTCGTCGCGCTCGCCGTCGCGTTCGTGGCCACGATCGGCGGGGCGGCCGGGCCGGCGTCGGCGACCGCCTCCGCATCCCGCCACGTCGCTCCGCCCGTCGAGAGGCCGGCGATCCGCCACCGCTTCATCCCGATCACGGCGCAGCGCGAGCGCGAGACCTCGGCGTACGGCGTGCGCCACTACGGCCGCACCGGCTGGACGATCGCTCGGCCGCACGTGATCGTCGAGCACCTGACCGAGAACGACTCGGTCGATGCGACGTTCGACATCTTCGCGCCCGACGTGCCGGACATCGAGCTGCACGAGCTGCCGGGTCTCTGCTCCCAGTTCGTGATCGCCCGCAGCGGCGCGATCTACCAGTTCACGCCGGTCACGTTCATGTGCCGTCACACGGTCGGCCTCAACTGGACGGCGATTGGGATCGAGCACGTCGCATATCGCGAGGGCGACGTCTTCGCGCGCCGCGCGCAGCTCGACGCGTCGCTGCGTCTCACGCGCTGGCTGCGCTGTCGCTACGACGTCCCGGTGAGAGACGTGATCGGACACGCCGAGAGCCTGTCGTCGTCGTACCACCATGAGCGCGTCGCCAGCCTGCGGAAGCAGACCCACGCCGACTGGCAGCCGTCGGCGATGGGTCGGTACCGGGCATTGCTGAGAGCGCGGGGCCGCTGCTGAACCGGCGTTCGCGGCACCGCTGCCGTGCGAAGCTCCCGCCCATGACCCGTCGCCGCGCGCTGTGGATCCTCGGAGTCGTGACGCTCGGCCTGTTCGCCGTGCTGATCGCGCTCGACGGGCGGATGCAGGACGCGGGCCACCACGGGATCGTCGCGTTCGAGGTCGCGTTCACGTCGGGCAAGGCACAGGAGATCATCGTCGCGTGGGGCTCGAAGGGGCACGACGCGGCGCGGCTCTCGCTGTGGATCGACTTCCTGTACCTGATCGCGTACGGCCTGTTCCTGTGGCTTGCGGTCCGCACGCTCGGCGACGCGTTCCGCAACCGCGGCATGGACGGCTGGGCACGACCGGCCGCGGTGATCTCGGTGCTGCCGCTGATCACCGCCGGCGCCGACGCGGTAGAGGACGTCTTCCTGCTGCTCGTGCTCGGCGGTCACGCCAGCTCGATCGGGCCGCCGCTCGCCGGCGGCTTCGCGACGCTCAAATTCCTCTGCCTGGCGGTCACGATCGTGTACCTGCTCGCCGGCCTCGTCGCACTCGCGCTCGCGCGCCGCAGCGCCCCCGCGCGATGAGCGGACCGCAGCGCTCCGAGATCTTCGCGCCCGGCCTGCTCGACGGGCACGTCGCGCTGATCACCGGCGGCGGAACCGGGCTCGGCAAGGCGGCCGCGCACGAGCTCGCCCGCTGCGGGGCGTCGGTCGTGCTCGCCGGACGCCGTGCGGAGGTGCTCGACGCGGCGGCGGCGGAGATCGGCCCGGCCGCGACGACCGTCGTCGGCGACATCCGCGACGACGACTCGGCGGCGGCGATCGTCGACACCGTGCTCGAGCGCCACGGCCGCCTCGACGTGCTCGTCAACAACGCCGGTGGGCAGTACTTCGTGCCGGCGGAGGCGATCGCAGCGAGAGGCTGGCAGGCGGTCTTCCGGCTGAACGTGGGCGGGACGACGCGTATGGCGGAGCTGGTCGCCGAGCGCGTGATGCGGCCGGCGGGGCGGGGGACGATCCTCAACGTGACGCTCTCCCCGCATCACGGCCTCGCGGGGATGACGCACTCGAGTGCGGCGCGGGCCGCGGTGGAGGGGCTCACGCGCGCGTGGTCTGCGAAGTGGGCGTCCGACGGCATCAGCGTCGTGGCGCTCGCCGCCGGCCACTTCGAGACCGAGGCGTTGGACAAGTACCCCGACGTCGTGCGTGCGGGCGCCGCCCGCACCGTCCCGCTGCAGCGGCTCGGGCAGCCGATCGAGCATGCCTGGCTCGTCGCGCTGCTGGCCTCGCCGCTCGGACGCTCCTTCAGCGGCTCGGTCGTGACGCTCGACGGCGCGCGCGACAACTGGTTCGGCCCCTGGCCGCCGCCGACGCTTGCGGACGAGGAGGGCGTCGTGCCGACGGAGGAGCGGCGGCCGGCGCCGCCCTCCGCCTGAGCGGACGCTGCGCGCGCCTCAGCCGCGCCCGACGAGGATCGCGATGCCCTGCCCGCCGCCGATGCAGAGCGTGGCCAGGCCGAGCTCGTGGCCGCCGCGCTCCATCTCGGCGAGCAGCTTGACCGTGATCACGGCGCCGCTCGCGGCGACGGGGTGGCCGAGCGCGATCGCGCCGCCGTTGGGGTTGACCTTGGCCTCGTCGAGGCCGAGCTCGTCGATCACGGCGAGCGACTGGGCGGCGAACGCCTCGTTGAGCTCGATCACGCCGATCTCGTCGAGCGAGCGACCGGCGCGCGCGAGTACCTTGCGCGTGGCGGGCACGGGTCCGATCCCCATGATCTGCGGGTCGACGCCGCACGACGCGTAGGCGAGGATGCGGCCGAGGACGGGGGTGCCGCGCTTCTCGGCCTCCTTTGCGGACATCAGCACGACCGCGGCGCCGGCGTCGTTGAGGCCGGAGGCGTTGCCGGCGGTGACGGTCCCGTCGCCTCTGAAGGCGGGGCGGAGCTTGCCCATCGCGGCGGCGTCGATCTCTTCGCGGATGTGCTCGTCCTGGTCGAAGGCGACGGTGTCGCGCTTGACCTTGATGTCCACCGGGACGATCTGGTCCTTGAAGCGGCCCTCGGCGCGGGCTGCCGCGGCGCGGCGGTGGGACTCGGCGGCGAACGCGTCCTGGCGCTCGCGGGAGATTGATCCCCGCTCGGCGAGGCGCTCGGCCGTGATCCCCATGTGGTCCTTGTCGAACGGATCGGTGAGCGCGCCGACGACCGCATCGACGAGCGGCGCGTCGCCCATGCGCGCACCCCAGCGGGCACCCGGCATCCAGTACTGACCGCGGCTCATCGACTCGGCGCCGCCGGCGAGGGCGATGTCGGTCTCGCCGGTCTGGATCGTCTGCGCGGCGGAGACGATCGCCTGCACGCCGGTGCCGCAGAGGCGGTTGACGGTGTAGGCGGGCGTCTCCTTCGGGATCCCCGACTTCATCCCGACGACGCGTGCCATGTACATGTCCCCGGGCTCGGTGTGGATCACGTTGCCGAAGACGACGTGGCCGACGTCGGCGGCGTCGATCTGCGCGCGCTCGATCGCAGCCTTCGACGCGATCGCGCCGAGGTCGCTGGGGGCGGTGTCCTTGAGGCTGCGGCCGTACGAGCCGATGGCGGTACGGGCGGCGCCGGCGATCACGACGTCGGTCATCGGGTTGGTGCTCCTCTGCGGTGGCGGGCTGGGCGGGTGGGTGCTTGCGAAGGCTAGGTCCCGGCGCCGGTGGGCGCGCCGCCTACAGTTGGAGGGGATGAGCGACGCGGACCGCCGTCCATCGCACGAGCACGAGCGCGGGTACGAGCCTGAGCAGGAGCTGGCTCCGGCCGAGCGCCTGTTGCGCGAGCGCACCGCAGACCTGCCGGGGATCGGCAAGCCGCTGACGGAGCGTGCGCGGATTGCGCAGCGGTCGGTCGAGTCGTATCTGCTGGGCGCCAATAACCCGCCGCGCTGGATGGAGCGGGTGGCGGAGATCGACCGTGCGCTGAAGCGCGAGCGGCGGATGCTGCGAGTGGAGTGGCAGACGCTGCGTGCGGAGTACGGAGCCGACGGGGACGGGTTCGCGTCGGCGTGGCGCGCGTTCGCCGCCGAGCGCGGCGCGAGTCGCGAGTACCGCGAGCTGAACGAGTTGATCCGCGCCCACAACGAGTGGTATCCGGTCGAGCGCAACCTGCCGGTCAACCCGCGCACGGGGGAGTGGGTGACGGTCGGCGGGCGGTCGTTCCTGCGACCGGTGGTGGGGGAGGCGTGGGTGCTACGGGAGTTCCCGGCGGAGGTGTGAGTCGGGGGCCGCGCGGCTTGCGGTTTGCGGTGGCTTTGCCGCGCGGCCGGTCCGTCGGTGTGTTCAGGACTCGCAGGCGGTCCCGTCGTGGTCGGAGTCGAGGCCGTAGTGGTCGCTGCCGACGACGCGGAACGGGCCGCGGACGTAGTAGGGCCCGTTACCGCTGCCGCCGGCACAGTCATAGTCGCTGACGTTGGGGCGCAGGCAGCGGCCGCTGTAGTTGCGGTCGCAGTGGCGCTTCTTGGCGATGCTGGCCGTGTGGTGCCCGGCGGGGGCTGCGGCGAGCGCAGTGCTTGCGGTCGCGATTGCGGCAAGCAGAGCGACGACGAGCAGGCAGGACAGGGGAAGGGTGCGCACGGACGGTCTCCTCGGGAGCGGGTACGACCGACGCCTCATGCGCCAACCCGTGCCGGCGATTCTACTCCGGAAAAGAGCGTGTCGCGGCGGTCATGGCCCTCCGCCGCTCGCCGTTCCCCACCCGGACCGCGCCCCGAGTATCATCAGCCCTCAGCCTGCGGGCGAGGTGTTGTGGTTGCACAGGAGCCTTCCAAGCTTCTAGGGCGGGTTCGATTCCCGTCGCCCGCTCTGGCACATAGCTCCACGGGGAGTGGCGCAGTCTGGTAGCGCACCCGGCTGGGGGCCGGGCGGTCGCAGGTTCAAATCCTGTCTCCCCGACCTTAAGAAAACCCCGCACATGCGGGGTTTTCTGCGGTCTGGGTCCAGGTCTCGTAAGAGTGGCTGTGTACTGTCTGCAGCCTGTCTGGTGGCGGTTGTCGAGGTGTTCTAGCCTGCGTGCCGGGCTGATCGACCGGACCGCGACCTACGCTAGGAGGGTGAGCCTTGACGATCGAGTGCCTGCACTTTCACGCTGACTGCTCTGCGTCGCGGACGCTGGATTCTGTCGCGGCCCGTTCTGCTTGCGGACTGGTGGCCACGCGATGACGACCTTTCGTCCGCTCAGCAGACGCGGCCGTCCTGACGACCGATTTGACCAACCTCAACCGGGGTTGCCGGGATATCTCCTCCATCCCATCGTGCAGTGGCTGGACGCGATCCTGTGGGTCGACGACCCTGCGGAGTTCAGCCAGGTGCCCAACGTCGATGTCCTTCGCGATGTACAGCTTGTGCTTCGGATGCAGGAGCCGCTGGACTGGAGCACGGGAGGATATTCCGCGCGGACGAGCCTGATCGAGCTGATGCATCGGGACCGGGAGTTCGCTCTCGATGTGCTCGATTTCTTCGTGCAGCAGGTCGCCTCGCTCGCCTACTCTGACAAGCTCGGCGAAACGCTTACGCTCGGTGGTTCGGAGTGGGAGGTTGCGCCGGTTGGTGAGGCTGGGCGCCAACTCTCGAAGCGCGTCATCGGACCGGTGCGAGAGAGTATCGAGGAGCTTCGGACGTACTCAGAGCGTGCACACCATCATCTCTCGCGAGCGTGGGAGAGACTCGTGGGACGCCAGCCTGATCCGTCGACCGCCTACCGTGAGGCGATCCGGGCAATCGAGGTCGTTGCAAAGCCGGTCGTCACTCCGCACGACGAAAACGCGACGCTCGGCAAGGTCATCCGCGCGCTTCGCGACAAGCCCGAAAAGTGGGAGACCGTGCTCGACAAGTCCTCCCCGCTGCAGGTGGCCGATCTCGCAGATCTCATCTGGAGAGGGCAACTCGACCGTCACGGGACAGATGAACCTTCCGCTCCGCTGAATGTGTCTCAGGAGGAGGCAGATGCCGCAGTGCACCTCGCCGTGCCGCTGGTGCGCCTGTTCGTCAGTGGTGGGATCCGGTCCAAATAGCTCTGTTGCATATATTCCGTAGAGCTTTGACGCACCGCCGGGGCAGCGTGCCGGCGCGGTGCGGCCGCGTTCTTCAAGGCATTTCGCGTGGCCGGACGGCTGGAAGGCGGCGGTCTGGATGACCGCCGCCTTCGTCACGTCACTCGTCCCAGTAGAGGGCGCGCATCCGCGGGACGTACGTTTCCCCGCCGGCCTGCGTCTCGTAGCTCTCCGAGCCGGTCATCCGGCCGTACACGGTGATCATGTCTTCCTCGGCGCCACGAACGTTGCCTTCGTAGTTCACCCAGATGTTGTCGTCCCAGAAGCCGTAGCCGCCGTCTGTGACCGACAGCAGCATGAAGCCGACCCCGCCGGATTGCTGGATCTGGAAGATTTGTCCGTAGTAGCGGACCTTGCGTCCCCGGAAGGACTCGGGGTCCTTGATCAGCTGGCTGTACGGGATCGTCTCGGTGCTGTCCTTGAAGGCCTGTACGCGAGCCGCTGCGGCCTCGGCGCGTCGGCGTCGAATCTCGGCGAGTTCGGCTGCGCTGCGCTTGCGCTCGACGTAGACGGAGCTGGTCGAGGTGGCGAAATCTTTCGCTCTCGCCGAGACGTCGATCGTGTTCGCGCCGACGAGCACGTTGACGGTGTGGCTCCATCTGCCGTCGCGTCCTGCGCGGAGACGTTCGCTGGAACCCGCGTCGCGAAGCGTGACCGTCACGACGCCGCCGGGTGCGGTTCTGCCGTTGACGCGAATCTCCGGCTGCTTGATCTGCGCCTCGCCGGAGGGGAACAGCGTCAAGGCCACTGGCTCCGGTTCCGGCTCGGGTTCGGGGACTGCGGTCGTAGAGGCTTCGGTGCGAGCCGTCTCGCTGCTTTCAGCGGCGTTACTGCTTCCACCGCTGTCACCACACGCGCCGAGCGCGGGCGCCGCGACGAGCATCGTCAGCAGCACGGCGAGCATTCTTCGCATCGTTTCTCCCATTTCCTGATTGCTAAGAGCCGGCACGCTAGCCGACGCCCTGGACCCGTGCTCCACCTCGCGAGGGCTGTCTGATGCCGGCTCTGCGCTGACGCTGCTGTGACGACCGAAGGCTGCGGGCCGAGGGGAGAGGAACCCGGGCGCCGGTCAGGCTTGATCCGGCAAGGGAACGATCTCGCGCGCTCACTCGATCGCGACGCGAGGACGGCCTTGACCGACTTCTCGACGGCTTGTTGGACGTGGAAGCCGACGACCTCGTCGGCCTGGTCGGGATCGCCCGCGAGCGCGCGGGCCGCCGTGAGATCGGCGGCGGCTTTGCGTAGCAGCCGGTCCGGGAGCTGCCGCTGCTCAGGTCTGGGCAAGCAGACGGCCCTCGCGAAGCGCGCGCTCGACCATCGTGCCTCGCTCGCCCGCGCTGGTCTGCCTTCGCCTTGTCCATCACGACGAGGTCGATCGGCACTTCGAGCTCGTCCAGCTGGCTTCGCAGTCGGACGGCCTCGCGGATCACGTCGTCGACGAGCGGGCCGACCGCCCACGCCGCAGAGGCGGCGTGCGCTCAGGCGTCCGGGCCGATGAGCCGCTCGGGCATGCCGATGCGGCGCAGATACTCGGCCTCGGTGGGGTCGCGCGGCTTATCGCGCACGATCGGTCCGAGGCGTGCGAGCAGGGGCGCGATCTTCGCGCGTTGCTGGGGCGTATCGCGGCGCCACTGCTCGAAGCTGATGGTCTGCGTTCTCAGCGGCTTCTAGCCGCGTACTCGGCCCTTCATGCCTCGCGGGAGGAACCGGATCCGCTGGTGGCGGAACGCCAGGGTGGGGCGGGACGAGCCCGGCGAGGGTTCGCGTGGGCCCACCGAACTGCGACGGCGTACGCCTCGGCGGGAACATGCGGATAGTCCTCCCGCAGGACCTCACGCGACTCGCCCTGGGCGATGAGGCCGGCGATGGTCCGGACTGGGATGCGGGTGCCGCGGATGACGGGCTCGCCGCCCATGACCGTCGGATTGCGCTGGACGTAGCGGTCACGCAGGCGGGCGTGCTCGTCAGCGCTTCTCATCGCCCCGCGCGCACGTCACGAAGCGCTGCGACGATGTCCGGCATCGGCTCGCCGTTTGCCATGCGGTCCCAGCCGGGTGGCAGCGGGAGCATGTCGGTCCGTGCTCAGTTGCGATCGGCGCTTGACACCGTGTCAAGCTCGCGTGTCCCGCGCGCGAAGCCCTGGGTGCTAGCGTGGCCGCATGGGTCGTGTCTTCTTCGCGATGGGCATGTCGCTCGACGGCTATGTCGAGGACGCGAGCGGCAGCTTTGACTTCACTGCGCCGGACGACGAGATCCATCGCATCGCGAACGAGCAGGCGCGCGACGCCGCCGTGTTCGTGTTCGGGCGCCGCATGTACGAGCTGATGGAGGGCTACTGGACGGGTGCCGCGGCCGCTCCGGAGGAGCTGTCGGAGGTGGCGGCGGAGTTCGCTCGTGTGTACGTCGAGACGCCGCGCGTCGTCGTCTCGGACTCGCTCGGCGACGTCCCGGACGGGGTGCGGCTCGTGCGCCGCGCCGACGCGGCCGCCGAGGTGGCGCGTCTCGCGCGCGAGCACGAGGGCCACATCGAGATCGGCGGGCCGACCCTCGCC
>Ga0126313_10000032_pt1 | contig 68475 bp, 65 predicted proteins | sample Plot105A_FD_89954 | JGI IMG/M metagenome (GOLD analysis project Ga0126313, IMG submission 89954) | Serpentine soil microbial communities from UC McLaughlin Reserve, CA, USA - Plot105A | ecosystem: Environmental > Terrestrial > Soil > Grasslands | place: USA: UC McLaughlin Reserve, Lake County...
CCTGTCGCTCGTGGGTCTCGGCGCTGGGGTGGGGGCTGGGGGTGCGATGGCGCTGCCGACCGGTCGTCATTACGAGCAGGTCTCGCCGGTGGACAAGGGTGATGGGGACATCATCGCGGAGGGCTTGAAGATCATGGCGTCGGAGGCGGGTGATGGGGCGGCGTTTGAGTCGCGGATGGTGTTCGGTGATGCGGTCGGGTCTGGGACGGTCGGCCGCACGACCTATTTGGCTCGGCGTGGTGTTGGTGGTTGGTCGACGCGTTCGGTTACGCCGATGCCGCGTACGGATGCGGTCCAGGTTCTGGCGGCGTCGACTGAGTTGAAGGTCTTTGCGGAGGATCTGAGCAGTGTGCTCTTGTGGGCGTATGACCTGCCTGGCGTGACCGACGACAGGCCGATGCGCAAGGACCTCTACGTCGAGGACACAGCGACCGGGGCGTTGCGGACGGTCAGCAAGTCCCAGCAGGACACGCTTGGGCTTACCGATTTCCTGAACGTCGACTACCGCGGAGCGTCGGCTGACGCGAAGCACGTCGCGTTTGTGCTCTCGACGCAGATGTTGCCGGAGGCGTTGGAGGGTGTTCAGAACGTCTACAAGTGGGACGACGGTGTGTTGAGCGTCGCCGGGGTCCTGCCAGACGGCAACGTCCCGCCGGCGGGTGCGACGGTGGAGCCGGACAACATCAAGGGCACGATGTCCGCGGACGGCAGCCGGCTGGTGTTCACCGCCTCCCCGGATGGTGTCGCGCCTTCGCAGCTGTACCTGCACGTCGACGGCCAGCCGAGCGTGTGGGTCTCAGAGCCGGAGCGCGGCGTTGACGGCGACGACGACGACAAGACGCCCGCGAACGGAGTCCTCTTCGAGGGGATGACGCCTGACGGCAAACACGTGTTCTTCTCGTCTGAGGAGCCGCTGGTCGACGCGGACACCGCTCCCGGCCCCGACGAGTACCGCTTCACCTACAGCCAGGATCCCGCCAACGACACCAACAACCTGACGTTGATCACCAACGACGGCCAAGCGGTGAACGATCCGGGCAGCGTCGGCGGTGCGCTGGTCGGGATGAGCGACGACGCCACACGCGTCTACCTCCATGGGTCCGACTCCACGTTGAAGTTATGGCAGGAGGGCGTGCCGGGCCTCACGACCGCCGACCCGTCGGCTCCCCGGACCAGGATCGCCAGGTCGCTGTCGCTCGTCGCGTCGATGCCAGGCTACGGACGCGTCTCGCCTGATGGTAACTGGCTCGCGTACGTCAAGGATGAGCGGATGTATCTCTATGACCGTGCCGGTGGGTCGCTTGTGTGTGTGTCGTGTCCGGCTGAGGCGTCGTTGGTGCCGACGATCACGGACACCGGGGAGGGTTACTTCCAGGGTTTCCGTCCGCGGTTTCTGAGTGATGACGGTCAGGTCTTCTTCTCGAGCACGGGGGCGTTGGTCACCGAGGACACCAACGGTGTCGCCGATGTGTATGAGTACGACGGCCAGACAGGGACGCTCAGTCTCCTCACGACTGGGAAGGGCAGCGAGCCCGCGATGCTCGCCGACGCGAGCCGCAGCGGCGATGACGTGTTCGTCGTCACCCGCCAGCAACTCGTCGCCTCAGACCGCGACGGCTACATCGACCTCTACGACGTCCGCGTGGGTCCGGCGCCTGCGGGCCAGTCCGTGGGCGTGGCGCCGGCTTGTGAGGGTGATGGCTGCCAAGGCGCGCTCTCTGGTGCGCCCGCGGAGGGCGTTCTCGGCAGCTTGTCGCTCGAAAGCGACCCGCCCGGCGCCGCAGCTCGGGTGCGCCTCGCGGTCAGGTCCCGCGCGACCTTTCGCGGCACGGTCGGCCTGTTGCGCGTGAGGCTCGCCCGCGGGCAGATCGCGTGGCACGGCCGAGGACTCGCATCCGGGACGCTCAGACGCACCAGCCCGGGAACGGCCAAGTTGAGGTTGCGGCTCGCCAAGCGGGCACGGACCCAGCTCAAGCGCTCCGGCCGCTACACCACGGTCGTTCGCCTGCGTTTCCGTGCCGGCGACGGACGCACCGCGAGCCGGACCGTGCGGTTGACCTTCCGTGCCGCGACCAAGAACGGCGGCCGCTGAGGGCGGCCAAACGAGAAGCTCGACCGTCGCGCCACCCGCAAGAAGGGACCTGACTAGCCGACAGCTGGTGTCCGCTGCGTCTCCCTTGGGGCGACGGACCCCTCTGCGCCAGACTCCACCGCTGCGGCTCCCGCCACCGAGGCCTGCCACATCTGACGCAGCTCCGGGACGATCTCGCGGAGCTGCTCGGCTTCGTCTCGTGACACGCGGTTCGAGATGAGATCGACGGTGCCGAGGGCGATCAGCTCGGCGGCGAGCGCGGGCATCGGCTCGCCGTGGCTGAGCCGCAGTCCCTCGACGTAGTTGGCGAAGCGGCCGAGCGCGTCGTCGCGGCGGGCGCGGGCGACGGGGCCGACCTCGAGAACCTCGACTAGGCAGGTCTTAGCCAGCGCTGGCTCGACGGAGAAGAACGCCAGCACGCCGGAGAGGATCGCGTCGAGCTGGTCCTCCCAGGCTTCCGGACCGAGGGTCAGGTTGCGACTCGCGACCGCGCGGATCGCCGTGCGGACCAGGCGCTCCATCATGCGGTCGTAGACCTCGACGAAGAGGTGCTCGAGGCTGCGGTAGTGGTTCCAGAACTCCTGGGGTGGGATGCCGGCCTCGCAGCAGACGCGCGCCGGGCTCGTACCGACCCAGCCGTGCTCGGCGACCACCCGCGGCAGCGCGTTGAGCAGCGCCTCGCGATCGGCCTCGGACGAGCGGCCGGAAACACCGACGTGGGTCTTCGTACCGCTTGCTGACTGCGCCATCGGCGCTAGTCGGGTGCTTCCTGTCACAGACCGTCTCCGGTATCAGTGGTGCCTCGCCCGAGGCGAGCATACCCCCGTGGTGCCTGGCGGTCTATGGGCTTGCCGTGGAACCCGGGAGCTGCGCGGTCGCGTCGCCGCGGACGTCCGCGAGGATCTTCGAGTGGGGGTCGAGCCGCAGGCCGGCCTCGATCGCCTCGAGCGCGTGCTCGGGGGAGTCGAGGACGTTGAGCTGGAACACCGCGATGCGGACCCAGGGGTCGGGATCGCGCGGGTGCTCTCGCGCGACCTGGCCGAAGGCGTGCAGCGCATCGGCGTCGCGGCCCAGCTCGGCGAGGGCGTCGGCCTTCGCGTAGAGCGGGTCCTTGGCGTAGGGATTGCGGTCGCGGGCGCGCTCGGCCTGCTCGAGGGCTGCGCGAGGGTTGCCGGCGTCAAGCAGCTCGTAGCTGCGCGCGACTGCCCGGTCGGCGGCCAGCGGCTGCCAGATCGTCCACGCGCAGACCAGTGCGACGAGGATGGCGGCTGCGGCTGGGACGAGGCGCGCGACGGACGGCCGCGTGCTCGGGGACGACGCTGTGGGTGGCTCGGGCTGGGACAAGGACCCGCGGCCGGCGACGAAGCCCGCCCCTACGAGTCCCATCACGGTCACGCCCGGCACGAACCAGGTCCAGTCGGCGGCCGACTGGATGCCGTAGGCGATGGCTCCCAGCGCAAGGGCGACCAGAGCGCTGCGCTCCTCCGTCCACTCCGACTTCGCGGTCCAGCGGCGCGGACCGATCCCCGTCGCTCGACTCGCTGCCGCGAGCCACGTCGCGAGCAGCGCGAGCACCGCTGCTAGCCCGACGATGCCGAGGTCGGCGAGCGCCTGATGTACGAAGCCGTGCGCGTGGCTCGCGTGGAAGTCCGAGGTCCGGTGGCGCAGCCGCGCGACGTCGAACGCGCCCGCGCCGAGGCCGTTCGCCGGGCGCTCCTCGAAGACGCGCCATGCCTCGCCCCAGTAAGCCGCGCGTGAAGAAGATGTCGAGGCTAGGCGGCGGCCGCCCAGGGCGGGCGGCTCGGCGCGCTCGTCGGTGAAGTCGGAGAGACGGTCCGACGCGCTGCCGAGCAGGCCGCGGTCGGAAGCGGCGACCCCGACGAGCATCGCGACCGCTCCCAGCACGGCGACCGCCGCCACCGCCTGACCGGCCCGAACGCGCACGGCGGGCGACGGGCGATAGCGCGACTGCACTGCCACGACCACGATCCCCGCGAGCGTCAGTCCGACGGCGGTGGCGAGGACCAGCAGGCCGAAGTCGTCGGCGACCGCCTCGCGGATCGCGGTCGTCTGGAAGTTGAGGCGGAAGGCATCCTTCGACAGCGCCCAGGCGATCAGCGGCGCGGCCCCGGCTAGGCCGACGCCAAGCACGACCAGGCTGCGCAGCCGCAGCGGCACGAGGGCCAGCCAGAGAAAGCAGACGACGACGACTGCGAGCAGCGCGCCGCGGGACTGGGCTATCACTACGGTTGCGATCAGCAGGCCCACCGCCGGGTAGGCGAGCGCCCTCCCGATCCGGCTGCCGCCGCGCCGCGTGCCGAGCCACAGCCCCGGCGCGACGCCGATCGCGGCCGCTCCGGCGAGCGCGTTCCAGTAGTCGAACGGCTGGCTGATCCGGCCCCCGAACGTGCTCTCGTCGAACGATCCGGGCCAGACCCTGGCGGCGAGGCCGTAGAGGGAGATCGCGACGGCGCCGAGCAGCACGCCCCGCGCGACGGCCGGTCCGCCGTTCGGGGCGAGGCGAGCCGCAGCGACGGCGCCGGCGAAGACGGCGAGGTAGGCGAGCGTGCGGCCCGTCTCGACGTACGAGGCGTTCTGATCGATCGACCAGCCGATCGAGAGCGCGGTGACGATCGCGAAGACGGCGAACGCCCCGACCGACCATGCCCCGTAGGCGCCTCGCCGGCCGCGCAGCAGCGCCGCGCAGACGAGGACGGCTCCCGCGGCGACGAGCAGCAGCTCGACGACTCCGGTGCGCTGGAGCGCTGTGCCGCCGCGTGCTCCGACAGCGACGCCCGTGAGGGCGGCGGCTAGTGCGGCGCTAGCTGTGCCGGCCCGGAAGCGGGACACGACGCAGTGCGTTGGCGATGGTGGGGTTGCGTCGGGCGGCGTACCAGGCGGCGGCTCCGATGGCGAGCAGCGACAGCGCGACGATCGCCAGGATGAGTCCCAGGCCGCCGCCCGAGGAGTCGTCGCTACCGCCCCCGGCCAGGCCGCCGGCGTCCTGCTTCAAGGTGTCGTTCGCGTCGTCGAGCTCGTCCTTGCGCTCTCTCGCCTCGCGCTTGGCCGCGCGCTTCTCCGCCGGCGTAACGACTCCGTCGCCGTTGCGATCCAGCACGACGCCGTGGAGCTTGCCACCCGTCGGCGAGCCCTTCTTGGGCCCTGCAGGGGTGTTCATCGCCGCGCTGATCTCAGCCAGGCACTCGGTGTAGGCCACGCGCTCGCCGGTCACGTTCCGCTTGGCCTCCTGGAGCTGCGAGCGCGTGTAGTGGCCGTGGAGGCCGTCGTCGTGGAGGACGCAGTCGCGCAGGACGCGCTCCCAAGTGGCCGCCTGGGCCGGCGCAGCAGCGCAGGCAAGGGCCACGAGCACCATCGCAGGGAGGAGTAGCTGTCGGATCTTTCGCTTCATCGCAAGGATGGTGGGACGCCCTCCGTACCCCGGAAGACGCCGCTGCCCGCTGAACACCAGCGCGTGAGGCTAGCAAGCCCCTCCGCCGTCAGGTCAGGCGCCGGCTGCCTCCAACGCACTGGCCATACCGCTTGCCCAAGCGCTCGGCGTGAGCTCCGCCGCGTCGCGGCGCGCGACCTCGCCGAGCTCGGCTCGCAGATCCGGAGATCCGACGAGCGCTCGGATGCGATTCGCGAGCACATCGGGGTCTCCCGCGGGGACGACGAAGCCGTTGATCCCGTCCCGGACGAGCCCGCCCGCGGCGGCGCCGACCGCGTCGGATGCGACCACCGGAGTGCCTTGGAGCATCGCCTCATTGGTGACTAGACCCCAGGGCTCGCGAAAAGTCGCGGTCTGCACGGAAGGCAGCACCAGCACGTCGGCGGCGGCGTAGAGGGCCGGGAGGTCATCGGGGGCGAGCTGTCCGAGCAGGCGTGCGCTCGGGGCTTGCTCGGCGACGGTCCGCTCGAGCGGACCGTCGCCGGCGAGGGCGAGTCGAGCGCCGGACCCGAGGTCGGCTCGGGTCCAAGCGTCGAGCAGCGTCTCGATGCCCTTCTCGGGGACCAGCCGGCCGACGAAAAGGACGAGGACGTCGTTCTCGCCTGCGCCTGCGCGTTCCCGGGCTGCGGCTCGCTCGGCATCGGGGACGGGGGCCCCGAAGCGATCGACGTCGACGGCTTGTGGGGCGACGAAGATGTTGCCGCGTCCGCCGCGGTGGCTCTCGACGTAGCGGCTGACGTGGCTGCCGTAGGTGGCGACGGCGTCGGCCGAGCGGTAGAGATGGCGGGTCGGCAGGTAGGAGAGGGCGTGCGCCGGCGTGCGCGGATGGGCCCAGATCGTCGCCCAGAGGACGAAGGGGACCCTCCGGGCTCGGGCCGCCGCATAGGCGCCGGGAAGCGCGAGGCGACCGTCGATCCCTGCGATCACAGCGCGGTAGCGGCCCGATGCGGCGAGCCGCACGGCCCCGCTCTCGGTGGTGCGGTGGACAGTTAGGCCATCGATCGGGGGTCCCGCGTGCTTGTGGGCGATGACCTCGACGTTTGCCAGCTCAGCGAGCTGACGGAACGGCTCGCGCCGGTAGGGGGAGACGATGCCGGTGACCAGGCAGGCCGGGCGCACAACCGTCGTCATCACGGGGGACAGGTTACGTTCCGGCGGTGTCCGCGCCCCGTGTCGACATCGCGATCGTCTCGCTCGGCACCACGATGGGCTGGCGCAGGGGGGACGAGGCGCTCGCCGAGCATGTGAGGGCGGCGGGGCTCAGCTGCGAGTTGCGACCGATCCGGCTCGGCGCTGCGCGGCACCTGCAGCGGGCGATGTGGGCGACCGACCTGGTCCAGGCCCTCGCCGCTCGCCGCGCCGCGGCTGGGGTCCAGGTTCGGGCCGTCATCTACTCGAGCATCACCGCGGCGCTGCTCCAGCCGCCGCGGCGCCCGCACGCGATCCGCTTCGACACGATCGCCGACCTGAACCGGCCTGGCCTGGGTGGGGCGTGGCAGCGCCGCCGCGAGCGCGAGGTGCTGGCGCGCGCCGACCTGCTGCTGCCGTGGAGCGAGGCGGCGGCGGACGCGGCGGCCCGTGTCGCCAGGCGAAGGCCGGCGCAGATCGTCCTGCCGTGCGACGTCGAGCTGGGGACCCGGCCCGCCTCGGACGCGCCCGACGCGACTGCCTATGCGGCCAACCCGGAGAAGCGCGGCCTCGACGTGCTGTGCGAGGCCTGGCGCGTCGGCGCTCCCGAGGGCGCTCGGCTGGTCGTCGGCGGAATCGAGGAGGTGGATGCCCGCGCCTGGCTCGCCCGTCGCCGCCTCACGGTTCCGGCTGGGATGGAGCTCGCCGGAGCGGTGCCGCGCGAGCGCTGGATAGCGCTCGTCGCCGGCTCGCGCGCCTACCTGAGCGCCGCGCGGTTCGAGGACTGGGGGATCGCGCAGATGGAGGCGCTCGCGGCGGGCACGCCGCTCGTGACCGTCCCCACCCCGGGCCCTAACGCCGCGCTGCCGATCGCGCGCCGGCTGGCGCCCGAGTTGGTCGCCGCTGAGAGCACCGGCCCGGCGCTGGCGCAGGCGCTCCGCCGAGGCCTCGCGATGTCCGACGGCGCGCGCGCGGCCTACCGCGCCGATGCCCAGCGTGCGCTCGAGCCCTTCTCCCATGCCGCACTCGCGGCGGTGGTCGCCGAGCGCGTGCTGCCGGCGTTGCTGGGGCGTCGCGCGGCTTAGCTCGCCCCCGCTGCACCTTCGGACGGCCCCTGGCCCGTACAAGCGTTCATCGGGACGGGCGGTAGGCGATCGCCGCGATCTGGCGGCGACGCCGGACGACCGCCCAGACGCGGCCGATCGCGTGGAAGACCGCCCGCGGCAGGAGTCGCACCAGCAGGGCGGCACGCGGCGGCCAAGCACGCGTGACGACGCGACACTCGATCCGCTCGAAGCCGGCCTCGGCGAGCAGGTTGGCGAGCAGCTTCGGCGTCCAGGTGTAGAGGTGGTGGTCGGGGTCGTCGTCGCTGGGCCGGCGCTGAGCGCGCCAGTCGTCGAGCGGTAGCCAGAGCACGAGCCGACCGCCGGGGCGCAGGACGCGCCGCAGCTCGCGCAGCTCGTCCAGTGGCTCGAGCGTGTGCTCGAGCGCGTGGTTGGAGATCGCGACGTCGAAGCTCTCGGCGTCGAGCTCGGCCGTCGCCGCCACGACGTACAAGCCGCGTGACTCCGCCTCGCGCCGCGCCGGCTCGCTGACCTCGACGCCTGCCTTGCGCGCGGCCGTCAAGCGGGCCAGCAGGCCGCCGGTGCCGCAGCCGAAGTCGACGACCGCGTCGCCGGGCGCGACGTAGGGCTCGAACTTCGAGCGGTTGAGCTCGGCGCCGAGCGCGCCGATCGAGCGCTGGTAGTCGAGGTAGTCCGTGGCGGCGACACCGCGGTAGTGGCTCCCTACGCGGTCGCCGGTGGAGCCGGTGCCCTGGGCCATCGCGTCGGACCTTACGCGCGATGGCCGGTGGCGCCGACGTCGCGGTAGATCAGGGTCCAGCGGTCGCAGACGGCGGTGTAGCCGAAGCGGTCGGCCGCGCGAGCCGCGAGCGCGGCCGCGTCGTGTCGGTCGGACCTGGCGAGCGTCGTGCGGATCGCCTCGGCGAGCGCGTCGGGATCGCCGGGCGCGACGACGGCGCCCGCCGCGGCGTCGACGAGCTCAGGGACGCCTCCGACGGAGGTCGCCACCGCAGGAAGCCCGCTCGCCTGGGCCTCGATCAGCACGACCGGAAGGTTCTCGTGGAAGCTCGGCAGGACGAACAGGTCCGCCGAGCGCATCAGCTCGGCGATGCGCTCCGGTGGCTGGGCGCCGAGCAGCGTCACGCGGTCGGCGATGTCCAGCTCGCGCGCCAGCCGCTCGAGCGGTCCCCGCTCCGGGCCCTCGCCGGCGATCTCGAGCGTCGCGCCGGGCAGCTTCGCGAGCGCTTCGAGCAGCACGCGCTGGCCCTTCTTCTCGGCGAGGTCGGCGACATTGAGCAACCGGGCCGGGGTGCCTTGCCCGCGCGGCTGCGACGACGGGTAGAAGACATCCGTGTCGACGGTGTTCGGCACGACCTTGACGCGGGCGCCCGGCGCGAGCTGACGCAGACGGCCGGCGAGCTCCTCGCTGACCGCGCCCACCACGTCGGCTTGCCTGAACGCCACCCGCGCAAGAAAGCGGTCGTAGCCCGTCACGAGCCCGCGACCGAAGCCGGTGTAGTGCTCGGTGATCGCGACCTTGGCTCGGCTCAGCCCGCCGAGCACGAGCGCCGGCGGCGCGGCCTCGAAGACGTGGGCGTGGACGACGTCAGGCCGCCAGCCGTCGCGCCGCAGGCGGCGCAGCGCGACGAGCATGCCGAGCAGCTGGAAGCCCATCGCCGCCGGGCGCAGGAACGGCCGCCGGTAGCGGACGCGCAGCGTGCGGATCCCGTCCTCGACGGCGTCCTCGAGCGCGAAGGCCTTGAAGCGAGGGTGGGGCGTGGCCAGCGACGCGAGCACGACGACGTCATGGCGCGTCGCGAGCGCCCGCGCGTGCTCGCGGCAGAAGAGGCCGAAGACCGGCCGGTCGGGCCAGGGGTACCACTTCGGCACCACCAGCACACGCAGCCGCTCGCTCACGACGGCAGCCTGCGGTAGGTGGCGAGCGTGCGCTGCGCCTCCTCGGTCCGCACGTACGGCTTGCCGGCGAGGAAGCGGCGGCCCTCCTCGATCGCCTCGGCGTGCGTGTACGTGGAGGCGACCTTGCGCGACTCGTGGCGGACGGGCAGCGCGTCGACGATCCCGAGCTTCCAGCCCCGCTCGCGCGCGAGCGCGCCCCAGTGGTTGTCGAGCCCCCAGCCGAAGCGCAGCTCAGGGAAGGGCGTCAGCTCCGCGGCGGCGCGGCGCGAGAAGAGCGTCAGCGGTCCGATCTCGACGTACTGCGTACGGCGCGCGAGCGAGAGCGCACGGCGGCGGGTGACGCGCCAGGCGGCATGACTGCGCATCGTCTGGGCGGGCTGGGCGATGTCGAGCTCGAGTCGCTCGGCGAGCGCGACGAAGCGGTCGAGGAAGCGCGGCACGAGCTCGACGTCGTCGTCGGAGACGAGGAGCCAGTCGTGCTCGGCGAGCGGCGGCGCTGCGGCGAGCAGCTTGTTGAGGTTCTCGAACTTGCCGCCGTGCATGTCGGTGAGGACGGTCTCGTCGGCGAGCGCGGGGGTGGCGGCACCGGTGGCGCCGAAGGCGAAGGAGACGTCGTGGCGCTCGGAGCGCAGCCGCGGCACGGTGTGCGCGAGCAGCGAGTCAGGGCGGTAGATCGACAGGACGAGCACGCGTTGCGGCGCCTGCTCCGCGGCGAGGCGGTCGAGTCGCGGACCGGCGAGGCTGATCGCCCCGGCCGTCTGCAGCGCCCAGTCGGCGGCCGTGCGCGTCACCGCCAGCCGCTTGCCGGCGACCGTCCCCGACTCGCCGGAGAGGAACGACGCGGGATCGGGGAGTCCGCGGCTCACCGCTGCGCCAGCGCCTCGACGATCCGCCCGGCCGAGTGCGCGCCCATGACGAGGCCCTGCGGGCAGCGTCGGCGAGCGGTGTGCCAGCCCGCGCCGGCGAGGTGGCGCAGCTCGCGCGCGATCGTCAGCTCGGAGCCCTTGCGGCGGTCGTTGCGACGCGCTGCGCGGCCGCGGCGGTACTCGGCGCGGGCGAGCGAGCGCAGGCGGGCGTCGTCGCCGCTGCGGCGGTGCTCGAGCCAGGCGTCGGCGATATAGGCGACGCGACCGCCGTCCGAGTGCAGCCGCATCAGCCACTCCTCCTCGTCGCCGTAGATCGGCACGCTCTCGTCGAAGCCGCCGATCCGCTCGACGGCCGAACGGCGCAGCGCCATGTTCGCGCTCCAGACGAAGTCGGTCTCGCGGTCTTCGGGCCCGAGGTCGAGCGTCGTGATCGGCGCGGACTCGCGCCCGCAGCCTCGCGGCGCCGGACCCTCGAGGCTGGCGCGGATCGGCCCGCCGAGCGCGTCTGCCCAGCTGTGGCGCTCCGCGCCCGCAGCCAGCGCCGCGACCCAGCCCGCCGGCACGCGGACGTCGTCGTCGACCAGCGCGACCAGCGGTGCGCGGGTCGCGGCGACGCCGGCGTTGCGCGCCGCGTTCGGGCCGCGCGAGCTCTCGTGACGGACTACCGGCACGCCGTGCCGCTCGGCGACGGCGGCGCTGTCGTCCGTGGACCCGTCGTCCACGACCACGACCTCGTAAGGGACGTCGCCGGACTGGGCGGCGAGCGAGGCGAGCGTGACGTCGAGATACCCGGCTCGGTTGCGCGTCGGCACGACTACGGAGACGGCCGGATCGGGCATCGCGCCGGTAGGTTAGCCGGGGTGTCTGCCGGCCCGCGCGTCCTCGTCGTGCACAACCGCTACCGCATCGAGGGTGGCGAGGAGCGCTCCGTCGATCTCCAGCTGCGCGCGATGGAGGCTGCCGGGATCGAGCACTCCTCCTACGAGCGCCGCTCGGCCGACGCGGGCAGGCTGCAGGCGGCCCGCGCGATGGTCCGTGGCGGCGAGGATCCGCAGGCGCTGGCCGACGCGGTGCGCGCAACGGGCGCGGACGTCGTCCACGCCCACAACACCGTGCCGCTGATCGGCCCGGCCGGCCTAGCCGCCGCGCGCGAGGCGGGAGCGGCGATCGTCCTGCACCTCCACAACGTGCGCATCTTCTGCGCGACCGGCTTCGGCGAGCGCGACGGCGGGCCGTGCCGGCGCTGTCGCGGTCGCAACACGCTGCCGGGCCTCGTGCTCAACTGCCGCCGGTCGGTGCCGGAGGCGATCACCTACGCCGTCGCGCTCAACCGCCACCAGCCGCTGCTCCTCGACGCGGTCGACCGCTTCGTCGCGCCGAGCGCCGCCGCGCGCGACGAGCTTGCGGCGCGCGGGCTCCCCGCCGAGCGTGTCGACGTGCTCCGTCACTACCTGCCGGCCGACTCGTTCGCCGAGCGCTCGCGGGCGGCCGACGGCCGCTACGCGCTGGTCGCGTCGCGGCTCTCGCCGGAGAAGGGGATCGTCGACGCGGTGGTCGCCTGTGCGGCCGCCGGGGTACCGCTGCGGGTCGCCGGCGAGGGCCCGGAGCGCGAGCGCCTGGAGAGCGCGGCGCGCGAGTCGGGCGCCGACGTGACCTTCCTCGGCCGCCTCCCGGCCGCGGAGGTGCGCCGCGAGCTCGCCGGGGCCGCGATGGTCCTGATGCCCTCCCGTTACCACGAGTTCTCGCCCTTCTCCGCCCTCGAGGCGATGGCGCAGGGCGTGCCGATCGTCGCAACCGCGATGGGCGGCCTGCCGGAGCTCCTCGGCGAGGGGCGTTGCGTCCGGCCAGGGGTTCCCGGCCTCTTCGCGGCGCGCGTGGCCGAGCTGTGGGCGAATACACAGCTGCGCGAGCAAGAGGGGGCAAATGCGCTCTCGCGCGCCCTCGACAGACATGCGCGCAACCGCTACGTGGAAGACCTCCGGGCGCTCTACAGGAGAGTTGCCGGCTGACCTTTACGCTAAGGTAAAGGGAATGCCGCGCATCTCCTCCAAGAACCAGATCACGCTGCCGGTCGAGACCATGCGGACCGCCGGCCTCTCCGCGGGCGACGACGTAACGGTGACCGCCGAGGGTCCCGATCGCATCTCCGTCAGCCGGACGGCCGATCCGTCCGCCGCGCTGGGCGTCTTCGACGGCCTCTACGAGCCGGGCTACCTGGAGAGGCTCCGCGCGGAGGACTGGGATTGAGGGCGTGCGTCCTCGACTCGGACGTCGTGATCGCGGCTCTCGACAGGAGCGACGCTCACCACGACTCGGCTGCCAAGGCGATCATCGAGATGACCGAGGCGGGCGTCGAGCTGGTGCTGTCGACCGTCAACTACGCGGAGACGCTCGTCCGTCCCGCGGGTGACGAGCGCTCTCTGCGCACGGCGGTCGAGGCGATCCGGGCACTGCGGGTCAGGCTGGTGGCGCCGAGTGCCTCCGTGGCGGTCGAGGCCGCACGGCTCCGGAGCCTTGGGGTGAGCCTGCCCGACGGCTTCGCGCTCGCCACCGCCAAGGCCGAGCGCGCGGCGGTTGCGTCGTTCGACCGCCGCGTCCGGCGTGCGCTCGATCCAGCCGGCGTCGAGCTCGCTCCCCAGCTGGCCTAGCGCGCCAGCTGCGCACGCCACCAGTCCAGCGTGTCGCGCACGGTTGCGTCGAGGGGGATCTGCGGCGTCCAGCCGGTCGCCTCGGTGAGGCGATCGTGGGAGCCGCGCATGGTGCGAGCGTCGTTGGCGCGCAGGCGGGCCGGGTCGACCTCGTGGCGAACCGGGATACGGGCGGCGGCGGCGACGGCGTCGACGAGCTCGGCGACCGAGGTCGAGCGGCCGCTGCAGACGTTGAAGGCACCGTCGGCGAGATCCGCGGCGAGCGCATAGGCGCGCACCACGTCGCGGACGTCGGTGAAGTCGCGTGCCGACTCGGGATCGCCGGTGCGCAGGACGGCCTCGCGCTGTCCGGCCGCCTCGGCCTCGGCCACCTGGCGAGCGAGCGAGCTGAGCACGTACTCGTCCTCCTGGCCGGGACCGGTGTGGTTGAACGGCCGCAGGCGGACGACGCGCATCCCGAAGGCGGCTGCGTACTGCCCGCCGAGCACGTCGCACGCAGCCTTCGAGACGGCGTAGGGATTGCCCGGGGCCAGCGGCGCGTCCTCGGTGACGGGCAGCTCGCCGGGCTCGCCGTAGACCTGCCCCGAGCCGACCAGTACGACGGTCGCGTCGCGGGCCTCGTGGCGCACCGCCTCGAGCAGGTTGACGGTCATCTCCATGTTCGGCAGGACCGCCTGCTCGGGGTACTCCCACGAGCTGCTCGGCGAGCTGAACGCCGCGAGGTGGAACACGACGCTCGGCTGCTTCTCGGCGACGAAGGTGCGTACCGCCTCCGCGTCGCAGAGCTCGAGCTCTGCGCGTGGAGGGGCGACAGGCGGGACGCCGTCGCCCGCGCAGAGCAGCTCGACCAGGTGGCCGCCGGCGAACCCGGCGGCGCCGGTCACCAACGGCGCGCCGGCCGCTGGGGCGGTGCGCTCGGGGGATGGCGTTGCGGCCTCCTGGGACACGGCGGTGAGTCTACGGCCGGGCGTGGCGCTCGCGCAGCAGCTGGCGCACGACGCCCGCCACGAAGCGCGGGTTCGAGCGCAGGTAGCGCGGGAGCTGGCGGCGCGGCTCCTGGGTGACGCGGTAGGCCCACTCGAGGCCGGCGTCCTGCATCCAGCGCGGCGCCTGCGAGATGCGGTCGGCGTGGAAGTCGAACGCGGCTCCGACGCCGCAGAGCACGGGCGCGTCGAGCAGCGGCCGCATCCGCGCCATCCAGCGCTCCTGCTTCGGCATCCCGATCCCGACCCAGACGAGGTCCGGCTCGTCGGCGTTGATCCGCTCGGCCGTCTCCCTGTCCTCCTCGGGCGTCGCCTCGCGATGCGGCGGCGACCAGCCGCCGACGATCTCGATTCCGGGATGGTCGCGGCGCAGGTTGGCGGTCAGGGCGGCGAGCGCGCCCTCGTCGTGCCCGCCATAGAGCCAGATGCGCTGGCCGCGCCGTGCGGCGTCCGCGCAGTGGCGCCGCATCAGCTCAGGGCCGTAGACGCGGCCCCCGAGTCGCTCGCCGAGCAGGTTGGCCGCCCAGACCACCGGCAGCCCGTCCGGGACGGTCAGCGTGGCGTCGGTCAGGGCGCGGCGCAGCAGCTCGTCGTCCTGCGCGGTCACCAGCGACATCGCGGGGGCGGCGCAGATCCAGCCGCGTTCGCGGCGATCGACCATCGCGTCGATGACGGCAAGAGCGCCGGCATAGTCGACGAGTGCGATCGGCACGCCCAGGACGTCGCGGCGCCGGACCCCGGCCGCGGCTGAGGGACGACTCGAGGCCGTCTCGGCAGGACGCGTCGAGCTCACCCGCGCGAGGCGCCGCGTACCTGGGCGGCCTCGGCCAGCTCCTGCGCCGGGCGCGTCAGCTCGTCGGGAGCCGTCCCGAGCGGCGGCGCGTCGGGCTCCTCGCCGCGCTGGCGCTCCTCGAGCAGGGCGAGCCGCTGGGCGAGCACCTTCGTCTGATCGGTCAGGCGCGAGACGGCCAGCGAGAAGTGCAGCAGCAGGATCAGCACGAAGCCGAAGGCGATCAGGAAGAGCGCGTTCGGCGGGTAGATGATCCCGATCGTCTTCGAGATCCGCTCGAGCAGCCCACTCCAGAGCGCGAGCCCGAGCACCGCGAGCCCGCTGAACAGCCACAGCAGCGCGTAGCGCTCGAGCAGCCGCCGCTGGCGGACCAGCTCGAGCACGCCGATCAGCATCAGCACCGCCGCCACGATCGAGACGAGCTGGATCCGCAGCTCCATCAGATCCCCTGAGCACTGACCGGGGCAGCGTCGCCGGGCTTGACGACCGGGCGCTTGCGGACGAGGCCGACGAAGATCGCCAGCAGCACCTTGACCATGTAGTAGATCGACTTGCCCGATCGGATCGAGGAGACGCCACCGCCGCGCTCGAGCATCTTCACCGACACCTCGCGCATCCGCAGCTGGTGGTGATGGACCATCAGGACCGCCTCGACCTCGGGGTAGTCGTGAGGGTAGTCGCGCGCGAAGAGGGTGATCGCGCGGCGGTTGTAGAGGCGGAAGCCGGACGTCGGGTCGGTGACGGGCTGGCCGATGAAGCGCGACAGCAGGAAGGCGAAGATGTGGATGCCGGTGCGGCGGCTGATCGGCGCGAGGTAGCCGCTGTCGGTCAGGAAGCGCGAGCCGCAGACCATGTCGATCCCGGGATCGGCGTCCATCGCGTCGCGCAGCGTCGCGATCTCCGAGGCGAGGTGCTGACCGTCGCCGTCGACCTGGACCATCCGCTCGTAGCCGTTCTCGAGCGCGAAGACGAACCCGGCCTGCACGGCGCCGCCGATGCCGAGGTTGAACGGAAGCTTCACCACGCGCGCTCCGGCAGCGAGGGCTGCCGCGTCGGTGGCGTCCGTCGAGCCGTCGTCGACGACGAGGACGTCGAAGTCCGGAGCCGCCTCGTGGAGCTCGCGCACGACCCGCGTCACCGTCGCGGACTCGTTGTATGCGGGAACGACCGCGAGGTTGACGTTCGTCGTGTCCATGTCTCCTAAAGGCGCCGACGGGCTCGGAGTTGCGCGGCGCGCTGCACGTATATTGCCCGCTCCCGTGGTCGAACTGCCCTCCATCAACGTCGTCACGCCCTGCCTGAACGCCGCGGCCACGATCGAGGAGGCGCTCGAGAGCGTGCGCAGCCAGGGCTATCCGCGAGTCGAGCACCTCGTCGTGGACGGCGGCTCGACCGACGGGACGCTCGAGATCCTCGAGCGTTCGGGCGTCCGCTACGTCTCCGAGCCCGACGACGGACGCGTCGACGCCGTCAACAAGGGCGTGGGCCTGACGAGCGGCGACGTGATCGCCTGGCTGAACGCCGACGACCGCTACCACCCGGGCGCGCTGGCGGCCGTCGGAGAGGCGTTCGCCGCCGATCCGGCCGTCACGTGGGTGACCGGCTACTGCGACATCGTCGATGGCGAGGGTGCGGAGATCCGCGCCGGCGTGACCCGTTACAAGAACTGGCTGTTGCGTCACTGGTCGCTGCCGCTCTACCTCACGCAGAACTTCGTGTCGGACCCGGCGACCTTCGTCCGCCGCGACGCCCTGCTGCGCGCCGGCCCGTTGAACCCCCGCTACCGGATCTCCCACGACTACGACTTCTGGCTGCGGATCGGTCGCGAGCGGCCGCCGGTCGTCCTCGAGCGCACGCTGTCGAGCTTCCGGATGACCGAGGGCACCCAGAGCATGGAGGGCTTCGAGCGCCAGTTCGAGGAGCACGCCGAGTGCGCGCGCGTCCACGGCGCGGACCATCCACTGCCGGTTGCGGTGAACCGCCTGATGAGCAGGCTGATCGTGCTCGTCTACAAGACGCTGCGCGCGGTGCGGCGGCTGCGCTCGAGCGTCAGCCGGTAGAGCTCGACGTGCTTGCGGGCCGTCGCCTCCCAGGTGAAGCGAGCCGCGTTCGCCAGCCCCGCGACGCGTAGGCGGTCGCGCTCGGGACCGTCCTCGGCGATCCGCTGGATGGCCGCCGCCATGGCCTCGACGTCCTCGGGATCGAACGCGAGCGCCGCGTCGGCGACTACCTCGGCGAGCGATCCGCGTGTCGAGCTGGCGACCGGGCAGCCGCAGGCCATCGCCTCGACGGGAGGCGCTCCGAAGCCCTCATAGAGGCTGGGGAAGACCATCGCGGTGGCGCCGCGGTAGAGCGCCGGCATCTCGTCGCGATCGACGTAGCCCAGATGCCGCACGCGGCCGGCGACCCCGGCGGTGCGGGCATGGCTCTCGAGCTCGCCGAGCTTGCCGTAGTCCTGCCCGGTCAGCAGAAGCTGCAAGTCGCCCGGGACCTTCGCAAGGGCGTCGATCAGCCGTCCGTGGTTCTTGTGCGGCCAGAGGTTCGCCGGATAGACCAGATAGCGCTCCGGCAGGCCGAGGCGCTCGCGCAGGCGCGCGTCGGCGTCGGTCGACGCTGGGCTGAAGCGCTCGTGGTCGATGCCGAGGTGGATCGCCGTCACCCGCTCGGGCTCGATCCCCACGATCTCGATCAGCCTCTCGCGCGAGTAGTCGCTGATCGTCATCACACGGTCGGCGCCGCGCGCCGCGCCGTCGTACGCCCAGCGGCGGTAGAGCCGCTCGGCGCGCGAGAAGAAGCCCGGCAGCTCGTGGTGCTGGAGGTCGAAGACGGTCGTGACGGTCGGGGTCTCGCGCAGCCGCGGGATCGGGACGGTGACGGGGTGGTGGAGGACGTCGAAGTCGCGCGGGACGTCACGCGCCGCGAGCCTCGGCGCGACGCCCGCGGAGGCCATCGCAAGCAGTCGCGTCGCGCTGCCGTCCCCGGCGCGGTAGCTGCGGACGTGGCGCAGGTGCACCGGGCCGTGCTCGTAGCCTCGGTAGGCGGCTGCCACGTGACGGTTGGCGAGCACCGTCACCCGCTCGGGGCCGTTGCCATCGGCGAACTGATCGAGCACGCCGCGGACCAGCGACTCGGCTCCCCCGACGCGGCCGGGGAAGAGCGTCAGCAGTGCGAAGCCGAGATGCACGAGCGCTCGTGTTCAGCCAAGATGCCGACGCCCGTGTCCAGACTGGTGCTCGGGCGCCAGCCGGTGATGCGCTCGAGCTGGCTCAGGTCGGCCTGGTGGGCCTCGAAGGGTATCTCCGACGGCAGCTCGCGCCAGCGCGCAGACGGGAATCGCTCGGCGAGGGTCTCGAGCAGATCCGATACGCGCCGACCCTCGCCCCGCGCGAGGTTGACGTGTCCCGTCGCGTCGCTCGCGCCGAGTCGCAGCAGCCCCTCCGCGACGTCCCCGGCGTAGACGTAGTCGAAGAACCCCTCGGGGCGATAGACGTCCAGCGGCGTCTCCGGCTCGGCGAGCAGCGAGCGCACCCAACGCGACACGACGTCCTTCGAGCCACGCCCGTAGACGCGGAAGATCCGCGCCGAGACCGACGTGAACGGCGTGCCCGGGAAGAGGCTGAGGAACTCGAGCTCCTTCTCGTGCATCAGCTTGGCGCCGCCGCAGAGATTGCGTGGACGCACCGGGTCGGTCTCTCGCAGGAGGTTGGGTGCGGCCCGGGCCTCGTCGAAGAGGTAGAGCGCGGGGTCGTAGATCAGGTAGCTCGAGGCGAACACCAGCCGTCGCATCGAGGGGACGTCTCGCATCAGTGTGGCGACGTGGTGGCTGAGCAGGACGTTGTGGTGGTAGTTCTCGTCCCAGAAGCCCTCCGTCTCCTCGGTGCGCTCGAACGTCGCGGCGAGGTGGAAGCAGTACTCGGGAGCGAACTCGGCGACCTGCTCCGGAGTGAGCTCGACCGCGTCGCCCTCGACATAGGTGACGTCGTCGGCGGCCCAGTCGGGTCGCGGCTCGAGGTCGCAGCACATGACGCGCGCGCCCTGCGCGTGCAGCGACTCGAGCAGCTCACGGCCGATCACGCCGGCGCCGCCGGTCACGAGAACCGCTCGGTCGCGGTAGTCGGTCATCGCTGCCTCCAGTCGTCGGCGAGCAGGCCGTGGACGACGCTGTCGCTGAGTCCCTCGCTGGTCATCACGTGCTTGCGCAGCCGCCCCTCGAGCTCGAACCCAGCCGCCTCGAGCAGACCGATGTGACGCTCGCGAAAGGCGTAGGTCTCGGCGAAGAGCCGGTTCAGGCCCAGCTCGCCGAACGCCCAGTCGGGCAGGAAGGCGAGGAACGCGGCCATGTCCCGGGCGTAGGTGTCGGGGCTCTCGGCGCGCTCGGGGTCGACGAGGAACGAGACCTCGGAGCGCAGCGACTCCCATGCGACCGGGGTGAGCCCGCCGTAGCCGATGAAGCGGCCGTCGCCGTCGAGGATCGAGACGAGCACGTGGCGCGGCCGCTCCGAGCGCTGGGCGGGGACGACGACCTCCTCGAACCAGCGCTCCTGCTGCTCGGGCGAGATGACCTCGTGCTGGCGCAGGACCTCCATCTGCGCGTTGCGGAACTCGCGCAGCGTCTGGATGTCGGCACGCCGTAGGGGCAGGAACGTGTAGCCGTCGCGCTCTGCGGGGAGCCCCTTGGCGTGCGGTTCAGCGAGCTGTGTCATCGACTTCCTTCCCGAGTACGGCGCGGACGTTGCGCCCGATTCCGCTGGCAGCGTACGAGCTGAACAGGGCGCGGCGCAGCTCCGCCGGCATCGACAGCTCGGCTTCGACGCGGTAGCCGTGGCAGGTGGCGCCGAGCTCGGGGTCGGCCACGTAGTCGAGCCCCATCAGCAGGAACAGCTCCATCGGCGAGTCCGCCTGTACGTCGAGCGGCTCGAAGCCGAGCCGCCGGCCGAGCGCGCACAGCGACTCGACGTCGAAGTAGTTGACGTGGTCGGGCACGGCCACCCACCACTCCTCGCAGTCGAGCTTTCGCTGGGCGGCCAGCTGGAGCGGGTTGAAGTCGTTCGGCACCTTCAGGTAGAGGAGCCCGCCGGGTGCGAGCAGGCGGCCGGCGTCCTCCAGCATGGCGACCGGCTCCGGGACGTGCTCGAGCACGTTGAGCATGACCACCGCGTCGTAGGCGCCGTGCCGATCGGGGTCGCCGACGAGCTCGTCGATCGTGATCGCACGGGCGTCGAGGTCCCGCTCGCGGGCGATGGCTGTCGCCTCCTCCGACGGCTCGATCCCCTGGGCCTCGAAGCCGTGATCGGCGAGCCAGTGCAGCAGCTCGCCCTGCCCGCAGCCGACGTCGAGGACCCGCTTGCCGGGACCGTGGGTCTCGATCGCGTGCCCGACGTCGGCATAGAGGGTCTCGCCGAGCCACCTGCGCTCACGCTCGCCCTCCTCGCCGCCCGCCAGCAGCCGGCGCAGATCGGGGGCGCGCCCCCCACGGCGCAGCAGGTCGTAGTACCGGCTCTCGTAGAAGCGCTCGAACTCCGAGTCGCTGGGCAACGGGTCGAGGCGCCGGTAGCCGTAGGTCGGATCGACCACGACCCGGTGGCGGGCGGCTCGCTCGGAGCCGTCGGCGCTCAGACCATCTCCCACGTGATGACCTCGTCGTCCGCGACGTCGACGCGCAAGCTGCGCCCGACGACCAGATCGAGGTGCTTCGGGGCGATGCCGTAGCCGGGCCGCTTGACGGCGATCATCTCGCGCGTCAACACGGTGCCGGCCGCGAGGTCCCCGACGGCGATCAGGCTGCGCCGCGCGAGCGAGAAGTTCTCGTCGAGCTCCTCGGAGCTCGGCCCGTCCTTGCGGCCGTCGCCGAGCGCCGCCTGGGCGTCGCGAATGCCTCCGACCATCGCTCCCAGCTCGTCCGGCTCGATCGCGAACGAGTGGTCGGGGCCGTCCATCGTCCGGTCGAGCGTGAAGTGCTTCTCGACGAATGCCGCGCCGAGCGCGGCGGCGGCGATCGCCACCGAGATGCCGGTCGTGTGGTCGGAGAGCCCGCTCGGGACCCCGAAGGCAGCGTGCAGAGTCGCCATCGCGCGCAGGTTGCTGCGCTCGACCGGAGCGGGGTAGACCGCTGCGCACTGCATCAGCCCGACGCTCGGCGCGCCGGCGTCCGCGGCGGCGAAGACGGCGTCCTCGACCTCGGCGAGCGTGGCCATGCCCGTGGAGACGATCAGCGGGATGCCCGTCGCCGCCGCCTTGCGGATCAAGGGCAGGTCGACCAGCTCGCCCGAGGCGATCTTCATGACCGGCACGTCGAGCGCGGCGAGCTCGTCGACCGCGTCGTGGTCGAACGGACTGGAGAAGAAGTCGATGCCCCGCCCGCGCGCATGCTCGGCGAGCTCGGGCTGCCAGTCGCGCGGCAGCGAGATCCGCTCCAGCAGCTCGGCCGGCGTCTCGGTCGAGACCTGCTTCAGCCACTTGCTCTCGGCGACGCGCGAGTAGATGCGGTCGCCGGAGTAGGTCTGGAACTTGACGGCGTCGGCGCCCGCGTCGGCGGCCACGTCGATCAGCCGCTTGGCGATCCCGAGGTCGCGGTTGTGGTTCGAGCCAGCCTCCGCGATCACGTAGCAGGGACGGCCGTTGCCGACCGTCCGCGACCCGATCGTCATCTCGTGCGGCAGGCCGCGCGCCCCGCCGGGGCTCGTCTGAGGGGTTCGGAGGGTCATTCGCTGCGCCCCGGATCGTATGTGCCCCGCTCGAAGTCGGCGACGACGGCCGGAACCTCGGCGATGCCGGCGACCGACACCTCGGCGTCCTCGTCGGCGGGAACCTCGACCTCGGCATGACGGCCCGTGCGCACGCGGATCGTCCGCGCGCCGAGCGGCCTGATGCCGCGGAAGTCCTTCGTGGCGTCGTCGCCGACGTAGACGATCTCGGCGAGGTCGGCGCTCTCGCGCCGGGCGATCAGCTCGAACACACGCGGCGATGGCTTGCGGTGGCGGATCCCATAGCGGTGGGTGATGTACGCCTTGCGAACCAGGCGCGGCAGTCCGAGCGCCTCCACCTTGCGCTGCTGGACGAGCTTGTGCCCGTCGGTGACGATGTAGATCGGTCGCGGGGCAAGCGCCTCGATCGCCGCCCGCGACTGCGGCGGCAGCGCGATCTCCGGTGCGTGGTGGCGGTAGGCGTCGATCAGCCTGCGGACCGACTGCCGTCCCGTGAGGCCGAAGTGCTCGACGACGTCGTCGAACTGGCGCCCGCGCCCGCTCCCGTCGAGCGAGCCCAACATCACATCCAGCGCCTCGTCGGCGCTCACACCCCAGCGGGCGTGGAGCTCACGCGCGACGGCCCGGAACCCGCTCTCGACGAACGTCCGCTCCGGGTAGAGGGTGTCGTCGAGGTCGAAAGCGACGATCACGGCGAGGGCTCGACCAGCCGGTCGGCGGGATAGCGCACCATGCGCAGCCCGCGGCGGTAGCCACCAAGCCGGGGCTCGACCGCTTCGCCCGCCGCCTCGGCGAGCGCCCACCCGGGGGTGTCGATCCCCGCGTGGAAGCCGAGGGTCGATGCGCCGCCGACGCGCGGGTTGCACTCCAGCAGGGTCGCTTCCCCGTCTCCCGCGAAGCCCTGAAGCACCAGATGGCCGTGCAGCGAGAGGCTCTCGGCGAAGCGGACCGCCAAGTCGACGAGCTCGGGCGCCTCGACGGTCTCAGTGACGGTCGACTCGCCGTCGTGGACCCTGATCCTCGTCCGAGGCGCCGCATCGACGACCTGGCCCGCCCGGTTGACGTAGACGTCGATCGAGTGCTCCACGCCGCCGACCAGCGGCTGGACGATCGGCTCGTCCAGCGTGGCCGCGTGGCGGGCGGCGGCGGCGCGATCGAGGCCGACTGCAAGCTCGCGGCCACCGGCCCCCCGGCGGCGCTTGACGACGAAGCGCTCGCCCTCGAGATCCTCGACGCCGAGTGCCGTAGGCGGAGTTGGGATGCCGAGCGCCCGGCAGTGGTCGTGGAAGGCGAGCTTGTCGAGGCACGTCGCGACGGCGTCCGGGTTCCCGACCGGGACGCAGGTCCCGGCCTCGGCCAGCCGCTCGCGGCGCTCGGCGAACCACGCCAGCTCGCCGTCCCGTGTCGGGATCAGCAGGACGATGCGCTCGCGGGCACAGAACTCCATCACGGCCTCGTCGGCGCCGTCGCCGGAGAGGGGCGGCATCTCCCAGAACCGGTCGCTGAAGTAGCTGCCGACGCAGCCCGGATCGGTGTCGCCGCCCCAGACGAATCCATCCACCGACCGCTCGTCGAGGGCCCGGCGAAACGCCGCGAGCAAGGGCACCTTGCGCGACAGGCTGGTCACCAGGACGTTCAACGGCCGCCAGTCTGCCGCATCGCGGCGACGGCAGCCGACCCGCCGCGCCGGCCGTCGGTCGGCCCGGACTCGTAGCATCCTCCGTCCATGGACTTCAGAGGAAAGACGATTCTCGTCACCGGCGGGACCGGATCGTTCGGCAGCCGCTTCATCGAGCGGCTGCTCTCGGATCACGAGCCGCACTCGGTGCGCGTGTTCAGCCGCGACGAGCTCAAGCAGTCGGAGCTGCAACGCCGCTTCGCCGACGAGACGCGCCTGCGCTACCTACTCGGTGACGTTCGCGATCTCGCGCGGCTCACACGCGCCACGCGCGGCGTCGACGTGATCGTCCACGCCGCGGCGCTGAAGCAGGTCGAGGCGGCGGAGTACAACCCGTTCGAGGCCGTGCAGACCAACGTCCTCGGCGCGGAGAACGTCGTGTCCGCGGCGATCGAGAACGACGTTCCCGTGACGGTCGCGCTATCGACCGACAAGGCGGTCAACCCCGTCAATCTCTACGGGGCGACCAAGCTCTGCGCCGAGAAGATCGTCACTCAGGGCAACGCCTACGCCGTCGACAGCGAAGCGCGCTTCGCATCCGTTCGCTACGGGAACGTGGTCGGCAGCCGCGGCTCGGTCGTGCCGCTGTTCAAGGCGCAGAGGGAGACCGGCGTCTTCACGATCACCGACACCCGCATGACGCGCTTCTGGATCACCCTTGACGAGGCGGTCGACTTCGTCATGAGCTGCATGGGCCTGATGTCGGGCGGTGAGGTGTTCGTGCCGAAGCTGCCGTCGGCGCGCGTCGTCGACATCGCGGCGGCGCTCGACCCGGACGCCGAGCAGCGGATCATCGGCATCCGCCCTGGCGAGAAGCTGCACGAGGTGATGATCACCGCGGACGAGGCGCGCCACACGCGTGAGCTCGACGATCGCTACGTGGTCGTGCCCGAGTACGCATCGTGGGAGATGCGCGACTGGGCGAGCGACGGCGGCGGGCTGCCCGACGGCTTCAGCTACTCGAGCGGCGCCAACGAGCAGGTGCTCTCGATCGAGGGGCTGCGCTCGATGATGGCCGAGATCGCGCCCGTCGGGTGACCCCGTCGGCTCGATGAGCCCGAGCGGCTTCCTGCCCTACGGTCGCCAGGAGATCGGCGACGAGGACGTCGCCGCGGTCGCAGCGGCCCTGCGCGACCCGATGATCACGCAGGGTCCGCTCGTCGAGCGGTTCGAGGCCGCGTTCGCCGAGTCCGTGGAGGCGAGCTACGCCGTGGCGTTCGCGAACGGGACGGCGGCGCTGCATGGAGCGGCGTTTGCCGCCGAGCTGGGTCCCGGCGACGAGTCGATCACGACCGCGATCACCTTCGCCGCGTCGGCCAACTGCGCACGCTATGTCGGGGCGGACGTGAGGCTGCTGGACGTGGATCGCGCGACTTGGAACCTCGACGTCGTCGCGGCGGCCGCCGCGGCGGGCGAGCGCACGCGGGCGGTCGTAGCCGTCAGCTTCGCCGGGCTCCCGGTCGATCTGTCGCCGCTCCAGCCGCTGCGCGAGCGCGGCATCGCGGTGATCGAGGACGCCTCGCACGCGATCGGCGCCCACCGCTCCAGGATCCCGGTCGGGGCCGACGCCGGTGGGGCCGACATGACGACCTTCTCCTTCCATCCGGTCAAGACGATGACCACCGGCGAGGGAGGGATGGTCACGACGGGCTCGGCCGAGCTGGCCGAGCGGCTACGCGCCTTCCGCACCCACGGCATCCACCGCGACGGCGGGGCGGCCGGCCCCCACGACGGCGCATGGTGGTACGAGCAGCGCGAGCTCGGCTTCAACTACCGCATCACCGACTTCCAGTGCGCCCTGGGGATCTCCCAGCTCGGACGTGTCGACGCGTGGGTCGAGCGGCGCAACGAGATCGCCGCGCGCTACCGCGAGCTGCTGAACGGCGAGGAGCGGATCGAGCTGCCGCCCGAGCCTCCCGCCGGGTCGCGTCACGGGCGCCATCTGCTCCCGATCCGCGTCCGTGCCGGAGCGCAGGCGCGGCTGGCCGTCTTCGACGCGCTGCGCGCCGCGGGCATCGGGGTCCAGGTTCACTACATACCCCTCTACCGCTTCCCTTACTGGCGCGAGCGAGGCGGGGCCAGTGCCGAGACCTGCCCCGAGTCCGAGCGCTACTACGCGGGTGCGATCTCCCTGCCGATGTTCCCGGGGTTGACCGACGCCGACGTGACGCGCGTCAGAGACGCGCTGCTGGCCGCGCTCGAGCTGTGACGCCGCGATAGACGCCCTCCAGCTCGGCGGCTACGTCGTCCCAGGTGGGGACGTCGGCCGGGCGTGGGCGCGGCGCTTCGCGGACACGACGCACGGCGTCCGCCGTGGCGCTCGGCGTATCGACTAGGTGGACGGCCTCGGGATGGGCGGCGTGCAGCTCACGGTGACTCGGTATGTCGCTCACGACGACCGGAAGGCCGACCGCCAGCGCCTCGAGCACCGCGAGGCTCTGGGTCTCCGCCTCGCTCAGCAGGACCTGGCAGAGCGCTCTGCGCTGGATCGCCTGGACGGCGGCGGGATCGGCGATCTCGCCCAGCCAGATGCCGCCCGTCCGCGCCACGTCACGCTCGAAGGCGGCGCGCTCGGCGCGGTCTCCGCTCCATCCGCCGACGATCACGACGGGAGTCCGTCCGCCGAGTGCCGCCGCGACCTCGCGTTGGCGCTTTCGTGGCGACACGCCGCCGAGCATCAGCGCGAACGGCTCGCCGGGAAGCTCGGCAGGCGGCCGCGGAAGCTCGTCGGCAGGGACCACGTCGACGCCGTTGCCGATCACCGTCACGGGACCGTCCCGGAGCCCCAGCCGGCCCGTCAGCCGCCGCTCGTGATCGGTCAGGCAGACGACGGCGTCGGCGCGCCGCAGCAGCTCGCGCTTCATCCGGGCCGTGGAGACGATCCCCGGCAGCGCCGCACCGAGGACCAGCAGGCGCTCGGTCGCTCCAGGGCTCGAGACGATCACCGGCGAGAGCACGAGCGGTGCGGGCGCCCTGCGCCAATGGCGAACGGAGTGCCACACGTTCGCCTCAGCGCCGAACGCGTGCAGCACGTCGAAGGCCTGACCCGCCTCGAGCCGCTCGACATGGTCGACGGCGTGTCCGCGACGCCGCAGAGCGGCGGCGGTGCGCGCCATCTGGAGCTCGAGCCCGCCGCCTCCGAGCGCCGCTGGTACGCCTCCGAGCAGCGCGATGCGCAGGCGGTCTTCGGCCTGGGCAGTGACCATCGTCGAGTGACCCTATCCGTTGCCGGGCTGTCTAGAGTCCGGCGCCTGATGAACGCCTTCGAACGGCTCGCCAAGGCTCTTCCCGCGGCCTGGCTGGAGTCGCTGCTCAACCTGTCGGAGTACGTCCTCAACCACGTCGTCAGCCGAATCCCGCTCGCAGGGGCCCGGATGGCCGCCTACCGCGCCCTCGGTGTCAGCATGGAGGACCCGCGCCACGGCGTGATCATGCTCGGCACGGCCATCTCGGCGCCGCAGCGGTTGACGCTTGGCGCGCGGTCGGTCGTCGGCGGCCACTGCCTGCTCGACGCACGCGGCGGGATCACGATCGGGCGCGATGTCAACGTGACGGGCTACACCCGCTTCATGAGCGCCAAGCACCGCATCGACGATCCGGGCTTCGAGGCGGTCTACCAGCCGATCCACGTCGGCGATCGGGCGTGGATAGCGCTCGGTGCGACCGTTCTCGGTGGCGTGACGATCGGCGAGGGCGCGGTCGTGGCTGCGGGCGCGGTCGTCACCCGTGACGTGGCGCCCTACACCGTCGTGGGAGGCGTGCCGGCGGTGCCGCTGAGCGAGCGCCCTCGCGATCTCCGCTACGAGCTCGGATATCGGCCGAGCTGGCTCTGACGGGTCAGCCGAGGATCAGGTCGACGGTCTTCTCGACCGCCTCCGGATCGGCGCCGAGCGCCGCGCGTGCGTCGGCTACGGCGGCTGGGTCGGCACGTTCGCCGAGCCCGTCGAGCGCCGTCGCCAGCGATTGAGGATCGTGAGCGACCGGCAGGGCGCTCGAGCCGTCGAAGGGCCACTGCACCGGAGCGGCGCTCGGGTCGAGCATCACGGTCGGGATGCCGGCCGCCGCCGCTTGCAGCGTCGCCGTCGACAGCGATCCAACCACCAGGGACGCGGTCCCGAGCAGCGGCTCGATCGGTCCGCCGCGCGCCAGGCGGACCGACGGCGTGACCATCGCGTCGAACGCCGTCGAGTCGAGCGGGTGCGGTCGTAGGACGACCTGCAGGTCCGGCCGAGCGGTGCGCAGGCCGGCCAGCGCGGCCGACGCGTGCTCGAGCGGCGCCCGCGCGCCGAGCACCGCGGTCGCCCAGCCGGGCGCCTGGATCAGCACGAGGGCGGACTTCGTGGCGTTAGCTCCGGCTCGGGTCGCCGCGATCGCCTCGAGCATCGGCATCGCCGCAGGATTGCCGGTGTGCACGATGTCGCCGTAGGCGTGGGGAGCGAGAAAGCCGGCGTCGCGCTCGCTCCAGGCCGCGACGCGATCGCCGGTGAGACCGTCGCAGATCGGGGCGGGAGCGCCGTCGAGCGACCACAGCCCGAGCGAGAAGCCGTGGAGCGCCTCGATCAGCGGCACGTCCGCGCCGCGCGCGGCGACGGCCAGGACGCGCGCGGCTGACTGGGCGCCAGAGCCGGTCACCAGCGCTCGGAGGCGGCCGCGTCTCAGGCTGGCCCGTGCGGCCTGGACCTCGGCGAGCGTCGCACTCGCCCGCTGCTCGAGCACGGCCCGCGCGCGCAGATGCTGGAGCGCCGCTATCGGATCCGCGTCGGCGGATTTCGGTGGCAGGTCGCCGAGCAGACGGGCATGGGCTGCCGCGGCTCTCCGGCGTGCGCGCCAGCCGGGGTGGGCCAGGGACCCCTCGCGGGCCAGCTTGCCGATCAGGTCGAGCGGCGGCAGGGGCGGGAGGCGCAGGAGGTCGTCGATCGGGCGGTGTCCGCGGCGGCGCAGCTCCTCGCGGACGCCGCCGAGATGCCGGTCCGGAGCTTGGAGCAGGACGTCCCCCCGGAGAAGGGCTGGTGCTCCGACCGCCTCCCGAAGGCCACCCAGGCGTCCGCTCGGCCCGACCGCGGCGGCCACCCCGATCGGGTAACGGGGTCCCGGTCCGGGATCGGTCGACCGGACATCCACGCCGTGTGCGGCGGCGATGTCCGCCAGCGCTCGGGCGAGCGGAGGATCGGCTCCGGACACCTCGACCGTCGCCGGACGCTCGTCGGCGAGAGCTTGCGCGAAGCCCGTCAGCGCGTGGCGCTCGCGATGGAAGACGTCGACTAGGAGATCCACCTCGTGAATCCAGGGCAGGCACGCGCCATCGGCGGTGAGCGCTCCGTCCCAACGGGCCCTCCAATCGGCGAGGTCGCGTTGTGCCTGCCTGTCGATCGCGAGCCTGGCCGCGGCTTCGAGGCGGTCGTCGACCCCCCGGCCGGCGGGGACGTTCGCCCCCGGCGGCGAGTAGAGCTGGAGGCTCGCGTCGCCCGGCGCGTCGCCAAGGCCGGCGTGAACGAGCAGCGTAGGGGCGCCTACCACTGCTTGACGGCGACGCGACCCGTGTAGTCGATGCGGTCGAGCAGGATCCGCCGACCGGAGAAGTACTCGTCGACCGCCTTGCGCGCTCCCGACCAGTGCCCGTAGTCGTCGACGATCAGCACGCCGCCCGGGGCGAGGCGAGGCTCGAGCACCTCGAGCTCATGGCGGGTCGACGCGTACCAGTCCGTGTCGAGCCGCAGGATCGCGATCTGCTCCGGCGCCGCGTCCGGGAGCGTCTCCTCGACCGGTCCCGCGACGTAGTGAACGCGGTTCGCGGGATAGCCGGTCGTCGCCATGTTGGCCTTGACGTCGGTGATCGTCGCGAGCGTCCACTCGTTCCTGCCGTCGGCGCGGCGCGAGCGCTCCCAGTGCCGGCGGGTCGCCTCTGCATCGTGATCGAGGCCGGCGTCGGCGTCCGTCGGAGAGGTCATGCCGGAGAACGTGTCGCAGAGATACAGGTCACGGGCGGTGTCTCCGAGCCGCTCGAGCGTCAGCGCAGCCGCCATGGTCGACCCGCCACGCCAGACACCGCACTCGACCCAAGCGCCGGGGATCTCGTTGCGCGTGACGTAGGCGACGGCGTCGCATACGGCGGCGATCCGCTCGGGCGAGGTCATCGTGGCGTACCTGACCGCCTCGATCGTCGCGATCGTCTCTGCGGAGAAGTCGGGCGGGTACGGAGGCGCTCCGCGGGCGGCCACACGGGTCGCCAGGGCGGTCACCGAATCGCGCAGCCGATCCGCGAGCGAGCGCTCGGCTAGCGTGGGGTCGCCGCCATGGGCGGCCTCGGCCGGCGGCGCCTCCACCTGGTCGTGGCTGCTCATGGCTCAACCGTATGGGAATGGCGCCCGGCCGGTGTGTGAGACTGCGCCCGCGCCTCTCGCGCGTGCGGCTCAGATGACCGAAGGATCGCCAACTCCTCCACCGCCGCGCCCGGCCGAAGCGCCGCCCGTAGGCGGGCAGGCCCGCGTGCTCGCGTCGGGCTCCCTCGTCCAGCAGATCTCGCAGGTCGCCGGCCTGCTCGTGATGACGCTGATCCTTACCGTGCTCGCCCGCGAGCTGACGGCGTCCGAGCTGGGCGTCTTCGGCCTGCTGACATCGCTTGCCGGCTACCTGCTGGTCATGCAGAACGCCGCCGCCAGCGCGGCGGTGCGCAACATGGCGATCGCGACCGACGACCGCGAGCGCGCGGGAGCCTTCTCGACAGCAGTCCTCATCTACGCGGCAGCCGGCGCGCTCACCGGCGTGCTGCTGGTGGCCCTCGGCTTCGTGCTCGCGGAGGTGATCGACATGCAGGCCAGCCTGCGCTCCGACACCAGGATCGGCTCGATCGCACTCGGCCTCGTCACGATGCTCGGCTGGCCGTTGACGATCTTCCGCGACGCGCTGCGCGCGAGCCAGCGCTTTGCCCGCGCGGCGTTGATGGACATCGTCGGCAGCGTCGCCTACGGCTTGCTGGTGCTCGGACTCGCGGTCGGTGGCGCACCGCTGTGGCTGCTGATCGGGGTGAGCGGAACGATCCCGATGTTCGCCGGAGCCGCCTCGTTCGTGGCGTTCCGTCTCGATCGGCTGCCCTACCGGTTCCACTTCGGAGCCGTGACGCGCGCGGAGGTCGGCAGCTTCGTGCGGCTTGGCGGGCATGTCTCGGCGATCGAGGCCGCCGGAGTGATCATCTACGCCCTCGACCGGATCATCCTCGGCATCTTCCGACCAGTCGCCACGGTCGCGCTCTTCGAGGGCCCGGTGCGCGTCCACAACCTCGTGCGCGCCCTCAACGGGGCGCTCAACGTGACCGTCCTGCCCACCGCGGCGAAGTACGTCGGCGAGGGGGACGCCGCGCGCCTTCGCGAGCTGCTCGTGCGCGGGTCGCGCTACGCGTTGGCGATCGTCCTGCCGATCACCGTGACGCTCATGGTGCTGGCCGAGCCGCTGCTCGAGGTCTGGCTCGGGGAGCAGTACGGCGACGGAGCGCTCGCGCTGACGATCCTGGTCGGCTACTGGCTGTTCAACGGCTCGACCGGGATCGTCGGGTCGATCGCCGTCGCCGGCGGCCGTGCGAGCACGATCGCCCGCTATGCCTGGACGATGGCGATCGGAAACCTCGCGCTCTCGCTCGCGCTCACGCCGTGGCTCGGGTTGGAGGGCGTCGCCCTCGGCACGACGATTCCCTACCTCGTGATGTTCCCGTTCGTCGTGCGGCTCGTGTTGCAGATCGTCGACGTGCCGCTGGGCGAGCTGGTGCGGAGGGCATGGATGCCGAGCTATCTGCTCGGGCTCGGGCTTGCGGGCGGCCTGGTCGTGGCGCGGCTGACGCTCGACCTGTTCGCCCTTCTGCCGCTGGTGACCGTCGCGCTGTGCGGTCCGGCGCTCTTCTGGATCGCCTACTACCTGATCTGGCTCGAAGACCACGAGCGCGAGCTCGTCCGGGACGTGCTCGCCGGCTTCGTGTCGCGGCGCCGAGTCTGATGTGCTTCGGCTCATGACGGCCGACCGTCAGCCCACCCTGGAGGAGTTCGTCGCCGAGATGCCGGCCGAGCGCCGGCAGATCCTCGCGTTCGTGCGCCGGGTCGCCGCCGATCTGCCGCCCGGTACCCGCATGCTGGACGCCGGCGCGGGGGAGGGCCCCTACCGCGAGCTGTTCGCCCACTGCACCTATGTGAGCAGCGACTGGGAGAACTCGCCGCATCCCGGCGCGCGTCAGGTGGACGTCGTCAGCCCGCTCGACCAACTTGCGGTCGAGGACGGCGCGTTCGGCGCCGTCCTCTGCACGCAGGTGCTCGAGCACGTCGAGCATCCCGGCCGTGTCCTCGCCGAGCTGTTCCGTGTGCTCGAGCCGGGCGGATCGCTCGCGCTCACGGCGCCGATGGTGGGCGAGCTGCACGAGGAGCCCTACGACTTCTACCGCCACACCCGCTACGGGCTCGAGTCGCTGGCTCGTGAGGCGGGGTTCACCGGCATCGCGGTCGAGCCGCTCGGCGGCTACTTCACCGCGTTGGGCGTGTTGGCCACCAACTGCGGTGTGAGCATCGGAGTGCGAGGCGAGCGGGGGGAGCTTGGGCGACGGCTGCTCGCGGCCGGCTTCCGCGCCGCCGGGCGGGCGCTTCCGGCGCTCGATCGGTTCGACGAACGGCGTGCCCTTCCGGTCGGCTGGGGCCTACGCGCCGTGCGTCCGCTCGGCGCCTAGCGGGCTTCGTCGGGCTGTGCGTCCAAGGCGGCGAGCAGCTCGGGGAGCGACGGAGCGGGCCCGACGCTCTCGTAGACGCCGCGCAGGATGACGAGGTCGTCCGGGGTGTCGAGCGTCACGCGCACGTCGCCATACGGGGGGTCGTGGTAGACGGCGTCCTGGGCGAATCGCTCGGGGCGCGACCGTATGAAGGGCGTGACGTGCTCGCGGTCGTAAGGGTCCGTGGCCTCCTGGGCTGCGGTCATCAGCACGGCTGTCGTCATCACCTCGACGTCGAGGCCCTTGGGGAAGGTGCGGGGCTCGAGGGTGTTGGACACGTAGTCGGCCGCGCCCTCGCGCCACCGCGCCACGACGGCGTCGACGATCTCCGGATCGATCAGCGGACAGTCGGCGGTGATCCGTGCCACCGCTGCCGACGGGTGAGCGACCGCAGCGCTCCTGTAACGCTCGAGGACGTCGGCGAGCGAGCCGCGCTCGACCGCGATCCCGCGGCTCGCGACGAGCTCCACGATCGGGTCGTCGGACGGGTCTACGGACGTCGCCACGACGACCTCGTCGAGCTCGTGTGCCTTCCCGAGGCGGTCCAGCACACGGACCAGCGCCGGCTGGCCACCGAGATCCTCGAGCACCTTCCCGGGCAGGCGGCTCGAGCTCATACGGGCCTGGACGATCGCCGCCACGTGCGCGTCGGAGCGATCCGTTCGCCGGGTCATGCGGCGATCTCCGCCAGGCTCGCGGCCAGCTCGTCGCCGAGAGCGCGCCAGTCGTAGCGCCGCTGCGCGAGCTCCCGGCCTGCGGCGGCCAGAAGCTGCCGCCGGTCGGCGTCGTTCAACAGGTCGAGCGTCGCCGCGGCGAACGCCTCGGCGCCGTCGGCGACCAGCAGCTCGCGTCCGTCCTCGACGGCGAGGCCCTCGCAGCCGGTGGTGGTCGAGACGACGGAGCGGGCGCACGCGAACGCCTCGAGGATCTTCAGCCGCGTGCCGCCGCCGGAGAGCAGCGGTACGACGACCGCCGTGGCGCGCGCGAAGAAGGGGGACATCGCCGGCACGGCGCCGACGACCTCGATCCCCGGCCGGCCGGCGAGCTCGAGCACGGCGCGCGGGGCGTCGCGCCCGACGACGAGCAGGCGCGCGTCCGGCCTGGCCGCCCGCACGTCGGGCCATGCCCGGTCGGCGAACCAGCGGATGCCCTCGGCGTTCGGCGGGTGGCTGAGCGTGCCGGTGAACAGCAGCGTCGCGGGCTCGTCGGAGGGCGGCAGTGGCTCGAGCTCGTCGCTCGCGACCCCGTTCGGCACGACCTCGACGACGGCGCCACCGAGCGATCCACCGCGCAGGTCGGCGGCGTCGCGGTCCGAGACGGCGACGAGCGCCCGGTAGCGCGGCAGCCAGCGCCGGGCGTGGCGGGCGAAGCGGCGCGCCTCGAACCCGAACCACGCGGCGCGCGGCCCGTGCGCCGCTCGTGCCCGGCTCTCGTAGTAGTGGCGGCCGACGTTCTGCAGCGTCAGGACGGCCGGCAGCTCCGGCGGCAGGTCGCCGAGCCAGTGCGCCGCGTTGTCGTGCTCGACGCTGACGACGTCGGGCGGGCGCTCGGCGATCTCCGCGAGCGCCAGCGGGCGCAACGCCGCCCAGAAGACCGACACCTGCCAGGCGAGCACCGGCAGCGTCGCCGCGCGGGCGGCCAGCCTTGGCTCCCGAGCGATCGCCCGGACCGCCTCGAGCGGCCGCGACGACGGCCGCTCGGCGGCACGCAGGCGGATGCCCACCCGCTCGAGCTCGTCGCGGCGCAGTTCCTCGCCCGCCGCGATCGGCGCGACGACGGTGACCTCGTGTCCCAGCTCGACGAGCCTGCGCAGCAGATGGAACTGGCGTGTCGCTCCGCCCGTCCCACCCGGCCAGCAGGGCAGCTCCGGCGTCAGGTGCAGGACCCGCATCGGCCGCGGCGGCTAGCCGGCCTGCTGCTGCGGGACGCCGCTCTCGAGCAGCGCGACGTCCGAGTCGACCATCAGCCGCACGAGCTCCTCGAAGCTCGTTCGCGGAACCCAGCCGAGCTTCTCGCGCGCCTTGGCGCAGTCGCCGATCAGGTGCTCGACCTCGGCAGGACGGAAGAACCGCGGGTCGATCGCGACGTGGTCGTCCACCTCCAGCCCGGCGTGCTCGAACGACAAGTCGACCAGCTCACGAACGCTGTGCGTCTCGCCGGTGGCGATCACGAAGTCGTCCGGCTCGTCCTGCTGCAGCATCAGCCACATCGCCTCGACGTAGTCCTTGGCGTAGCCCCAGTCGCGCTCCGCATCGAGGTTGCCGAGCGCGAGCTTCTCCTGCATGCCGAGCTTGATCGCCGCTGCACCGTGGGTGACCTTGCGCGTCACGAACTCCAGCCCGCGGCGCGGCGAGTTGTGGACGACCACGCGCCCGACGCCGGCGCAGAAGACGCCGCTCTCGGTCTCCAGGTCGAACACCCACTCGGCGTCCTCGGCCGGCTCGCCGATCTTCCGGATCTCGGCCGGGTCCTTGCGTAGATGCTCGCCCTTGGCGCCGATGGCGGCTCGCACGCGCGACGCGAGGTTGAGCTGGTAGTAGGCCTTGTCGCCGCGCTGCTCGACGTAGACGGATGCCGGCTGGCCGATCCAGTGGTAGAGCCAGCAGAGTCCCTGAGCCAAGACCGCGCTGTTGGTCTTGACCGACATGCCCTTGCCCTTCTTGAGTCCGTCGCTCGCGTAGTAGCCCTCCAGGAACGCCTCCTGGACCTCGGTGTGCGAGTTCAAGACGAGTGGCGGGACCTGCTTATGAGCGGTTGGGGTGTAGAGCTGCTCTCGCAGGAAGGCGCGCGCGCCCACGGCGCCTGTCAGGTCGAGCTTCCCGACCTCCGCATCCGCGTTCCATCCCGACGTTCCGAACCACTCGCGGGAGGTACCGAGGAACAGGCGTGACCACAGCTCAGCCACCCGGCGTCTGAGCTCCGAGTCGTTGTTGGTGAAGCAGGCCCGCTTGGCGTCGCGCTCGACCCAGCCGTCTGCGGCCATCAGCCCGAGGAACTCGGCCATCTCCTCGGTGATCGCGGTCCAGGCTGGCGGGTCCGGCATCTCGTCGCACAGCGCGATGCGGTCACCCTCCTCGAACGCGTCGGCGCGCAGCTCCTCCCGATCGTCGGTGAGCATCGTGTGATGTGCCGTCACGTCAACGGTTCCCGCGCGTGCCTGGATCGACAGCATCCGGTGATCGGGATCGGTCGACCGGCGGCGCGTGGCGGTGATCGCGCGAACCGGCGTCCAGTCCTCGCCGTCCCAGACCTCCAGCAGGCCCTCGGGCTCAAAGGTCTGCGTGCTCGGTCCCTTACTGCGCAGCGGCACCAGATCGACCGGCGTCTTCACCGAGTTGACGCCTCGCTCGCGAACCATGAGGGGAGTTTGTGCGGAAACGCACTCGTGGTTGAAAAGTATCCCTGAGCAGGCAAAGAGGTCGTAGCTCTCGCGGTAGTTGACCGTGATGAAGTGGCCGTAGGCCTTAGCGACGCCGTAGGGGCTGCGCGGGTAGAAGGGCGTCTTCTCGGTCTGCGGCACCTCGAGCACCTGGCCGAACATCTCCGAGGAGGAGGCCTGGTAGAAGCGGGCCTGCGGGCAGGTCTCGCGCATCGCCTCGAGCATGCGCGTGGCGCCGACGCCGCTGAACTCCGCCGTCAGCACGGGCTGGTTCCAGGACGCGGCGACGAAGGACATCGCGGCGAGGTTGTAGATCTCGTCCGGCTCGCACTCGCGCATGACGTCGACGAGCGAGCGCTGGTCGAGCAGGTCGCCCGTGTGCAGGACGATGTCGTCGCGGCAGCCCTGCAGCCGCTGGAAGGTCTCGGTCGAGGACCGACGGACCATTCCGTGGACCTCGTAGCCCTTCTCGAGCAGGAACTCGGCGAGATAGCTGCCGTCCTGGCCGGTGATTCCTGTGATGAGCGCGCGCTTGGACATGGGCGCGAAAGCTACCGATCCGTCTCTGTCGCGACGTCCTCGGCCGGATCGTCTCCGAGCCGACGCTCGAGCCGCGCCTGGCTTGCCGCGAGTGACTGAATAGCGCGGTCGAGCGTGTGGATCGCCGTCAGCATCTCGGTGTCGACGCGCTGCTGATGGACGGCATACGGCTTGATCACACGCAGCAGCGCTTGGCGTGCTGCGCTCTTGGCGTTCGCGACCCGTGATGGCGGTCCGCCCTGCGTCGGGCCGGCCTTGATCTGCTTCGCCAGGCGCGTCGTGTCGGCGATCGTGCGCTGGCGGGTGAGAGGCGACTTCGAGAATGACTGCACGCGCACGAGGCGCCGAGCCAGCTCGCGTCCGGCGGCCTCCGGCGACCGGGTCCCGACGATGCCGCGGCGGCCCAGCTCGCCGACCGCACGCGCACGCTCGGGGTGGTCGAAGACCTCGCGCATCAGCTTCGCGGCGTGCGCGACGCTCGGCTGCGCCCACTCGCCGTCCTCGGGGTATGGCTCGTTGCCGGGGCCGATCTCCGTCAGTCGCGAGTCGACGAGGTAGGAGTTCTCGGGTGTCATGAAGTCGAGATTGCCGGAGTAGCCCGTCGCGATCGTCGGCTTGCCGAGCCACATCGCCTCGGCGAGGGTGATGCCGAAGCCCTCGGCGCGGTGCAGCGAGACGTAGCAGTCACAGGAGGCCATCAGCGCGTCCTTCTCCTCGCGCGGCAGGACCTGCTCGAGGAGGTGGACGTCGGGGTGTCCGGCGGCCGCCGCCGCGACGCGCGCGTGAGCCTCCGGGTGGCGGTCTCCATGAAGCGTCTTGAGCACCAGCGAGGCGCCCTCGCCTGGGGCGAACGCCTTTGTGAACGCCTCGATCAGCCCGAGCGGGTTCTTGCGCTCGACGACGCTGTCGTAGTCGAAGGCGAACAGGAACAGGAAGTCCTCGGGTAGGCCGAGCTCGTTGCGTGTGCGTGAGGGACAGGGCGGCAGCTCGATCGGCAGCGGCACCGTCAGCACCGGCACGGGGGACAGCGGCTGGATCGTGGCGCGGACATGCTCGGAGAGCACCCAGACCTCGTCGACGTGATCGAACGCCGGCGTCAGGTGCTCGGGAAACGGCGCGACCTCCCAAGCCCAGAGCCCGATCGAGTAGCGGTTCTGGAAGAAGGCGTGACCCATCTGCGCGGCGAAAGCCGGCAGCACGTCGGCGTTGACCGAGATCAGGTTGATCGGGTGCGGCGCGTCGTCTCCGGGAGCCGACACCGGGACGTCATCGACCTGCTCCGTGCCGCTGGCGACGAGGCCGATCGCGGTCACGGGCACTGCGGCGGCCTGCAGCCCCGCGAGGACCAGTCGCGCGTGCTCGCCGACGCCGAGCACCGAGCGGAAGTAGCCGGCCATGTTCACGCCCGCGTGGACCGGCGCGCCGTTCGTCGAGCCGAGTGCGCCTGGCAGCAGCTCGTCGGGGATCTGGCCGCGGCCGTAGACCTCGGCCCAAGCGACGAGTCGTCCGCCTCCCGGCCCGTCGAGGTCGGGGAAGTCGCGGATCAGGTCGAGCCGCGTGTCGCGATACGCGGCGAGGTAGCGCGTCACGCCTTGGGTGCCGCCCTCCTCGGCGGGCCCGTTGAGCCAGGCGACGAGCTCGCGCGCGCCGCGCTCGGAGAACGGCGGCTCGCTCAGCGTCCCGGCCTCGACGGCCTGGCGGTAGCCGCTGCGCACCGCCGCATCGACGGGCAGGCCGTTTGGCAGCTTCGCCCACGAGTACGGCCACCCCTTGACCTCGTCGTACCCGTTGGCGACTAGCTCGGCGCCGTAGTCGTCGCAGATCCGGTGCAGCTCGCTGCCGCTCAGCATCTCGACGCGGTCCTGATGCTTGCTCAGCCGGTCGGGACTGTCGGGGTCGTAGCCAGAGAAGTGGAAGAAGCGCAGCGGCTCGCCGTTGACCGTCCAGCGATCTCCCTCACGTGCCAGCTCGCGGCTCGAGAGGTTCCAGTAGGCGACGTTGTAGCCTGGATCGCGCAGCACGTGGAACGAGTCGACGAGCCCGGGGGAGAAGTCCATCCAACGCTGGTCGACGAACAGGCCGGCCTGCGGGTCGACGATGCAGTCGGTCTCGAGTCGCTCTGCCCACCAGTCGAGCAGCCGCCGCGAGCCCTCGCCGCGCCGCAGGCCGAGGAAGCCCAGGTTGAACGAGCCGGACATCAGGATCTCGGTCTCGCTCGGCCGGTTGCCGTCGCGCGGCATCGGCTCGGTGATGTGCGGGGTGACGACCATCGTGTGGTCGTCGAGCAGGTCGGAGATCGGTGACAGATCGCCGTGGACGCGGATGTCCGGATCGAAGTAGGAGATCCGGTCGAGGTCGTGCGTGTCCATCAACCACTGCAGCAGGAACGGCTTGACGGCGGTCGAGAGCTCGAGGATCGAGTAGAGGCAGAGCATCCGGTCGAGCGTCGGGATCTCGAGGTCGTCGAGCGTCACGAGCTCGAAGGGCTCAGTCTCCGCGTCGATCCAGCCATCGACGTCGTCGATGGCCAGCACCCACGTGCGCGCCTCCGGGTGGTGCTCCGCATGCGAGCGCGCCAGCGTCCGCGCATGCGCGAGGTAGTTCTTGGCGACGATCGTGCAGATGTCCATGAGCGAGCGAACGCTACCCAGCGCCCTGGGCGGAGGGGCTCAGACCCTTGGACGGGCGGAGCCGAGCGTGTACCAGTCCACATACCGCCCGCATGCGGTGTGGAGCGGTACGAGCTCACGCGCGCCATCGACGCGGGCGGCGGCGATCCCGGTGATCAGCGCGGGGTGGTTGGTGGATCCGATCGGGTCGTCGTCGACCGAGAGCGTGATGTGGCGCACGCCCGGCCGCCGCTGGTCGAGCTCACCGATTCGCCATAGAGGCCCCGGGCGCTCCAGGTTCGCGGGAAGGCTGCCGCCTACGCCTTCGCCGAGATCGACCGACATCCCCCGGCGGGAGATGTACTGCAGCGATATCTCCCAGCGGCCGCGGCCGAGCTTCAGCGTCGTATCGGCCGAGTCCCCTGGGTAGATGGCGCCTGCTGTGCTGGCGGTGAGTGGCAGGAAGCGCGGCGGCGTGGTCCAGACGCGCGCCCAGCCGCTGCGCGCTGCGAGGCTGCGGCCGCGGGCGTGCGAGCAGTCGAGCACGGCACCCGGCTCGAAGCCCTCCGTCAACGTGCGGCGGGCCGGGACGGTTCCGCGGCGCTGCCATAGCTCGAACGAAGGCGTGGTGCGGATCTTGTGCAGGTTGGCGGGCTGCTCGCTGCGGTACGCGGTGCGGGTGACGATCGTGAACTCGGCGCTGTTGAACACCTCTGGGCTCACGGAGTCGAAGTCGAAGGGCTGGCCGTAGGCGTAGGTCTTCTCAGAGCGGGTGGTGGGGATGGCCGCGACCGGAACGCCGTAGAGCTCCCAGTAGATGTAGTCGTCGTTGCCGAGGTAGAGCGCGTTGCTGCCGAGCATCTCTCGGCGCAGGTCGACCAGCTCCTCCTGGTGGTCGCGCGGACCGACCTCCGCTCCGCGCAGCACGAGAAAGCTCGAGTAGAGCGCGCCGCCGGCGAAGAGGACAGCCGCGCCGATCAGCGCCGGGCGGGCCCAGCGCCAGGAGACGGGCGGCACCGGCTCGAGCAGCGCCCGGATCGACACCAGCATCACGAACGCGCCGGCGGGAGCGAGCGCCTTGCTGGCTGTGTAGGCAGACTCGACACGCGCCAGGTAGACCGAGATCAGGACGGTCGCAATGGCCGCAGCCGGCACGGCCAGGTCTCTCCGCCACAACCACCAGAGCAGACCGTAGGCGGCGACCGCGAGCGCCAAGATCAGCATCGCCTCGCTGAGCACCGTGTGCTCGAAGCCGAAACGGAAGTCCTCGCGTAGCCAGAAGCCGAAGAGCTCGTGCTTCGGGATCTGCCCTTGGAGGTGACCGGTGTTCTGAGTGACGATCGAGCCCTGGCCCGCCGGTGACGACCCGAACACCTTGAACGAGTCGATCACGCGCGAGGCGTCGCTGACGATCAGCAACGCAGACGTCACAGCGGCAGCTGCGACGACCGGCCACCAGCAACGGAGGAGAGCCACGGCCGCCCGGCCAAGCGGAGCGCGGGTCTTGCGCCGGTCGACCAGCGCGGCAGCCACCGCCAACGCGAGCCAGACAGCCGCCGTGGCAGTGGGCCAGACGAGACCGCCGTAGCTGAAGCTCACGACGATGCCGGCGGCGAGCACACCGAGCTGGATGCCGACACCGAATCGCGAGCGCTGTCCGCTTCGGGCCTGCTCACGACCGATGCCCACCATCGCGAGCAGGAAGAGCGTGAGCAGGAGCTCCTTGAAGCCGGCCTGGGCGTAGAACGCACTCACCGTGTAGGCGACGGCTACCAGCGTGCCGGCGAGGACCTTGCGCGGGACCGGCAGGCCTTCCAGCAACGCCAGCGCGGCCCAGCCGATCAGAACCGGCAGGGCGAACAGCAGACCCATCAACACCCACTCGAGATCGATCGTCGTGCCGTTCGCGATCGCCGCGATCAGCGAGTGCGGGCCGATCGGGTAGCCCGTCGTCACCGCGACGTCCGCGGGCAGGTCGCGCAGCGCTCCGGCCCATGACAGGTGGGCTGCCGGATCGTTCGTGTAGCCGACGGCGAGGATGCCGAAGCGGCCGTTCGACAGGTAGGGGAGAAAGGCCGCGGCGACTGTCGTGGCGGTCACTCCGACCGCATCCCACGGTGGTACCGGCACCCTCCGCGAGGAGACCACGATCACTGCCGCTACGACGACCAGGACGGCGAGCGCGATCGCGCCGGCGTCGCCGTGCGAGGGCAGCTTCACCGCGGCCAGCGCGACCGCCAGGATCAGCGCCAGGCCGACGGCCGGATTCCAGCCGCGCCAGCGCTCTCGCCCCAGCGCGCCTGCAGCTGCCTCGCCGACCAAGATCGCCGCGACGCACGTGAGGGCCGCAACTGCAAGCGTGGCGAGCACGCGGCGGGAGTCTAGGGGCGGGGCATGCCATACGCCGCTGGCAGTGCGGCAGCGGCGTATGAGAGTCGCTCTCCCGGCGCCGCTGGGGCCTCACCTGGCAAGCGTCGCGTAACTTTCCGGCCATGCCGGCCGCCGTTCCCGACTCCGCGGCGCTCGTCGTCGACGGCGTGTCCAAGACGTTCCGCGTGCCGCGCGACCGCGTGCTGACGCTGAAAGAGCGGGCGCTGCACCCGTTCCGCGGCACGAGGTACGACGCCTTCCACGCCCTCGAGGACGTGTCGTTCACCGTCGAGCGTGGCGAGTGGTTCGGCATCGTCGGCCGCAACGGCAGCGGCAAGAGCACGCTGCTGAAGTGCATTGCCGGCATCTACGGAACCGACCGCGGGCGGATCGCCCTGCGCGGCAAGCTGTCGCCGTTCATCGAGCTCGGCGTCGGTTTCAACCCGAACCTGCGCGCGCGCGACAACGTCACGATCAACGCCATCATGCTCGGCCTGACGCCGGACGAGGCGAAGGCGCGCTTCGACGCGGTGATCGAGTTCGCCGAGCTGGGGGAGTTCGTCGAGCTGAAGCTCAAGAACTACTCATCGGGCATGCATGTGCGGCTCGCGTTCGCCGTCATGGTGCAGGTCGATGCCGACGTCTTGCTGATCGACGAGGTGCTCGCCGTAGGCGATGCCGCCTTCCAGCAGAAGTGCTACGACACCCTGCAGAGCAAGCGTGACGAGGGCCGCACGGTTCTGTTCGTGACGCACGACATGCACACCGTCGAGCGCACCTGCGACCGCGCGATGCTGCTCGAGCGCGGCGAGATCGTCGAGATCGGCGATCCGACGGTCGTCGCACGCGAGTACAACCGCCTCAACTTCGACCGCACGGCCGCCGCGAAGCCCTCGGACGCGACGCGTACCGGCGCTGGCGGCGCGGCGATCGTCGATGCCTGGTTCGAGGACGAGAACGGCGAACGGACGGCGACGCTCTATCAGCGCCGCGCGTGCTCCTTCCACTCGCTCGTCGAGATCCGCGAGCCGATCGAGGACCCCGTCTTCGGCTTCGTCCTGATGGACGACCACCACCGGCGCGTCTTCGCGACCACGACGACCTGGCAGAAGCAGGAGACGGGCTCCTATGAGGCCGGCGATCGCGTCGAGCTCTCGGTCAGCTTCGAGAACTGGTTCGCCGGCGGCAAGTACTGGGCCTCGCCGTTCGTCTCCCAGAAGGGGCTCGGCGTCGAGACGATGGACGAGCGCCACGACTTCGTGGCCGTGGCGATCATCGGCTCGCAAGAGGGCGGTGGTGCCGTCGACCTGCCGCACGACGTCGAGCTGCGCCGGCTCGACCGCGCACCCGCTGGAACAGAGGCCGGGTCGTGAGCGCCGAGACCGGCCGTGCACCGGCCGCCTACGAGGTCACCGGGCCATCGGCCTTCACCGGCGACTTCCGGCGCTTCCTCAACCTGACGCGCATTCTCGCCGTCACCGAGTGGAAGCTGCGCTTCTTCGACTCCGCGCTCGGCTACCTGTGGACGCTGATGCGCCCGGCGCTGTTCTTCGGCGTGCTCTACGTCGTCTTCAGCCTGATCGTCGACGTCGGCGACAACGTGGCGCACTACCCGAGCCTGCTGCTGACCGGAATGGTCATCTACTTCTTCTTCCAGGAGTCGACGAGCGCAGCCGTCACCGCGGTCGTCGACAACGAGAACCTCGTGCGCAAGATCCACTTCCCGCGCATGGCGATCCCGATGTCGGTCGTGCTGACGGCGACCTTCGCGCTCTGCCTCAACCTGATCGTGCTGCTCGGGCTCGTGCTGATCAACCGCGTCACGCCGCGGATCTCCTGGATCGAGCTGATCCCGGTGCTCGCGATCCTCGTGGTGTTCTCGGTCGGCGTCGCGGCGATCCTGTCGGCGCTCTACGTGCGCGCCCGCGACCTCAAGCCGATCTGGGACGTGACGACCCAGGCGCTCTTCTACCTCACGCCGGTGCTGTTCCCGATCCAGCTCGTCGTCGAGCGCAGCAGCGAGACGGTTGGCCAGCTGCTGATGCTCAACCCACTCGCCGCGCTGATCCAGCAGGCCCGCCACGCGATCGTCGGCCCTTCGCAGCCGACGGCCGCCGAGGCAATCGGCGGAGCGCCGCGACTGCTGATTCCACTCGGCATCGTGGTGATCGTCTTCGCCGTCGGAATCTGGGTCTTTCAACGCATGGCTCCCAAGATCGCCGAGGAGCTGTAGATCCCTGCTGCGCCCTAGTCGGGCTGCTCGCTGTCGTCGCGGCGGTTGAGCTCGCGCAGGCGCGCGAGAGGGATCACGTACCAGAGCCAGAGGAAGACGAACGCGAGCGCAGCTGCGGCGACGGCCGCTCGCACTCCCTCGAACACGACGTCGGTGACGAGCACGACCGCCCCGGTCATCGCGACGGCGAGCAGCGTCAGGCCGACGATCGTGAAGCGGTGCGAGATCTTGACGAGGTGGTCCTTGTCGCCCTTTCGGAACAGCACGCGGTGGTTCATCGACGGGGCGACGAGGAAGGCCGCCGCGACCGCCGTGCACATCAGCACCCCGAAGTAGATGTTCTCCTGCGCGCGCGTGACGTCGGCGAAGCCCTGGTTGAACGGCACGATCAGCAGGAAGGCGAACAGGACCTGCACGCCCGGCAACGCGACGCGGAGCTCCTGCAGTAGCTCCGCGAGATTTCGATCGGCGCGCTCCGAAGGCGTCTCGTCGCGGTCGGAGCTCGTGGTTCGCTGAGACATGGCCGCCAGCCTAATCAGGCCGGCGGCCGAGCTGCTCTCAGTCGTCGAAGAGGTCGCGGGCGCGGTGGGCGACGAGCTCCGGCTTCTCCTCAGCGATGAAGTGGCCCGAGTCGGGGACGAGCTCGACGGTCAGGTCGTCGCCGTGGCGCTCGACGCCTTCGAGCAGCCGCTTCGAGACCGCCACGTCCTGCTCGCCGAAGAGGAAGCGGGTCGGCTGGGTGAGGCGCAGGTCGGCGTAGCGGTTGCGCACCATCACCTCGCGGAACGAGCGCACATAGCTCTGGTAGAGCATCTGCGTCGCCCTGGCGCTCTCAGGACGGGCGAGCCGGGCGGCGTAGGCCTCCGCCTCCTCGCGGGTGATTCCCTCGTGCACCTGGTCGGCGCGCAGCGCCTTGGCGATCACCTGCGGCCGCGAGCGGACGATCCGCTCGCCGGCGGCCGCCATCGCCACCGCGTACCAGCTGCGCCACGCCTCGAGCAAGAGTCGTGGCCTGACGTTCACCCACGGCGGGATCGTGTTGAGCACGACCATGCGGTCGATCCGGTTCGGCGCAGCCAGGGCCGCCGCGAACGCCGCGAAGCCGCCCCAGTCGTGGCCGATCAGGTGGGCGCGCTCGATTCCGAGGGCGTCGAGCAGGGCGATCGCGTCGGCGCCGAAGGTCTCGCCGTTGTAGCCCTTGTCCGGGGCGCCGCTCCAGCCGAAGCCACGCAGATCAGGGCAGATGCAGCGGTGGCGGTCGGCGAGCAGCGGAACGACATGGCGCCAGCACCAGGCGTGCTGAGGCCAGCCGTGGAGCAGGACGACGGGCGGACCGTCACCGGCCTCGTAGAGGTGCACGTCGAGCGGGCCGACGTCGTGGGTCTCGATCTCGACGGTGCGCTGCTCGGCGCCCGCCATCGCCGGCGGTTGCGCGGCCGTGACCGATCGATCGGGCGCCATCTGCCCGACCCTAGCGCGCCCCGACGCCGCTCACCTCTGTCACATAGGTTTCGCCTATGTCATCGCTCCTCACCGGTTTCCCCGGCTTCATCGGCAAGCGCCTCGTCCGTCACATGCTCGACAACGATCCGCGTGAGCGGGTCGTGGCGCTTGTGGAGCCGCGGATGCTCCAGGCGGCTACCGCAGCGGCCGCCGAGATCGACTCGGAGCGGATCGAGATCGTCCCCGGCGACATCGCCCAGCGCGGCCTCGGCCTCTCGCCTGAGGACTGGGATCGGCTGACTGACGAGGTCAAGCGCGTCTACCACCTCGCGGCGATCTACGACCTGGCAGTGCCCGAGGAGCTGGCGCAGCGGGTGAACGTCGACGGCACTGGGAACGTGCTCGAGTTCTGCCTCGCCGTCAAGGACCTCGAGCGCCACGTCTACATCAGCACGGCCTACGTGGCCGGCTGGCGTTCGGGCGTCGTCTACGAGCACGAGCTCGTCATGGGGCAGGCCTTCAAGAACCACTACGAGTCGACGAAGTTCCAAGCCGAGGTCTGGGTGCGCGAGACGATGGACCGCATCCCGACGACGATCCTGCGTCCGGCGATCGTGGTGGGGGACTCGCAGACCGGCGAGACGCAGAAGTTCGACGGGCCCTACTACCTGCTGCGCTCGATCGCCCAAGCTGCGCGCCAGAAGCGCCCTCCGATCCAGATCGGCGCCGCGAACTCGACCTTCAACGTCGTGCCCGTGGACTTCGTGGTTCGGTCGATTGCCGTTGCCGGCGGCGATCCCAGCACCGTCGGAGAGACGCTCCATCTGGTCGACCCGGATCCCGTCACCACGCGCGAGCTTGTCGAGGTCTTCTCCCAGGAGTACTCCGGCCGCGCACCGCGCGGCAAGCTACCCCCGGCGCTCGCGCAGACCGGTCTCAAGTTCAAGCCGATTCGCAAGGCGTTCTCGGACACACCAGCGCAGTCGATCGCCTACCTCAACCATCCCGTGACCTTCGACACCCGCCGCGCCGTCGACCTCCTGACGCCGCACCAGCTCGCCCCGCCGCCCTTCCGCTCCTACGTGGGCGCGATGGTCGAGTTCTTCAAGGCCAACGAGAACGACCCGGCGCTGGCTCCGAAGCCCGCCGGATAAACCGCTCACCGGCCAGGTGCCACGGGGGTCCGGGGGCGCGAGTCCGGTCCACCCAGCGGCCAGGTGCCACGGGGGTCCGGGGGCGCGAGCCCCCGGTTTCTATCTACATCTGCTCGATGGCGGTCACGCGCATCGTGCGCGTGCCCGCAGGCGTCTCAAGCGTCGCGGCGTCGCCGGCCTTCGTTCCGGCGAGCGCCTTGCCGACCGGCGAGTCGATCGAGATGAGTCCGGCGGTGGGATTCGCCTCGAGCTTCGGCACGAGCTTGTGGCGCAGCTCCTTGCCCGTCTTCTCGTCGACGTAGACGACCGTTGTTCCCATGCCGGCCACGTCGCCATCCGCTGTCTCGACCACCTCGGCCGAACGGAGCTGATCGCGTAGGCCGGCGATCTTCGCCTCGAGCATCGCCGCGTCGTTCTTGGCCGCGTGGTACTCGGCGTTCTCCTTGAGGTCGCCCCACTCGCGCGCGGTCTTGATCCGTGCCGCTACCTCGCGCCGCGCCGGCCCTTCGAGCTCGGCGATCCGCTCGGTGATCGTGTCGTAGGCGGCCTGGGTGAGCTTGGTCGTGTCGGTCATGTCGGCATCGACCTTACAGGCGTGATGTTCGGCTAGGCCGGGGCGCGTGGCGCTACTGACAGCGCCGCGGCGATCGCCTCGGTCTTGGCCGGCTTCTGCACCACTGGCCGTCGTTCGAGCCAGCTCGCCAGCTCCTCGCCGTGAACGAAGAAGATGCGGTCACCCTCGACGACTCTCTGATCGAACGTTCCCCACACGACCACCACCGCGTTGACCCACAGGCCGCGCTGGTCGGTGTCTCGCTCGATGTCCTGCTTCAGCCGGATGGCCGCTCGCTTCACCTGGTCGGCGAGGTCCTTGCGCGTGTAGGAGGCGTGCGGATTGTCGACGCGATCGACATGCCAGGCCCCATCGCGCATGACCTTCGCCGGTCCCCCAGGTGATTTGGTGTCGAGCAAGAAGAGGCCACCGGGACCGACGACGACGTGGTCTCGGTTTCCACGGCCGTCGGCGAGATCGTGAACGACTCGCCAGCCCTTCTTGCCCAGCTTGCGAAGCTCCTTGGCCGTGCGACGCTCGCCCTCGGCGCCTTCTCTCCACTGCTCGATGTGATGTGGGGCGGCGTCCCATAGGTAGGCGAATGTGGCAACTGTCAAGCCCAAAAGAAATCCGACCCACCAGGTGGCCTCTCCTGGCCCTCTGAGCGCGACCGACAGTAGGAACAGGACGCCACCAACCGCTAGCGCGGGCTTCCTGAAAGGGCCGAGAACCCGCTCACGCCATGCGCTGCGCAGCTCCTTGTACCGCTGATGAGTAGAACGCCCGGCCGGGGAACGCAGTAGCCCTCCTAATGACTCCACGGGCCGATGATCGGCGGTAGACAGACGCAACTTGAGTGTGTACACTCGTACATGTACAGACGTACAGATGGATCGGAGTCGTCATGACCGCAGGACTGTTGCTCGGATTCGCCATCGCCAGCGAGGTGGTCGGGACGATCCTGCTTCGGGTGTCCGACGGGTTCTCGAAGCCGCTCCCGGCGGCCGGGGTGATCGTCACCTACCTGCTCTCGGTCTGGCTGCTCGCGCTGGTTCTCAAGGAGCTCGAGATCGGCTTCACCTACGCGGTCTGGGCCGGAGTGGGCACCGCGGTGATCGCCGTCGTGGGTGTGATGGCGTGGGACGAGTCCTTGAACGTGCTCAAGGTGATGAGCCTCACGGCGGTGATCGCCGGTGTCATCGGACTCAACCTCTCCTCAGCTCACTGAGCCGCGCGGCGCCGCCCGGCGCCGCGCCCTGCTCGAGGCGACCGTTCGCGTCATCGGCCGGGGCGGCATCGCCGCCGTCGACCACCGCGCGGTCGCGGCAGAGGCTGGCGTCCCGCTCGGCTCGACGACCTACTACTTCGACTCCAAGGACGACATGGTCGCTCAGGCGCTCCACTACGTCGCCGATCGCGAGGCCGAGCGCCTCGAGGCGGAGATGGAGCGCGGCCTGCTCACCGATGGCGAGGGCTCGCCCGCCGAGCGCCTCGCGGATCTGATGATCGACGTCTGGGCGGGCGATCGAACGGTCCTGCTCGCCCAGTACGAGCTCTACCTCGAGTCCGCGCGCCGTGACGAACTGCGCCCAGCCGCCGAGCGCTGGGACCGTGCCTACCGCGAGTTCTTCACGATGGCGCTTGGCCAGCTCGGCGCCGCCGAGCCTGCCCGCACGGCCCGTCTCCTCTGCTGCGCGCTGGACGGACTGCTGCTCGACCACGTGGCAACGGCCAGCCCGCCGGAAGATTTGCGCGGCCTGGCCGTAGAAATGATTGAGCGCCTCGCCTAATCAGTCGGAAGGCGAGAGGTAGTGGACCGGCGTTAGCGGAAGAAGCTGTCGATCCGACTCGTCGACCTTTTCCTGATGCTCGATCCAAAGCTGGAGCAGAGAGCTCAAACCGATTGTCGTGACGCGACGAGTCTCCTGGCTTCTTGCGATGGACTCGGCCTCTGACGTGAACCCCCCTAGCGATATGAAGACCCCGACATCGTGAGGGCCGAGGAGGGACATGAAAGCACGCATCTCATCGGCGTTAGCCTTGTCCTTCCGGCGCTTGACCTGACCTTTCACTCGCGGTCCCTCTGTTCCCAGCGGATCTGACTGCGCGAGGATGTCCAGCCCACCGTCACGGCCTCGAGGAGCCACCCATACGACGTGGTAGCTCATGCCGCGGAGTAGCGCCGCCACGAGATCCTGGAAGTCGTATGGATCCATGGCTTGAAGGTGCTCGCGTATCTCCGTGAAGGCAGTCTCCTGGGCCTCCTCAAGAGTCACTCGGGCGCCGGGCTCGTCCTCAGTCAGCTTGGGATGGGGACTGTCTTCTGTTGCTGTCGTTAGGTCCGAGGCGTCGGACTGGTCTCGGCGCCACGCGTTGTAAAGGCGAACTGCCTCTCGCATGAGCTCCTCGGGATCGGAGAAGGACTCGAGAGCGGTTGCCCCTGCCTCGGTGATCGACCAGATCCCATCCTCTTTGACGAGCCATCCGGCTTTTACGGCATTGATGGTCGTGAACCGAACCATCTTGGGGAAGCGACGAACGTCTGGGCGCTTCGGGTATGTGGCCAGCTCGAACTCCGTGAGCTCCATTCGGTGCTCCAGCTCTGAGATGACCTTGCGTACCTCGAGACCGTCATCTGCGGTCTCCTTGAGAACCTCTAGAACCTCGTGCAGGATCTCTCCCGCGCGCTGGCGCGTCAGGTTAGCCATAGCGCGCGGGTTTCCCGAGCTAGATCAGCCGCAGCCGGTGTTGTTGCCGCAGCTCGAGCACGTGTAGCAAGTGCCCGTGCGTTGCATCATGCCTCCGCACTGGGCGCAGGCGGGGCCGAGGTCTAAGCCGGTGATCTTGGCCGGGGCGGCGACGGGCGGGTCGTCGGTCATCGCAGAGGCTGCGGGCTTCGCCGCGGCGGTCGCGCCGCCGTTCCCGTTGCCGCCGTTGGAGTGGCCGTTGCCACTGCCACCGCCGTTCGCCGGACCCGCGGTGTCGCCGCGCATCAGCGCCTCCTGCGACGCCTTCCGGGCCTTGACCTCGTCGGTCATGATTCCGAGCTCCTCCTGGACGTCCGCGTCGAGGAAGCGCGAGGCGAGCCAGCGCATGATGTAGTCGGGCAGCGACTTGGCGAACGGGATCTCCGGGTTGCCGGTGATTCCCTCCGGATCGAAGCGCATGTAGGAGAACTTGCGCACGAGCGTCTCGAGCGGCACGCCGTACTGGAGCGCGATCGAGATAGACGTCGCGAACGCGTTCATCATGCCGCGCAGCGTCGAGCCCTCCTTGCCGATGTCGGTCAGGAAGATCTCGCCCACGGTGCCGTCGGCGTAGTAGCCGGCGGTGATGTAGCCCTCGTGGCCCGCGATCGAGAACTTGTGCGTCAGCGACTGGCGCTCGCGCGGCATCCGCTTGCGCTTCGGCGGCGCCTCGGCCAGCGCGGCCGTCACGGCGGCGTCGATCTTGGCCTGCACGTCGGCGGGAGCGTCCTGCTCGGCGTCGGTGCGCAGCGCCTGGGCGGTCTTCGAGCCGTCGCGGTAGATAGCGAGCGCCTTGAGGCCGAGCTTCCAGCCCTCCATGTAGGTCTCCGCGATGTCGCCGATCGACGCCTCCTTGGGGAGGTTGACCGTCTTGGAGATCGCACCCGAGAGGAACGGCTGCGCCGCGGCCATCATCTTGATGTGGCCCATGTGCGAGATCGCCCGCTCGCCGACCGCGACGTCGAACACCTCCAGGTGCTCGTCCTTGAAGCCGGGCGCGCCGATGATCGTGTTGTTCTCGGCGATGTGGGCGACGATCTGGTCGACCTGGTGGTCGTCGTAGCCGAGCGTGCGCAGCGCCAGCGGCACGGTGCCGTTGACGATCGTCATCTGACCGCCGCCGACGAGCTCCTTGAACTTGACGAGCGAGAAGTCCGGCTCGATGCCGGTCGTGTCGCAGTCCATCAGGAAGGAGATCGTGCCGGTGGGGGCGAGCACCGTCGCCTGGGCATTGCGGTAGCCGAACTGCTCACCGAGCTCGATCGCCTCGTCCCAGGAGCGCTTCGCCGCCTCGAGCAGCGGCTGCTCGACGAGCGACGCGTCGATGTCGTCCGCCGCCGCGCGGTGCTTGCGCATCACGTGGAGGTGCGGATCGCGGTTCTCCTCGAACTTCTCGTAGGGGCCGACCGCCGCGGCGACCTCGGCCGACTTGCGGTAGGCGCGGCCGGTCATCAGCGCCGTGACGGCGCCGGCGATCGCGCGGCCCTCGTCGGAGTCGTAGGCGAGGCCGTTCGACATCAGCAGCGCGCCGAGGTTGGCGTAGCCGAGGCCGAGCTGGCGGAAGGCGCGGGCGTTCGCGCCGATCTCCTCGGTCGGGTAGCTCGACGGGCCGACGACGATCTCCTGCGCGAGGATAAGCACGTCGACGACGTGCTCGTAGGCCTCGACGTCGAAGGAGCCGTCCTCGCGGCGGAACTTCATCAGGTTGATCGAGGCGAGGTTGCAGGCCGAGTCGTCGACGTGCATGTACTCCGAGCACGGGTTCGAGGCGTTGATCCGGCCCGAGTTCGGGCAGGTGTGCCAGTCGTTGATCGTCGTGTCGTACTGGACGCCCGGATCGGCGCACTGCCAGGCGGCGTCGGCGATCTGCTCGAGCACGTCGGCGGCCTTGTGGGTCGCGACCGGCGTGCCGTCGGCACGGGCGGTCAGCTCCCAGTCCTCGCCCCGCTCAGCGCGCTGCATGAACTCATCGGTGACGCGAACCGAGTTGTTGGCGTTCTGGTACTGGATCGAGGTGAAGCCGTCACCGTCGATCGACATGTCGAAGCCGGCGTCGCGCAGCGCGGCCGCCTTCTTCTCCTCCTTGGCCTTGCACCAGATGAACTCGAGGACGTCCGGGTGGTCGACGTCGAGCACCACCATCTTGGCCGCGCGACGAGTTTTGCCGCCCGACTTGATCGTGCCGGCCCAGGAGTCGGCCCCACGCATGAAGGAGACCGGGCCGCTCGCCGTGCCGCCCTTGGAGAGGTGCTCCATCGAGCCGCGGATGTTCGAGAGGTTGATCCCCGAGCCCGAGCCGCCGCGGAAGATCTTGCCCTCCTTGGTGTTCCAGCCGAGGATCGAGTCCATCGTGTCCTCGACGCTGAGGATGAAGCAGGCCGAGCACTGCGGATTGGGCTCGAAGCCGACGTTGAACCAGACCGGCGAGTTGAACGCCGCGAGCTGGTTGAGCAGGATGTAGGTCAGCTCGGCCTCGAAGGCGTCGCCGTCCTCGTCGGAGGCGAAGTAGCCGAGCTCACGGCCCCAGCCGGCGATCGTGCCGGACACGCGCGAGACCATCTGCTTGACCGAGCTCTCGCGCTCGTCGGAGCCGAGGCGGCCGCGGAAGTACTTCTGGGCGACGATGTTGGTCGCGTTCTGCGACCAGCTCTTCGGGAACTCCACGCCGCGCTGCTCGAACGCAGGCTTCTCGGGGTTGCCGATGACCGCATCGCGGATCTCCCACTCGACCGCGTCGAAGGGATGCACGCCAGGCTCGGTATAGCGCCGCTCGAGGGTAACCCCGGTGGTGCTTGGCGTGGCTGCGGTGCGGCTGCTCGACATGCTTTCTCCTCGTCTTCTTCTCGCGTCCGGAAACCCGGTCGCGGAGAGTCGCGAGAGGCGCGTACCGCAGGCCGGGAAGCGATAGTGCCGAGGCCATCGGACAGAACCTCGTGTGTTCGTGCATTGCCCATTCTAGAGGGCTAACTGGTATATCTCAGCGGCCTCGCAACCTCTTCCCGCAAAGTCCAGGAAAGGCTCGCGCATGAAGCTCCTAGTCACCGGCGGCGCCGGCTACATCGGCTCGATCGTGTCCCAGCACCTGCTCTCCGCGGGCCACGACGTGACGGTCCTCGACAACCTCGAGCGCGGCCATCGCGAGGCGATCCCCGAGGGCGCCCGGCTCGTCGAGGCCGACCTGCGCGACGCCGACGCGACGCGCGACGCGGTCGCCGAGGGCTTCGACGGCGCGCTGCACTTCGCCGCGCTCGCGCTCGTCGGCGAGTCCGTCGCAAATCCGGAGCGCTATTGGCGCACGAACGTCACCGGGACGCTCAACCTGCTCGACGCACTGCGTGCGGCGGACGTCAAACGGCTCGTCTTCTCCTCGACCTGCGCCGTCTACGGCGAGCCCGAGGTCGTGCCGATCCGCGAGGACACGCCGACCCGGCCCGTCAACGCCTACGGCGCCTCGAAGCTCGCCGTCGACGTGATGATCGGCAACGAGTGCCGCGCCCACGAGCTCGGCGCCGTGAGCTTGCGCTACTTCAACGTCGCGGGCGCGAGCGGCCACCTCGGCGAGGACCACTACCCCGAGACGCACATCATCCCCAACGTCATGCGCGCCGCCCAGGGGCTACAGCCCGAGGTGCAGATCTTCGGCACGGACTACCCGACGCCCGACGGCACCGCCGTGCGCGACTACATCCACATCCAGGACCTCGCGACCGCGCACGTGCTCGCGCTCGACGGCGCCCGCGCCGGCGAGCACCGCATCTTCAACCTCGGCACGGGCTCCGGCTTCTCGGTCCGCGAGGTGATCGCGGCGGTGAGCGAGGTGACCGGGCTCGAGGTCCCCGTCAAGGAGGCCGACCGCCGCCCGGGCGATCCGCCGATGCTCGTCGCCGCGAGCGAGAAGATCCGCGACGAGCTCGGCTGGGTGCCCAGCAAGCCGAAGTTGACCGACATGGTCGCCGACGCCTGGGCGTTCGCACAGGCCCGCCCGCGCGGCTACAAGGGCTAGCGAGGCAGCAAGCCGTCGAGCGCCGCGAGCGCGGCGTCGAGCACCTCGTCCGCCGCCTGGCCGGCGTCGATCCTGCGGATCCGCTTGGGCTGCTCGTCGGCCAGCTGGGCGTAGGCGCCGGCGATCGCGTCGAAGAACGCCTCGTCCTCGAGCTCGAGCCGGTCGAAGCCCTCGAGTCGGCTGCCCTGACGCTGACGTCCGACGGTCGGCGCGAGCTCGAGCAGCAGCGTCCGGTCGGGGACGAGCCCGCCGGTCGCGAACTCGTTGATCGCCGCGATGGCCTTGATGCCCAGCTCGCGCCCCGCGCCCTGATAGGCGAGCGACGAGTCGACGAAGCGGTCGAGCACTACCCAGGTGCCGGCGTCGAGCAGCGGGCGCAGTGCCTGCTCGACGAGCTGCGCTCGAGCGGCGGCGTAGAGCAGCGCCTCGGCGCGCGCCCCGATCGTCATCGCCGGGTCCTTGACCAGTGTCCGGATGCGCTCCGAGACGTCGACGCCGCCCGGCTCGCGCAGCAGCTCGACCGGAGTCCCACGCTTGGCGATCGCAGCGACGAGCCCGGCCGCCAGCGTGGTCTTGCCCGCACCGTCGATCCCCTCGATCGTGATCAGCCGGCCGCGCGCCACGGCCGCGACCATACCGGCGTCCGCCCGAACCCGCCCGCGCGGACGATACGCTCGCCGCGATGTCCGATCTGCCCGGGACCGAGCACCATCCGCAGGCGCGCATGACGCTGTCGGCGGCGCTCGCCGGCCACGCCTCGCACGCCTACCTGTTCCACGGACCGTCCGGCGTCGGCAAGCGGACGGCGGCACGGGCGTTCGCGGCCGAGCTGCTCGCGGCCGGCTCGGCGGACCCCGAGAACGCCAAGCACCGTGTGCTGGCCGGGACTCACCCTGATCTGACCTGGATCCGGCCGACCGGCGCGCACGTGATGCGGACGGAGGACGTCGCCGACCCGGTCGTCAGCGCCGCCACGCGCACGCCGTTCGAGTCCCAGAAGCGCGTGTTCGTGCTCGAGCGCGTCGACACGATGAACGACGAGGTCGCCAACCGGCTGCTCAAGACGCTCGAGGAGCCGCCGCCGTTCGTCCATCTGATCCTGTTGACCGACTCGCTCGGGCAGGTGATCCCGACGGTCGTCTCGCGCTGCCAGCTCGTCCGCTTCGATCGGCTGCCGGCGACGCAGATCGCCGAGGACCTGATCGCCGAGGGCGTGCCGGCCGAGCGGGCGTCGGCGTACGCGCGGCTCGCACTCGGCAACGGATCGCGCGCCCGATTCCTCGCCTCCGAGGACGGCCAGGCGCTGGGCGCCGACGTCGACACGCTGGTGGCGTCGACACTCGCCGGCGGTGCTCGCTCGGCCCGCGAGCCCGAGGCATGGCGCGGCCTGCTCGACCGCGCCGAGGAGCGGAGGGCGGCGGCCGAGGAGCAGGTCGCCGAGGAGGCGAAGGCGCGCCTCGCCTCGGAGCCGAAGGGCCGTGAGCGCGGCGCGATCGAGAAGCAGTTCGAGGATGCGGCCAAGCGCGACGGCCGTCGTGCGCGCACCGAGATCCTCGACCTAGGGCTGACGCTCGCCGCCTTGCGCTACCGCGACCTGCTCTGCATCGCCGAGGGGGCGGAGGAGGCGGCGCTCGACCTCGACCGTGCGCGCGCGCTGGCGGGGGAGGGGCCGCTGCCCGATCCGCGTGACCTGCGGCTGGCCGGCGAGCGTTGCGAGCAGGCCCGCCTCTCGCTGCAGCTCAACGTCACCGAGGATCTGGCGCTCGAGGCGCTTGGGTTCCGGTTGGGCGAGCTGGTCGGCGCTTCCGCTTAGGCGGCCGGGCGCTCCAGTACCGCCGCGGCGCCGCGACACCAGGCGATCCGGCGCGGGCGCAGCCCACGGATGCGTCGTAGCAGCCGGTCGTCCGCATCGAGGAAGTCGAGATCGAGCGCGAAGCGCATGCCGAACGTGTGCACGCATGTGCAACGCGGGATCAGCAGCGCGCAGCCAGGAGGAATCTCGTCGAGCCACGCCAAGCCGAGCAAGCGTGCGACGGGACGCTCGGCGACGTACGCCTCCGACCCATCGGCGAGCACCGCGCGATCTAGTTGTTCGAGGCGAGGCGGGGGCACCCCCTTGGAGGGATGGACCGGCGGGGACTTGCCCCGTAAGTCAGCCGGCCTGCTTGCGGCGGCGGTCGGGGAAACTCATCCCCGCCTTCACCCGACACTCGACCAGCTTGCGGACCACCCGCAGGCCGTCCATGGCCGTGAGCTTCTTGCCCTCGCTGCGTCCGCGCGCTTGGTAGCGCACCGGTACCTCGTAGACCTGATAGCCGCTGGCGAGCACCTTGCCCGTGATCTCAGGCTCGATGTCGAAGCCCGACGAGCTGAGGTTCAAGGACCGGAAGATGTCGGTTCGCATCACCTTGTGGCAGGTCATGATGTCCGCGAGCCACGAGTTGAACAAGAGGTTGGCGACGAGAGTGACACCTTTGTTGCCCATCACATACCAGAAGCTGAACGCCGAATGCGACTCGAAGCCGCGCGTCCCGAAGACGACGTCGACCTCGTCCTCGATCAAGGGCTCGAGCAGCTTGCCGAGGTCGCTCGGGTCGTACTCGAGGTCGGCGTCCATGATCGCCGCGTAAGTTCCCTCGGCGTGGTCGAGTGCCGTGCGGATCGCCGCGCCCTTGCCGCCGTTGCGCTCGTGCTCGAAGACGCGCACGCGCGGATCGGGGGCCCGCTCGCGCAGGATCTCGCGGGTCCCGTCGCTCGATCCGTCGTCGACGATCACCAGCTCGACGCCGTCCACCGGGTAGTCCGCCGCGAACACCTGGCGAATGGCCTCCTCGACGGTCGCCCGCTCGTTGTAGACGGGCATGAGAATCGACAGCGACGCCATGCGGCGCTGCACCCTACTGGGCGCGGTGGGATAGTTCCGCCGCGATGGGAGCGGCACTGATGACCCTCGCGGGGGCGCTCCTGCTCACCGCCACTGCGCTGTTGACAGTCGTGACTCTGAGGGTGCGGGGCATCGCGGCGGCGGTGATCGCGGTCCTGCTCGTGGCGGCCGCCGAGATCGTGTTGTTGACGATCGCGCTCTCGCTGGTCTATGCCTTGAAGCCTGGCTGGATGCTGCTCGGACAGCTGGCGGTAGCCGCGCTCGCGTTCGGCGCCTGGCTGGGAGCCGGCCGGCCCACCCCAGAACTCGACCGTTCACTTCCCACCCGTCGCGACGCAGTCGACTGGGGTCGGAGGCACCCGGCCGCAGCCGGCATGGCCGTCGTCGCGGCGCTCGCCCTCGCGCTGCAGTTCGTGATGGGCGTCGCCGTCGCTCCGAACAACTGGGACTCGATGACCTACCACCTGGCGCGCGTCGCCTACTGGCTGGAGTTCGACTCCGTGCTGCATTTCCACAACGGCACGCTGCGTCAGATCGCCAACCCGCCGAACGGCGAGTACCTCCAGGGCTGGACGATGTTGCTCAGCGGCGGCGACCGACTCGTCGCGACCGTCCAGTGGCTGGCGCTGATCGGACTGGCGGCGGCGATCGCAGGGATGGCGAGGAACCTGCGCTTCGGCCATCCGGCCGCGCTGTTCGCCGCAGCGCTGTTCGTCGTGTTGCCGCAGCCGATCCTCCAGGCGACCTCGAGCCAGAACGACCTGATCGTCGCGTTCTTCACCGTCGCGGCGCTCTACTTCGGCTTCCGCGGAGCGAGGGATCGCCGCAGCGCCGATCTCGTGCTGCTCGGCGTTGCGCTCGGGCTGGCGGTCGGCACGAAGGGAACGGCGCTGCTCGCCCTCGCGCCGGTCGCCGTCGTTCTGCTGCTCGCCGCCTGGCGGTTCAAGGCTCCGCTCGGGTTGGTCGCACGCGGCGCCGGCTTCACGCTTGCGGGAGCCGTGCTGCTCGGCTCGTTCAACTACGTCCTCAACCAAGACACCTACGGAGATCCGCTCGGCGGTCTGCCGGCCTATACCGAGCGCACGACCCAGCTCGATCGGAACGCCGTCCGCGGGTGGTGGACGCTCGCCGACACGACCGGCATCTCGATGCCGTGGCTTGACGTCGGGATCCGCCGTCCGGTCAACAAGGCGCTCGGCCCGGCACGGGCTCCTGGTGGCGGCTACGTACTGGACACCGGCGTGAACGAGGACACGAGCGCCTTCGGTCTGCTGGGGATGCTCGCGGTCGTCCTCTTCGTCGGCGTGTTGCTCTGGTGGAGGACGGCGTGGGACCGCCGTGCGATCGCCGCCGCGGCGCTCGCCTATCTCGTCCTGTTCGTGGTGGCGAACGAGTACAACGTCTGGCTCGGGCGCCTGATGGTGGTCGGGGTCGCGCTCGGCGCGCCGCTGCTGGCGCTGCTCTACCGCTGGGGCTGGACGCGCGGGCTCGCCGTCGCGCTCGCCCTCCTCAGCCTGCTGCCGTGCCTGTTCTTCAACCCGTCGAAGCAGCTGTTCGTCGAGCCGGGGCAGCCGACGGTCCTCGGGCACGATCGGCTCATCCAGCAGACGCTGCTGCGGCCGGAGATTCGCGCCCCGCTCCAGAAGCTTGCTCGACTCCTGCCGGACGACGCACCGGTCGGACTGGTGCGCGCCGAGGACAGCTGGGACTACTCGTTCTTCGGCTCGGGGCTGGAGCGTCGGGTCGTCCCGCTGGCCCCGGACGCGGATGTGCGCGCTGTGATGGAAGAGGAGGATCTGCGCGGCGTCGTGTTCGCCAACGTCGACCCTCCACCCGGGATCCGTGTCGAGCAACTCGCGCCCGGATACTGGCTGGCACCGCGCGCCCGATGACGTACCATGGCGCCCGCGACCTGCCGACGTAGCTCAGCTGGTAGAGCACTTCACTCGTAATGAAGGGGTCCCCGGTTCGAGTCCGGGCGTCGGCTCTGACGAAAGCCCTGCAATCGGCAGAGCCTCTTCAGTTCGGTGACGGATCGGGAGCGTTCTTGTTCCCCAGTCTTGTTCTCCAGCGCCCCAGGTGCGCGCTGGAGCAGGCGACCCTCTCTGTGTGATGGCGCACAGGATCACCGGGAGCCTGCGGATCGAGGACCGCACCAAGGGGCGCGTATGGGTCGCTGCCTACATTCGCGCCGACGGCACCAAGACGCGCAAGACGCTCGGACTCGCGTGGGTCAAGGACAGCGGCCGCAAGACTGCGCGCGGCGCGACGGTCTGGCGCGCCGCCGACGGCCCCAAGCCCGACCCGCGCTATCTCACTCCGCGAGAGGCGCAGGAGGCTCTAGATGCGCTGCTTGTCGCCGAGCGGGCCAAGCCCGTACAGGCCGTCGCACCAGCCGCGCGTGGCAAGACGTTCGGCGAGGCGGCCGCGGAATGGCTCGAGGACGTCGAGCACGTCCGCGGCGTCGCTCCAACCACCCTCGCCAGCTACAGGACGATGGTCGGCCGCCTCCATGCCGAGGCTTTCCCGCCGGAGCTGGCTCTGCGCCGCATCGACGTCGCCAAGGTCGACAGCTACCAGCGGCGCCTGCTCACGCAGGGCAAGCTCGGACGCGACAGCGTGCGTCGGCGGATGATCGTGTTGCGCGGCGTTCTCGGCCGCGCCCGCCGTCTTAGATGGATCGCCACCAACCCGGTCCTTGAGATCGACGTCGTTGCTCAGCCGAAGCCCAGCCCCGACTTCAACGTTCTGCAGCCAGCCGAGGTCGAGGCTGTGGCAGCAGCGATCGAGTCGCTGCCCGACCGGGTCGCTCTCGCGCCCGACCCGATCACGGGGCAACGAAACCGCGCGGTGATGATCGAGCGTCACGCGACCTACGCCGAGGCCGTCCGCCTCGCCGCGTACACCGGCGTTCGGCTCGGCGAGCTGCGTGCGCTGCGGTGGCGGAACGTCGACTGGCAGGGACGCAGTCTCCACGTCTCACGCAACGCGCCGACCTCAGCCCCCAGTGGCGCTGAGGTACGCGCTCCCAAGTCGGGGCGCGGGCGTGCTGTCCCGCTGACAGATCAGGCACACGCGGTACTGCGCCGGCTCGCGGACCGCGACGGCGCTACCGGTCCGGACGACCTGGTGCTGCCCACCCGGCTCGGCGGGATGCTCCAAGCCAAGCGCGTTCGCGGCGCCTTCTACGGCGGCGTCGACGCCGCCGGGCTAGGCCACCTCCGCGACGGTGCCAATCCGATCACCTTCCACGACCTGCGCCACACCTTCGGCACGCTCGCGGTGCGCAAGGTGCCGGTGACCGACGTGCAGGCCTACATGGGCCACGCCGACATTGACACCACCATGCGCTACGTCCACCACGAGCCCCGCCACGACGCCGCCCGCCGTCTGACCGAGGCGTTCGATTTGGAAGACGTCGCATAGGGCCAGCCGTCCGGCCGGGCCTTGCTTGTCACTCACCTACAGGGCGAGCGAGCTCCAGCGCAGGAAGTCGATCTCCCGGGCTACGACTCGGGCCTCGTGCTCTGGGCCACGAACCAGTCCGCTTGCGTCGTCCACCGTGACCACGGCTGTCGTGCCGGTGTGGCCGCAGAGATCCGCTCGTGCGCGCTCGTGGCTTCCGCCTCTGGGAACCTTGACCGCTACCAGCGGCGGATCGAGTCTCGGCGTGGCTACCTCGTACGTCATCGGGTCTCCTTCGACTTGCAGATGTATCTCCAACGTTCCTACGTCGGAACTTGTAGCACCGGGCCCGGTCGCCTTCGAAGGGGGCTCGAGCTGAACTCGTTGGACCGCGTAGTACGGGCGTCAGACTGGGCCGCTGAACCATTTAACCCGCTCGTTGCGCGCTTTTCAACGCTATCCACAGCATTTTGTGGCGTTTTGCGGGCGCTGTCCACAGGCTCTACACAGACGCGCGGGGGTTTATCCACAGATCGATTTGTAGATCTGCAGCGAACTGTGGATAGCGCCGCGCTTGTAGCGAGCACGTCGTCGGCCGACGCTGTAGTCCTGGTCCCATGACGCCAGAGCTCAGTCCCTCCAAGGCGCTCCGACGTGCCGCGGCCGCCGAGATCGACCGCCTCACGCGGGCCCAGCAGCGAGTTCAACATCGACTCAAGGAGCTGCGAACCCGAGCTGGGGCCCTAGAGGACGAGCTCCGATCGCTTGAGGCTCGGCAAAGCGAGATCGAGGTCCTCCTCGGTGAGCCCACGGTGCCTTCGGCGGAGGCGGCCGCTTCGGCTCCGCGCGATGACGGGCGTCGGACGCTGCGCGGAGCAGCACTACGCAGCTTCGCCGTTGCGCAGTTGTTGGCTGAGGTCGGGCCCCGCGAGGCGATGCACTACAAGGACTGGTTCGCGCTCGTCCTCAAAGCCGATGTCGATGTAGGAGGGAAGGATCCTCTAGCAACGTTCTTAACGACGGCTACTCGGTCGCCGCTGATTGAGCGTGGACCAGAGCCGGGCACCTACTTCGTGGAGCCCGACGTGATCTCCGGTCTACGTGACGAGTTGTCAGAGCGGCACGCCGAACTACGCGACCTAACTGAAGTGCTCGCGCGTGGATCGGCACCGGATGAGCGCTTGCAGGAGCACCGCAAATCGCTGCTATCAGCGATCCAGAAGCTGGAGCGCAGCCTCCGCGAGGCTGAAGAGGTTCTCCGGGGGCCGCTTGACATCGGCGATTCGAATGTCGGATCGATCGTCTCGCGCAGGCAGTCGGACGATCGCGCTGTCGCTTGAAAGTCCCCTGTTCGGATGAGCTGTGAGGGAAGCCGCCTAGCCGCCCTGCCTCTTTGAGAGCACCCATCTCTCGAGGTCCGATCGCAGGAACCTGATGTGCCGGCCAATCTTGATGTGGGGCAGCTTGCCGGTCCGGACGGCGTCGTAGACCCAGCTCGGACGGACGGAGAGCAGCGCCGCCGCGTCGTCAGCATCAAGGAGCGGCTCCGACAGCGGCGTATACGCGTCAGCGTCGACGGTCACGGTTTTCCTCTCGGTCGTGCAGCGCAAAGGGAGCCCGCACGTGAGTGCGGCTGACGTGGTGAGGGTTCTTGGTGATGACGATCGTCTCGCCGACGCCGAGTTGCTTGACGGTGTCGGGCGCGATGACGAACTCGAAGCCGCGGTGTTTGTTTCCGGGCCCGAGGGCGTCGCGTCCCCCTCGCCATGTGGGGTGGGTCTGGAAGCTGTGTATCCAGGTTGCGCGCGTGCCGGCGATCTCGGCGACTAGCTCTGCGGAGACGGGGACGTTTTGGCGGTGGGCGATTACCGTCTCGACGTTTCCGAGGACCTGATCTTGGAAGCCTGGGGCGACGCGAGCGAGGTCGGCGAGCTCCTGGGTGCCGAGCGTCAGAGACAGCCCGGCGGATCTCGCCCGTTGGAAGAGTGCGAGGACGTGGTCTTGATCGAGCGCTCCAAACTCGTCGACCACGATGAGCGCGGGTCGCTGCCGGCTCTCGTTGGCCTCGAGCAGCCCGACCACGTGCTGAAGGTCTTGGAAGATCGCGGCGCCTAGCAGCTGCGCGGTCTCCGGATAGCGGGAGGCGTTAAGGCTGAACAGCGCTATGTCGCCCTGGGTGATCGAGGAGAACAGATCGAGTCCGTCGTCGGCTTGGTGGAGGAGGGAGGCGTGCTCTCCCTCTGCCAGCAAGGCGACGCGGTTGCGCAGCCCGGCGAGATCGCGCCGCTCGTGGTCGGTTAGCTCGGCGAGATAGCGGTCAACCCGAGCGGTGGCTTGCTCGTCGTCGATCTCACGGGCGTAGAACGCGAGGCTCTCCGGGCGCAGCAGCTCGACGACCTTGGCGATGTCTGGTGTGTCACCACGCGCCTCGACCGCGGCGAATGCGGTCAGCAGGTAGCGCTGGTAGAAGCGCTTGTAGTGAGTCTCTGTCCAGTCCTCGGCCGCGATGAGCTTGTCTGCTCGCTCGGAGGCCGTGCCGCGTGCGAGCGGATTCCAGCAACAGCTCTCGCCGGCCAGCGTGAAGAGCCGGAATGGCCGGTCGGTCGTGGACGCCAGGTTGCGAAGCGAGTTCGCCACGGAGCGGTCGCCCTTTGCGTCGATCACAACGAGTCCCGCGCCGGCACGTACGTGTGAGGCAGCGGCTGCCAGCATCGTCGTCGTCTTCCCGGCACCGGTCGCGCCGATCACCAGGGTGTGGCGGCCCTGGTCGACTCCCAACGGGAGCCATGTCACCGCACCGGTGTCGTCGGTGCCGAGGGCATAACAGCCCGATCGGGTTCCGTCATCGATACGGCGACGGTCGCGCGCGTTGAGGCCGAGGGTGACCGGACCTATCGCGGCTCGGGCGCGACGGCCCTTGTCCTGGCCCTTGCGGATGTCCTCGCTGCGCCAGTACTCGCGAAGCGAGCCCGCTAGCACGGCCGCCGCGAAGGGCCACACCGCGGCCGCGGCGAAAGGCAGGAGCGCCAGCGCGACGAGGGCCGGGGCGGCGGCGAACGTGCCGCGCCAGTTCAAGCGAGCGAGCGCTACGGCTCCACCGGCGGCGGCCACAACCGTCGCCAGCACGGCGGCGCCGAGCAGCTCGCCGCCCGTTCCGATCCCGACGACGCTTGACGCCATCACCGCCGGGATGTCTCAAGCGGACGTAGGTCGAAGAGCGCCGACGCCTGCGCGCGCTCGATCGCTCGCTCGAGTCCCGGCCGCGCGCTCGATGACACGTAGTAGCGGACTTCGGCGATATGGCGGGCACGAACGTAGCCGGCGACGATCGCCTCCAGCCGACGGCGGCCCTTAGCGGTCAGCTCGACCTCGACGGCCAGTGCGCGCCCGTCGCTGCCGTCGACGGCGAGATCAGGGAAGTGAAGCCCGCGCCGACCTGAGCCGTCGCTCGCCAGCCGGGCCGAGTAACGCGGCGACTCTGCCGTCGTATCGCGCGACCTCAGCTCACGCTCGGTGAGGATCGGACCCGGGCCGAACTCCTGCTCCAGGTCGATCATCACGTCCGTCGCGAGGCGGTCGTGGTGGTAGCTGCGGATGTCAATTCCCGCGACTGGAAGACCAAGGTCCGCAGCGCTAAGACCGGCACGGGGCGCCCAGTAGGCGCCGGGCTCACAGTGCAAGATGCGACGACGGTCGAGCAGACCTACCCCGACGAGTCCGCGTAGCCGGTGGTAGGCCTTACGGTCGCCCATGCCGAAGCGGCAGGCGATCTGTCCCGCCTCCGCGAACCGCTGACGACCGATCCAACGCACGATCGCAAGATCACGCTCGGTCACCTCGAATCCATGGCGGCGCTTGACTTCCACGCCTCAGAAGGGGCTCTACCGCTCACCCCACCCCTCACCGATCCGTCCGGCCGCGCCCCGCCTTCCCCGTTCCACCCTCCACTACTTCTGTCCTTGTTTGCTCCCTCTCGTCGTCTCATCTCTGCTTTCATCAGCTTTTGCATGCCTCGCACGATCCGACCCCACTACCCCTCCTAAGAACTCGCTGTTCTGACCTCTTGGGTGGGGGAGTGGGGTCGGATCGTGCGAGGCATGCTGCGCGGCTCGCTAGAGCCGCGCAGCATCCGGGCCCCGATCACTCCAATTGACCAGGCCAGTGACCGACCGCCGAGTCTTCGTCCGCCCAGGAGCTCGAGGTAGACGACCGGGCCCAGCCCCGCCGCGGTTTCGGGGGCCGAGCCCCTGTCGTGCCCTGGGCCAATCGCTGTCGTCTCATCCCGCTACTCCCGAGTTGCGTCGTCCTGACGACTTATCGGGCGCGCACTCGGTAGCGCCGGAGGTCGCCGGATAATGCCTTCGGTGAATCTGCGCCGGCGTGGTGGCTGACAGGGAACGCGACGAAGGCTCTTATGCCGTTCAAGTCCGAGTCGTCGATGTTCCACGGTTTGGAGAGCCGGACGGCGAGACGTCCGCCAGGGCCTTTGATCGCGACGCGCGTGATGTCCGCCTTGGCGAATCCGCTGACGAAGTTCGCGCCTGCAATCGCCACGAAGGCATCGTCGCGGCCTAACGTCGCACTGGTCAGTGCAAGGGGTTGGCATAGGACGCCGTTCTCGCGCCGTGCCCTGCCGGGACTGAGCACGATTGAGGCGAAGCACAACGGGCCTTTGGTGTCCTGGTAGGCCACGACTTGCGATCGGGGCGTGCGCCCGTCTGATGGAACGTCGATTGGGCGGCTCACGTTCTTGGCCGTGAATCTGCCACCCAGGCGCGGGTCTAGGCCCGGCCGCGCTCGCCTAGTGCTCGACGGTAGTGCTTCATGCTCGGCGCGGCGCGTATTCAAGATTTCGTCTAGGGCCGGGACACCTGTAGTACCTACGATCACCGCCGACGCACCGGCCACGCCTGCGAGCCCAAACAGGAAAGTGGCTGCGACGGCAGCGTGGTGGCGAAGGCGTTGTGCTGTACGGCGCCTTGCAGCGTCTCGTGTGGCGAGCCGACGGGCGGCGAGGAATAGCTCTTGGCCGATGGCTTGCAACGGGTCGGTGAGGTCGCGCTGGATGACGTAGAGCTTCGGTCGGCCGTTTGGCTCGGGCGGGAGAATCCCGGCGTCGTGGAAGCGCTTCCGGATGCGCCGCTCCATCGCTTTGAGCATCTCGTCCTCGATGGCGTCGAGCGGATTGCTTTCGACGACCCGTGTCGCATGTTGTGGCCGCTTGCGCCGTTTGCGCCTCCAGAACCTCATGGTCCGGGCCGCCATTGCTTGAGTCGGGCGAGTCCTCGGCTGACTCGCTTGCGGATGGCCGCCTGGCTGACGGCGGTGGTTGCGGCGATGTCGGCGTAGTCGCGGTCTTCGATGATGCGGGCTTGGATCGCCTCGCGCTCATCCTCAGGCAGCTCGGCGAGCCCTTCGAGGTAGCCGGCTTGGGTGGCATCGATGCGTTCCTCGACCTGGGCTATCGCGGCGTCGGTGTACTCGAAAATGGGGAGTTCGAGACGCGCGCGAGCTGAGCGCTCGTAGGCTCGGTCGCGGTGTTCGTCTATGAGCGCGTTGTTGGCGATCGCGAACAGCCACGCTCGCGCAGGTGCTTTGTCGGCTTGGTAGGTATGGCGCTTCTCGTACACGCGCGCGAAGACCTCGGCCAACAGATCAAGCGCCAGGTGCGTGTCACCGCGCGTGCGAGCGAAGAGGTAGTTGAGAACGGGCCAGCGGTGCCGTCGGTAGAAGACAGCGAACGCCTCCGAGCTCTCGCCGGGGGAAGCTGCCAGGAGGTCCGCGTCGGCAGCCGACTCCAGCCGGGCAATCACGCGGTCATTCGGTTCTGGCATCAGTCCCTCCCAAACCCCAAGACGTTCCCTCCGTCCTCCGGCGAACTCGATCCTTCGCGGTTAGAAAGCGCTCGCCTACTGGGAAACGCTGTCTTATCGCCAACTGCCCTAGCGCTGCGTCGGATCAAAGTGTATGGTCTTGACAAGAATAACGGTACGGCGACGAGAGGGAGTCTGTCTGGAGGGTTGATCTTTCGTAAACGTTTTCGGCAGCCGGGGGAGTCAGCCGGCCCGCCGAGAACAGGCACCGACCGCCGAGGACGCATCCTCCAAGGTTGCGAGGACACCCTCCCCGTGACCAGATGCGCCTAGCGGTAGCGGTGACGCTCACCGGCCGGCACGGGTCCATCTTGCCCTCCAAGATGGCCGCCCGAACGCCGGCCGGTGTCGGTGCCCCCTGTCGCGAGCCTTGACGAAGGTGGTCAGGCCGGTTTAGAGTCGCGCAACCCTGAAGCGGCTTGGCTATCGATGGCCGCGCGTTGCGAATGGAGGGACGGTGAGCGGGATGCGTGCAGCGCTTCTGGCCGCGTTGGCGGCTGCCGTCATCGCTGCTGCGCCGTCCAGCGCGAGTGCTTTTGACGGCTACTTCAACTGCGTGCTGAAGCCGTCAGGCCAATGGTGTGACGGCCAGGCCAATGGAACATATGACGGCCTGCACAGTTGGGACTACACCGAGGGCTGGTATCCGGGAACGTGGGATAACACTGTCACCGCGTGCGAGCATGTGATCTATACCTCTGGTGCGGAGCTTGGTTCGGGCGGGCTTTGTGGGCTCAACTGGGTCTCGCACTACTACGGCAACATCACGTGCGTCTGCTTGGAAGCGGAGGCGCGCCAATACAGCGGCGGACCGCACTCCATCAACGGTTACGCCGACGCCGACTACTAGCGGAGGGATTGAGGTTGAAGACGAACGTTCGAGCGGTGATGGCGGTTTGCGCGCTGGTGGGCGTCGTGTCGATCGCGGCGGTCGCGCACGGCGAGGGTGACATCGAGCAGGCATCGCCTGGTGAGGGCATCGCCACTATCGAGACCATCGAGCAGAGCGCCAAGGACGCGATGTCTGTCTTGAGACAGCCGCGCTCGCCAAGCGACTCGATGCCGACAGATGCAGCCGAGCGGTTCAGGGAGCGAGGGGCCTTCGGAATGAACCCCGCCCTGTCGCGAAGGACGACCGGCGACACGACCCACTCCGTCTTCGTCGTTCCAGCACGCGATCACGTCTGCGTATCGCTGACTGTCGGCCAAGGCGCAGCCATGAGCTGCGCCGAGACATCAGACATTACGGCCGGGAAGGTCGGGGGCGGCACGGTGACGCTTGAGGGCGGCGCCATCGGCATCGTCGGCATGGTCCCCGACGGTGTCCGCTCGGTGACGCTCGGGACGGGCAAGACCGACACGACGACAATCGCCACAGTAGACAACACGTACTTCACGGCCGTACCGGAGGCGACGGTGCTTCGGACCATCGGCTACGTCGGACCAAACGGAGCGGTTGAGTACCCGATCTACGATCCTGCGCTGGCGTTCGAGGACGGCTAGCGCGACCTAGGCGGCAGAGAGGGAAGGCCCTTCAGCAGATCGGTCGGCTTCATGTCGAGCGCCCGGGCGATCCGGTAGACGAGAAGCAGGCTAGGCGCTGTCTCGCCGAGCTCGATGTAGCTGATCGCCGTTTGACTAACTCCTGCCGCCCTCGCAAGCGCTCGTTGCGTGAGGTTGGCGCCCTCACGAGTCCTGCGTAGGTTCGTGCCAAACTGCGAAAGCAGCGCAGCCTCACCAGGCGGGCGGTCCGTTGGAGGCTTGGCCAAAGCGGCCTAATACGGACGGTGAGAGAAGCTGTGACCGACGGCACAAGATGTATTTGGCCATGCCGCGTCGAGTCCGGCGGGACAGCTCTGTTGCGGGATGCGGCAAACGAGACGCTGAAGCCGGGTAAATACGCCGGGTTGAGCGGGGCGCAGGCGGGAGGAACCTGCGCCCCAGGCAGCGGCTCAGGCCGGATCGGCGGGGGCGTGGATGACGGCGATGTCGCGGGCGTGAACGACTAGCTCGGAGAGCATCGGCGCGAGAACCGGCGGACTAGCCGCGGCGGTGATGAACCCGGCGACGGCCTCGGCCAACCAGGTCTCGGCGGTCTCGGCTCCGAACCGCTCGGCCAGGCAGACCAAGCACTCGCGGCTGTTGATCCTCGGGTCGAGGTTCTCGCCGCAAGCGGTGCACTCGAGGGAGTCGCCGTGGCGGCGACCGATCAGGTCGGTGTTCTGGCGATCGAGCCAGGCCCGGAACTCCGGGCGGTCAAGCAAAGGCATCTCGGTACCTCCTATGTAGGGAGGCGACCAAACGAGCGTCGAGAAGCGCCGCACCGATACCGTGCGAGCGCGTCCGAATCTCGGTTCGGGCGCCACGCCCTCCGGCCTGTTGCCACAGGCGCGGGGGGCACTATTTATCGGGATCAGTCGAACCTACGAAGCGACCGCCACCTACGCAAGGGCTATGGGCGGTCTGTCGCTCAGTCGTTACTTGTCTCGGCGATTCGGCAGTAGGCAATAGGTCTTCCACGGCAACTAGCCGCGGAATGGCGCCTGTGTGCCGGTCCCAAAAGCGCGGGGGTGTCGCTTCTCCTCACCGTCCCTGCTGAGGCATTGGGCGCCTCATCGTTGGCGCGTATCGGCTTCTGGGAGAACCGTATGTATCAGGCGTCAAAACGGGTTGAGCAAAGGCAATTCGCCACTGCGCTCGTCGGAGTCATCGCCGCTGTAGTCCTGAGCTTTATCGCCGTCGACTCGGCTTCCGCCACGAGCGAGATCGGGCGTAACGTGGGCAAGGAGATCGCGTCGTGGGGCAAGTGGCTGTTGTTCGGGGTCGCGGGCCTGGTTGCCCTGCCGGCGATGGCGCGTCGGGACCTGGGCGGCATCCTGGTGATCGTTGCGATGGTGATCGTGGCGGGTGGGTTCGTCTTTGCGCCGGGCGCGGTCGAGGACACGATCGTCAGTCTTTGGAAGTCATTCGAGGGTGGTCGGTGAGCGCGCCGATCGAGGTGCGCTCCTACCGGACTTGTTTCGATCTAGAGCGGCGCATTCATCGCGTGGATGGGTGGCGGCTTCCCGTGCCGTGGGGAGTGCCGCTGCGCGGGGGGGGGGGGGGGGGGGGGGCGTGCGCGTGTGTGGCCCTCGCCCTTGTGTGTGGTGTTCATCCCCTCCGTCGTGGGCGGGGGCGGGACCGGCGCGCCACGAGGCGGAGGGCTGGCCGCCCTCCCCCCCCCC